>MAAA01014726.1_pt1 | contig 15292 bp, 14 predicted proteins | sample 1115971 | NCBI WGS metagenome assembly MAAA01 (sample SAMN04961123, study PRJNA320927) | seawater metagenome | isolation source: sample BD02T6 sea water enriched with oil for 6 days | place: USA:Gulf of Mexico | collected 2013-07-27 | reverse complement strand
CAAAGGTGCACCCGTAAACCAACGGGCCAGATTTCCATTGCAGTATATCAATAGCGGTGCTGTCCATTTCAATTCCAAGCATACTCATCCTTTTAGGACGTGAATTCAATCATGTTTGTTGTGTAAAAGCCATGCTTCTGTATGGCTCAATTAGTCTTTTTTAGCTTAAACTTCGGCATTTCAGCTTAGACGATTTATACCCAGTTAAAACCAAGTCTATAGTGCTGGCTGTGTTTAAATAATCGTCATGTAAAAGAATAATATCACCGGACTTTACATTTTCTTTGGACAAATTAAGGCAAACATTTTCAAGGTCCGTGTAGGAATCCATGCTGTCCTTTGACCAAAGGATCACCTTCCATCCTTTAACTAATATGGCTAAAAAGGTTGCTATCGATAAAGCGCCATAGGGTGGTCTGTATAGGCCGTTAAAATTTAGGCCGTATTGATTTTCTAGCTTTTTTGCATGGTCCAATTCGTATGCTACTTGCTTATAGCTGCTGTCTTTTGCATGTGAGTGATCGTAGGAGTGGTAACCTAGAGCATGGCCCATAGAGTAAATGCGCTTAGCGACTTCTGGGTATCGTTCAATTTCTTTTCCAACCATAAAAAAAGTAGCTTTTACATTATGTTTTTCCAATACAAGCAGTAAATTAGGAGTGTTTTCTGGGTGAGGGCCATCATCAAAAGTTAGATAGATGAACTCATCTTTTTTGGTACGGATGATGATAATGGAACTTAGCCATATAAGTACTTTTTTAAATGTAAGCATAAGTCCCGCTAACCTCGTTTACCATTAAACAAATAGAGTAAAATGGGTGACTTTAGTATTAAATATTGATGAATTAGTGCTGTAGTAATAAAGGTAGATATTACCAGAGTGGTAAATTTAAGAAAAATATCAAGTTCAATATTAACCAATACTAATCCGTATAAAATCACAAATAAATGATGGAATAGGTAAATGGTATATGAAGCACCGGACAGGTAACTAAAAAAGGCAGACCGTGTATTAAAGAATTTGTAGAACATAAAAAAGCATAAGAAACATAAAATCCATGGGAATAGGGCATTGGCATAGAGGTTAAATAGATAAATTAATGAATTTTGGTCCGCTGGAATCTTTAGGAAAGCCGCTGTGATAAATAGAACACCGACTAATTTAACCCAGTTAGGTTGCATTAACTCCCATAATAATTCTCGCCTAAAACCGACTAGCACACCAAATATAAAGTAAACAGAGTATCTAATGGATTCTGAAATAGATAAGTCGTAGATATGGTTAGGAACTTCAGGTACTAAATAACTTATTTTTACAAATGCCAAAGATAAAAGAGGTAATACAAATAGGTAAAGGCTTTTACTATGTAATATTAAGCTGCAAATAAGGGAGCCTAGTTTTTGTAGGGGATTGGAGAGATAGGCATATAAAATGGAGGCTATTAAAAAATAGTATACTAAGCAATTTAGAAACCAAAGATGTGAGACCCATTTACCTTGTAACCAGTAGTCTGCTGTTAGCAAACTAAAGGCGGCCCCTTGGTGCTCAATGAGGAGCCAGTTTTGGATGGAATTTAAGCTAATTGCAGTTATCACTAGTGGAATTACTATTCGTGGGATACGTACATTTACAAAAAGATTGTGCCCATATCGACTTAACGTCATATGGCAAAAAAAACCCGATACAATGAAAAAGGCGGGCATTCTAAAAAGGTGAATAAAAGACACAAGGGAGGAAAAAAATTCTGACGTTTCCATGTTTTGAATCGCCCACGGACTGTCGCTGAAGACATTGGCACTATGCAGAATAATGCCTAGTGTCATAAGGACGCCGCGCATTGCATCTAAAAAATAAATGCGTTCATGGCCGTTTGAGTTATTCATTTAATTTTACCTAATGTATTTAAACTCTTACGCTTGGACAATAACCATTGCCATGTTTCTTCAGATGAATAGGCTTGTTTCCATGCGTAATGGGTTTCCTGGTCGGGACGGCTAATTTTGTGATCTCCACCTAGTGCTCTCAGGGCGCTGTTCCACATGTTGCTTCTCCAAATTTCTACCGTCATGTCTCCACTATTGTGTATGAACCAGCTGGGTACCTGTGCCATTTTTTCACTGGGCTGTCCATCCTGTGGAGGCATGGCTGCAGGGGCGATGGCAATATAGGCAGCAATTTTTTCTGGATGTTTTGCTATATATCGAATGGTTACGCCGCCTCCGGCACTAAATCCGGACATGTATACTCGTGCAGGGTCTATATAGGACTTATAACGTGTCAGTATGTAATCTATAAAAGGTTCTATTTGGCTTTCTTTCCAGTCTGGCAGCATGCCCGAAATTATTATGGCAGGGTAATGTCTACCCTCACTAATATATTGAGGTAAGCCCTGTTTAAGCAGTCTTTCAATATCTTCTCGGCCGTTACCGCTTAGGGCATTTTGACCGTTCCAATAAAAGACAATTGGATAGGAATTTTTATGTTGTGGGTTAAATTCCAGCGGTAGATACTCATAGTACCCATAAATATTTCCTTGTGTATCGCGTAATACAGGAGTTTGTTGTGCAGCACTACCAGCCACGCCCACTACCGTATTTGTAGTTGTGGAAGTATCGCAACCACATAGTAGGAAGGGCAATACAATGAGTGAAAATAAAACGAACTTCATAATAATTCCTGTAGCCTCTCTCTATTTATTGAGAGAGGCTTGTACCTGTGGATTGTCTGCTTTATAACGTTCGATGTCAGTTCTGCTTATGACACCTTCTTTAAAGGACCATCTCCTAAGAAAAAATGCTTTGAAAAAGTTTATCTGGCCCATTGCAATGTCATAAATCACCCCTTTTTGATTGTCGGTTGTATTAGATAGACCTACTCTTTCATTAACAAAGTTGCCACTGTAATAGGTACCAAATAAACGATCCCAAAAAATGAAAGTATGACCATAATGTTTGTCCCAATGTTCAGGGTAGGGCGAATGATGAATTCTATGGGCTATTGGAGACATCAGTATATATTTGCCTAATACACCAAAATCCCAGTCGATCATTGAGTGCTGCAGTTTGCCAAGCATAGAGCGTAAAATTGAGATCACCAGTAACTGTTCAATAGGTACGCCAATTAGTGCCATGGGGATTATGGTGATGAAATCAGCAAATGCTAAATCCAAAGGATGTGATCGAGCCACCGTTATAATGTTAAATTTAGTTGCAGAGTGGTGGAAGCGATGTATTTCCCACCACCATGATACTCTATGAGCGGATCTGTGAATCCAATAGTCTAAAAAGTCGTAGACTATCATATATACGAGTAGCTGTAGGATCGGAGTTTCAATAGTATGGAGCCAATTAAATGCGAGATTTGTTTCAACCCAAGCTGAAGAGAAATAACCTACTAATAGAAACGAAAACATGATGAAGTAATTGCGCAGGCCTATTAGTCCGATTAGAAATATGTAAATATCGCTTTTAGTGGATTGGTCAGGTTTTAATATGTTTGATAATGCACTTTTATTTAGCCCAATAAATACTAAGTCAATGAGAAAGCAAAAAGACAAAATTAAAATATATTTCAGCTTATCAATACTAGCGAATTGATCCCACATTGAATTTAGTATGGTTGTAGATTTGATAGAAAATAGCTCTATCAAATGATCAAATGCTTGAATGTTAAGTAAACTAATGGAAAAAGTAATGAGTGAAAGTAATACTAGTATTCCTATAGCAGGCAGATAGATACTTCGCATGTAATCTCCTTGTTAGTGGCAGTTTATATATTTGTATATTATAAAATATCGAAATAAACTGGCTTTGTTATTGTTTATAACTGTAAATATTTACAGGTTTTGTAATGACCACTGATCAATGTTGTAGTGCTTAGTGCAAATAGCATCAAATACGATCTCTTGCCCGTGCAACCATTTTTGGTAGGTATCAATATCTTGTGGCCGGCCTTGCAATTCTGGTGATACTAAGCACAGCTTAAAGCCAGCTTGTTTCAGTTTGTTAAATGAACTGGGGTCAATAGGTAGTTTGCTAAAGCAATCAACCCAGACCCAGTCAATTTTTCCGGTCATAGCCAATATTGTATCTATGCCTTCAAATTCAGAGAATCGTACGGCACATTTTCTTTCACCTTGGTTACTTAAAAGGTGAATCATTGGGAACGAACTGTCCAAAAAGAAATAATTATCAATATTGTATTTGTTTAATAGCTCTAATACTTTGTGTTCGATACGCTCACTCTTGATGTTTAATATCATTGTGCCGTGATGATATTGTTTTAGATACTCTTCAAAATCCTCTCCATCTATGAATGGATCGTGTTGTAAAATAAGGCGATTACCATAATCCCTGAGATCCAATTCCACGCCATATTCAATAGGGAGTTTTTTTAATTCGCCAAGAGTATTAATTCGATGAGCGATATAATGGGTCACGCTTCAGCTCCCTTTTCAATTCCACTGAAAATTCCAATGTACGTTTAATGAACTTCCATTTCCCTGAAAATCCAGTGTTCCAGCTAGACTCACCGTGCTGACGTTCAGGGAAGATCACGTCGAATCTTTCGACGGTTAAATTTAAATGTTTTGCCATAAATAGAACATAAAGGTCTAACGAAAAATCATCTGGTGCTTCAGCCTGCCATCTGTCAAAAAATGAACGATGAAAGAAGTTAGGTTGTGCGTTTATATCCCAAAGTTTTTTACCCATATAGAGGCTTTCAAAAACACTCATGGAAGATGTAAAGAATTGATCAAAAATGGGCCTTTTTTTACGGTCACCTTTTACATAGATATTGGGGTTGTCATGTGTTGTTTCTATGATAGATAAAGCTTTAACAATATCTTTTGGGTCGGTTTGTAAATCTGCATGGGTCCATCCTAAAAAGTCTCCTTTAGCGCATCTTAATCCGGACATTATGCCAAAGCCGTATCCAAGGTTCTTAGCAATATGATGCACACGTGCAAAGGCATATTTAGGAATCAATTTGTTGAGTACTTGCTCGCTGTTATCTGTGGAGCCATTATTGACCAGTACTAGCTCTATATCATTTCGGTTAATGACTGCATCGAAGGCGGTTAGTAGCTCGGGGATATTCTTTTCTTCGTTATAGCAAGGAACGATGATGGATAATTTAGTATTCATAGCGCCCCCAAATATTTGTTACGATAGATATAGCTCATAGCGGTTTCACCTTTAGATTCACCAATCAGTTCAAAGTGAGTATTTGAGTTGATAGTCTTAGTGCGTATTAAAATGGTGGCGTTAAATTCATCTAATAGGCTGTTAAGTTGCTGCTCATTTAACGAATCTATATGGCCACGGGCTTTGTCCCGTTCTATATATAAGCGGCTATACCTTTCATACCATTGCTCATAATATTTTTCATTAAAGGGGAAATCTTTACTGATCACTACTGCCCGCCTTGATATTAGTCTTAATTTTTGATTGTTGGCGGCATTGAGCTCAGTAACGATAACGTCAGATTTTTGAGTGTTATTATTAACCCATTCATATATTTTCGCATCGCTTTTAATAGTAGGGATGTTGATATCAATTTTAAATATAGCTATAGCCAGTGATAGTAATGCGATTGGGAATATGGCCAACCCAACACTGGGTTGCCTTGCAAGGCGCTCCACTAACTGATTTATTAACTTAAAAGTGTGAGGGCGATATTCCGTGAGGATTGCGTTGCCTAAGACAATTAGGGTTACTATTAAAGTTAAGGTCAGCTCGTGGTGATCGGGGAGTATATACCAGGTGACCCCTAGTTTTTGGTAGGGTAGAAAAGGTAGAAACATAGCAAAGAAACTCACATAATCCTTGTTGTGGAATTTATGCATGGCCAGTAACGCTATTGATAACACCACTATGGGTACGAGTATGGGGAAGGCACGCATGGGAATAAACGATACCATGATGCGTGTGGGTACTAGGTCTACAAATACAAATCCTAATACAGTCATTAGGATGGAAAAAATTATTACTGAATAAGTTGTTTGGGTTAACCTTGGATTAGGTTTTAGTTTATAAAGTATTGCAATACAGGTGCATACCATTAAAAGTGTAGAAACCCATTTTTCAATATCCATGTGACTAAAAATGAAATGATGACCATGGCGAAATATTCCATTGATTTCAACAAACCGATCATCGCTTAGCACTTGGTTAAAAGATGAATAGATGAACAAAAATATCCCACCAAATACCGCACCACTTATATATATGCTGGGTTGTTTAAATAGACTCATAAATTTTTCTAGTCCGTGGTAAGACACATAAAGCAGTACGGCAATAATAAAACTTTGCACACCAACTAGAGGGTGAATGTAGACGGCACCCGTCAACAAAATAAAACTTATATTAATTCGATCTCTTAGTGTCATAACCCAGGCAAACATGGCAAATACCAAGGCCACATTGGATGCGGTTAGATCAAATGTTATGGGCCACCAGGCTGGTAAGAATGGCATGGATAAAAATGACAGGGAAGAGAAAGTAAACGCTACCAGTGCTACTTTGGCATTGCTGAGGTGTAAGAATAATAAGTACAAACCACCCCCATAAAGCCAGATGCGTAGGATGTTGGAGTAGGCAATTACTTGTGTGTAGTGAATGTCTAGACTTTCACTTATGAACACCACTGCCTGTGCAAGTGCCAGACGGGGAGAAAATTCACTGAAAGTATTTGTGTAGAAGTCATTGGTTAAAAACAGTGGGTCCATAAGGCGTTCTATTAATGGAAAGCTATCTACCACAGGATATTGCCATGCCACTTGGTAAAATAACCCCATGAACAGTAGCATTAGCCAGAATGAGATTTGTCCCATAAGTTTTTCTTGGTTGGAAAATACATGTGCCCACATATACGTAAACATCCCTGTTTCAATTACTTAGAGTCTTGGCGAAAGACCCACAATTTCATGCCCAAAAAGTTAAGAATTGTGCTGGTGGCAGTAGCAAATAGAAACCCCAGTAATTTCAACTCCATTCCATAAGCCAATACCAGGTGGTTCACCGCCACATTAGCTGAAAATGTCAGGGTATACAGGCAAGCAAACCGAAAAGCAGCATAGCCCAGTTGAGTGTCATCCCCAAAAGTCCAAAGCTTGTTCATGATAAACGCCATTATGGAGCCCAGTACAAAACTAAAGCCTTTGGCTGTGTCGGGTGGCATTGTCTCGACTAGTAACCAGTAGCTGGAAAAGTCGATGCCCACGGCCAATATGCCTGTGACAAGAAATCGAGTCAGCTCTTGTTTTAAGACTCCGTTGGTGTTGGAACTCATCTGTATTCCTGCTGAAACTGCTGGAAAGTAGCGCAAAGCTGCGGGTACTTTTCAGTATTTACAGTTGGATCTTGTTCAATGATATATGGATGATTGCTACTCTTATGGAAATAACTTTGCCAGTATTTAAACGTTTCATAATCAATCCATGTTAATAAGTACACCCATTAGGCTATCGACATAGAACTCGCCATTTACTCTAATGTTGTCATCGACTAACTTATTTAGAGCTTGTTTGAATAACTCTGCATGACGAAAGTAAAATGTACCCACAATGGCGTGATCATTATTTGGGGTGTCAGATATGGCTTTTTTTACACTAACCCCTGTAGCTTTAATCAACTCACCGCTGGTATCGGTATTTACCCAGCCATACATTTGCGGGTTTTCTCTAGAAGATGGGTGTCCTTTAAAAGTCCAGATAATGGCATCGATATCTGGGTTATTGATAAGCTTTTGATACTTATCATGGTCCCATAACATGCCATTATCACAGGCTGCAATGAGAAGAGGGTTGCTATCATGAATTCCTTCTAACCCTAGTTTACATGTAATGGCCTGACCTTCAGTCACATGGTTTATAGTGTTTATATGAGCATTTGGTTGAATCTGTTTTATAGCGTCATCTATATGGTAGCGTTCAACATGATCCTGTAGGCAGACATATGCGTTGTGTTCACTTGCTGGTAATTGATTGTTAGCTTGAATAATCATGGGCTTGCCACTTACATCTAATAGTGGCTTAGGGTCTATATAGCCTACTTTTGCAAATCGGCTACCAGCACCAGCCAGCGGGATTAAGGTGGTGGAATGTTGTTCAGGAGTCCAATTGGGTTGTGGTTTAATAACCCTTCGGAAATAGTCAGACCAATTGTTATATTCTTCAACGTCTTGAGGGGTGCCCCATTGCAACATGTGCTCTACATCGTAAATGGATACTGAGAGCTTGTCTGTCACCAATAAATTAAAAATAAGACTGACGTAAAATTCTCCATTTAAATTAATATCCCGCTTCATTAACAATGGAAAATATTTTTTAACGTAGCTGCCTTTTTTAAAGTAATAGGTCCCGTTAGATGCGAACTCATTCATTCGGTTATCGGTAAATGGCTCCTTTTCTTTTATTTCTAGCATCCACTGTTTATCGTCACGCATGAAGGCATAATTAGTGCTGCCTAACATGTGAGGATGAAAACGTTTATAGGCAGGAATTGCACCATCGGCTTTACGTTGTCGGGTGTGCTTTAAGAAATCTCGATAGTCCCAGTAAGTGCCAAAATCACAGTAATTTACAATGACTTCTTCATCGTCTTCAATTAGATTTAATACTTGCCTAACAGCAAATACAGGCCCTTTTTTATGGTTATCAATACAAACTATATTTGCTTCGGGGGCTATTGTTTCTAATATGCTGCGCATATTAGTGGTCTCTAAATGTGTTTTATTACAAATAAAGGTGAACTTGCTTTCACCTGGGAATAGTTCAACTACATGTTGAATAATTGGTTTTCCATCAACTTCAATAAGTGGCTTTGGATCTTTAAAGCCGGCATCAATGAAGCGTTGCCCTACACCGGACATGGGGATAATAATGTGCACGGTTACACTCCTTGACGAAATTTCTCAGCTTCCCAGTTTGATAGGTAAGCTATTTCGGTTAATTTTAATCTTTCCATGCTGCCCATATCCTCACTGGCTACCAGTAAGTGAAATTTTAATAGTTCTTCAGCTTCCTTTGCCTTTTTTATTGAATTAGCGCAAAAGTAGACTTGCTGATTAAGTACTAATACTTTTGGAGGTTCGTTATAAAGTTTAATGTACTCTTGTATGCTTTCTTGATCATTGGTTGAATTTAGAAATACAGGGCGTACGCCACAATAAATCAGTGTATCTGGGCAAAAAGGCCAGATAGGAGTATCTTTTTCTTCTGTTGTAAGTAACGAACTAATTACCGAATCGTCACTGCATATGATACAACTGGAATCACCACTTGTGAGTGTTATTAGTTTTTGTAATGTTGAGATGTTACGGTATCTCTGTAGGTCTAAATTAAGGTGGCTTTCAATTATTTGAGAAACTTGGTCGGTTAGTTTAATTACCTCTGTAGGATTGTTACTTGAAACAATAAGCCCATGATTTTGTAAAAAAACTACTTTAGGAAAATAACCATGAATGACAACGTAGGCATTTAACTCGTCTGACATAGCCATGGCCAGGTCAATTCCTGGAGTTTGGTATGGAACGAATATGGCGTCTGGCCAGATATTCCCCAATGCTTCTTTCCAATTGTTTTGAGATGCTAAAATATTTACAGCTACAGGGTGTGTATGCAATGTGTAAGTACTTAACATAGCGTGTAAAAAGGTTTCTATGGAGGGCTTGCCTTTTTCTGACAGTTTACTACTTTGCATTGATTCATTAGCGACGACTTCTCTTTGATTTTTGTCAAGATTAGTGAGACTAAACCCAGATAAAAATGTTCGAATAAACGTGTAATCCACGGCAACATATCCGCTGTCTTGCGTTACTTCGGTAAGGTTTATTCCCGATGCTTTTACTAGCATGCGGTGATCATCTAATTTAACCGATGTATTGCCGCCACCAGCTTGCACTAGATCAAATCGATTGCCAGCAAAGAAAGAAATGTGTTGTAGGGCTTGTTGGTGATTTACCATTTAATCTCTCCTAAATCAGAAACACAGTTGATTTTGTCATGCTGAGTATGGTTGGTTGATTTGGTGAGCCAGTAGCTATTTATATCTAAGCTAATTGCACCCTCTATATCTTTCTTAAAACTATCGCCAATCATGCAGACCTCCTCGGCCTGCAGATTTAGCTTCTTAAGGGCTAATTGAAACATATATGGGTGAGGTTTTTCGCAGCCCGCTTCCTCGCTCGTAACCATGTGATCGGCCCAACTGCTTAATGCTAATTTGGCTACTTTTCGGTGTTGAATGTGTGCGGTTAAATCTGTAACTAGGCAGATAGGAAGGTGACCATAGGATGATAAAAAATGTTGAGCCCCAGAGGATAGCGACATATTTTCTAAGAACGTATTCCAGTATAGATCGTATAACATGATGCTATTTTCAAAGGCGTTAATTTCCAGTATTTCACATAAATTTTGCACATACAGTAGGCGGTTGTGCGAGGCTGCCGATGCGGGATTGTTATGCTTTACCTGTAACTTCGCTTGCTTGTAGGCATTTGAAATGTCTTCTAAATTAATATTAAATTTATTTTTTACGAAATTAAATAAAGTATTTTGAGCTAGCAGATGGATTGGCTCGTATTCGTAAAGCGTATTGTCAATATCCAGTAAAATACCTTTATACATGTTTAATTGCTCTATCTTGCATAATTTCACTGATGGCAAGCAATGTTAAAAATTGTATGATGCCAGCGTACCCGGGTTGCCAATAAGGCGAGTCTAATAGTTCTGAAGAGTTGGTAATATAGTTATTAACATACCAGTTAATATCTAGGTTGAATGGCTCAGTACCAAATCGAATATGTTGAGTTTTTAGGTCTACAGAGTAATCCCAGTGTATGTTGCAGTTGTGCTCTTGAAAGGACAGTATTACATCGTTAAGTGGAATGCTTGCGTTCATAGCGATCTCTAAACCTAATTCCCCGTCATATTGGTGACCATTAAAGTGACCTTCTTCAGTGGGGAATAATGAGATAACCAGGTCACTAAACTGCTTTTGGGGGTGAATATATCGATTTGAATCCTCTTGCCTTGCGGCTAATGAAGACAGTACTTGTTCTTCTGTATAGCCCCTGTGTTTTTTATCTCGGTCTATTTTCCAGCTGGTGCGCAAGCGCTCATCTAGATCTAGAAAAATTTTAAGGTCAATAACTTTACGCATTTTTGGCAGGTAAAATGGGTGTAATCCAGCTAGAACAATAAAATCTTTTGGTTTGATTTTGTCGGCCTCGGTAAATTTGCCTGTAGTGTGATCGTAGTCGGAACGTTTTATCGTTTTCCGATTTTTTAATTGACCTACTTGTTCAGCTTGACGATGCAGTAAATTTGCCTTGGGATCCAAGTGTGTGTAGGCCTGCCAGTTATCGTGACCCCGTTCCCACTTATGATCGCTATCACCCTCTAGCTCTAATAATTCTTGACCAAAAATAGAGCGCAAGTGCCCTATTAGAGTGCTTTTACCGGCACCACTATCCCCGCCTATGCCTATTATGAAAGACTGCTCCATTGTGTAGGTGCTATTGCTTCCTATACCGTTTTTATAGAATTGATAGATGATAGTAAGCAGCACAGCTTGTAAGGCTGTAAAAATAATATTACCAAGAGGCAGGTCATTTATATTTAGGCTCCATAAGACTTCTTGCCCTAAAAATAGCAGCTTTGAATGGTCGTAATGGTGAAAAAATAGATAATATAATATGTACAAGCTCACAAGGGATATGTTCAGAATGTAATGCTGAAGTCCATCGAAGTATCGAATGTAGAATATGGTAAAAAATGGTACCACCCACACATACCAAGCGGGTGATGGCTCTATAAGCAATAAAAATATTGAGAATAAAGCGCCTATGGCAGCAAACAATAAATCGGCGTTTATTTTTCTGTATGCGGAAAATCTTAAGTAAATAATGGCGGCAGCCAATAGCGGTAAATATACTTTAACGTTTCCGATCGCGAAAAAAGAATCAAAAATCATGTTTTGCTTTTGATTTTGCATTACAAGCTCTTCGTAGCCATCACCACTTGATAGGTAGGGTAGTGAAAGTCCGGTGTACATGGTGATGGGAATTAGCACCATATAAGCTGTTTCTTTGTATTTTCCTTGGTTTAGTAAATAAATAGCAAGTAGTGGTAAAGCGGCTACAGTGTGAAATTTTGTAGATATGGCAATCCCTGCAAAAATTGCTGAGTATAGATAAAAACGCTTTGCTAATAGATAGACAGATGAAAATAATATTGCGGTGGGTAAAATATCCAATTGTCCATGCATGTAAGTTGAGAATAAAATGATTGGGGACGCGAAATAAAATATATATATTTCTTTTTTATGCCAAATAAATAGCCTAATTAAAATCGCGGTTATTACTAAATCTGAAATTAAAAGTGGAAGACCATATAGAACGCCTTCCAAAATATAGTTTTCGGGAAGTAGGTGAAGCGGATATAAGAAAACGGATAAAATGTACAGCATTAAAGGCGGATAGGGGAATGCCTCAGTGGATGATTGGTGGTACTCCCAAGGATTGCCGCCTTGTTCAATGAAATTGAGTACAAATGGAATAAACAACTGGTCTTGGTAGCCAGATGAAAACAGTACTAGAAGTACAATTTTTAGTACTGCCGTAAGGCTAAATACAAGCTTAAATTTTTTTGAGAATGTAGGATCTTGAAGCACGATAAAGCCCTTTATACACATAACGCAAGGCTGTAGTGTACTTTTAAAAAAAGTCCATATAATTTCCGCACTAGACTAACAGTTTTTTCTAAACTGTGAAGTGAGGATAATGCTTTTACATTAAAACTCATGCAAATGGATTAGTTTCTAAAGGGGCTTAACCGCAGGTATGTAAATCGTGAGTATTTAAATTGGGTAAAAAATAACAATACGTTCAATTTTGTGGGTGGTGATTATATGGAACTCTCTCATCAACTTGGCTATTGTTTGCTATCCGCTAAAGCTTGGCCTTTCTATAATTAACCGGTGCGATACCAATATTTTTCTTAAACAGGCGTGAAAAATAATACGTGTCGTCATATCCCAATTCGGCGGCGATGTGTTTTATTGAGCGCGGAGTGCTATCTAGCAAATAGCACGCGCGTTGCATTTTCATGTAAATAAAATAGTTTATGGGGGACTCGCCGGTGGCCTTTTTAAACTTCTTTGAAAAATGATACTTAGATAATTTTGCTGCCTGGGCCAATGTGTCAAGGTCTAGCTTACCGTGAATGTGTTCTTGCATCAGGGCGCGAATATTTTCAGTGTTAAAACTATTGGCTGCTTGATATTGGCGCTGTTGTACCAATAATGCCAAATAACTCAGCAGTGCTTGTAGCTGATGTCCGCCCTGTATGAATTCGGCAATATTGTGAACGCTATGACGTAAGGCGGCAATACCATCAAAAACTCGAATAACTCTGGGCTGTACCCCAATATTAAATAGCCGTTCGGGGCGGTTTAGGTGCTCACAAAATGCATTGGCCAGGGAGCCATCAAAGTGCAGCCAGTGTATGGTCCAGGGGGCGTCTTGATTGGCTTGGTATGAGTGACTAGAGCCACTGGGTAAATAAAGTATGTCACCGCTCTTAATCGTGGTGGTTTTACCGTCCAGTATGATAGTGCCACCCCCCGCGGTGCAGTAAATAAGAATATGGTCTGGGTGCCCAGAGCGTTTCATGGCATGACCTTGGGCACGTGGGTAGTAGCCCATGGCGGTTATATACAGGCCTTTAGATAGCGGGTGTTCCTGTAGGCGTTTCATCAAAACGTGGGGGGTTATAAAGCGAACCCCATCATGAGGGAGCGGCCAGCGTGAAAGCTTAATCATTTATCCAGTCTCTTGCGTTGTTGTGCTGATTTATTGCCGTATAAACAGGTTGTCTTTTATAGCAATATAATCCATTAGAACAATAATATAGTCAATTTATCCCCTTATAACATTGTGTTCATATAGGTCTGTAGCTTCTAAGTTAACAATAAAGTTCATTGGCTCACTATTTTATTCACAAAGGTTGGGATTGGCATGAGTGTAAATACAGATATCAAAGAGCAAGCCACAGTGCAGATGAATGCTTTAATCGCCCGCTCTAAGGCTGCTCAAGCTCAGATTGAACACTACACTCAAGAGCAAGTGGATGAGCTTATTACCGCGATGGTATGGTCGGTGTGCCGCCCAGGTGTAGCTGAAATTTACGGTTGATGAAACCCAATTGGGTAACTACGAGGGCAAGCTTTTAAAGATCACGCGTAAAACTCGAGCGACCTTAATGGACATAATTAACGACAAGTCAGTAGGTATCATAGAGGAAGACAAAGAGCGCAATATCATCAAAATTGCCAAGCCAATGGGCGTAGTAGGGGCATTAATTCCTTGCACAAACCCTGAAGCCACCCCAGTTATTAAAGCCATCTCAGCCATTAAGGGCCGTAACTCCATTGTGTTAGCGCCTCATCCACGCTCTAAACTCACCAATAAAATGATATGTGATCTATTGCGGGAAGCCATCAAGGCCTGTGGAGCCCCTGAAGACCTAGTTATCGCAATCGATACGCCCTCACTTGAAAGTACCGAAGCATTAATGAGCCAGTGCGATCGCGTATTAGCGACCGGTGGCCCAGCCATGGTAACGGCTGCCTATTCATCGGGAACGCCTGCTTTGGGGGTGGGTGCAGGCAATGCGGTTATCACAGTAGACGAAAGCGCTAATGTAGCGGACGCGGCTGAAAAAATTCGTATATCAAAAACCTTAGATTTGGCGGCATCTTGCTCAGCGGATAACTCAGTGTTGGCGATGACATCGGTGTATGATGAGTTACTTGTGCAGCTGCAGGCGCAAGGTGGTTATTTAGTAAATGTAGAAGAAAAACAAAAGCTTCAAAATATTATTTGGCAAGACGGCCACATAAATTCAAAAATAGTGGCTCAAAGCGCAGGCATCATGGCGGAAATGGCAGGATTTGATTTACCTGAGACTAAAACCTTTTTCATCGTACCTGAAACGGGCGCAGGTAAAGAGTATCCGTTTTCGGGTGAAAAAATGTCGGTCGCTATGGCGTATTATAAGGTGGCCAACATAGATGAGGCCATTAAGCTCACCAATGATATTCAGGCTTATCAAGGGCAAGGTCATTCATGTGGTATTTATTCATATAGTGATGACAATATTTTAAAATTTGCCATGCAAACCAAAACCTCTAGGGTGATGGTTAATCAGCCGCAAGCGCCGTCAAATAGTGGTAACTTGTGGAACGGTATGCGCCAAACCTTTTCTTTGGGCTGTGGTTCTTGGGG
>MAAA01014212.1_pt1 | contig 15325 bp, 11 predicted proteins | sample 1115971 | NCBI WGS metagenome assembly MAAA01 (sample SAMN04961123, study PRJNA320927) | seawater metagenome | isolation source: sample BD02T6 sea water enriched with oil for 6 days | place: USA:Gulf of Mexico | collected 2013-07-27 | reverse complement strand
TTGTAAATAGGGTGGTCGGGCTCGCTTTTTAACTTATCGGGGAACTGACCAATCCGGTTTTTCTGCTGAAGCTCGTTGGCTTTAAAAAACATAATGTCATGGGGGTTCACTAAATTGGTGGTTAAAAACCAGGGCTTGTCCTCCCCCTTGTGTTTGTCGATAAACCCCAATGATTCTTGCACGGTAATCGGGTCCATTTCAAAGCCCCCCTGAGCCCCGTCCCGTTCTCCGGCCTGAAAGGTTTCATCAAAACCAAATTGGCCAAATACCTCCCTTGTTTGTTGAAGGGTTTTGCCACCCTTAATCCCCATGTGGGTTAGATGCCACTTGCCGGTATAACCTGTGCTGTAACCAGCGTCTTTAAATAAATTCCCCATGGTAGGCGTTCCATCTTTAATACCCTGCCCCCAAGGTAAAGGTGTATTTTCCCACAGCCCGGTAAACTGTCCGTGTTGGCCGGTATACAGGTTACCGCGAGACATGGAACACAAGGGACTCACCACATGAGCGTTGCTAAAATTAGTAGCCTTTTGGGCCAATTTTTGTCGAGCGGGTAATATTAATTGAGATGGTAAGTCCGACCATGCCTGCTCTTGATCGGTGACCACCACCAGTACATTGGGTTTACGATTACGCTTGATCACAGCCGGGGCTGTTTGGCTAAACAAGATGCCGGGCAACCCCAACATACTAGCCCCTGCCGTGGCGGCCGACATTTTTAGGAAATCTCTGCGCTTATTTTTATTATTGTTGTCACTCATACCCTACGCCTCTTAATTCTTTTGCACACTAGGTCATCATCGCTGACTTTGACCTATTTCTAAGAGGCTATAATACGAACTAAGTGTAAAAAAGGTTATGTCTGCTGATGTCACTCATTATCATTTGGTGACAAATTTTTTGGCCACTAAGTACAGGGATTGGCTGAAAAACACCCCAAAATACAGTAGGCTAAGCAAGCAAACCTCACCCTAAGGCCATACTAAGCATGAAAGTTTATCCCATATACCCCATGGCCGTGGCACAAAGAATGATTGAGGCCAATGGCGGCACCATCGAAGAATTGTTTGAGCGCTGCCAAATTACTGCATCGGAGTATTCAGATCCCAATACCCTGCTCACTGCAGAGCAAACCAACGAATCCATTAATATTTGTCGGGATTATTCAGATAAAACCCGGCTCACCTCAGTGCAGTTTTTAAATCATATGCACTTCAGTGATTTAGGCGCTCTGGGTATGGCCATGATGAACAGCGAAAACATGCGCCAAGCCTTCGATACCTTATTGCAGTTTCAGGCCATTTACGCTCCCACCTTTTATATTGTAGAAGTAAAAAATAAAGCCGCCTCTGTTTTTACAATTCAAAATGATGTAAGTATTGGCAGTAATAACAACACCGTCATTGAAATGGTGATGGGGTTATTTAGTTTAATTAAGGGCTTAATACAACTGGACCATGTTCATTTAAACGTAAGCCTACAACACCAAAAGCCTGAAATATTCCAGCAGGATGACTTTCCAGATCTAAATGTCTCCTGGGCAGAAAAATACAATCGAGTCACCATTTCCAATACATTAATGAATGAAAAAATAGTAGGTCGTAATCAAGCCAATTATACCTTATTCAAACAAATATTAAGCCAGCAACTTGAAGACATTATCTCTCACATGCCCTATACCCGAGGCACAGAATCGTGTATTCGCTCAATGCTAAAAGCAGATATAAAAATCTCTTTAGAAGAAGTTTCACGCCGGGTTAATATCTCCAGCCGCACGCTTAATCGACGCTTGGCCAATGAGAACACCACCTTCAAAAGTTTGTATACGCAACAGCGTTTAAATCATGCGGCACAGCTGTTAAAAAGCTCTAACATGCCCATTAAAAAAATCGCCTCAGCCGCCGGTTACAGTGCCCTTTCCAGTTTTTATAAAGCCTTTAAAGTGTTTCATGGCACTTCCCCCGATCATTTTAGAAATTCCCCCTAGAGAGCCTATGAACAATAGATTATGCATGTAGAGGATAACTATTTCCCTCTACACTGCTTAGCATTCCCCCCATTATTGTTCAATAGTGTAGGTGCCAATAATTATTCACTAGCCTGACTTAGTAGCCATTTCCAATCGCCTTAAAATAAGACCTAGCCAGAGTATTTAGTGAGGCTCAATTTATAGGACGCTTGGCTTTGCAAAGCGTAAAACGTGACAGGCTCTGTATGCCCTATACTTAAGTTATTGTTTATTCTCTTTGGTAGTAAAAGTATGACGCTCTTATACAGGTCAATGATAATAACTTTTTTAGCTGGAGTTGCCTTCAATCTTCAAGCCCAACAGACTTTCGTGCTCTCTACTTTTTATTCATCTCCGCTCATGCAGGTATGCAGTGAGGTAATGATACGAGCTTACAAGAAATTGGGAATTGAAATTAAGATCGTCAGCTTTAGCGGAGAACGTTCTCTAGCCACCTCAAATAAGGGCAAGGTGGATGGAGAGTTATTTCGAAACGATCAGATTGCAAAACGTTATACCAATCTATTAATGGTCCCCATACCCATTGCGCAAGTGGATATAGTGGCTTTTACCAAGAACAAACAGTTTACAGTTAACGGCTGGTCTAGTTTACAGCCTTTCCTCATAGGCGTGGAGCTTGGTTTTAAGCGCTTGGAAAATAAAACAAAAGGTATGAATACACAAACAGCCACTCGAGTGGAACAACTTTTTAAGATGCTTAATTTGGGCAGAGTGGATGTGGTGCCACAAGTACGCATGGATGGTTTGAGTGCTTTAAAGCAGTTAAATATTAAGGGCGTAAAAATGCTGGAGCCTCCCTTATTTAAAGGATTAGTCTATCATTATTTACATAAAAAACACGTAGCCCTGTTACCCAGACTTTCGGCTGTATTAAAACAAATGGAAAAGTCTGGAGAATTAAAAATAATAAAAAATAATAAAATATTAGAACTAAAGCAGTTCAATGAATCTCATTGAACCCCATACGTTAACGTATGGACAATAGGGTTTTGTCCGTGCCAAACATCTAATTCTTACAGCTCTATCTAAACGATTAATCTCAGAATTCAAAGATATCTTAACTGGCTATTTGTCGTAATATGCAAAAAGCTTGTCGTGAGGTGCGAAGCACTTCTAATTAATATGTTACCCATAGTTGGCAGATTTTACTTTTGGCTTTAAAAAGAGCCATGCTATTTATTGGGAACGCATATGTTATCAACGACTTTAATGTTGGCCTTGGCTGTATTTTTAATCTGGTTTTTATGGGAAAAAAAACACCGGGTATCCCACCCAGTTCAAGGGGGGCTGGATGCCAGCGTGGACATTCCCCACACCCAAGAGTATGAGCTTTATCATAACTCTCTTTCACTTTGTTCTAAAAAGGCTCGTATTTGCCTAGATGAACTAGGTATTCCCTACAAGAGCCATCAGATAGATTTAATTGAAACCGGTTCTTACGAGACTATCAGTCGCCATTTTTTAAAGGTAAACCCAGCTGGGGTATTACCTACCATGGTTCATAATGGTAACCCTGTTTATGAATCTCACGACATCATAGAATACGCCGCTAAGAACTCTAAAACACCTGAGTTATTAATTCCGGTAGGTGAAAAAGAAAAGGCTTTATCCAACTACTGGATTAATAAGGCCTCTGTGGTGGGGGAAGATGTGGAGCCGGGTATTCCCGAACATGCAGGTAATTGCATCTCCATTTTAACCCTGCCCTTGTTTGCCTCAGGCATGACCACTACGCCTTTGCGCTATGTGGCTGTAGGTCTACTATTTCACCGCATTAAATTCAGACCGCTAATCTTCACCATATTTAAACTGGTGGGCCTCAGTGGCGCGTTAAAATTACCGCCGTTAATCAAGATGCTTGATAAAGCTCGTCATCATAGCCACCTGCATTTAGATGAACTTGAAAAACATTTACAAAAAACAGGCCCGTGGATATGCGGCGAGCAATTTACCCTGGCCGATGTGAGCTGGGTGCCCTTGATTGAGCGCCTGCGTGAAGCGGACTGGTTAGACTATTTCTTGCATAACCGACCAGCGGTAGCAGCCTACTGGCAAAGACTTCAAAATAGAGACAGCTATCAAACGGCTATCATTAACTGCGGTCATCCCAGCACCGATATCGCCACCGGCTGGATAAAACTTAAAAAGCTTAAAAGCCCAAAAATTAAGGCCATATTAGAAGCCCCCCGCGTCTAATTTTTCTCTCTTTACTAAAGGAAGCCTTGCTAAACGGTACCTTAGGAGTGCGGTGAATTCATCGCACTCTCAATGAACTTACATCAGTACGCAGGTGAACAATACTTCAAACTAATTCATACCCAATTTAAACAGCACTAAAAAAATGTACTAAACAGACTCTTAAACACGCTCTTTATAATAAGAATTTAATTCAAATAAGAAGGTAAAAAAATGACGACAATTCAAATTATTCTTTCAATTCTGGCAGCCATGTTCTGCATGTGGGTGTTCTTAAGACTGCCCTATTCAGACAGCCCTATTTCAATATTATTAAATGCACTTAGCGGCTTCTTTGTTACCAATGAACACAAAGGCAAACCCAGCGCCGCCATTGAGATGTCAGACGATATCAAGCGCTACAAGGGTGCAACACCACCGGCTAATACCTCAAACGTACATGGTGAAATTGAATATCTGGTAAGCGGTATCCCGGCGACTCATTGGTATGAAGAAGTGAACGACTGCACCTATCACTTTGTCACAGCCGGTGATCCAAGCAACGAAGCGATTTTATTTGTGCCGGGCTTGCCTGAATCGTGGTGGGCTTTTCATCAACAAATGTCTGAGTTGTCATCAGACTATTATGTTATCGCCATGGATTCTCGAGGTTTTGGTCAGTCCGATAAGAGACTGGATCTGGACTACACCAACCCAGCCATGGCAAAAGACGTTGCCGCCTTAATGGATAAGCTGGGTATTGAACAATTCAACATGGCTGGCCATGACCGTGGTGCTGTGATTACCGACCACATGACTAACGTGCCTTCTTTGAAGGGGCGTATTCTGCGCTATGTTCGTATGCAGCAATCTTTTAACGAACCCCACGGTTCACCTGTGCCACCACATAAGCTAATGGGTAGCCGTTTTGGTCAGGCCCTTTTTGGCTGTAAAAATTTTTGTTCTGTACTCTACCGAGCCTGGTTCCCTTCTTATTTAAGTGAATCAACTATGAATCGCCTTGAATATGAATTTGGTTTTAAGGGCACCGCCGCTGCCCAAAGTAAATACTTTAGAACCACCAATTTTGATCTGGAATTGGCCGACCGTCATGACTTCCTGTTTAAATCCATGACCATGCCCATGTTAATTCTGCAAGGTCGATACGATAAAGGCCAACATCCTGAAGAATATGATCGTTGTGTCGATTTTGTCAGCGATGCCCGTGTGCAGTTTATTCATGCCAATCACTTTTTTCATTTGGAAAACCCTACTGCCACCAATCATGCTTTCCGTCGATTCTTAAGTGAAAAATCAACTAACAGCCTGAGCACACTCAGTCAAAATACATCCATAAAAAAAGAAAATATTACGGCCATCTAGCCAAATAAAATAACAAGACCAATCATGGCATTGTTATTTTTCAATCCTGTTTCTGACCTGTTTTAACAGGTCAGAAATTCCTTCTACGCTACTCATAGGCATGAAACTGCGCAGGGCTATTCCCTGTTGCTCCGCAAAGGCATCTAGGATTAAGTCGCTGGATTCCGACAGTTGTTTAGCGTTGTCAGTTCGAGATTTCGTTAGAAATTTTGATAGGATATTTTCCACAGACTTTCACATAGAAATATTGGACAAGTTAATAAAAGTATATGCGCGTAACCGAAAAAGAATACCAGACGTACACCCAGGTTATTAAGATGTTTTTGGCAAGGGATTTCTCGAGAATTTATTGACTATTGGTATGTTGATTATTGCGTATACAAGCAATGCAGGAAAACAAAAAATACCACTAAAATACTGAAAAGTCGTTTCCAAATTCAAGTCCATCTAACTAATTCGAATTAAAAAGCATCTATTTAAAAAACGAAGGTACAGGTAATTAAAATGATCAATGCATTTAAAAAAATTGGTTTAAGCGCCGTTTTAGTTTTACCCAGTACCGCCGTTATCTCAGTTGAATTAACCACAGGACAATCTACTCCTGTGGGGCAACCTCCTTCTCATAGCCATTCCATAGATGCTGACAGCATAAGTCACCATGATTGTCAGGGAGCCAGTTTAATCGGCAAGGCACACATGACTCACCATTTCAACGCGGCTTTGGGAGAGTATGAAATCAACAAACCTCTTTTGGAAAGGGTTAACGATTTAAATCTGGATGCTTCTGCATTCACAACCCTAACGGTGTTGAGCGTGGGAGATGTGTCTTATTTCTTACAACAAATGGCCAAGTTAAAAATTGAAGACTTGCGTCGTACCTATGCTGATCAAGAATTTATATTAGATAAAAGCTCCAGTGTCCGTAGCGCCTGGGGCTTACCCAAAAGCGGCCCCAGCATCACTCTGTTTGATCTATCCGGAAAAACTATCGCTCACAAGGGTGGCAAGTTCGAGGCCTCTGACGAAAAGGAATTCATGGCCCTGATTCAGCAACACTTGGCTCAATAAGACGTAATAACCATTATCAAGCTCAGCCTAACTATCCTTGCTAATGGTTGTTACCAATGAAACTGGATTACAACTTTTTGGATTTTCTTTATGACGCTTATTCACTTTAAATTCATGGGTTCGCCAAAAAGGGTTGATGGCGAGAAACATGAAAACGTTGTCGTGATATGCGAGCACACCATGCCCTAACATCAAGCTATTAGTCACGGTCTAGTCCAATCACTCGTGGCAACAACATTAACTTTAATCAAGACAGATCACAGATCTACTTAAATTTTAAATCAAGGGTTTCTTCATTAATGGATTTTTTACCTCCACCAATGAGTGCTGATTAATAAAACCAGTATTCATAATAAAAACAGCAAAAGGCAGGCGACATGAAAAAAATAAAAATAAAATCGGCTCTTGGCCGGAAAACTATATTAGCCGGGATCATTCCCTTGATCATGGCGACACAGGCACAGGGATTTGAATTTTATACAGGCGGTATTGAAGGTAGTTTCGATTCAGAAATATCAATGGGCTCAAGCTGGCGAATGTCAGCCCAAGATGAGCAGCTTTTAGCAGTCGGTAATGAAGAAGACGGTGACGCCAACTTCTCAGAAGGCACTGCTTTTTCTCAGGTCTTAAAGGGCAGCCACGATTTAGAATTATCTTATAAAAACTTTGGTGGCTTTATTCGCGGAAAATACTGGTATGACTCGGCACTGGAAAATAACAACGTCGATTATGGTCACACTCCCACTGCCACTATAGGTAATGATACTTCTCCACTTAGCGTTAATCATGCTGGTGAAAGCCGCTTGGATGATTCCGACTTTAATGACTTATCAAAATTTTCTGGTGCAGAAATTCTCGACGCCTTTGTTTATGGCGAGTTCAATGTAATGGGCATGCCGCTCGATGTGCGCTTGGGTAAACAAGTGGTGAGCTGGGGCGAAAGTTCTTTCATACTGGGGGGGATTAATGCCATTAACCCAGTTGACATAAACGGGTTTACCCGCCCGGGTGCTGAAATTAAAGAAGTATTACTACCGGTTAATATGGCCTATACCAATATAGGCTTAACCGATAACTTAAGCCTCGAAGCATTTTATCAATTGGAGTATCAAGAGAGCGTACTGCCTGGTTGCGGTACCTATTTTTCACCTGTTGACTACATCGCAGACGGGTGTGACATCATTACACTTGAGCAACCCGGCGTCAGTGCCAGCATGCAGCGCACATACGAAGACAAACCCGATGCCGACGGCCAGTTTGGACTGTCATTCCGCTACGTAGCAGAAGAATTACACGACACCGAATTTGGTATTTACTTTATGAATATTCACAGCCGCAGCCCTGTAGGCAACGGCAGAAAATCTGCTCTAAATCCCATGACCGAAGCGCAAACAGGTGCTGGTTTATATTTTAATGCCATAGGTGTTGCTCCGCAGGATGCCACTGCTGACCAACTGACTGACGCTGAAGCAGCAGCGAAGAAGTACGCCCAAGGCCAAATATTAACCACCACCAGCTACTTTGTTGCGTACCCTGAAGACTTACAAATTATGGGCTTAAGCTTCGCCACGACACTTGGCACTCTGGCGGTATCTGGTGAGCTGAGCTACCACAAGGATATGCCTATTCAAATTAATCCCGCCCAAGTGGTTGGGGCGACACTGCAAGGCAGTACCGCAAGTCTGGCACCGTTAGGAATGTCATCCACCATTCTTGACGCTGAGGTCGCGTTGGTGGCACCGGGCGGAGAGGTTCTGGGTTACCGTGAACTTGATGTGTCTCAAATGCAGTTTACCGTTGTTAAATTAATTGATCGCGCCCTTGGCAGCGATCGCATCACACTTGTTGGTGAAGCGGCTTATACCTATGTTCATGACTTGGCCGAAGGGGATAATCAAATTAAATTCCAGCGTGCCGGTTTCTTTGATCAAGCGGGAAACGATGGCGGTTTTGTAACACAGGGTTCATGGGGCTATCGCACGCTAATTCAAGCGGAATACTCAGACGTATTCAGCGGTGTTAATTTAACACCGAGCCTAGCCTGGAATCATGATGTGGAAGGTTTTGCGCCGCTTGGATCCAGTGGCTTTGGCGAAGGCCAGCAATCCCTTGATCTTTCTGTGGGGGCTAACTATCTGGCCACTTACAAGGCCAGTATTTCTTATACCCAATTTATGGGCGGCGATTACAACACAATGAAGGATCGCGACTTCGCCTCTATTAGTGTGGGCATGCAATTTTAACTGAGTCATTTTAATTACTAATTTAAAACTCAGGCACCACACCACTAAAATTAATTCAGGCCAGTTCGCTGGCCTGTAAAAAGGTATGACAATGAATATAAAAACACTAACCACATCTGCTCTATTGCTTATATTAAGCAATGGTGCCGCGGCAAAAGTATCAGAACAAAATGCCAATAAACTGGGCAACGAATTAACGGCCATGGGCGCCGAGACCCATGCCAATGCCAGCGGCACCATTCCCGCCTATGGTGGCGGCCTTAAAACCGATATTAATGCCAATCCATTTGAAGATATTTTTGCAAACGAAAAACCCTTGTTCACCATTACTGCCAAAAATCTGGAGCAGTACAGCAGTAACCTAAGCGATGGACAATTGGCCATGTTTAAAAAGTTTCCCGACACTTATAAAATGCCCATTTATAAAACCCATAGAACCGCGGCCTACCCACAGTCGGTGTATGACAAAGCGCGTAAAAATGCTGAGAAAACCGAATTAGTGACTGGTGGCAATGGCTTAAGCAACTTTGACGAAACCATCCCCTTTGCTATTCCCCAAAATGGGCTGGAGCTCATTTGGAATCACGTAAGTCGTTTTCGTGGCCCATCCCTTGAAAAAAATGGCGCCAACATGGCGGTACAAAGGGACGGTAGCTTCACCCCTATTAAGGTGCGCGGGCGGGTGACGTCTCCCCATTATACAACGGAAGGGTTTGATGCAAAAAAGGATGAGAACATTCTGTTTTATTATATGCAAAAGGTAAAATCACCCGCCCGTTATACCGGTAATATATTTTTAGTTCACGAAACCATCGACCAGATAAATCAACCACGCATGGCCTGGGCTTACAATGCTGGCCAACGCCGCGTTCGTCGAGCCCCGCAAGTGGCCTATGATGCGCCGCAAAATGCTACCGAAGGTATGAGTACCGCCGACCAACTAGATATGTTTAATGGTTCTCCGGATCGTTATAACTGGAAACTGGTGGGCAAAAAGGAAATGTATATTCCCTATAACTCATACAAGTTAATCGATCAGGATGTGAAATATAAAGACATAGTGGGCGTAGGGCATATTAATCAGGATTATACCCGTTATGAGTTACACCGTGTCTGGCAGGTAGAAGCCACATTAAAAGAAGGAGCACGCCATATTTATAATAAACGGACTCTATATCTGGATGAAGACAGCTGGCAAGTTGCTCTGGCCGATCACTACGATGGCCATGGAAATCTTTGGCGCACAGCCGAGGGCCACCCTATGCAGTTTGTGAATGTGAATACCAACTTTTATGTGTCAATGACTAACTATGATTTGTTATCTGGTCGTTACATGGTTGAATTGAGCAATGAAGAAAGAGAGCCCTTTAAATTTAATACGGTGCTAAGCCGTCAAGACTTCACCACCTCCTCTATTCGCCGCCAAGGAAAACGCTAACTCGAGTACCCCCTTGGCCTGTTAAGCCGAACACTTAACAGGCCTTTTTTTGAATCAATGACCTTTAATATTTTGTTTAACTCTCTAATTAAGCTCTCTATATAGCCACTTACCTTATTTTTCACCAGCATCCAATGACCCGTGGCGCGAAATATGAAAATCTTGTCGTGTTATATGAATCGTCCTAAACTAATATCTTGCCCTGAAGTGACTCTACCCTTGTATTGTCGTAACCCTTCTTATAAACAATGATTAAAATATTCATTGGGGATGATATATGTTAAGCGCAATTTCAGTAGCGGCCCTGGCTATTTTTATAGTTTGGTTTTTATGGGAAAAAAAGCACCGAGTGTCCCATGCGGTAAAAGGCGGCATAGACTTAAGCGTTAGCCTGCCTCACCAACAAGAATATGAGCTCTACCATAACGCCTTGTCGCTGTGTTCAAAAAAAGCGCGCATTTGCTTAGATGAATTAGGCACTCCCTATAAAAGTCATCACATACATTTAATAGAAACCGGTTATTATGAAACTCTAAGCCGTCATTTTTTAAAAATAAACCCGGCCGGAGTATTACCGGCGCTGGTTCATAAGGGTCACCCGGTATACGAATCTCACGACATCATCGAGTATGCTGCCAAACATTCTGCCACTCCGGATTTACTGCTGCCACAAGACCCAGAAAAATTAGCCCTTATGCAATATTGGTCGGATAAAGCTGGGGTATTTGGTGAAGATACGCGCCCCGGCATGCAACAATATGCTGGCAACTGCATTACCGTATTAACGCTTCCTTTATTTGCATCGGGTATGTCTGCCACCCCATTAAGGTACGCGGTAATGGGGTTATTGTTTCATCGATTAAAAATTAGAGCGGTGATGTTTACTCTGTTTAAAATAATTGGTTTATCGGGCATGGTGAAAATAGCGCCCATGATGAAAGAATTAAAAACAGCACGCCATTACATGCACATTCATTTAGATGAATTAGAAAAACACCTTGAAAATACTGGCCCATGGTTAACGGGAGAGCAATTCACCCTAGCCGATGTGAGTTGGGTTCCCATGTTTGAACGCTTTAAAGAAGCCGACTGGCTGGAATATTTCTTAAAAGATCGCCCGGCTTTAGCAGCCTACTGGCAAAGGCTGCAACAAAGGGATAGCTATAAAAGCGCTATTCTCGATTGTGGCCACCCCACCATAGATATTGCCACGGGCTGGCTTAAACTTAAAAAGCTTAACAACCCCAAAATTAAAGCATTATTAGAAGCCCCTCGTAGCACCACACTTTAACCTTTTTTAAAGCGCCTAGAAGTAACTTGAAATAACCCGAACTATTTCTTATTACTTTTAAGCGCTTTAACTTCCCCTCAATAAACCCGTTTAAATTCAATTAACACAACTGCCCAGTTATTCTAAGCCCATTAACGCACCATACGATACAGCCAGTCAGACCTGCTATTCTGTATTTAGAACAGGTACATATTCATGCAGGCACACGGTTCTTTCAATTTAACGGTAAATAATCAGGTATTAATTGCCAATATATCCGGTGCCTGGAATGAAGAAGAGAGCTGGCTTTATTTTGAAAAGGTAAAAGAGGTCGCTCAAACAATTATTCACAAGCCCTGGGCGCTGCTGTTATTGATGAATGGCTGGGAACTGGGTACACCGGAAACAGAACGAGCCACAAAAGAAATGGTTAAGTGGGTATCGACCCATGGGCTCAACAAGGTGGCCGAAGTCTATGAGCCAAGTCCGTTATTACAGTTACATATAGAACGAATAGTGAAAGAAGGCCCGGATGAAATAGAAAGACGCCATTTTATAAATGAAAAAGAAGCCATTGCTTGGTTGGCATCTAATGGCTTCCCATTGGCCCTGCCCGTTTAATAAAAACTTCCATGGGTAAGTAATCTAACCCAACCCACCATGGCCAATTTAGTCTATTCTTAATTTTATGCCCATAGCGAATGCAGCAGGCAGACATTCATGCGCCAAATAGTATTGTGCATATTATTTTTAGGTCTATGTAGAACCGCCTTTAGTGCATCTGTTAATACTATGGATGAGCTATTTAATTTATCTCTGGAGGAACTGGTCAATATTAAAATTACCAGCGCCACCCGTCACGAAGAAAGTCTGGACTCCGTCCCCGCCTCCATCACCATTTACAGCCGAGAACAAATTCGAATATTGGGCATAGACAGGCTCACCACCCTAATGAATTTTGTGCCGGGTTTTCAGTCGCAACGCAACGACACTGCCAGCTTTACTCAAACCTTTAGCAGCCGCGGCGCTGGGGATGCAGGTGACGGCCGCAATGTACTGGTATTGCTAGATGGACAAAGACTCAATACCGATTGGAGCGGTGGTTTATATCTGGCTAATGGCATCATCAACCTGGATAAAATAGAAAGAGTTGAATTTATTCGTGGCCCGGGTTCGGCCATTTACGGCTCCAACGCCTTTATGGGAATTATCAATTTGGTGAGTCTGGCTGATAATGAAGCACAAGTATCGCTGGGCAGTTTAAACGGCAGCGGCACTGTGAGTCAGGCCAGTGTTCAATGGCAACAACAGTTTAATGATGTACATACAGAATTGTTTGCACACTTCATTAATGACGAAGGGCAACGACTTAAAATAATTGACCCTTTCAAAGATACCATGGTCAATACTCGTGACCCTTACCAGTTTAAAGAGATTTATCTAAAGGCCAATCATCAAAACCTAAGCCTTTCTGTTTACCACAGCGTGACTCAGGCCCAGGAATTTTATGTTTTAGGGTTTGTCTCCAATGACGAAAACCTTTTAGATGCCACCAGTTCTTTTGTAGATGTTAAATATGAAAACTCGATCAATAACAACATTACCCTCAATGCTAAGGCCTCTTTAGCCCGCAAGCGTTTCGATATCGCGGGTATAATTTCCCCGGCCTTACCACCCAATGAGCTCGGCATTAAAGGTGAAATTGAAGAGCAGGAACCACAAGTGGAATTAACCCTGGGGTATTTGGGCAATGATAACCAAAAGGCTCTGGCAGGAATTGAATGGCGGCGCCCAAAGATTATCGACAGCGATGCCAACTTGTTTGGTGCCTTGGATCTCTACTTGTCCCAGGCACCTCTTAGCCACAGAACCATTTATGGACTGTTTGCCCAGTATCAAGCCAATATAAACCCACAACTGCATTACGTGCTGGGCTTGCGCCACGATGATTACAGTAATTTTGGTGCTCACTCCAGCCCCAGAGGTGGACTGGTTTGGCAGTATAATAACCAACAGACTTTTAAGTGGCTTTATGGCGAATCTTTTCGCGCTCCCAGCCGCGGTGAAACCGATGTAGAAAATAGCTCGGCCATTGCCGCTAATCCAGATTTAAACCCGGAAGTGGCGCGCACCACAGAACTCATTTGGCAATACCGTCAACACCAAAGCTTCCTTGCCACCACTTTGTTTCATACCCAGTTGGATAATATTATTACCGATGCGCAAACCACCCCTATAGAGCGTTACAACACAGGGCATGACACCATCACCGGGCTGGAATTCGAATGGCACCAACAGTGGCGCAAAAACTTAAGTAGCCGATTAAATGCCAGCTGGATATTTGATAGACCCGGCCAGGTTAATATTGAAGCTGAATTTTTTGCTGGCATGAGCTTGATTTACAGTAATGAAAAATTCAGCGCTGCCCTGATGTTAAACCATCACTCTGAAAAAGATGACAGTTTTACCCAAGGCACTAACATTGAAGAGAGAAACATAGGCCAACGCAGTTTCCTCGATGCCCATTTTCGCTGGTTCCTGCCCCATGATATTGAGGCTTATTTAAAGGTAAATAATATAACCGATGAAAACTATAACAGCGTGGCGCTGCGCACCGGAATTTCTCAAGGTGTACCCAATCGCGGTAGCAGTGTAATGAGTGGATTACGCTTAAGTTTTTAAAGCCGTATTACTACAGTCAAATTTTTCTAATTTTTAAAACTGGTTTTAATCAGAATTATTTATTGGAGACTCAATGTCCGATAGCCTAAATTTAAAGTTGAGGTTATAAATAATGATAGGGCACGGCTCGTTCGATATGTGGGTAGACAATCAAGTTTTTTTAGCCAGAATTAATGGCGCCTGGAATGAAGAAGAGACTCAACTTTTTTTCACAAAATTGAAAGAAAACGTAACAGAACTGATTAACCAGCCCTGGGCACAGATTGTATACTTGAATGACTGGGAGCTGGGAACACCAGGGAATGAACAGGTTACCACTGAGCTGATTCAATGGTGTATGGAGCATAACCTAAAAAAGGCCGCCACCGTCTATAGCCCTCATTTGATAAAAAAACTTCAGATAGAGCGCCTGACCAATCAATCAATAAGTGTGGTTGAATATCGCAGTTTCCCTCAAGAACAAGAAGCCTTTGCCTGGCTAGAGTCTGAAGGTTTTTTTGTTGACCACCCTCATTTAATCGCGCCTAATCGCTAATAAAGTGGTAAATAATAAACATAAAATATCGAAAAACAAACACGGACCACAACAATTCAGAACTTCTTTATCACGTATCATGACACGGATTTTAGTTCACCAATACGACCCATTGAATTTTGAAAATCTGTATTAAAACTCACGTTCGACTCTTTGTAACGCTTCAGTATAAAGAGAACAGTAGCGGGTTCATTAAACATCGGCGTTTACGGGGAGGGTTCTTTAACCTTGCTATTACAGTTCATACTCCCTAAAGATTTTAGGCACAAACAAGATTTGAGGTGTCTGCATGTCAGTGCTAAACGTACATTAAAGCTGGTGTCGTTGGTTCTTAAGCTATCTAATTTATTCCCTAGAGGTAACTAGGCCTAGCTCATTTAACTATAGAATAAGTCGCGGATATGGCGCGACTTATTCTTATTCGTTAATGAACGGGGTTCTTATATCCCATCAGCCGAACAGCTTTTGTAATTATTGACTTGGTGATTCCCTCCGTGGGCCC
>MAAA01025645.1_pt1 | contig 15492 bp, 13 predicted proteins | sample 1115971 | NCBI WGS metagenome assembly MAAA01 (sample SAMN04961123, study PRJNA320927) | seawater metagenome | isolation source: sample BD02T6 sea water enriched with oil for 6 days | place: USA:Gulf of Mexico | collected 2013-07-27 | reverse complement strand
GCTTCAAGTTGGCGTTGCTCGGCAGATTCAGCTTGCCTGCGTGCCTGTATTGCTCGGTCCACTTGCGACTCTTCATTTGCTCTTGCTTGCTGCCTCTCGCTTTGTTGCTGTTCGGTTACTGACTGGTCCTGCTGGCGACGTTCAATTCGACTTTGTTCGGCCCGTTGCTCGTCTAGGGCACGACGCTCCTCTACGCCAACCGTCACGTCCTCTTGTTTGGCCTTAGGCGCTTCCTGAGTTTCATTTACAGAGGTAAAGCTAACAGTAGCTAGGTTTTCGGCATCATCAGGCACAGCTACACTGGCCCGAGCTTCACTGCCTTGGCTTGGATTATGCTGAGACGCTGTTATAGCATTACCAAATTGAACGTTCACTTTACCCTCGCTTTTATATCCTGTGTGTTAAACCGTAATATCAACCAAGCTGCCTATGGTTTGGTTGGCTGCCTCTACAACTTTTGCCGAAGCCTCCACTTGTCGTTGACCCTGCTTTTCTTCCATTAATGACTTAGCGATATCCTGACTGGCCTGCACCGGCCTTTGAGTATTGGCCGACGCCACCTCTTGAGCCCCTTGATTTATTTGCTCTTGGCCTTTTTGAATGCCAGCAAGCCCTGCGCTAAAGGCACCGCCTATTCCACCTACGCCCATAAACCACTCCTACTACAAGCTCTAATTTAATCATCTCTGTACATTATTTAAACAGATAAGCCCTAACCCCTCAAACAAATACACGAAAACTTTAATACGCTTTATGACTATCAACTAGACCTATAATAACTACTTTAACAAACAAGGGGGGTAAGCAGAAAATGGCGTTCTGGTCAGAAGGAATGGACATAAGAACAGCATTGATTAGATATTTAAAAACAAGAAATACGTTCCCTAGTAAAATATGCCAAAACCCCTAACGACATAGTTCACGCTTCAAATGGCGCGATTAAGACCTTGAATTAGCCCTTAAGCTGGGTCAAATTAAGGGTGAATAATAAAATTAAGGACGTAGTTATGTTTGGTCAAATGCAAGACTCACCATTGTTGGTGAGCCAGCTCCTAGAGCACGCCGCCACGTTATACCCTGAACAAGTAATTGCCACCAAAACGGTGGAAGGCCATTGGCACGAATACAACTATAAAGAGGCCGCCTTACGCAGTCGAAAACTCGCGCAAGCGTTATTACGCTTAGGGGTAAAAGATGGCGATGTTATCGCTACTATGGCTTGGAATACCTACCGTCACTTTGAATGCTGGTATGGCATATCTGGCATGGGCGCCATATTGCATACAGTTAATCCCAGATTATTTCCCGAGCAATTAGACTACATAATAAACCACGCGCAAGATCAGTATGTTTTTATTGATACCACATTTGTGCCCTTGCTTGAAAAACTACAAGCACAGCTGCCCCATGTAAAAGGCTACATTTTAATGACCGATGTTGCACATATGCCCGACACGTCTCTTAAAAATGCACTGTGCTACGAGACCCTTATTGAACAAGAAAGCGGCGACTTCACTTGGCCGGTATTAGATGAACGCCAAGCCACCTCCATTTGCTACACATCCGGCACCACAGGCAACCCTAAAGGCGTTTTATACAGTCACCGTTCAAGCATTTTGCACAGCTATGCCATCACCGCTAAATCCATGGGCAATATAGATCATGAAACCTGCATACTGCCCATTGTGCCCATGTTTCATGCCAATGCTTGGGGGCTGGTATATGCCTGCGCCATGACAGGTGCCAAAGTAGTATTGCCTGGGCCGCATCTTGATGGCAAAAGCGTCTGCCAGATGGTGAACCAATATGAAGTGGATTTAACCGCAGCCGTGCCAACGGTGTGGACCATGTTATTGCAATATTTGGAAGAGTCAGGCGAAACTTTAGAGAGTTTAAACAGCGTATTAATTGGTGGCTCGGCCGTACCCCGCAGCATGATAGAAAAATTTGAAACAGTTTATGGCGTAGAAGTTTGGCAAGCGTGGGGCATGACCGAAATGAGCCCACTGGGCAGTCTTAACAAGTTAAGCAAACAAGATAAAAAGCTCGAGTACCAGCAGCAACTGGATATAAAAGTAAAACAAGGGCGTCCTTGTTTTGGCGTTGAAATGAAAATAGTCGACGACAACAATACTACCCTTGCCAACGATGGAAGCGCCTTTGGCCGATTAATGGTGAAAGGGCCATGGGTGGTGGCCAGTTATTTTAAAAGCGATAATAGCGCCCTTGAAGATGATGGCTGGTTTGATACCGGTGACGTGGCCACCATTGATGCTAGCGGCAATATGCAAATCACCGATCGCAGTAAAGACGTGATTAAATCTGGCGGTGAGTGGATCAGTTCCATTGATTTAGAGAACGCGGCTATGGGTCACCCAGATATTCAGGAAGCTGCGGTCATTGGCGTGGCCCATCCTAAATGGGAGGAGCGGCCACTTTTAATTGTGGTGCCCAAGGATGCCACTAACCCGCCTAATATGGAGCACGTTTTACACTTCTTAAACGACAAAGTTGCCAAGTGGTGGCTACCGGATGACATGGTCATAGTCACTGATATTCCGCACACCGCCACCGGTAAAATTAATAAACTTGGATTAAGACGACAATTCAAAGATTATAAATTACCGATCACACAAAACGCTTAGCGCTAACACCAAATGAAGGCTTGGGGCACATACAGAAAATGCCCTGAGTGCTTTAACATAACAAACTACTTTCAAAAGTTAAGCCTAAAATAAATAGCCCAGGAGACTTCAATTCAATTTGAAATTCTATATCTTTTAAAAACCTACATATTAAAAATTATACTTAGCATATTCAGCAAACTCATTTTTTACTCTAATTAAACCCTATGAACCTAAGTCATAGGATTATCTACCTTTCTCCATATGGAGAGAAAACCCTCCGCCTTTACAATACACATATATGTAATCTCCTATGCAATGATTTTTCTTAATGAATCAGGTGAATATCATTAATTATGAAGAACGACCCCTTCAGAACATTCGAATGAGAGTAGTTTTAAACATGCACCTTCAAGGTATAAAAGACTGCTTAATCATATTAGTTATCGCTATTTCATGTGCGGCCTGTGTTACCGAGTCAAATCCTAGCACAACTATATCTGACCCTGAGGATCCGCAAGCAAACATAGATAGCGAAGGCCCAAAAGAAAAGATAGATCCGGTGGATCCAAAAGAAGATACAGAGATGGATTCCGAGCTCCCAGCAAACATGACTTTAAGTGCAGGAGGCAGAGTATTGGCCCTTAAGTTTGACTCCCAAAATATTAACGACCGCGATGGTCTAGATGACAGTGAATTAAAATTATTGAGTAACCAAGTTTACCAAAGCTTTGAAGATGAGTTTGACTTCATCTTTTTTGTATCGGCTTTTACCTCGCAAGCCCAACCCAGCTCGTTTAATTATTCTGGTCGGTACAGTTCGGTAAGTGCCAGTGAAAAAGGATTAGGATTTACGCCTTACAATTATAGTGAGGCGTATGGTTCGGCAGGCAGACTACAAGGGGTCATTCATTTAACCAAAGTTGAAGCTATTCGCCAGGGGCCGTCTTTACACGAATTAATGCATCGCTGGGGCAACTTTGCCTTGCCCAGCACTTATTATTCTCATTGGGCTTTTGCGAGTTCGGGTTTAACTCAAGGTGGACAGTTAGGAGGCTTCTCTTTAAATTCTTTAGCTGATCTGGGTGGCGGTGAATATCAAGCTGATAATGGCCGCGGTGATAATTTTGGTGTGTTTGCCAATGGCGGTAATGGTTTACCTTATTCCAGTTACGAACTTGCCCAATGGCTGGATACTTCCTTAGGAAAGTTCAGCTCTTTAAGGGGCCCACAAACTCTTTCTGTTAATGAGGCACTACGTCATATGGGAGGCGCTAGAGAGCCTATTTATGGACACTCGCAAGATACCTTTCGCATACTCACTGTGCTTATATATGAAGACGCACTGGATACAGAGCTCATGAATAAACTAGACAGTGAATTAGAACTGTTTGCTCGTGTGGGAAGCGATGACAGTTCACTCTATAACTTTTATGAGGCTACACGAGGCCGAGCAAGCCTAGAGGTAGCAGAACTTGAGAACGCTATTAAATAGCGTGTGGCATCATTTAACTGGTGACGTTTAAAACAGTGTACCTCTATTTTACAGTGGGAATACTTTAGCAAGTAACTGCCAACTTCCTTCTACGATTTACATAGCTGTCCTTATAATCACTGATAATGCCTACACCCAATCCTCGCCCCTCGCTACCCTGCTAAACTGATGGTAAGAAGTTGCATTAATTCTGGGTTAGTAATATGTATGAAAATACCTAAGCTATTGTATTTATTGATTTTAGTTACCTTTCAGCCATGTTATGCCGAGCTGGACGAGGCATTGTTTGCCTTATCTTTAGAAGACTTACTGAACATTGAAGTAGCAGGGGCTACTTTTTCCGGAGAAACCCTAAATACGGCACCTGCTGCCGTTACCGTTTTTACCCAACGGGAAATACGACTCCTAGGTGTACAGTATTTAAGTGAACTGGCTAATTTGGTGCCAGGGTTTCAATCTAAACGCCAAAGTGACGGGGCATCGGTTTACAGTATATCGGCTCGTGGCCGCCAAGTGGGTACAGGTACTCGCAGTGTTAAAGTGATTATTAATGGACAGCCAATTAGCTCAGCCTATATTGAATCCTCCACCGCCATCATTAATTTAATCCCTCTAAACAATGTATCAAAAGTTGAGTTTATTCGTGGACCGGGCTCGGTTGTACATGGCAGCGGCGCTTTACTGGCAAGCATTAATATTGAAACCTACCAAGACGAAAACGCCGCTGAAATTTCTATGGGTACTTGGGGCTATGTGGGCAATCATTTTAATTATTCTGATGACGGGGTTTATGCCTCGATTGATTACTCCACTAGCTCTGGAGATGACTACCAACTACAAGACCCAGATACAGGTGTATACTTTGATTCTAAAGACCCCATTGATCAATCACACCTTTATCTTGCAAAAAATAATGGTCAGCATAAATTTTACTTTCAACACCATAGAATTGCATCTTCAGGTTTTTATGTCATTGACCGCGTTAATAACAATTTCAATAAAGAAAACCGTCAGTATATAACAGCAAGCTCTTCTCACTCACTCATTAGTGAAACACATTTCGATTTAACACTGCACACAAACTACAACAAGCGCAACACGACTTTCTCAGCTCAATTAAGTCCTGCTGGCGCACTAACTGGCCTGAATGATAGTAATAGTCTTGAGCCTATACTAGTACGTGCTACCACTAAGTCAGAACAATATGGAACCCGAATAATTGGCGATTGGTTAATGCTAAAGTCACATTTAACGATAGGGGGCGAGTTTCAATACAGTAAACCGGTCAAAGCACTCGCATTTTCCAACTTCAACCTTTATGACATTAGCAATAACCAAATTCCCATTCGTTATTATGCAAATGACCCAGACTCCACTGCGTTTATTGGTGCCCATGACAATCAAAACTTCTCGTTATTCAGTGAATACCAATACCAGGTTAACGATGACATCAATACGACTTTTTCTCTGCGTTACGACTATGCACAAAATACTCAATCAGAAGAAATACTTCCTAGGTTGGCATTGGTGTATGAATTCATTAACGATCATTATTTAAAAGCCATTTACAGCGAAGCTTTTCGTAATCCAGGATCAATAGAGTTGTACGCTATTAATAATAACACCCTCATTGGGAATGATTCCTTAGTGGCGGAGAAATCAAAAACAGCTGAATTAATATTGGCATCAACGTCAAAATTTGGAGTGTTTAATTTCTCGTATTTTTACACTGAAATAGAGAACGCAATTAAGCAGGTTGTTATTACGTCTGGACAACGAAAATTTGACAATTCACCATCTGACTCAAACGATGGCATGGAGTTAGAATACAATCAGGTATTTACCGAAAATCTACAGTTAAAGCTTACATATTACCGGCAAAATAGTGTACTAAAAGAAAGCTTTCGCTTATCTGAAAGCGTCGGTTCTATGGCGGTATTATGGTACAAAAATAAGTATAGCGGTGGGTTGACTAGCGTGTATCAGTCACGCAGTGAAAACTTATCGGGGGGCGGCTTAATTACTCTGCCTAGCATTTGGTTACATAATATTAATTTAAATTATCAGCACAACACCAAATTAGAGTCACAAATTCTTATTAAAAACATTAGTAATCGACAACCGATGAATCCGGCCATAAGTGCATTATTAGAGAAAGGCATTCCCAGCCGAGGTCGCCAAGTTATCTATAGCGTTCGGCTTGGATTTTAACCTAATCTGATTAATAGCATTAAGCTTCGGGTAGTGTCAAATACTGCGCTACCACCTCAGCACTTGCATCGGTTAAAAAGGGCACTTCACCCAAATAACAACAGGAGAATCAATAAGGGGATCAAGGAATAAACTCAAAATATACAGTCTAACCAATATCCACTACACATAAGAAAAATCGAGTATTTATTGTTAGGGGCTTTAGATTACAATATTAAATTATTGTCTAATCAAAAATTAGAGAGGCTACTTTAGTTTATTCCTAAATCAGACATTCATGTTGCACTGTCAGTTGAATTCACGAATATTGATAAAAGTTAATAATTCATAAACGTAGCCACTATTGACTCCGTTACTATTCATCATTCATAACTTTAAAAATAATTCACTACTTATTTCCACTGCATTGCTTTATCCACTTAATTAAGTTTAGTTGAGATAAATAGACATATTAACTATACTTCGCGCCTTAAAATAGACATGGATGTAAATTAGAGTGATTAAAATCAAAGCAGTAGCTATTAGTTTAATTGGATCATTGGTATTAACTGGGTGTGGTGGCACTTCTAATAACTCATCAACCGAACAAAATCCAAAGAATAGCCCCGACTCTTTTATGGGATACAACAAATTAAATATTACCCCAGAAACCTTAGCGGGTACTTGGGTAGCTATTGGCAAAACCAGTGAAGTGAGAACAGACCAAGTTGATGATAATTATGAGTTAACAATTAAATCAAATATTAAAAGTTACTTCATCATTCGCCCAACAGATACTGATGAGTTTGAATTTTCTGATTGCCTAACTACAGTAGGTAATTTCCAAACATTAGAAATTAACAATAATACAGTAGTGGTTAATGATAAAAATTCTGGTATTGAAGAAAGACCTTTGTTAAAAGGCGAAATAAGCGAAAACAATAGTATTATTGTTGATTTTCTTCACTTCGCCCATTTCGGTGAAGAAGAGGCCCAAATTGAAATGGTGAAAATCAGCAATGAATATAAGGATTTAGGCGAGTTCGTAATATCCTCACCTCAAGCTGCTACCGAAAGCTTCGAAATAGCATGTGTAAATAAAAATAGCCGAGTCTTTACTGATAACGAAGGAAATCAATATTCTGGGGATAGCTTTATTACAGGCGCTTTAGTTAAAGAGTCTGCGGGTTCTAGTTGGGCATACATGGAAAATGGCTCTGCATGGAACATAACTCAAGCAGTAACACACTTTGAGGCAGGCAGTTTTTTTGATCAAATTGAATTAAGCCCCACACAATTCGAAGGCAGCGAAAGTGGTGAGATTTTTAGCTTTGACATAATAGAAGAAACAGATTTTACTACAATGATCACTTTTATAGGTAAGCAAGAAGATCAAAGAGTAGATTCAGGTATATCCATCAACTTTAATGGCTCTCTTACTATCAATTTACCGACTCAGTAACTTATTACACATATTCATGCCTTTTTGATTCATATAAATAGTTTCTCAAAAAGGCAGGCTCAGCATGAGATACATACTAATCTAACATGCTCATACTTCCCCTAGAATATACATCAACACGCCGTTCTTAAGCCGAAGCCAGTACTTCTCAACCTTCAGGCAACGTTAAGTATTCTGCCACACTCGCTACGCTGGGTTCACTTAAAAACGGCACCTCACCTAAACAAGGCACTCGAATCATTTTCTTTAAACTGTCTAGGTTTTCTTGGTAGGCATCCATGTTATCATTTACTTTATTAGCCACCCAGCCCACTACATTTAAGCCATCACGATGAATCGCTTCCATGGTTAACATGGCATGGTTAATACAACCCAGTTTCATGCCCACTACTAAAATAACCGGTACTTTTAAGTCTTTTACCACATCGGCCAAGGTTTCTTTGGCGTTTAATGGCACGCGCCAACCACCCGCCCCTTCAATACAAATAAAGTCGGCACGATTAATCATTAATACACCTCGCAAATAACCCACTATACGCGCGGCACTTAACGGTTTATGTATGCGTTCGGCGGCTATGTGTGGCGCAATGGCTTCTTGTAACGCTACTGGATTTACTTGATCGTAAGGTAGAACTTCGGTGCTTTGTGCCATCAAAGCAAGGGCATCGCTATTACGTAGACCTTCCTCAGTCAGTTCACAACCCGCCGCTAAGGGTTTTAGCCCTAAGGTAGATTTAGAGTCTAATTTTGCCTTATACAAAAAAGCCGCAGTACAAAGGGTTTTACCTACATCGGTGTCGGTGCCAGTAATAAAAAAACGCTGTCGACTCATGAATTCATTCCAAAGTTAATTTTTTTGTAATACGCAACTTAAAACGGCATAACTGGCCGGCAGGCCATCGATGGTACGATGTTTTTCCATGGCCGCTTTAAACTGTTTAATAATACTAGGACTGGTTAATCCCTTCGCGCGACCACGTGTAATATTGTGCGCGCCGATGCGTTTTAACGAATCGGTGAGGCTGCGTACATTGGGGTGAAAATCTATATGGGTCTTTATTTGTACATCAACTTGTGAAAAGTCACTGTTATTTATATCGCTAAGTAATTCCTCACCTAACAAAAACTCATTCACATGTTGATGTTTATCCACGTCTAACCAAGCTTGTTTCAGCTCCAATAAGGTGCCAGCCGCTAAATTACTTAACACTAAATGTCCGCCTGGCTTTAAGCAGCGCCAAGCTTCAGATAACACTTGAGCAAAATCATCACACCACTGCACCGCTAAATTTGAAAACACTAAATCAAATTGTGCATCTTTAAACGGTAAGTGTTCGGCGTCGCTAACGTGATATTCAAATTGTGGATACAAACCTTTAGCGTGCTGCAACATGCCCGGCGCTAAATCACCTCCTACTATCTTTGCCTGTGGATATTTTTTTTGTAATTCGGGAAGGCAATAACCGGTACCGCAGCCTAAATCCAATACCGATTGTTTAGGATCCTGTGGGCAGCGATTTAATAAGTCATGAGCCAACACATGCTGAATACGAGCATAGGCGTTATATTGACCCGCCGCCTTACTAAAACTATTGGCAATGGCTTCTTTTGCAATGTGTCCACTCATTAACTATTGACCTGCAAAAACGTTAAAATGCCATTGGCAACAGACTGTGGCTGAGTGACTAAACTTGCGTGAGAGCCATTAGGCACAAAACTCACTAAGTGTTTTTCATTTATTTTATTGTATTCCTGACTTACCCCATGAGGCACGATGGCATCATCTGTTGATAACATATGCAAACAAGGCTGAGGCAGGATTGATAATATTTTTCGGTTATCAATCAATGCCAGTAATTCAAGAGACGCTTTTAATACTTCGCTATTAGGCTGCGGCGATTGGGTATTTTTCTGTAACCATTTTAAATGCGTTAACATATCTTTTTGCTCGCCCACAACAGTAAGTGCGGCAAAACGACGCAAGGTTACACGGGCATTATCAATACCTTCCATAAAGCCATTGTACAACGGCGCAGGAACCCCTTTTTTCCATTTATTGTCGGCCAGAAATTTAGCGTTACTGCACAGCGTCATAACGTTTTTAACACGCTGCGGCGCACGCGCTGCCGCCTGAACCGCCAGCATGCCGCCCAACGACCAGCCCAACCACGTGCTGTTTTCTGGGGCCACGTGCAATAATGCATCTATCAGATTCGTTATCTCATAGGCTTGTTGCGCATCTTCACACTGACTATCACCAAACCCTGGCAAATCCACCGCGATGAGTTGAAAGCGGCCTTCAAATAATGCCGCTAGTGGTTTAAATACTTGTGCGTTACAAGACCAGCCATGTATGCAAAATATTACGGGTAAATCCTTACTGTCTTCACCACTAAGATTGTGTACTGCTAAGCTATTCATGTGTTTCTTCTTATGGTGATAGTTTTTAAAGCATCCAACAACTGTGAAACCTGTTGCTCGCTATGGGCTGCCGACAAGGTTACTCGCAGTCGCGCGGTACCCTCAGGGACAGTGGGCGGACGAATGGCAGTAACCATAATGCCTTGCTGTTTTAATTGCTCACTCATGTGTAACGCATCTTTTGCGTCACCCACTAAAATAGGCTGAATAGCGGTATTGGAGGACATTAATGTTAAACCCAAATCTTGAGCACCTGTACGAAATAATTGAATGAGTTTTTGTAAATGCACTCGGCGCTGGGGTTCATTTTTAACGATATCTAAACTGGCTAATGTGGCAGCGGCAATAGCGGCTGGCATGGCCGTTGTGTAAATAAAGGGTCGCGCAAAGTTAGTTAGGTATTCTATGAGTTCCCGACTTCCCGCTACAAACGCGCCTGCCGTGCCAAAGCCTTTGCCTAGTGTGCCCATTAAAACCTGTACATCATCTTGTTTTAAATTGGCTTGTTCACACAAACCTGCACCTTGTTCACCCAGTACGGCAAAGCCATGGGCATCGTCCACCATTAACCATGCATCGTGTTGCTTGGCCAAAGTGCTTAAACCTTTTAAATCAGCGCTGTCGCCATCCATGCTAAACACGGCATCGGTGACAATTAATTTACGGCGGCCTTCGCTGCGTGCAAGGCGGGTTTGCAGGTTATCTAGATCGTTATGCAGGTAACGCTGAAAGCGCGCGCCACTTAATAGACCTGCATCTAAAAGAGAAGCATGATTCCATTTATCTTCAAACACCGCATCTTGTTTGTTAAGCAGCGCACCCACTACCCCTAAATTTGCCATGTAGCCAGTACTAAATAAAATGGCCGATTCACGTCCGGTAAATTCAGCTAGGGCGTGCTCTAGTTGCTCATGGTAATCAGTATGACCATTTACTAAGTGCGCCGAACCACTGCCCACGCCAAATTCATCGGCGGCACGTTTAAACGCGTCAACTAACTTGGGGTGATTGGCTAAACCTAAATAATCATTACTGCAAAAGGTAAGATAAGATTGGCCATTAATTTTCATTAATGGCCCTTGCGGGCTTTGCGCTACTTGAGTTTGTCGAAACAAACCCTGCTCTTTGCGCATTGCTAACTCAGCGTGTAAATTAAATGCCATGATGAAGGCGTGGTTTAAACCGTGGCGTCGAAAAACGGCTGTTTAGTGTCGTTCTTTTGAATTTGTTTACTAAGTTGCTCGGCCTGACCACTATCATCGTTGGCCACAATGCTTTGCTCTGGCTTTAGCCCTAAACGTTTAAACAACTGCATGTCTTTATGGGTTTCTGGATTGGGGGTAGTTAACAAACATTCGCCGTAGAAAATAGAGTTGGCGCCCGCCAAGAAACACATAGCTTGTGTGGCGTCACTCATGTCATCACGACCGGCCGATAAACGCACATGAGATTTTGGCATTAAAATACGTGCCACTGCGATGCAGCGTACAAAATCAATGTGATCTAGATCTTCTACATCTTCAAGTGGTGTGCCTTTAACTTTGATAAGCATATTCAAAGGTACACTTTCTGGTTGTACCGGCAAGTTAGCCAATTGAACCAACAGTCCTACGCGATCACTTTTACGTTCGCCCATGCCAATGATGCCACCGGAACAAATTTTCATGCCGCTATCACGTACATTTTGCAATGTGTCTAAACGATCCCCGTAGGTGCGGGTGGTGATAATTTTGTCGTAAAATTCTGCACTGGTATCTAGGTTATGGTTGTAATAATCCAAACCAGCATCGGCCAATTGACCAGCTTGATCTTCATCTAACATGCCCAGCGTCATGCAGGTTTCTAAGCCCATAGCACGCACACCTTTCACCATGTCTAATACATAGGGCATGTCACGTTTATTAGGATTTTTCCAAGCGGCACCCATGCAAAAACGGCTAGAGCCTTTGGCTTTAGCTTCGGCCGCTTTATTTAGTACCGCTTCAACCTCCATAAGTCGCTGCTTTTCAAGGCCTGTATTGTAATGGGCTGATTGTGGGCAATATTTACAATCTTCAGGGCAAGAACCGGTTTTAATACTTAGAAGGGTACTTACTTGAACTTCATTGGGATTAAAATTTTGGCGATGCACGGTTTGCGCTTGAAACATAAGGTCATTAAAAGGCAGGTCAAAAAGGGCCTTTACTTCGCTGTTGCTCCAATCATTACGTACAGTACTTTCAGTGGTGTTCATGAGATACCTCTTTAATATTCTTGGTTGACGCTGCGCCTTGCCTACACTTATAAACAGGCTGTGCAAAACTCTAATCTGTGGATAACACAGCTGCGGCAAAAAACGTCTAAATGATGATTTAATATGAGAGGCCATGTTAACCACTTATTTGAAGCAGTCAACCATTTCAATTATCGAGGTTTACAAGCGACTACTAAACATACAGTGCATTTACTGCCTGCAAGATAGCCAGGCTAACATTTGCCCTGATTGCTTAGATGCCTTACCGCTTCTAGGCCAGCACTGCCCTAAGTGCAGCGAACCCAACCATCACGGACAGCTATGCGGCCACTGCTTAAGCGCACCTCCAGCCTTTGATGAGGTTTTATGCCCTTTTGAGTACCAACCCCCCATTAGTGATTTAATACACAGCTGGAAAAGCCGCCAGCACACCCAAGGGGTGGAGGTATTGATTGAAAGACTAATAGAGACCCTTTCCGCTCACGACTTCGACGCCATCATACCCGTGCCTTATCACTGGCAAAAGCTGCTAAAACGGGGCCAAAACCCAGTACGCACTCTAGCAAAACAACTCAGCACGCAGCTGCATACGCCACTAATAGATGCGGTAGTACGCACTAAGCTTGGGGTTGCCCAACAAGGACTGGACCGTAAAAAACGCATCACCAACCTACACGGTGTATTCGCCCTTAAACCCCACAAGCGCCTGTCGTTTAAGCATAAAAACGTATTACTGGTGGATGATGTGGTCACCACGGGCACCACCTGCAATCATATTAGTAAGCTTTTAAAGGGTGCAGGGGCGCATAGTGTCACGCTTGCTTGTTTGGCTAGAACACCCGCCAAATGCTGATATTCATTGCTAAGCCACTTGCTGCATCCCTCAAGCATCATTGATTTAAGCCTGCTAACCACGTTCATCGCAAACCAATAATTAGCCCATTACGCCAAGGTATGATTGTGTATTTGTGTATTTGTGTATTTGTGGATGAAGTGTCTTTGCCATGGACGGCAAAGCCAGCCTATGCGGATATATTCACGGCGTCTTCTGCAATAAATGCCCAATCGTGCTCTTAATGGATATTGACGATTCGCCACTTACTCCACAAACCCGTAAACTAGCGCCACTTATTACTAGAGCACCGATATGTCCCACGCTTACGACCAGCTGACACCCGATACCATACTCAATGCGGTTGACACTATTCTGCTCCCTCAGGGCAAGCTTACCAGCGGCCATCAGCTAGCGCTTAACAGCTATGAAAATCGTGTGTATCAAATTGGTATTGAAGAAGAGGGCCAAAACGAGCCTAGCAGCGTTATTGTTAAGTTTTACCGCCCTGAACGCTGGAGCGACGCCTGCATACTGCAAGAACATCAATTCACACTTGAGGCCAAAGAAGATGAATTACCGGTTATTGCCCCGCTAGTTATAGGTGGCAAAACGTTGTTTGAATCCCACGGCTTTCGCTTTGCATTGTTCCCCAAACAAGGTGGCCGCAGTGGCCAAATTGAAAACCTGCCCGACTTTGAGCAAATGGGCCGTTTATTAGGGCGCTTACATCAAACCGCTAATTGCATGGAGTCAGATCAGCGCCCAGTGATGACCCCCACTACCTTTGCCCAAGACAGCCGCTCATATTTACTGGATAACAACTTTTTAGACCCTGAATTTGTACCGGCTTATGAAAGCGTCAGCAAAGACTTATGTGACATTTTACAAGAGCGCTGGGATACCTATTCCCCAAGCCTAAAGCTAGTACATGGTGATTTGCATGCGGGGAATTTAATATGGTATCAAAAACAGCCTTTCATGCTGGATTTAGACGATTGCTCACTGGCCCCACGCATTCAAGATATTTGGATGCTGCTGCACGGCGAACGCGATCAAATGCAGGCACAATTAGCGGCCATAGCGCGTGGTTATGAGTTGTTTTTGCCTTTTCCGACTCACGAATTGCCACTTATTGAAGTACTGCGCAGCATGCGTTTAATGCACTACAGCGCCTGGTTGGCCCGCCGCTGGGAAGATCCAGCTTTCAAAATGGCCTTTCCATGGTTTGGCAGCCCGCGTTATTGGTCCGAGCAAATCCTTAATTTGCGTGAACAGTTGGCAGCCTTACAAGAGCCCCATTTACAGTTGATTGATTAATTGGGTAAACTGCGCTGATTTTTACCCCTATAAAAATGGAATGTATATGATAAAAATTATCTCCACTACGTTATTAACATTTGCCTTAAGCCAGTCGGTATTGGCTGAAGAAACTAAAAATATCGTGTCGTTTGATCTAAACAAATTCTATGCGGGTGCTGGCTTTAGCCATAATCGCATTGATAGCTCATCGGTATTTGGTGGTAAAGATGGCTCTGCTTCGGGTGTGCAAGTACTTGCCGGCTACGAATATGGCAATCGCAATGGCTTTGATATCTCTACGGAAGCAGGCTTAATTCAAACCGGTGACTTTTACTCGGGTCTTAAAGAAGATGCTGACGGCGTATGGCTAGCAGGTGTGGTATCTAAAGGCTTTCCTGAAATAGACGATAAATTAAGCGCTCTTGTGCGCTTGGGTTATGGCTTAGGTGGCGACGACGGTTTATTAATGGGTTTTGGTGCCCAATATCGCCTACTGCCACAAGCGTTTGTACGTCTTGAGTATTTAAACAAAGATGTTACTCAGTCTTACCAAGTGAATGCTATTTATAAGTTTTAAGTAATAGCCTTGGTGACATCCGCCCTATATCGCTAGGGCGACTGCTCTCTATCCTTTACAAATCTCCTTATTAGCCAGCCTTTTACTAAAGCTTATACTCCACACTACCCTCACACACCTATACTGAAATCTTGAAAGAGCACCATTGCACCATATCTTTGGCTAAACTTGGGGTATCATATGCACCATTGGCCAATATTACTTACTCAAAGCAATATTGCCTTGATGCACATACCCAAAATTGCCCTTTGTAGCCAGAATCTGCGGGATATTCCCTAATATGTCACTTGCTTTACCCAGTCAGCTTTTGCTGCAACAAGACCTTGTTGAACAAACCTTGTTAATAAATCCTCCTC
>MAAA01014211.1_pt1 | contig 15523 bp, 12 predicted proteins | sample 1115971 | NCBI WGS metagenome assembly MAAA01 (sample SAMN04961123, study PRJNA320927) | seawater metagenome | isolation source: sample BD02T6 sea water enriched with oil for 6 days | place: USA:Gulf of Mexico | collected 2013-07-27 | reverse complement strand
TTAACTACTCCATTAGCCAATCCAGCGGTTATCACACCGACCCTTATAAAATTATTTCCATTATGGATGAAAATAATTTACCGCTAGATTATGTATTTGAACACCGCCCCGATCGACGATCGAAACAAAGCCTATATGCCGCATTTAAAGCCCATATGCTGGGTGACACATTTGAAGTCTCCTATCGCTATATGTGGGATGACTGGGACCTCACCTCACACACATGGGAAAGTAAATACCGTTTAAACTTAGGCCACTTTTATATACAACCCCATTACCGATGGTATAAACAAAGTGCCAGCGATTTTTACGTAAACAGTTTAAACGCAATCGACAATGCCCCCGCATTTGCCTCGGCCGATTACCGTTTAGGCGAACTGAGCACACAAACCTTAGGGGGAAAAGTAAGTTGGCAATTTAGTCCAGAGCAAGCGCTATCGTTAAGGCTTGAAAGGTACCAACAAACAGGAGAGTCAGATGCAGCCAAAATGAATGCCACTATTAGCCAAATAAGTTACAAGTGGCGTTTTTAATTACCCATTAATTAATCATTAATCATTAATGAATGCACCGTATTCATTGGCTCTTTATCAATCCAAGCGAAGAGTTAATGAGGCCATACTCTTACAACTTCACTACTAATATAAGCACGAGACCCCGTTCTAATTTACGTTTTAAAATCAATCATGATGGGAGTATTTACTAATAGAGAAAGGCTCAGCTTCTTCAAGCTAAGCCTTTTTTTCTTTATTGCTAATTAAAGAATAAAGTCCAACGCTACCGCAACGGTTTCAGAATCGCCATGATATGCGTAACCATTGGCAACATTTCCTTGACCCTAAAAATAACCATATTGCACTTTTAACGCAGAGCTAGTGCTTAGGTTATACCTAAGACCCACACTGGCGGTAAAATGCTGCTCAAACCGGTTGGTGCCAAGCGGGTCATTATCATGGGTTTCATCTGTTTGAGAATAAGACACATAGGGTTGGTAGTTATCCATATTATAAACAACAGAAACTAACATTTAACCTCGCTCTATTTCTGTTTTGTTTTTAAGGTAATCACCCTTAAATTAATAGGCACAACCAATCGTCCAGCTGATAAAGCAGATCGAAGAATTATGTGAAAAAATTGCTAATCAATTGCGGCAGGGAATCATCTTCATAAGATTTCTGCTAAAGGGCCGAAACAAACCCAGCCCTGAATTCCCATCACTGCAGGGTTAAACGTTTACTAACCGGCGAAACAGCCCAGGAAAAAGCTTGCCACACATAGCCAATTGGCTTTTCACATAACCACTATACTTAGGCAGGTTATCGTTAACATCGCCGGTCTTACGGTGGTAAAAAATATGCATAGAGGGTTCAGGTAGAATGCCCCCACTTGCAATATTGTCACTGGGAATAATAGTCAGTGATGGAAAAAGAGGTAACTCCAAAAATTCTATTGCAGGTTTATGACAGCTAATGCACTTTCCTCTTTGCACAGCTGGCGGCGCCTTGTATTTCTGAAAGCTTACTTGGTCCTTGTTATGTAACCGCACGTCTTTTGATAAGAACATAGTAACATCAGCAAAAGCCGCATTATTGAATTCTTGGCATATAGTGCAATGACAAAACATACGAACAATGGGTTTTCCTTGAACCGTAAAGGTTGTATCACCGCACTGGCATTGCCCTTCTTGTTTTAACGTTTGCTGACTCATCTTTAGTTGTTTCCAATAATTTTATTAGCGTTAATAGGCTCGTTTTCTATGTGCTTGTGCTATTCAGGGCGTACATGTTAATTCCGCCCTTTTAATTGTATGTTTAATGGCCACTAAATATGCCTTTAATGCACGCTAATGTATAGCGACTTTTTACGCCGCGCCCTGCCATTATTGTTGGAATCAGCCTAGATTTTTTAGCGCACTGCGTAATCTTTGGCTTAATTTGTGGGGTTGCACTTTAGTTAAAGACACCGAATCACATTGTTGAAAATGACAGAATTGGGTAATGGCGTCTACAAATGCACTCTCAAATTCACTTTCAAATTCACTTTCAAATTCAAGAATGAATAACTCTTTGTCGAAATCACCTGCTTCTAAATGCAAAAACTTAATCTCTAACTGACGGGTTTTGCGATGGGCTTTACAATCCATGCGGCCTATGAATTCACCACGGTAAAGTAGCGGCAGGCAAAAGTAACCAAACTGGCGTTTGGCGGCGGGCACATAACACTCTATTTGATAATGGTATTGAAAAAGGGTTTTAAGGCGGTCGCGCTGAATAACACTATTATCGAATGGTGAAAGAATTATTAAACGATTGTTTAGCCGGGGAAGGGATTGCTCCAACGCCCCTGCTTGTAATAAATATACTTCGCCACTGCTTAACTGTACTTGTTGCAAGCTGCCCTGCGACAAATTTTCATTGACTAAGGCTTTCATGGTTTTGCGTAATTGAGCATTGCGGCGCAGATAGGTTAGCCCTTTAAGCGTGACTAAACCATGGCAGCGTAATTGTTGCTTAAGCAAGTGCTCGGCAAACTCTTGCATGCTGGGCATATTTGTATTTACATGGCTTCGCAATACCCGCTCGGTGATATCATAGCTTTTTTGAAAGCCTTTACGATCACTGACCATTAGGTCGCCCTGCATATACAGTTGTTCTAGCGCTTTTTTGGCGGGTTTTAAATCCCACCAGCCTGCACGCTTTTCATTTTTAGTCTCTATATCGCGGGACCGCAGTGGGCCTTCGCTGCGTATGCGAACCATCAATTCGCTCATGAGTTTGTGATCTGGTTTTTTATACCAATGGGTTTGCCCGCTTTTAATAGCGTGTTTGTAAGGCAGGGAGAAACGAAAATCATCTATGGGCAAAAAAGCCGCTGCGTGTGACCAATATTCGAAAATGTCACCCTTTAGCAACATTTTATCTAACATGGCTGCTTTGAAATTAGGCACCCTAGAAAAAAGAACATGATGATGGGCACGCTCCACCACCGAGATAGTATCAATTTGCACATAACCCATGTGGTTAATAGCTTTACGTGCCCCAGCTATTCCCCGCCCATAGGGCTGGGCCTGCAACAAACCTTGTGCAGACAATGCTAGGCGACTCAGGCGTGTAAGGTCTTGATGGTGGTTAATGTCAATCATATTCATAGTACAAAGTGGATTAACTAAAGGGCATGCATTACTCGCCCTAGCATACTAACTTATTAAATAGGCGGCTACTAACGCCATAAACCCACCCGTCATAAATACCAAAGCATTGCGTTTAAGCTTAGGCATCACCAGTGCTATTTACTTGCGTTAATTAAACCAGTTCGTGCCTTTGAAGATAACATAGTGACTATTTTTCACGAGTAAATTAATCGAGACAACAATCACACAAGGGAAATAAAACAAAGAACATTACATTCCTATCTTTATTTGGAATCGAGCATAGCTAGTCCCTAGACAAGGTAATTACAAAACATAAACCGCACGGTTTATTGTGTTGTGCGTAAATCACACCACCCACCGCCTCTATTTGGCGCTTGGTCAATGCTAACCCCAGCCCATACCCAGATGTGGTTTTATCCCGCGATGAATCTATACGAAAGAAGGGTTCAAATATTTCTTCTAGGTATTTACTTTCAATTCCACTGCCACAGTCACTGATTTCAATTTTAACCAAAGGTTGTACTTCATCATCTAGGGTTTTCACACAAATATTAACTAATGTACCCGCATCTGTGTATTTCATTGCGTTGCGAATGATATTTTCAAGAGCCTGCCCAACAGCCCGATGATTACTGTTATGGATGACACAGCTTTTAGGTGTATTTTGAATGATATCCTTACGGGAGAATTCAAAGTTTGCATCCTCACATATACTGTCTATTAACAGTGTTAAATCCACAGACTCTTTTATCACCTGTGTATTTTCATTGTTCAACCATGACAGTGTTAAGGTATCTTCTAATAACCGCTGCATGCCGTTAACTTCCTGCTCTACACGGTTAAATGCAGGGTTTTTATCTTCACCATCCAATACCAGTTTAATTCGCGTAATAGGTGTGCGTAATTCGTGAGATATATCTTGAATAAGCTGTCGTTGACGCCCCACCAATACGCCAATGCGTTTTGTCATGGTATTAAAACTATTTGCCAACTCTCCTAGTTCGTCATGGCGATTTGAAACTGTATCGGCTAATCGCACATCAAAGTCCCCCAAGCTAACCTGGTGAGTGGCCCTGTTCATACTTTTTATGGGCAAAATAATATGGCGGTATATAACGGTGCACATTAACGCTACTAAAAGAATGGGGAAACCTAAGCGAATACTGGTATTTAATACCTGCCAGTAGGCACCTGGACGCATACGCTGAGGCAATTGAATCAATAGATTATACTTGGTATCAGGTATGGCAACTTTCATTACTGGGTTTTGACTGTAATATAAATGAATGGGATATTTCATGTCTCGCCCGATCGTAAAGTCGGTTTCCCCGTAAAAAATCACCTCATCATATTCCCCCACCAACCACGTTGGCTCGGTTTTCATAACCGCTAACCAGGTACTTTCCTTTTCTTTTACGTCTCCGGCCCAAAGTTTCAAACCCGTCACATCATCTTGTTTTAAAAAATGGGAAGCCTGCTGTGCATACGTTTTCAAGGTATTTTGATGTTCAGTGGCAATGGTACTAAATTGCACTTCGGTATAATTACTGACTAGTTTTACCAACCAAATTAATAAAATGCTCGCTAATGCGAGTGTGAGGTACAGCTTAGTAAATAAGCGTAAACGAATCATGGATTTACTCTTCAAAACAATAGCCCTGACCGCGAACGGTTTTAATGGTGTTCACATCCATGCCTGCCAACGTTATTTTTTTACGAATCTTGCTAATGTGCATATCTAGGGTTCGATCATAGCGACTGAACTCTCTAAGCAATACATTTTGATAAAGATGCGCCTTACTCAAGACTTCACTCTGCTCTGTTACCAATGCAAAAAGCAAATCAAATTCAATGGGGGTAAACGCAACACGTTGATTGCGTATAACGATCTGACCAGCACGTTTATTAAACTGAATACTCTTACTGGAATTTTCACAGGCATTTAGGTTTCCTTGATATTTTGATGATTCAGTAGATTGAAGCATTTGAGTACGACGTAAAATAGCCTGAATGCGTAATTCTAACTCGGCCATGCTGAATGGTTTAAGTAGATAGTCATCGGCGCCAGTTTTAAATCCGCAGATACGATCTTCTTCACCCCCTTTTGCGGTTAGCATTAATACAGGCGTCAATTTTTTTTCACGTAACGATGCCAACACTTGAAAACCATCGATTTTGGGGATCATCACATCCAGAAGAATAATTTGAAAATTCTCTTGCAAGGCTTTTTTTAAACCTTGTTCTCCATCAAAGGCGGTATCAACTTTATAGCCCAGCTTGGTTAAATTTTTCGATAACAAATCGTTAACCACATGATCATCTTCAATAATTAGTATGTTATTTTTCATATCTTTAGTACTTTTTAAAAACCGAAAAGCCCCTACTGGTTTAAACCAGTAAGGGCTGAATTTTATCGCTTACGCAATTAACTTATTAGAACTTATATGCAACCGATAGGCGAATGTCACGGCCTGGGTCATTTTGGCCACTAGTGTTAACATACAGCTCAGTAAGGTCTTCAGGACTTGCGTGATTCAAGTAGTTTTCATCCAGCATGTTCTTAACGGTTAGATTTACTACCAGAGTATCGTCAATCATTGGCGACCAGCGAGCGTAAATGTCGTGAGTGCTATAACCTTCTTTTTCAACATCAGTCTCACCGGCAGGCGCTCCAGCCCATGTGAATGCATAATGACCAGCATCTAGACTGCTCACCATTTGACCGGTCCAACCCAGTGTCCAGGCAGAATTTAACTGATAATTAACGTCAACAACCAGGGTATCACCAATTGAAGTACCTTTAGATCCGTGTGTGTGACGAAGCACTTGTAATCCATTTTGTTCGCTTTCAGCACTGTTGAAGCCAGCGGTAACACTTAGACCACCTTGCTCAAACCCACCTTTTAAGAAATAACCAGTCGTTTCGATATCAGGGCCATTTACATTAGTTTCGTGTTTAAGCTCTGGAGATACAGTCCCAATCGGATCTTCGATGGTACTATCGTAGACTCCGATAGACGCTGAAATTGGCCCTGAATTATATTCAGCTGCAATTTCCATATTCTTAGAGCGCTCTTCTTTAAGATCAGGGTCATTTACATATCCAGCGCCCCATTCTTCGGTTGCATATACTTTATAAGCATCTGCAACTGTGGCACCGCGCATCGCCTCTGCATAACCAGCACTGACACTAAATTCAGGTGTAATGGCATAGTTAGCGCTTAAGTTTGGAGATAAGCCATCACTGGTTAGCTTTTGACCCTCTAGATCCGTCAACAAATAATCATCAAACCGTAACCCTGTTGTCACCGTTAACTGATCCGTTACGGAGATAATATCCTGAACATACAACCCGAAAACTTCACCATTTTCAGGATCTAAAGGGGTGCCACTTTCAACCAGTTGCGATTCATCTTCACGATAATTTAAACCGTATATCAATTTATTTGAGCCGAATACACTTACATTTTCAATGGTAAGCCCTGTCGTCTCAACACTGCCGTCAACTTCACCGTTGTCACCTCTAAGCTGCTCAACAGTAGACTGGTAAGCATTCACAGATAAATTAACAAGATCGCTATCTACATTGAGGTTATAATTCGCAATAAAGGTTTCACGATTTGCTTCAGTTTTTGCAAGCTGATTTCCATCTGTTGGAATCCATTCAGGCTTGTAAAGCATATCCCCTTCTTGGTTCAAGGTCTCATAGCTTACTGAAAGCTTCTGCTGATCGGTAATATTTACAACACCTTTAAAGAATCCAACTAAATTTTCAGATTCCGAGCCAACAATCTCATTTCCAGCACCATCTTCACGATCGTTAAAGTCAGAGTGTACGATGTTGGCCAAGCCGCTGAATTTACCTTTTGAATCGCTACCATAAACCATGGCACTGGTTTTCAGGCTTTCGCCGTTACTAAAATAGGAGGATTTAATCATTCCGCCCGCTGTTTCGTTGCCACGCAATAGATCTTCTGGGTCTTTTGTTACAAAACGCACTGCACCACCCAGTGCACCCAAGCCTGCCGTTGCACTACCGGCACCCGCCTCAACCTCTACCTGCTTCAAGAGTTCTGGCTCGATTACAACACGACCTGCGTGGTGAAATACGCCACCTGATTGAGCTGCACCGTCTACTGTGACGTTGAGCATGTCTTCGCCCACGTTACGTACGTACAGCTTTTGAGATAACGCAACCGCACCACCTGCGCTCACTTGTGGGTTCAGTGCAAAAATATCCGTCATATCATTAACTTGCGCATTTTCTAATTGCTGGGAAGTAATTAAGTTGTTCATTCCAGCTGTAGCCTGACCTACCACCTGAACCATGTCTAACTTAGCTTCTTCTTGAGCATTTGGTTCCTGCTGAGCCTGAGCCTGAGCGCTCATGGCTGCTGCCACTGCCACTGCGAGAAGTTGTTTGTTTTTCATACTGAAACACCTTTCATTTGATATGTATTCTCATTTGCGGGTGATTATCATTAATAATAGAGGGAATGTGTAGTACTTTTACATTCGTTACATTCCGCCACCTACAAACAAAAACACCCCAACTGGCCTAACCAGTTAGGGTGTGATCAAAAAACGTCCACGGGATCTGTTTAATAGTCGAGGAATAGATCAATAGTTGTGATGGGTTTTTGTGCAGGTAAAAGCCTTGAAGAACGGCAATTCTGTCCTTAATAACCCACCAAGAGTCGATGCGCGGGCTAAATGTTCTTTTTCACAATAATGAGTACATCAAACAATATAATTAAAGAAATAGGGTTAAGCATGAGCATTCAACACCTTAAGTACCGAACTAGGCTGCAATGTCTTTTAGGGCTAATGTGAATAAGCGATTCCTTAACTCAAATGAAGTGGATGTAGCAGTAGAATTCGATACCTGCAAAGGCACTTCTGGCAACTGCAACGGGGCTCGCAGCTATAACCAGTATCCGAATGTTTTATAATTTTCTTTAGAAGTATTAAATTTTCCTTTTCAATATAAGAATAAAAAACGATTGGTAAATTAAGGCCCCTAATTTTAAATTAGCGCATATTAATTTTTTGTATACATTGTGAATGATTGGTTAATGTCTCACTGAGCTGGCCACTCCCAACAAAGTATTTAGCGATGCGTTCAGCTGTTCCTCTACCTCCGCTAACAGCACAGAACGCTTCACGGGTTTCAAAAGATAATTAACTCCCATGCTTTCCGCATCTTGTTTACTGAAGTTTTTGGTATAGCCGGTTAATAAAATGATGGGTAACTCTGGGCGAATGATACGTAATGCATTGATCAAATCGCTGCCAGACATATTAGGCATGGAAAAATCGGTTAATACTAGATCAAATTCCTGCGGGTTTTGTTGAAATTTTTGCAAAGCTAATAATCCATCTTTGGCCGTAGTCACTTGAAATCCAGCTGTCTGTAAAATCACCTCACACAAATGAAGTAATTCCGGCTCATCATCCACCACCAGTATTCGACCCGAGCCATTGAAAACTTGCTGTCGCCCTTCAAGACTACAGGCCACACGCTGTTCACTTTTAGGCAAAGTAATCACAAATTTACAGCCGTACTGGTAGTGGCTGTCCAGCCTAATACTGCCTTGGTGATGCCCCACCAATTGATGAACCACCGACAAACCCAGCCCTGTGCCCTTGCCTACTTTTTTGGTGGTAAAAAACGGGTCAAATATATTAGTCTGCTCATCCAAGGGGATACCACTACCGGTATCGGCAATGCTCATGAAGACGTTTTTATCATCATCCGAAATAGAAATGGTAATGACGCCCCCGCTTTGTTCCATGGCTTGTGAAGCATTATTCACAATATTGGTAAATATCTGATGAATCTGCGTTTTGTCCCCCACAATCACCGATCGAACTACGTTTATATTTTGTATTATTTCAATATTGGCGGGAATGAGCGGGCGTACCATTTGCAATGACTCATTTATGGTTTCAACTAGGTTAATGGCTTTAAAGTCATGTACTTCAGTTCGACTAAAAGCCAAAATTTGTTTAGTTAGCTGCACGGCCTTGTCGCTGGCGGTTAAAATACTTTGCAAATATTCAAACTGCTCACTGTCAATTTTAGCAAAATCCAGCGCCAGCTCAGTATTACCTTCTATGATGGCCATAATATTATTAAAGTCATGAGCAATGCCCCCCGCAAGAGCACCCAATGACTCCAGTTTTTGTGACTGAAATAATTGCCGTTGAGCAATTATCAATTCCAGCTCTATTTTCTTGCGACGGGTAATATCCAAAACCATAGCCACAAAAATGGGAGGGGTTTCCGGCATAAGCTGTAAATGCACCTCCACCGGATATAGACTGCCATCTTTACGTTGAAGGTAGCTGATAAATTCAAGTTTATTTATAATGCCAGTACGTAGTTCGTTTAATTTATTAGCAGGTAAATCATGTTTAAATTCAGGGTTAATACCCATGAAAGTCTTATCTTTAAGTTCATCCATAGTGTAACCAAGGTTGTCCCGCCCCCCCTTATTTACCTCTATAAATTGAAATCGCTCTGTATCAAACATGAATATTTCATTTAAGGAGCTGTCCATCAATCGGCTAAACTGTAAAATTCTTTTTTGATTTTTTCTACGTTCACTAAGATCACGAACCATTCCGGTAAAACCTTTCCACTCACCTTTATGAGCTTCATTTAAGGTAAATTCAATGGGAAAGAGGCTGCCGTCTTCTTTAGTGGCAATCATCTCGCGAGCAATCCCTAAAACATTTTTAAGTCCTTTTTGTTGTAAATTTTCAGTATGACTGTTTAGGAAACTTTCAAACACGCTGGGCATTAAAATAGAGAGGGATTTACCCTTTAACTGCTCCTGACTGTAACCAAACATTATGGATAAGGCTTTATTTATAAAATTAATAGTGCCGTCGCTACCAAATCCTATTACGCCATCTGCGACGTTGTCGATCATAGTGTGATAATTATTGGAGGACTGGGACAGGGCCTCACGAGTTTTTGTGTGTTGTTTTCTGTCTAAACAAGCATGCACCCGTGCGGTTAATATAAAATCATTAATGGGTTTTTTAATAAAATCATTTGCTCCATCCATGAGACATTGCGCCACAATATGCTCATCTGTGATGGAACTGACAATAATGATATACAGATTATCGTATTGCGCATCCGCCCTTATTGTTTTTAATAACTGAATCCCGTCGATTTCGGGCATATACAGATCCAGTAAAAGCAAGTCATATTCTTGATTCTGTAACATCATCAATAACTGAGTCGGCTTTGATAGTGATGTGCATTCATACCCCTTATCCGTGAGTATCGCACTTATGTAATCGGCAATGGCTTTACTATCATCTAACACCAAAATTTTTGACACAATAAACCTCTAAATTGTCCCCATTATGCTAGGCAGTATTCTCATCTACGTTATTTTCTAATGATGCTTTAATAATTTGTTTTAGGGTAACAAACGGTACAGGTTTTCCCAGTATGGGAATGGCCAATTCATTTATCCATTTAGTGTCCATTAACCCGGAATTTAATCCACTAATCACCACTATTTGAGTATTTTTTAATATACTGCTGCTTTTCATGGCCGCAATCATATGCAAGCCATTCATATGAGGCATATTCAAATCCGTTAATACAATATCCGGTTGCACATATCCCATCTGAATTAACCCTTGATAACCATCACTTGCAGTGAGAATGGATAAAGGTAGTTGCCATTTCTCTATTGTTTTAGCCAGCATTTTTTGAAAACCTGCGTCATCATCAACAATCAACACACTTTTGTGAGGTTTTTTTACGGCCACATCCACAGCGTTTTTAACCATACTTTTAAGTAATTCTTGAATGGATTCACCCTTAATCCGCCTATGGCCACCAGGTGTTTTGCCCGCCTCCAATAAACCGTTATCTGCCCAAAGCTGCACTGTACGTGGGGTCACGTTTAATAATTTTGCCGCCTGTGTGGTTGAATATATGGCCTTACCCATAATTCTGCTCCTTGATCTGACAATTCATCCAGTTATTATGAGGACATATCCATGCAAGCACTTCTTTTACCGGCATGGGCTGCGCAAAATAATAACCCTGAGCCATGTCACAGCCCATGTCTGCTAAAATGTTCAAATGCTGCTGACTTTCAACCCCCTCGGCCACGCAAGTCATGTTTAATTTGTGGCTTAACATGATGCAACTTTCAACAATGGCTCTTGCGGTTGGATCTTGTGTCATGTTCATCACAAAACTTTTATCGACTTTAATCTCTGAGAAAGGAATATCATGCAAATTGGAGAATGACGAAAAACCGGTACCAAAATCATCAATAGACAATGAAAACCCTTTGATACGTAAACGGGTTAAGGTATCTAGTGAGGTGCCCCATTGTTCCATGAGTTGACTTTTGGTTATTTCCAGTGATATGAGAGAGGGACTCAATTCGTTGTCATGAAACAAGCGGGATAAATATTCAGGAAAAGCATGGTTACAAATATTACGTGCCGAAATATTCACCGATATTTTCATGCTATTACCATTTTCCCACCAGTTTTTTCCCACCATAATGGCCATCTCGATCACTTGCTCAGTCAGACGGTTAATCATATTTTCCTGCTCGGCCAAAGCAATAAAATGATCAGGGTAAATCAGCCCGTGTTCCGGATGAAGCCAACGAACCAAAGCTTCTACTCGGTCAACCAAGCCTGTTTTAATGTTTATCTGAGGCTGAAAATGCAGTAGCAGTTCTTTGTTATCCAAGGCTTGTTGTAAATCGTGTTTATTAGGTAACCAAACAAGGTCGGGCTGCCGGACTGTCGGTGTTCTTATTTGATAAAAATCATCCAACAATTCTCTTAGGTTAATTACTTTTATTGGCTTTGTGAAACCTCCCAAGCACTGGAGCTGATATTCTTTACATAATAATTGCGCTGCATTTAAAATTCGTTCATTTTGTCCCGTCATTAATATCAGGCTTGATCGGCACTTTTTTCGAGCAAGTTCCCGGATCACTTCCACACCATCCAGCTCTGGCATGCATAAATCCAGTATGATCAAATCATCCTGATTATGAGCAGTCGCTAAGAATCGCGGTATGTTGGTATATTGTTTGGACGGATAGCCCCACCTCTGTACAAGGTTACTTATAAATTGGGTAATTTGACTATCATCGTCAACAATAGAAATATGTTTAAACATGAAAATTCAACCCCTGTATATTGATTATTCATTATTCATTATCAATAGCTGGACGAACACTTCAGTATTACACCGACTTTATAGCAAACTATTTAACGTCTGTTAAACCTTCTACTTGATCCATTAAGTCGGTTAATTTAAATGGTTTTTCCAATACACTATCAGCCCCAAAAGTTTGCATCCAGCCAAGATAAGTAGCAGCGTTTAAGTGCCCACCACCAGAAATAGCTAGGATTTTAAATTTCATACCTTGATGCCTTTCTTTCACACTGGCTAAAAACTCCATCCCATCGCCATCCGGCATTAAAACATCTGTAATGATCAGGTCGGGGGAAAATTGTTCAAACACCACCAAAGCGTCTTCGCCATTAGTTGCCTGTTTGACTGAATAACCACTGGTTTTAAGTTTATTAGTGAGTAATTTATTAAGTTGCTCATTATCGTCAATTACTAACACTTTTTTCATTTTTTACACCGTATTACTTCCCGTTTAGGTCGCCAAATAATGTAATTTTTTCAGTATTTCAGTATTTCTGGTATTTCTGGTATTTCTGGTATTTCTGGTATTTCTGGTATTTCTGGTATTTCTGGTATTTCTGGTATTTTCAAATTTAATTATAGCAAAGCTAATCATTCTGAAAAATACCCGATTGTTTTAAGCCAAACTATTACTTATAGCTAATCCGTGTAAGCGTATATATTGCTTTATGGACTGAAAATAACACGCTAATACCCAACTGAGTGAATTAATGTGTGCAGTCATTAAAACAACAATACGTCGGTTAGCCGGCCAAGCTTATAATTGTAAAAACACGTTATTTACTTAACCTGTAATATGTTGTGTATCTTGTTGATTTACGATGTAAATTTAGTTGGGGCAGCGGCTCCCAGGTTCAGTCTATTAATTCAAAGATTAACTACTTGCCTTGACTTACAGTAAACCTCAACAGAATCCAATAACTGTCAAGAACATGAAAGTTCACATCTGCGCCGCTTATATATCCACCACCACTCTTTTTACTAACTGCAATGCAGTATCAATGCCCTGCATATCTTCATACAAAATGCCGTTAGCCCCAAAATGATGACCATGAGCAATGGGTTTCAAAAAATACGGATGCTGGTTGTCGCCTAGATAAATTAACGCTGAATAAATAACACAGGGCTGGCCCGATGAACTACAACAACATGCCCGACAGTTTGTCAGGTGTGATGTGGGGGCCGAGTACATCTTGTATTTTAATGCTCATAAACAACCATTAATGCAATGATCGATACCGCAATTGTCACGATATATTAGAACCCTTAAAACGACTCAAGTTTGACCAATATTTGCACGGTTTGCTTAAAGTCGCCTATAGATACAAGCTTTATAGATTAATGTAGGCACATAACGCTTAAAATTTGCCTTGCTGGCCATGTTTAGACCCAGGCTAGCTTGCCTTTGCCTGGCGCTTAAAGTCTAATTCAATCTGACCACATCAGCCCCCCTTTTTTAGCCCCTACAGCCGTGCTTTGCCACTGGCATCTGGAGAAATGACACCCATGCGGCAGACCCCACTACCCATTGACCTTAAGGCGTTTGCCGCGGACATTGATCACTTACGTATTGAGTTAAAAGAAGACATAGGCTTAAAGGATTTAGCCCACTTTAAAAAAATTGAGATGCTAGTGTGGTTTTTGGCCTTGTTTGGGCTGGCCACTGCCTGGCTGGGCCCCAACCCCATATCCATCATGGCCCTGGCGGCAGCCAGCTTTGCACGCTGGACCATATTGTCACATCACATTAGCCATCGCGGTTACGAAAATATTCCCGGTGCCCCCAAGCGTTATAACAGTAAAACCTATGCTCGAGGCTGGCGTCGTATGGTGGACTGGATGGACTGGGTGCACCCTGATGCCTGGCACCATGAACACGATGTACTGCACCATTATAATCTGGGGGAACAGGGTGACCCGGATGTACCACAAAATAATTCAATCTGGATGCGCAGCTCCAAGCTGCCCATGCCGCTTAAATACCTGGTCATAACCCTTATAGCCATGGTTTGGAAGCCGCTTTATTATGCCCCAAATACGTTAAACAGCCTGCTGAACAAACAGGAAAATACCGATACTAAATTGTTCTCAGCTGGGGTGTGGTCACCTCTACAAAAACGCTTCTGGGTAATTATGTGGCGCTGTTGGTTGCCTTACATTGGCTTTCGCTTTGGGCTGTTACCTGCGGTGTTTTTGTTCATCAGCCCACAAGCCTGGTTATATGCTTTGATCAATTTATTAATTGCCGAGATCGTGATTAACATTTGGAGCTATATTGTGATTGTGCCCAATCATGCCGGGGACGACATTTATGTATTTGATCAACACCCCAAGGATCGCGGCAATTTTTATCTAAACCAAATATTGGGTTCGGTGGATTATAACTGCGGCGGCAACGGCCGCGACTTCTTGCAAGGCTGGCTAAACTATCAGGTTGAACACCATGTATTCCCAGACCTAACCGTGCGCCAGTATCAATTGGCACACAGCCGCATTAGGGAAATTTGTCAGCAACACAATGTGCCGTTGGTATCTGAATCTATCTTTAAGCGGGTGTTTAAGTTAAGCCAAATATTAACCGGCACTAAGACCCAGCCCCTGTGGCCCGGCATTATTGATACCGGCCAACAGGCGGAGAAGTTGCAGGCCAACGGCTGATAATTTAGCAGCAATGCGCTCTTTTCCATCTCTGGGCACCCCGCTATACCGTTCGTTCTGAACATAAAAAATGGGCAGAAATATTCTGCCCATTTTTACTCTATGCAATGCAACCGCTTGAGGATTGATGCGAGAACCGCCCCATGCTTCTGGGTGTTTTTCGCATCTGCGCCGCTTATATATCCACCACCACTCTTTTTACTAACTGCAATGCAGTATCAATGCCCTACATATCTTCATACAAAATGCCGTTAGCCCCCGAATTATGACCATTGGGTTTTAAAGCTAAAAACTCGCACCATGTATTGCGGGCAAGGGGATTTATAATTGCAAGTCAAAATCAATACGCCCCAACCCTACCCCATTTACGAGCACCTCAAAAGTATGAATGCCCGCATAATATTTGCGAGTGGTGATGGCTTTAAACTTTTGGGTTTTACTAAGTGTTACGGTTTCACCGCCTGCGATGTTTAAGGTTTTTAACTTAAAAACTT
>MAAA01025598.1_pt1 | contig 15576 bp, 8 predicted proteins | sample 1115971 | NCBI WGS metagenome assembly MAAA01 (sample SAMN04961123, study PRJNA320927) | seawater metagenome | isolation source: sample BD02T6 sea water enriched with oil for 6 days | place: USA:Gulf of Mexico | collected 2013-07-27 | reverse complement strand
CATATTCATGACAAAAAAGATGTGAACTGTAAATAACTATTTTAGTTTTTTTGTTAACTTACATTGTATAGTTGAAAAGCTAGCACCAAAGAATGGCTTTTTCTTTTGAGATGGCTAACGACCCTACCTATAGATAGGGTTAAGGCAGGGAAAAAAATTGGACTGTAAGGGCCAGTATCGAAGATATTATTCTGTTACAGCCCTGTGGCATTAACAAAATTATCTAAACGGAATAAGAACCTGAAGCGCTGTTAACAGCTTCTGTACTTTGACCCTGTAGCTCTTCATAGCTTTCCCGAATGCCTTCCCACCCAGCCTTTATTTCTAACAGTAGCCCCATGACTTCGGTAACGATGTCGGCATCGTTGAGACGGTTAGCGTCAAACAGACGACGAGTCATATAGTCGTAAAGGCGTTCCAGATTCACGCTAATGTCACCACCGCGTTCATGGTCCAGGCTTTCCTGAAGGCTGCACAAAATCTCGACCACTTGGCCAATTTTTTCGTTTTTGGCCTCGAAGTCATTTTTCTCAATGAATTTTTTTGCCATTGCCAGGCGTGTCAAAGCCCCTTCTAACAACAGTTGAATCAGTTTATGAGGATCGGCTTCCATTACCTCTGTCTGTAAACCTACCCTACTGTATTCCTTGGCACTTTTTGTATACATATCCATACCCCTGCACTCGTATATTTAAGCCTAGCGCTTACTTTAATAACAGCGGCAATATTCAAAAATACTTTAATACTTTTGTATATATAGAAGAGGCTAATATCGATACCCTCAAAAAAAGCGGTAACTAAATTCCCCTATTAAATCAATGACAAAGTCTAACCTGTTGATTTTAAATGACTTATTTTTTGGCACAGCCTGTGCTTACCGCTAAAGGAAGGCACAAATATTAAATATGGAGAGGGCTATGACAATTAGTGCAAATACGGCGAATAAACGCCCTGTCATCAGTCGTAAAAAGTTACAACTGGCTCGACTACAAAAACAACAGGCCTATGCAAATTTTGAGACCGCTCAATCAACAGGTATTGATAGTGATAAACCTCGCTATCTATCACTGGCCAAAACCTCCATTGGCCGCGCACTGGACTTAAACCCAGATGATGGTGATAGCCTTAACTTATTGTCCCGCATCGAACTGGAAGCGGGACAATTAAAAGAAGCGGAACAAGCCATTAGAGCAGCCCTTGATATTCACCCACGCAATGGCGGCTTTCATTACAGTTTAGGTCACATCGCGCTGGCCAGGCAACAGCTGGAACAAGCCGAGCTTGCCTTCAAAAAAGCCATTAAATATGCCCCCAAGGAAACCCGTGCAGACGTAAGCCTGGCTTATACCTTAGCCGAGGCGGGTAAAGATGTTGAAGCCTTTAGCCACTACCGAGAACTGGCAAAAACCCAGGGAAAAGACCTTCATATCCGCAGTCGATTATTACTGAGTGCCCGTTATTTAACGGCAGATTTTTATGACCCGGAACTAGAACAAGACTTATTGAGCTATTTACAGTGGCACAATATGAACCCTAACCTGCTGGCCAGTTTGACTAGCAGTTTGCTGGAACACAAGTTTCAACTAAACAAAGAAGGCAGTGCCGCACAATTTGATGTCATGGCTAATTGCCCATTATTGCTATCGGCCTTACGCCACACGCTAATTAAAAGCGAATTGTTAGAAAAATTAATTATGGCGTTACGCCATGAGCTATTGTGTTATGCCACCCAAAAAGGGCAACTGCCTAACGAATACATACCTCTGTGCCAGGCCATTGCACATTACGGCTTACGTGCTGAATATCTGTTGCCCGATACTGCAGCTGAAATAAATATGACAGAAAATTTGAAGAGTATTATTGACCAGGCACTCACTCAAGTTGGTTGCACACCCATGGATATTTCCGGTGCTTTGTTATTGCTGGCCATGTATAACACCTGGGAATCCCTTGAAAATTTCGTTAAGTTAATGAGCTTTCATAACAACACTTGGCCAGCCATTAGCTTGGACCTTAAACAATGTCATGATGAGTACTTAGCCCTAAGCCAATTTAAATTTGATGCGGTTAGTAAAATCCCAAACTCTGCGCAGCACAATGTCAAGGCTCAGTACGAATGCCACCCCTACCCAAGGTGGCAGGCACTGGATTACAACAACCCCACTAACTATGGCTTGGCCCTTAGCCTTGAATTCCCAAATAGTAACATCCCAAATCACATTTTCACTGATGAATTGAAAATATTAATTGCAGGATGTGGTACTGGACGACACGCCTTAAATGTGGCCAAGCACTTTAATCATGTTCAGGTTATGGCGCTGGATATTAGCCAAAGCAGTTTAGCATATGCTAAATATAAGGCAGATGAACTTGCTGTTGATAATATAGAGTTTTTCTTGGCTGACCTCACTAAAATTGAAAGTTTAAATACCAAGTTCAATATCATTGAATGCTCGGGTGTATTGCATCACATTAAGCAATATAAAAAAGCGCTAAATAATCTACTTAAAAACTTGAAACCAAATGGTTTAATGAAAATTTCGTTATACAGTGAGCGAGCAAGAGAAAGTGTCATTAAAATTCGTAAACTGGTTAAAGATAACCATAAACCCCTCAACGACCATAAAATCAAGGTTATTCGCCACGCTCTTTTTCAAAGCGACCTAATTGAAAACAAAGACAGCATAATTAAATCTGATGACTTTTACAGTTTAAGCGGCACTGTCGATTTGTTATTTCATGAATATGAAAAACAATTCACTCCTTTGAGTATCAAGAAGCTGTGCTCAGACCACCAATTAAAATGGTTAGGATTTTCTAACCTAAACTTAAACATTAAAAATAACTTTATGGATTTTCATGGTAATAACGCCAACCTTGAAGACTTAAATCAATGGGAAAAATTTGAAGAAGTCTATCCAGATACATTCGCTCAGATGTATCAATTCTATTGCCAATATCAGCCCAAGTTGAAGCTGGAAGCCGATAGTTAATTTAATTTTTTACAGACCATTAGCAATCAAACCAATTTTAATCTCCCCGCAGGTAATATTAATATTGCCGCCTTATTCGAGAGTATCATTGCGGTGAATGAAGCTAAGTTAATCATTAAAAACAGAGACTGTTTCCATTTTTATTTACTAATAACTATCAAATAAATAACTTATATTCTAAAACTGATACACCTACCAGTGATTACAATGGCTTTCACCACTCAAATATAGGTGTGACAAAATATGATAGAAGTGGAAATATAGCACAGATTATCTAGTACAAAACCCCTCACAAACAAGCTAACTATTTACTCGCATTGGCCATGGCTTCAAATTGCTGGGTTAAGAAATTTTCGGTAAGTTTTAAGCTGGCAATAATAGCATCGTTATATAAAAACTGGGATTTTAACCTGGCCTCCGTTGCGGCAATGCGCGCATCAAAGCTCTCACGATCGGCCGCCAGGGTCTCATCTTGTTTATCGAGCATATCGAACTTGGTGGCCAAAATTCCTATACTTGGATCCAGAAAATTTTGCAGCAGGTCTTTTAGTTGATCGGCAATTCCGGCTATGTAGCTCACCGAGCCTCTTTTACCTAATGCACCTCCGGTGAGCTTTAGACGGATACCACTGGCGTCATCTATATCGCCATCTTTGGCTTTACCCTTTTCACCATCGGCCTGCCCCACTATAAAACCATAGGCAGTGCCAGCGGCTGCGGAAACATTTTTCATTATCACACTGGAGCCGGTGCCGGTGCTGGTAGAGATAATACCGATTGTGCCAAAAACACTGGAGGCCACATCATCGGTGTAATCCACTTTAACTTTCAAACCCTCGGCTTCTATGGCCACATTCTCATTGATGGCTTTTGCCACAGCTGTGGCTAAAGCCGCCCCGGTGAGGTACGGCCCCTGCGCCACGGTAATAACCGATTCGAAACCGTCTAACTCGATGGTGAAGGTATCATTGGTGGCGTCTATCGTTAACGGAGGTGAGACTATGGCCGACTGTTGATTTGATACATAGAAGCCATTGCTAGCGGCAGTATTACCATTTTGTGCGGTTAAAAACTGACCCGTCCCTTTTGCCTCCACACCATTGATGGTGCCAGCGGTGTCCAGCCCAGTTTTAATATCTGTTTCGGTACCGTCCGGTGCATGTATGCCCAGAAATGAAATACCCGCTGCATTGACACTGTCAAAGGCCACCGTGGTACTTTGCCCCCCTATATTAAAAACCAGCTGGCCTTTATCACTAACACTGTCGTAATTAAAACTGACGGCGGCGGTGATGTCAGAACCATAGGTAATGGTATTATTCATGCCCAGCGCATCATAACCGCCATTATAAGTGGTGTTTACCCCGGGTAAACCCAAGGTGGCCTGGGCATTAGCATCGGCTGATTCAATTTTTATAGAAGCGGCCGAACCAAACGTAGCCGAGGTTTTAATGCCTTTTTTGGCCACGCTTTCAAATACAATTTTATCCGTACCGCTTTCCAGTTTTGCAACTATATCACCCACATCAAACTGACCATTATTCAAGATGGATAAGTCTAATGCTTGCTGTATGGCAGCCAGAGAAGCGGTTTTATCACCAGAACTGGCATCTGTGTTCACATCCACATTTAGGGTAATGCCATCCACCACCACATCAAAGGTAGCATTGTTGGCACCGCTGAAGTCAATACCGCCGGCTATCACACCACCACCGTTGGTGAAGGCCCCGCGGCCATCATTTACCACCTGAATATAATGATCGTGAGTAGGTGGCACAGTCGCAGTGGTGAGTTTTAAGCCATTGCCTGTGCCCAACGAGGCGGTCACTATGCCAGCACCATAAGCGGTATCCAGTTTTGCTTGAATATCGGTAATGTTATTACCACTGTCGGCGTCCATGATAATGGTTTTTTCAGTACCATTAACGTTTAATACAAACCCGGCATTGATGGTACTAAAGTCGATGTTAGTGGAAATATCCCGGGTGCCCTCCGTAGTTACCGCACCACTGACCAGTGGAGTTAAGTTAGCGTCTCCGGTTAGGTCGGTATTGATGGCAGTTTGTAACGCAGTGGCTAATGCTGCCCCGGTTAAATAAGTGCCAGACGGCAAATTAACCGTGTTAGCACTGGTGGTGCCATTTAACAGCACTTTAAAATCAACGTTAGCACCAAAGGTTAACCCTGGGGCCTTACCATTAACCTGTGCGCCATCTGTGGACTTTAAACCCAATAAAGAATCACTTGACGTGGCTCCCACGGCACTAATTTCTATGCTGTCGGTGGCACTTGGGGTGGTAGTGGTGAATACCAACTTATCATTTTTATCAAAACTGGCGGTAACATTGCCATTTAAATTTACATTGGCATCTATGGCAGTTTGGATGGCTTGCAGGGTATCTTTGCGATCACCAAAGGTACTATCACCGTTTAAATCCAAACCGCTGGCATTTAAATTAACGGTGACCGCCTCGGCCGCACCGCCGTTTAACTTGAGTGAGAAGGTGGCATTGGTGGTCGCGAAATCTATGCCCGAGGTGCTGGCCACAGACACACTGCCCGCCACGGAAGAGCTACCAAAGCCATTAAAATATTGATTATTAAGGGTCGTTAATGCCACTCCCTTAAACTCCCCTTCGCCCAGCTTGGCAAAACCCAGGCTGTTGGCGGTATTATTATCCACCGAGGAGAAAGTCACCTGTGAGCTGGAACCAAAAGCATTAGAAGTGATATCAAATGACTTGCCGACTGAATCAAAGGCCACGCTGGTACTGAACCCCCGGTCTTTTAAACCCTGGTCGTTGTTAATTTGCAATTGAATTTCAGCGGCCAATGCAGCGCCTGTGGTGTAACTGGCCTGGGTCAAAGTAATGTTGGCGGTCTTACCATCTAAGTTGATAGTGAAATTATCGTTGGCAGAGTTAATCACCACAGGAGCTACAAAATCCAGGGCGCTGACGGTGCCACCCTCAAATACCCCCTGAGTGGCTAGCTGAGTAACAACAATATCGTAGTTGCCAGCCTTGGTATTGATGGATTCATTAAAGAATTTAATGCTTGAATCTGTGGTACTGCCCTGCTGGGCAAACATCGCCACTACCGCCTCACGATTCTCTTTTAAGCCCTTGGCAAACAAGGTGGCATCCAACTTTAATTTAAAACTGTCATTTTGATCGGTGGATATGCCCAATTCACTGAACGAGCGGAAGTTAGTTCCGGTTACTCCTGTCACTGTACTGGTTAAGATATTCTTAATCTGATTATTAATAGTACGTAAGGTGCTGTCGCCCAATAACAGGCTACCTGTGCTGTCATCTGTATTAAACCTGGTGAGGTCTCTATACAGTTCCTGAAAGGCGTTGTAACTGTCCACCAGGTCACCAATGTCTTCCGTGATGGCGTTGAGATCTGCCCCCACTGTGATACTTACATTGGTGCCCGCATCTTCACCCTTGAGGCTGAGGGTAACCCCTTCTATGACTTCGGTGACTTCATTACTATCACGGGTAACCGATAAACCGTTGACGATTAACAGGGCATCTACTCCCTTCTGCGTCTCGGTTAAGTTGGTGCCAGCGACCGCCTGGTTTTTATTATAGGCAAAGGCACCTATGCCGGATGTGGCCAGGGCACCATTTTTATCCTTGGCGACTATTTCCATGCTTTTTTTGAGGCCGGTATCCTCAGAGGTAAATTGCAAAACAAAACCACTGCCGTTATTAATGATGTTGGCCTGTACTCCAAAGTTTCCTTGATTAATAAGATCTTTCAAACCGCTTAATGTGGTAGTGGCATCTGTGGGGATGGTTTTGGTGGTCGCATCCGGGTTGGCGGTAAAGGTGTCATAGTTAACCCCTGAATAAGTGGTGGTACCCAGAGTAAATGTTAACGAACCCTCCCCCACCAAATCACCCGATGTAGTATAGGCTTTAGATACCAAGGAATGTACCTTGGCGGTGCGCTGTACGTCCACTGTATAGGTTCCCACAGGGGCCGACGAAGTGCCGGTGGCGGTTAAGACGCTTTCTTTGGAAGATGTGGCCAAAGTTGCCCCTGCATTTTCGGTCTCGGACAGGGCCACCACCGCCTTACTGAAGTCGAATAACTTGCTTTGCACGTCCCCATAGGCAGAAAGTTTGGCATCTATGATGTCTTGTTGGGTATTAAGGCGGAACTCACCTGCGGCCTTATCCGCATTGATGATGCTATCTACCAACTCACTGGTAAGAAGTTCGGAACCAATACCGAGAGAAGAAATTGCAGCCATGGGGTCCTCCAGCATTCTTTATTAATTAAGAGTCAATAATTGTGCCTAATTCAAACTAACCAAAAGGCACAAAAGGCACAAAAGGCACAAAAGGCACAAAAAGCAAAAACCCAATACAGCTTTTAACGGCCATATCGGGTAATACTTTAGCTTGCATTTTAACCATTCTTAGCTAGCTTACGGCTATTGCCAAACAGGTCTCAATGTTAGCTTCTGCGTGATACTCTTTAATAAAGCAAACCGATTAAATAGTTAAACCTGAGCGCTAAACAACAGCGATGGCTCTTCACTATTCAATTTCTTTGCCAGTTCCAGGGCAGCTTCGTCAGGAATTTGCCTGACCAACTTGGCGGTAATGCGATCATAGACTCTAATCACGGTTTTACCGCTATCTTCATCAATTTGGAAGTCCAAATCACGTTGCGTTTTCTGGGCAAACTCATTTAACTTGGACACTGCCTCTTTCACCTCAACTTCTTTCGCTTTAGCTTCAACTTTTTGCTCTTCCTTTGGTGGCAATTCCTTGCCGCCTACCTGAACAAAAAATTCCGCTTCGACTAGCGCCTTTTCCTTTTTAGGCGCTTGAACCTGAGGTGATTCGTTTAGCGAAATAGTCGTAGCTTTCGCTGTGACATTTTGCGCTGGTAAATCATTCATAATACACCTCTCTTAAAATTAGCTTGTGCTGCTAGGCAGCGAGTAGGGGAGCTAAGTCCCCTCTACCCTGTTGTGCTAATTTACCCGAGTAATGAAAGTACCTGTTGAGGACCCTGGTTAGCCTGGGCCAAAATGGAGATACCCGCCTGTTGCAGTACCTGAGTTCTGGACAGTTCGGCTGTTTCTGCCGCGAAATCGGCATCCTGAATTCGCGAGTTTGCGGCTGACAGGTTCTCACTGGTAATGGCCAGGTTGGATACCGTGGACTCCATGCGGTTTTGTATGGCACCCAGTACCGCCCGCTGGCTGGCAATGGCCCCGATCGCGTTATCTATGGCGGTTAAAGCCGCCGTAGCGCCTTCGAAGGTGGATACGTCAACTTCCGTTAAGAACTGACCACTCTCGCCGCCACCGAACGAACCCGCACTGAACCCTATCTCTTCAAGCTTATCGACACCCTGCGTACCCGCAGTAACATCGATGGCTTTCGCTGAGCTTAAGGTCACAGTTGAATAGGTGGTTTCATAGGTAGCCGCCTCGGATTGGGTCCCTAAGGCCCCAATCGAGCTGCTATTGGTGGCAGTTCCTATATCGGCCTCGCCAATGCCGGCCGATGCCGCATCCAGCCCTATGAGCGCACCAAATCCAGTACCACTACCTGTTTCGTTATTGGCGTCGTCGTTATCAATTGCAACGGATACATTACGACCATCCGCCGCTCTTAATGTAATAGATTTACCATTGTCTTCAGCGGTTACACCTGTTTGACCGGTCTTTTGATTAATCAATGAAATGGCCGCTAGACGACTGGCACCCTGATCTACATTACCAGACCCATCATCCGTTAGAGACACCGAACCCACATCAACACCGTTTATATAGATCCGGCCACTTTCACCGGAGGCATAAGTTGAGCTGGCGGCACTGGTGCCGTCTCCTCCCACCACCACGGTTTCATTGGCGACGGCGGTTACGTTTGTTTCCGCAGCCACAGAGTTAATTGCACCCGCAATGGCAATACCCGATTGCTCTTTTTTACTGGTAACAATAGTTCCACCATCTGAGCTCTGGACTGAAGAGGCTGTATCCAAAGACGCATCGGCCGCTTTAACGGTTAAACCATTAATAACCAAGTCACCATCTGCCAAACCCAGGGTAGATACGGTTACTGTAGAGGTTAGCGTTGCAGTGGTTGAATGGCCTCCTGATAACAATTTGGCCGCTGCCCCGGCTGTGGTTAACACATTATGGGTCATGCCAGACGAATTAAACATGCGAGTTTCTTGCGCAAAGGTAGCGACACCGAGGGAGTCGGCTGCTCTGAATGCGTATACATTTTGCGTGGAGGTACCGTAGTTAGAGGTCATGGTAATCGAATTGACATCACCATTTACTACGTCAACATCTTTAAGATAACCCACGGCGACTGCCACTTCTCCGGATGTACCGGCTACGGCAAAGCCTACAGAGCTAGAGGTAGCGCCGATTAATGTGCCAATGCTGGTATAGGTACTTGAGGTCTCGGATGCCTTTACTCCAACGGCAAACTGAAACGCAGAAGTAGCGCCCGCCGATGTGGTTAACGCTGATTGAAGCGCAATGTTGTCACCATCAACATCTGCAATATACAAAGCCGCTGTGGTACCTGCTGCACCTGATGCAGTCACATAAGCGGCCAAACCCGAGGTTGAGCCCAGTGCATTTATGGTGTCAGCTGCTGCCTGCAAACGCTGAGTATTGGTGGCTGAGGTAGTCAGGCCATTTAATGCGATGGTATATAATAACGCCGCCGAATTAGCACTGCCCCTGGCGATACTAATGGACCCACCTGCCGAGGTGATGGTAAAAGTATCCAGTTTCACCACAGTTTCAGCAGAGGCTGACACTCCGGTGAAGCCATCCAAAGCCGCGGCAACTGATTTAGCACCGAATGCCGTCTCGGTGCCTGTATCCTGGCCCGATGCTATTACGCTAGTACCAACCGAACCTATGGTTCTCGTTACGCCATCAACAGTAATACTTAATATTTCGCCATTTAAGCCGCCCCCGGTGTCACCGTAAAAACTTGTAACCCCTAACGACATGGAACTGGTTGAGCCATTCGCACTGGTAGAAATTTCCATTCCCTTACCAAAACCCGCAAAATCAACCCCACCGATAGTCGCGCCACTGGTTTCAGTTACTTCATTCGACACCAGTAACGCCTCGCCACGTTTATAGCTTCCAACGGTCAAACCAGAGTTTGAAATGTCGCCATTACCCGTACCATCACCACCCTTAACAACAATTTCCTCTATATCGCCGTCTGCGATGAGAGTGTAACCACCTTCATAAACGTTGGGCCCACTGGCATGCACTATAGTACCATCACCACCACCTGCGGCAGTTTCATCTGATATACGCAATCCGGTCGCCGCGGCGACAGCCGAGGCAGCCAAGCCAGTAAAGCCACCACTTGCATTATCAAATGCGAGGGATATATTCCGGCCATCTTTAGCAACCAGCGTTATACCATTTATATCTTCACCGGAATCAATTGCCGTGACACCTGTCTGATCGGACACGGCATTAATTGAGTCAAGCACCGACGCCCGTGTTGAACCCGCGTCACTGGTGGTGGAAAGGGTGATATTAAAACCGTTTAATTGGATCACACCACTTGAAAGCGCATTTGCGGTCATGGCTGAACCGCTTAATGTATTTTCATTCACACTCGCTTTAACGCCGGTCTCATCGGATGACTTATTGATCGCAGCGACCTTAGCAATAGAACTGGCGGCATTATTATTGGTTGAAGAATTATCATCGGAGGCATTTGATGGCGCTATTGATGCTCCGTTAATAATTAAATCGCCATTTCCCAGTACGTTTGAATTACCCAGTGCACTTAACCCAGACTCAGCAGATGCACCCAACTTTTCAGCGGTTAATTCTGAAATAGTCACCGCCAATGTTTGGCCAGCATTAGCGCCTATTTGAAATGTGGCAGAGAAGGAACCATCTAATAATTTACGACCGTTAAAATCAGTTTCATCTGACGTTCGTGAAATCTCTGCTATTAGCTGAGTCACCTCGGCTTGGAGTGCCTCTCTATCCACATCTGAGTTGGTGGCGTTGGCGGATTGTACGGCTAGCTCACGAACACGTTGCAAGTTGTCATTCATTGAACCCAGTGCGCCTTCCGCGGTTTGGGCTAAAGAGATACCATCGCCTGCGTTACGAATCGCGACGTTTAAGCCTCTAATTTGCGAGTTAAAACGGGTTGAGATCGCAAGACCCGCCGCATCATCCTTTGCGCTGTTAATACGTAAACCCGAAGACAGACGTTGTAATGCAGTTTGATTGGCTGCTTGTGACTTGTTTAGGTTACGTTGCGCATTCAGTGACGCAATATTCGTGTTAATAATTTGAGGCATAATAGGTATCCTTCTATTTTCAATTCTAAAGACAGATACTACCTAAATAGACTGCCTGAATATTTGCTTTCAAACTTATTAACGGCCCATATTGAAAAACCTTTAATACAAGAACAATTCTTTTACCTGGCGTACGGTTCAAAAACATGGAAAACCTATAACTTTATAGCCACTATGCTTAAAAGGTCACAAAAAATTCTTTTACTCCCCCTCCAGCCCCATATTCCATAAAGTAATTAAAAAAAATAATTTAATAATTACTTGTTAAATTAGCCTGAAGGTGAACCTTGGTTCGAATATTGCGTGGCTAATGTACGTGGCAATTTCTAAGAGTTATCCTTAACATGAATTTATTTGATCCGAATCCGTCAGTTCAAACAAAGACACTGTATCTTAAAAATATGGCGTATTTTAAAAATAGCCATCCGGCTATTTTTGAGCGGATATTGAATAGGGAATTAGTGACGCATACTATTGAGTTTGATATTAACAATCAATCATATGACATTCATGACGGGGAAAAATTTATCTATAATGGTGATGCTGTCAAATATTGTCAAGATGAAGTAAAACAATTTAAAAAAGCTTATTCTCCAGGTAAACCACTGAACAATATTAACCCTCCCATGATAGGTAATTATTTTCTACCACGATTCTTCCATAAATCTCTAAATTCGGTTATCGAAAAGTCGGGGATTACGCCACATAAATATAGAGGTTATAAGGTACCAAAATTCTATCCACTTATGTGTTTTTTAGGCTGTGGCTGTGGTGTTCACATTGAATCTTTTATTAAGAATAATGACGTTTTAAGCTGTTTAATAGTTGAACCAGATATAGAACTATTCTGCCTATCTTTATATCTAATCGATTGGACAGAAATATCCAAAAACTTCAATCCCGACGAGGGTAGTTCACTTCAATTCATTATAGGGGAAAGTTTAACACCAGATGCGTTTTATTCATCGGTCTGGAATACGATAACCAGCTATGCACCACAATTTCCTATTGGTACGTTTTTTTATGTGCATACAGGTAAAGATAAATATTGGAAAATCGTTACCCGACTCAATAAAGACATCCGCGTATTTTTGAGTTTGTGGGGGTTTTATGACGATGAAGTGAATCAATTTAATAATGCGTTTAATAATATCGCACATGGCTATGAGTCTTTGGCCCCTAAACCAGACAAATTTTATGATATTCCTGCTTGTGTAGTAGGCAGTGGACCAAGTTTGGATAAACGAATTAACGACTTAAAAGCAATAGAAGAGCAAGCGGTCATTATTTCATGTGGTACTGCGTTAGGAGCCTTGTATAAACACGGTATTAAACCTGACATACACGTAGAACTAGAATCTCATTACTGTGCATATGAAGATTGTGTTAAAAAAATAGAAGAGATAGATCCAGAATGGCTTGCCGATATCGACATTATTGGTGCCGTTCAATTAACGCCCAAGATGTTTTTTCCGTTTAGACGTAAAATTATGTTTTATAAAGAGTCATTAGGAATTGTTGAATTATTCTGCCCTCCTGATCGACGCTTGCACGATGCAACACCCACCTGTACAAATACGGGATTATCGGTTGCAGGACATTTTAATTTTTCTAACATACTATTTTTTGGTATGGACTTTGGATTTACCGACCCTAAAAATCATCACTCTAAACACGCCATTTATTACGATGATGATACCAGTGATGCTATCAAGAAAAATGTAGAATATGATGACTCTGAACTCATTACAGTAAAATCTGTTCACGGTGACGACATCCCGACTACCGATGGCTATTATACTGCCATGAGGCGCATTGAGAATTTACTTATACTGCTGATACATGACGGCAGAAAAGTATATAATTGCAGCGAGGGTGCCGCTATAGATATGGCACCTTATCTATCTAGCGAAGCAATGCTTAAAGGCTTTAAAGACATTACCGTCGACAAACACGTCATATTAAATGAGCTAATGAGTCGACTCACACCTGCTATACCTATTGAAGACCTTAATAAAGAAATAAATAGATTGAATGTTATAATAAGAGAGTTTTGTGGAAAATTACTTTTATTATTGGAGAAAAACAAACCTCATGATCTTTTAAGTGCATTCAAATTTTCTTTTAAAACCACCCTTTATCTACAAACCACTGCTTCTAAATCATTAGGGTCACTGTATTACACCTTCAGAGGATCTATATGGCATTATCTTTTAGCACTGGTCTCTATAACAATGGCATTAGAAAATATGGAAGACGCTAATAGTGAAGAATATATAAATAACTGGGTAGAAGGTTATTCTAAAATGCTAAAAGAATTGCCATTACATTTTTACAAGTCAACAAACAAAAACTATCCAAATTTAGATGACCCCTGGGTAAATTGCGGACTGGAAGAAGTGGACTGCCAAGATTAATATTAAAGGGCTACAAATGAATAAATTAATACCCAGCTACTTTAAAAATTTAGCGCCTATTCGTGCTTTATATATTTTCAATCACTTTCCAAAGTGTGCAGGCAGCAGTTTAACTACAGCCATGTGCGCTGCATTTGAAAACAGAAAAAACAATAACTGTAATTCGGTTACTGGGCGTATTGAAGAAGACAACATTGATTCATTTATGGACCTTATATCTAAAGAACAGAAAAATAATGTGCCAATAGACGGTTTTATTTCCTCTACTTGTATCGACAAACTAATACCAAATATAAAATTTCCAACCAAGTTAATAACTATTTTTAGAGACCCAATTGATAGAATAAAGTCGCACTATTCATATACTTGTATGAGAAAAAATACAGCACCAAACATGGATGATTTCAAAATATTTATACATAATAAAGCAAACAATAATATATATTGCAAATCAATACTGAATAGATCGATAGTAAATAATAGCGACATTGAAGAAGCTAAGAGTATATTAAATGAAATGTACTTCTCATATGGAACGGTCAAAGATATAAATTTAATTATAACAGGGATATTATCACTTGAAGGTTTACCGAATTTAGTAATAGATAGAGTCAATCAAACCATGGAAGAGTTTAATATTAAAGTATCTGATAAAGAAATAATTAACGAAATATACCAACTTAATTTACCTGATATAAGACTATTCAACTATATATCAGAAACACCAAAAATTCCAACCATCGAATTTAAAACTCACATATCAGATTTGACAATCATACAAAATAGCCGCCAGGATATTGAAGGAATCTCAGGAAGTCAGAAATTAGTAAAAACACTTGAACTAATTAATAATCAAACTTTAGATCCAACTGACAACACTCAATAAACCACTTGTACGAATAATCAATATGAAAAATAACATTTTTTGGCACGATCATGTGATAGACAGGCCAATTCGTGCACGCATGAAAAAACAACAGCCCTGTATAATTTGGCTTACAGGACTTAGTGGCTCGGGAAAGTCCACAATAGCTGGTTCTATCGAAAATAAATTAGCGATACGATTACAACACACTTACTTGATGGATGGCGACAACGTTCGTCATGGATTGTGCCGTGATTTATCATTTAGCACCCATGACCGAAATGAGAACATTCGTCGTGTAGGCGAAGTGGCTAGCTTAATGCTAGATGCGGGTTTAATTGTACTTACAGCATTTATTTCGCCATTTAAATATAACCGTGAACTTGTTCGTAACATGGTCGACAAGAATAAATTTATAGAAGTTTTTATCGACACGCCAATAGAGGTATGCGAAAAAAGGGACCAAAAAAGCTTATACATTAAAGCCAGAAGTGGTGAAATAAAGAATTTTACAGGAGTAAGTTCTCCTTACGAGAGGCCAGCAGACCCAGAGATACATATAAACAATCACAACATCTCTGCAAATGCAGCGGCAAACCAAGTAATCCATTACTTAGATAAACATGGCTATTTAGAATGTAATTGAGGATGTAGATAATTCGATGTGACTGACTATCATAAAGCCAGAAATAGCTAAGGATAGGCGACGACGAAGAAAAAATCCTTTGCCCGCGAAATGGCCAAAGTATTAAAAACGGAATAAAACCTTAATGACTTCCATCAGATTCTCAGTAAGGTGACGATCGAACAAGCCTTAAGCGCTGAATTTTATGACCATTTAGGTGAATTAGTTTGGACTTGACCTGACACTTCTCTTGAAAAAAGAGAGTTACCCGCTTTGATTAAAGGTGTCGAATCTTTTATTCAAAACAAAGGTAACTCTCATGCTTCATACTAACAA
>MAAA01014210.1_pt1 | contig 15588 bp, 15 predicted proteins | sample 1115971 | NCBI WGS metagenome assembly MAAA01 (sample SAMN04961123, study PRJNA320927) | seawater metagenome | isolation source: sample BD02T6 sea water enriched with oil for 6 days | place: USA:Gulf of Mexico | collected 2013-07-27 | reverse complement strand
AAGTTAAGCGTCAAAGGTTAAATCGCTCGATGGTTATGCAGTCAACAACTCCAGAAAACATTCAAAATGCTTTAAAGCCAGGCGCTCGCCGTTTCTGTACCGCTCCTATGATGGATTGGCGCAGTTAAGAAGAGAATTTATAGCTAAATCAATAAGATGGGATACTGAATAATATCCCTGTCACACCTTTGTCACACCCTCCAATCCGATTCACCTGAATGAACACCAAATTAAATACTAAGAACAACACTAGGACTAAGGTACCTAAGCTTGTTCTGCAAGCCTGTAACGCGCCTTAATGTAGGCCACTCAATCAATTCATTGACGAGTATGACCAAAATCACTAAACCAAGATTATTAGTCGCCATCTGTGCTCTACTGACTGCCTATACTGCCAGATCAGCACTTAGTGTAAGAGGAGTTTAACCAAAGGATTCAGGGATGAGCGAGTATGGATTGCGTCAGGCTGCCTAAACAGTGTTTGGAATGAACATGATTGCGGACATGGGCTGCCATGATAGGAAATATCTTACCAAGGACCCCACTTAAAATTAGCGACCAAACATCAAATCCCCATACCCCCAAACTACCGTGCCAACACAGATAAGTGTGAGTGCTGCACCATGAACGGTATCAATATCTGACTTGTAAAAACGACACCTTTCATCAGCTTCAGCGTTCATATTCGGCCTCAATTCAAATAAACTTTTTGCCCTGAACACACGATATTCAGTCAACACCCCCATAAGAACCATAATTGACCCACTCCTATTTATTGAGTCAGCCCAACCTATATGAAAATATAGCTTTGTAGACACCCCGATCACAACAAATAGCACCAGAGAAGATAGAAACCAGATATAGCAAAAGCGTATTTGTTTTTCTAATTCAGTAAGAGAAAATTCGATCATTCTAAAACACCCTATTTCCATCCGATTCACTAACCAATAGGCTTAACGTACCTTAAGTTCGCATACCTTTTTAACGAATTCCAGTTTTGATACCCTGTAATTTATGCCACATCTCAATCGACACATATTCTCAAATTTATATATAACACTGATAATGCCTGCTAATTTCAAGCCCCATTAGTACTGCTTTCCTGATTAGGCTATTGCTGCCAATATCACCAATTGTTTCTATGGCCTGATGCTAATGACAGTTAATTGTGTATCATAATAATTTTATTAACTTACAAATCTAAAGATGAAATGGAGTCAATACGAATGGCGAAAATTATATTTTCATGTGTATTGTTTTGCTTAATTGCCAATCACGCTTATTCAGATTCGGTGACTCGCATATTAGACACAGGCCAAGGACTCGCAACAATTACAAAATTCAGTAATGGACAAGTAATGCTATATGACACTGGTCATTGGAATAGTGATGATAAGTACCTTTCCGAGGTGGCTTGTTTTTTAGGTGAAGACGAAAAAGTAATTGATCTATTAATATTGTCACATTCAGATGCCGATCACATCGCAGGAACTAATGAACTATTCTCCAAGTACCTAGTAAAAAAAGTCATACGGACAGGACATGCACGTAACAGTAATACATGGGTAGAGACTAATCTCGCAATCAATACGGCAACAGCAAACAAAAAAACAATAGACATTAACCTTTCAAATACCAAATTAAAGCATGGCACAACCTATAGCTTCGGAGAGAGTAAGCTAACCATACTCTCTGGATTCCATAAAACTCCAGAAACTTGGAATATTACGGATAAATCAGAACTAAGAAATGCCAACAGCATAGTCACCCGACTAAGCCTAGAAAATCATTCTATTTTATTTACAGGTGACGCTGTTGGTCGTAAGGATCACAATAATCATAAAAAAAATGACGCACTGGGAACAGAAAAATACCTCATAGATAACAAGCAGGCCCGCCCAATCAAATCAACCGTGATGATTGCCCCTCATCACGGCAGTTTGGATGCCAGCTCTTTTGACTTCATTAAAGAAGTTAACCCTACTTATGTGATATTTTCAGCAGGCCGAGGACATGGTCATCCTAAAAATGACACCGTTTTAAGATACTTAGAGTCGGATATAAAAAAAGAGAATATTTTTCGCACTGATACGGAAGACAATGAAGGGGATGGTGAATGGCTAAGAGGAAGCGGCGACAAATCAGGAGATGATTCTATAGATATAGTTTTAAATAAAGTCAGCCCACCCAATATCACCTACTTCAACCACCAAAACAATTGTACTTAACTCCCCCCAAGGAAGGCTAGCATGCTAAATATCAGAGTTTATCTTATATTCTTTTTCGTTAACTTGATTAGTGGTGTTGCCAATTCAACACCACTAGATGGTTCATTTATTGCCCATCATTCCTGTGAAGCATATACAAGCAAAAACCGACTAAACAATCCTGATGGAGCTATTTTAACTATTGGCTCTATTTATCAAGTTACGGAAGAAAATAAACCCAAAGGATCCTGGGTTCGAGTACTAATACCCACTATTGAGCAGCCCCAGCGCTGGATAAAAAAAAGTTGTGGCAAGCTAAATAATATTGTTCGTACAGATACCCTCCCCAATAGCGGCAATAACTCAGAGATGTCCTGTAGCGTGCCAAATACTTATGATTCCAATGTATTAGCTATTACATGGCAAGCGGGCTTCTGTGAACACTATAAATACAGCGGAGTAAAAGGTGAATGCGACGCCATGAATGCGGGGGAGCTTCAGGCTACTAATTTAACTATTCACGGTTTATGGCCCAATAAGAAATCTTGTGGGAATAATTACGGGAAATGCTCCAAGGAGCCCCTTTCATTAAACCCTCCTACTATAACTAAACTACAAAAGTGGATGCCAAACTTTGCATTCTCCTCTAAGCACAAATTCGGGGTCCATGAATGGACAAAGCATGGGACTTGCCAGGAATTATCTGATGATGATTATTTTCTAAGAATAATACGATTAACTGAACGCTTTGACTCCAGCACCCTAGGAAGTTATATACGACAAAACCTAGGCAAAACCATAGAGACCAATAAATTCAGGGAGCATCTAAACCAGTCACTTGGCAAGGAAGTTGTGAATAAGATGTCACTTAGATGCACCGGTGCCGGCACCAAATACCTAAATGAAATTAGGATTAATTTACCCAAAGAAATCAACGAATTAGGGACACTGCAAGACCTAGTGACTGGGGCAAAAAATAACAATAATTTTAAAGGAAGCTGCCCAAATAGAATTTACATAGAAGCTCCAGGCTTAAATAGCTAGCTGAATGGCCTCAGTCCATACAATGGCAGTTAACCTACAGCTCTTTAACTGCCAGGTAAATAATAAAACCCCGTCCAGTTCGCTCCCTTAATAGAGAAAATAGATGTGAAAAAGCACCCAAAGAAACAAATGAGCAATTATCAAATTTAATCAATACTACATAATTAGGATCAGAATGTGATTTCTATTGAACAAGCCACGCAAAAAGTTGTTGCTGCTATCTCAGCTACGGATAACAATCGTTATACCTATGCCCAACTACTAACAAATCAATCTTATAAAATATATGCGGATTTGGGCATGGCTTCTACAGCAAGGAACCATTGCGCTAGTGTAATCAATTTCTTCATTGAGCAAAATGGACAGAATGCAATCAGTAATAGCAAACTAATTAAATCCAGCGATACTGTGGCTCTTGTTATTAATAAAACATTAAAAGCTTTAAAGGTTGCCTCATGAGGCTCTATCTACTGTTGGGGGTTTTACCCGTTTCATTGGCCAATGCGAGCATTGAAATAGGCGCCTCTACAGATGATATTAAAAACCTCAAGAAGCCAGCACCAGCATCCATAACATATATCCATCCTAAAGATGGCGCTACAGAATACCAGATAGCTATTGGCTTAAAAGCTAGTGGTAAGCCGGACCGATCTGAAACTGGTACCCTTATCCTAGAAAAAACATGGGATCTAGTACTGAATGCAGCCAAAGATACTTTCTCAGATGAAAAGGAAGATAATTGGTCAATTGGTATTGGCCGGAACTACATGTATACCACGAATACACTGATCCCAAAAAAACCAGATGATAATGTTCCAGATAATATAGCCCTATCCTTCAGCAGTGAAATTAACTATGCCAAGGATGAAGAAAAAGATTTTGAAAGCATCCAACTTAAAGGGGACATTACCTCACTAAATATATTTCAAGCAGATAGAGTACACCCCCTATTAGAAAAATCACCATTTGGCCCCTCATATTTACAGGTACCGAAAGCTTTTTTCAGTTACGAAGAGATCCTAGAGGCCCCAAACAATGATGACGGCTCTAAGGGGGATGGTTCCAACTTGCGATTTTGGTTAACCCAGACCATAAAGTTCTACCCTTGGTTTAAAGAGAATGAAGCACAGTTAGAGTTTAGCTATACAGGGCAATTCGGTTTAGATATTGCTACATCAGGAAAATACAAAAACGATGACAAAACATGGATTTACAATACAGCCAGCGTGAATTATTACTTTGATTGCTCTCGAACAGTAGCGCTTGGTGTTGACTACAAAGATGGTGAGCAGCGACTTAAAAATAAGGCCGATGATAAAACTACTTCATTATCCATTAAAGTTACTTACCCTGGCGTTCAAGATTGCAAGTAAATAAATATAAGCATACCTTAATAAATCACTATGAGTCATCCAGAAAGCAGGCACTCCAACCCTAGAGGGACTGTTCCGATAACGAAAAGCTAGATGGGAATAAAAGCCTGCTACTGGAACGTTCCTAGTTAAATTTTTTAATCAAGAGAGGATCACCTTCAACACCAAAGGGGATTTACTATCCTTATCTGACGACATACACAGCGCACTTAGGCAGTGGGTTATTCCCATTGAAAAGAACGTGGGGGGATTTAATAAGGAGCAGCTGATTCACTTGGAATATCACCGTTCTGTAATATTTAAAGGTGGGGGACCAGGTAGCTAACCCCTCCTCTGGGACTACATTTATTCGTCATTCTTAGGTTTAAGGTAGGCCTTACTTTTAACCAGGCTTGAGTCAATCCAATTCATAATCCAAAACGAGCAGCTATCAAATCCGATAGATTAATACCCCCTGCACTGAGGAATCCTCCGCAATCGCAGAAGAAATTAGCAACCACTCTGACCTCAACAATGAACCTACAGACTCTGACTAGCTTTCTATTTAGCCATTATTTAGTTAACCTCAACAAAAGCGTTTCAACGAAAAGTGAAAAAACAATTAAGCATCATTAAGCCTCATTAAGCCTTATTACACCAAGGTACAATTAGGTTAATATTACACATCGCTTACTATCTGTCTTTTATCACAGACTTATATAAACAACATTACAATCACCAACAATAAAACCATTAAAAATGATCAAATCTAATGCCTTTACCTTGCCGTATGACAGGGTTCTTCTTGTAATATCGGCAACAATAGTTTTTTACCTGCTACTCCCTCCATTGACGTCGTCATATGGATGGTTATTCATCCACTTATCGGATGACCCTTCAATTTTTTACTCTCAAATAGCAGCAGGGCAAATATTCGCGCTCCACATGCTGACTAAACATTCAAATTTGCACTTATTTCAAAAGTTAGGGTTATTTACATTTGGAGGGCTTTCCGGCTTACTTGTTACAGCCTATATGCTGTTTGTTTCTCATACAGAGACAGCCCTTGCACACATGGCAGTCACCGCACCATGGTATTTTGCGACTGCGTCAGCATGTATAGCATTAATATCAGCCAAAGAGTATTTGCTAGAAGACTCCCCTACTCCCCCCCCTAAACCATCAGACCAATCAGAATTAAAGCGCTGGCTAGCCTCACAAGAAAACTACCCCTTAAATTTAGTCGGTGGTCGAGAGCACCAGGCAAAACTTATATCCGAGCGATTTAAAGATGGAACATACCAGCGAGGTATAGTCATCTTTGGCGAGTATGGAGAAGGAAAAACCACACTAATAAATGAAATCAAACCCCTCTTACCATTAAAAGGCTGGAGCATTGTACATTTCTCAGCCTGGGGTAAAAAACAACTGGTAGAGTTAGTGCTAAAAGAAATTGTAACTAAATTAAGCAAGAGATTCGAAGTCCACCAGGTACAAAAACTACCATCAAACATCCTTAAAGAGCTAGGCAAATCAATTCCTAGCAACCTGGTAATAGATCGCCTAATCAGTAGCCTTCAACCTACGCACAGCAATATCTCATTACTACAAACATTAAATAATTTATTATCATTTCACGACCAAAAGTGCCTAGTAATAATCGAAGACATTGACCGAGGCAGTAACGCGGAAAAGAACCTGGATGAATTGAGTGCATTATTTGATTTACTCACCAAATTTGACCGAATTAAGTTCGTTTTCACTCTATCGGACAAACCGGATTACCATGTACCTCTAACAAAAATATTAGACCACAAGGAGGCACTTAAACCATTGGATACACATACAGCATTATTAACATTTGGTGACCTCTGTAGAGCTGAAGCACGGGATAAAGGAACTATAATTGCAGACTCTAAATGGAAATCCCCTGATGCCATACAAACAGAGCAAATAAATAACAACTCATATACGAATGCAGCCTACGATAAACTAACTCAAGCACTTTCAAACCCAAGGATGTTAACTCAAACCTTAAAGTCAGCATGGGCCTTATGGGGGCAAGTAGAAGGTGAGGTGACCATTTTGGATGTAATGATATTTTCAGCCATTTATAATGGGGATCATGGAATAAAAGACAAAGAATTACTTGAAGACTGGCATAAGATAAGTAGAAAAAAAGAACACACTAATTCCAGCGTAGATAGTATTCTCTTAAAGGAGATGAATGGCGATGACTCATTGAAAGCATTGGCAAAGATGCTAATAGAAGGAAATGGAGCCATATACTCTTACCAGGGCATATCTCTAAATAAAAAAAGAGATAGCATTAATCACCTTAAGCTACTTAGTCACGCATCAGCAGGTGTTAAAACGATAGTCTCGCAGAGCCGTTTAAAGCTACTTGAACATATATGGTCCGGAGTATCACAGTTCAGTCCAGAAACAATGGAAAGACTCATTAACGAAAGCGAAGAACTCAATCAGTGCTACCTAGCCTACAAGACAACTCAAAATATCGAACCTGCCTATCAAAATCACTTGAATGTCCTGATAGCGGTTCTTAATAGCATCTCAAAATCCACCCAAAAAAGACAAAGTAGATCTGATACTAGCTTGAATGTAGAGACCACCCCCCTTGTTAATTACATTGGGTGGTTCCTATTCGAAGATAGATCCGAACCAAGCAACTGGCTTAGTCATCTAAATGAAATATCCACTGAAAATGAACATACTGGATGGATTCTACTTCTATCATATTACAACTTGCACTGTGTAAAATTTGAGCCCCCAACCACCCCTAAAAATAAAGCTTTATTAGAGAAGTACATAAAGTCCCTCATAAATAATTTAGATACTGAGTATCTCCTATCACTTGAGAATAACCAAAAGTGGGAAATATTGGCAAAATACAACCCTAACTGGTCAGTCATTGACGCTTTAGAAACCATTCATAAGAAAGGGTCTGTGAATTTTATAGCTCAATCAATTAAATTATTATCTAAAATATTATCAGTTGACCCCTTCGAAGGAAAACTTGAGAGCTTTTTACAAAAAATTCATGGTTTTACCAATAAAGACTCGGAAGTTTTTGTAAGTCACTTAACAACATCAATCAAACAGCTAGAGTCTCAAGAAGATCCGTCAAAAAGAATCAAGAGTGCTATAGAAGACTTAAATCACGAGAACACATACATCGAACCTTTAAGCCAAAAGGTCGTTATATTTCGCTTAAAGAGTTTTCTAGGCTTAGATGACAACTCGCCCTGTAGCAATGCGTCTTAATTTAAGGAGAGTAAATCCGCGGACAAAAATTCAATTCCGAGTTAGTCCTTAACTAAGCTTTTAATACCTATGTACAGGTTACCCCTTAAAACTTTCGACACTCACGGTAACTCAGGATCTGCTACTGACCGAAGTAGATCCAAAGTTTGCCAGAAAGACTTATTGGAAAGTTATCTCATACTCCCGGTATGCTGAATCTATATCGGCCTGAGTCAGGCCGATATAGCGCATGGTCACCCCTGCATCCTTATGATTTAAAACCTTACTGATGCGCTCAATGCGCTCCCCTGCCGAATACATAGTCCAACCCAAGGTTTTTCGCATGCTGTGAGTGCCGATTTTCAGTCCCAGAATTTCACCGACTTCTTTGAATGCCTGTGATGCCGACTGCCTGGAGATGGGTTTGTGTTTGGCGCGATTACAGTCCACCTGGAACAGGTAGGCGTGCTCAGGGTGCCGCTCATGACGAAGTTGAGCCACGGACAGCGCAGTTTGATTAAGCGGGATGGTTCGCAGCTTGTTGGTCTTCCCCTCGCGTAAGCAGATGGTCCCTGTCAGGGCATGCTGCATGGTAATCGACAGCAGGTCACTGATGCGCAGTGCGGCGTTCACTCCGAACACCCACATGTGACTGTAGATGGCTCCATGATGTTTCTCTAACAAAGAGGCCATGAGCTTGATCTGTTCTTTGCTTTTAACCGCGTCCACAATCTGCATATCACTCCCTCACTTCTAACTGACAGTTTGGTGTTTCAGGCATTTGTGTAAACTATAGTCGCAGTTTGTCCATTGTGCCACCCGCTCACGGGCCTGGCTACCTGACACAATTCTTTTGTGTCAGTTAGCCACAAAAACAATCTATCCCCTAAGCTCATAGAGCCACTTAGCCACCCGCATATTAAAGACCCTATGTTGATCACGGCCACATCCAGTCTATAACTATAGATATAGCTATAACATTCAAGGATGAAAGAAGATGAACAAGGTAGTTAAAGCTGTACTCACCGGTTTAAATGAATCTCATAAAAAATACCACGAATGGGCTGATGAATGGCTCTGGCATGCGCCCGAGTATTTGATGACGATAAACATTGCCCACCAGTTAAAAAATAAAACTAATTATGTAACTTTAGAAAATGGAATAAGAAAGACAATCAAAGATTCCGGTGCTAGCTCAAGAGGACGACTTAAAGACTCAATACGCCCCAATGGCAAATCGGATATTTTACTGTGGTCTTCGAATGATGAGCCAAGAGCAGTTATTGAAGTGAAGAATCAACCCAAGAGCTACTCATCCCTTAAAAAGGATGTAGACAGAATTGTAGGAATGCTAAAAAAGGGAAGGAAAAAAAGTACTTTAGAATTTGGCATTATCGCATTTCATATCTCACTTACAGACCTTCCTAACAAAAAATCTGAAGCCAGGATGATTGATAAAATTTCGAACATCACATCTAGTTTCAAAAAGCATATCGAGCCTATGGGTTACTCAGCGCAACATAAACATATCGGACCTGAAACCGAAGGAGAAGACTCTTGGTGCTCAACCTGCTTGGTCATTAGCCCTAATTAAGAAACTGTACACAAACCTTAAATCGACACCGCTAAGCAATAGCCCCGTTGCGTGGTAAACAATATAAGCGACTAGACCACCTGGCGGGAAAAAGACAATCCCCCCATCTAGGTTGCAGCTTTTATTAAATGTGACCGGGAATCCCTACATATCTGTTAAAGAAGTGGGTTGACTCAGCTGAGACCAGCGCTGACTAGGACGGCATACTTATTATTTTATTGGCAGGTAAAGGAAACAATGCTGCTAATATTGAATGAAACCCTATCACTAATATTGAAGTCTTGATTAAAAAAACACTCTGGGGAGGCCGTTTAAATCTAGCTTCCATTGTCACCCCCCCAAGTCCATATGCATATGAAACTCAATACCCTGGTCACTGCCTTTATCGAACAGCTGAAAATGGCGCCCTAGAGCCTCCAGCGCAGTTAGCTTGCTATATAGTTTAATTTCAATCTTACCTGGCGCTAAATCCGATGCTGGTATGATTTTTATGTCACGAATTGCCGCAGTAACCGAATTTGGTAAGTCACCCAAATCCTTTAAAACCAGTGCCTTGCTTGTATTTAGACTGGCCTCCCTGCCCATCTCACACTCAAATAAATTCATAATATTGCTATAGGCCACGCACTCCAGTTCCTTAATTACGTCGTCGCCGTCGCGTTTAATACGTTCCTTACGTTGAACCATTAGCTCGTCAATAAGCGCTTGAACTTCGGGTCTAGCAAAATACCTATTACCACTACTTCTGGCAGAACTTTCTTTATAGCCTGCCCTCTGCATCGCTTTGGACCAGTTAAGGTCTATAAGATATTCGTGACACGCCAATTCTAGTTTATGGGATATTCCCATCAGTTATGCACCTGTCGTCCTATTTGGGTTTAAGGTTCAAGTGGTGAGTTTAATTTAAAAACACGTTTTAACACGTAAAATCACGCTCAAACGCCCAATCAATCTGAACTTACTCATCACACATGTATACGCGATACAATTAGCCGCGCCAAACTCAGTGAAAAAGTGTTGCCTGCCGTGACGACTCCAGCTGGTCATAACATCGAAGACTGAAAAAAGCATGGATAAATACCCGCCCTTTTTCTGTCCACTTCATATGGTGACAAGATACATGACCATCATCCAAGGTCGTAACTACCGTCGTCAGCTCCAACCCTAAATATGCAACCTTAAGCACCCAGCGATCACCGACCTTGCGTTGCACTCCCCACTCTTCGAGCAACTGATTTAGCGTAATGCCACTTATTCCCAGCTCCTCTGCTATAGCTGTAATTGGAATTCCATTCTTGGTAGACAATACCTCGTCACAATATTCTGCGCTGGGCTCAATATCTTTAATCCTCTGAACTAATTGCCTAATGAGCGCCTTCGCTTCAGGTAGCGTACCCAGGCACTCTTCTTCAAGCTCCTGCCAGCGTTTGACGACAGCAACCAAAAAATCAGGCTTTAACATGGAAACTAACGCAAAGGTCTGGACCTTATTTAGACTCAGTTCTTTCCTTGAACGCCCCCTGGTCTTTACCGCCATTTGCGGTAAAGTCCAGCCCATGCGGGCTGCAAGCCGTTTTGCACTTTTAATAACAGTGTCATGCCGGTGCTGTGTAAGCTCTGCTATTTCACCGGTGTTCATTTTTTGATCCGCAAAGAATCTAGTTAAATCACTCATAGTAATCCCTTTCTCATTTTATTAAATGCTTCGGATACCGTTTTGTGTTTTGCCGGCACATGCAAGTATTCAAGCTTTTCGGCTGGTGGAGGAGCTACCTTCAATGCTTTCCCAGCCTTCAAAAGCTGCAAAGTTTCTTCGTAATGCCTGTTCCAGAATTCAATGGCCTTTGCCTGATCATATTTAGTGAAGCTAACCCAGTTCCCACCTTCACAGATCATGCTAAACGTGTGATAAGTCGCAGGCGATAACGAGCTTGGCTCACGACGCTCCCTTGGCATGAAACTGTACTTAGATATCTCTGTGTACGATTCCGCTACCGATTTTGTCCCTGCTGGAATTCGGCCTTCCTCGCACAACTCAATGAACCGCCCCACGGCAGGCATGAACGGAGACACTTCTGAGCGTAATCGTGCCAATGCGTATTCAATTAGCTCAGGGCTATCTATTTTCCGTATTTTCAGCTCGTTCAGCCATTCACGCATAACCTGCTTGATCTGCACTTGAGCCTCAGCAGGACTCAGCTTATTGAATTGGTGAAAACCCGCAGGACAGATCACATTCAACCGAGAAAATAACCTGGTTATAAGTTGGCGGTCTTGCTCTATTTCATTATTCACAACCTTTTCATGCTCTCGTGCGCTAGCGGCTGCCAACGAATCAAGCCTGATATCCGGCATGCCACTATCCTTAGAAATCTGTATCTGTGAAGGTGACTGCAGGCCGTCCAGAAATTGCTTTTGATTTACCTTTAAGCTCATCTTTTTCTTCCTCTTTGTACTTCTGTGAATTTCGATACCATGTCCTTATGGCAGCCTTCCAATCTTTCATGGCCGAACGCCCGCCAACTTTCCACCCGTTCGATTCGTAGTGATCGATGAATCGATGGGCATCGTCCTGGCAGGTATCCGACCCTAATTCATAGAAATACAGGCCAGCTTGCTCAAGGGTTGGTTTTACGAATTTTTGACATCGTTTTTTATGTGCCGTAGGTACTGGATTTACTTGGGGGGTAATAATATTGTCTGTATCTCCTATCATCTCATCTCTTCTCTTCTTCTCTTGCATGGGTTTTACTGACTCAGTCATGGGGTTACCTGACTCAGTCATGATTTTTTTGTTTATAGTCATGGGCTTTACTGATTTTGACTTTACCTGAGTAATCACCTTTCTTAGCTCAGGGTTTGAAGTCATCGAGTTATCGAGTCTTTTAGCAAGCTTCATGCATGTCACAAACCCGTCCGTACTTTCAAATAATCCAAGGTCAATAAAGCCCGCCAAAATCTCTGTAACTTTCTCAGCGGCAGTGCCGGTATTCCTCGCAATTACCCTTGCATCATGTTCTAAGCTAAATCGCGTATTCTCGGGACTAATTTTCCCTGCGATCAATTCGATGCAGTACCAATAAAGCCCATACCCTTCCAGTCCGTAATCCAGCAGGATTTCCTGCAGCTTTGCATCCATGTGTGCATCCGTATCATGCTTAACCCAGCGCATCCTAATTCCCCTCGCCTGCAATTTTCTTCAATACGGTATTGCGCCCTGGAAGCTGACAATCATTGAGTGAGCCCCCCTTCAGGGATAAAGCCTTTCTTTGGCTGCACAAATACCCAAAAAAGCCCTGATCTCTATAGATATGTACCCGTACCTCTCTCATCTACCGCCTTCCTGTCAAACGAATCCCAACCCTCGAAACAATAAAACCTATTACAACTTAATACAACCTTTATTTTGAACTTGTATTATTAGGTTGTATTTCGGAGCGCTTTAAAATACCCTTAAGGAATGATAGGAATTAGAATCAAAGATAGACGCAAGATACTTGCTCTTACACAAAAAGACCTTGCCACACAGGTAGGCGTGACGCAGGCGGCTGTGTCTAAATGGGAATTGAATACAGATGAGCCAAAAGGTAAATATCTTGAGGATTTGTCACGTACCCTAAAAGTGACCGTAATATGGTTGCTGCATGGGGACCCGATCGTACAACAAAGCCCAAAGATAAACGGCTTATCAAGTAATGCCCGACCTGCAATCCAGCTTTACGACAGGATCAGTGCATCAAAACTCTTATCCGATCTACCCTGTGATCCAGTTGGAGCTATATTAGACGCTCCAATCCCCATTAAACTTCTTTCTCGAGGAGTTTTTGCTTTGCTAGAAGATAGAGATGGACTCTCACCAGCCATAAACAAGGGGGATTATGTCTTTATTTCTGAAGGAGGCTGCATTCAATCTGGCTCATACAGCATGTTTTGGGTTAATGGTGTGCCTATCATTGGCAAAATTGAAGTATATCCTACAAGCATGACTCTAAAATTTCATGCCGATGCCCCTGATTGGGAGCCAATTAAAGTTGAAGATAAAGATTATATTGGCCGTGTAATACACATTGATCACCTATGGATTAGGCAGGCCATAGGGGACTAGGTGCAATCAACTCGTCATCTGAGTACAAGTCGATAGAAACGATTAGCAAAAGGAGCTTGAGTTGTGAACACAGTACTATTATTAATGGCTGAATTTGAAAGCCCCACCCTTCTATTGGAAGACGTGGCACCAAAATATTTTGGCCTAAATGACCTTAGTATGGCCAAGCGCCGAGCCGCAGCAAATGAACTACCTATTGCATTTTTTCGCGCAAATATTAAAAGCCAGAAATGTCCCTGGGTTTGCCACGTTGAAGACTTGGCTAACTTAATAGATTCCCGCCGAAAGGAGGCCATTGAAGAGTTTGTGAAATGCAACAAAAAGCCTCATCCAAAACTCACGATCCACTAAGTAGAACCAGATCTGAGATCGACCTGGGGACTTAAGGACTAGCCAGGAATGTCATCGCATCACAGATGTATTGAAATTAGATCGTTTAATGACAACAGGTGAGTGACCAGCCCTAGAGTAAATAGTAGCTCTCCTAGCCACATTAATCCTGCGCCCTGCTCTCAATCTAGAAATCGCAAGTAACATTGATTGTGACATGCTTCTCAGAGAGCGCTGACTGTCCAAGCTTCAAGCTTCCAACTCCATCACTACCCTTACATTTTTCGCCGACAGCAATATCAACGGACTCTATTTCCAGCAAACGAAATAAATGACCTTCTGGAAGTAATTTTTCATCTTCGCTATAGCATAGAATATCTAAGCCAGGATCCAAGCTTGATAGTTTTTTTATAAGATCTTTTACTTTCATAACATTCCTTATTATTTAAAAAACACAGCAGCCAGAAACAATGCCCCAGAAGCGACATAGTAAGCCGACCTACTGCCTTGACATGTTAAACCTGACACTAAATTGCCACAGTTAAATACGCTTAACCTTTTTCTTGGGTCTTTGCTGTCGCGACTTCGAGTAACCCTCTCAAATTGTCCAAAACTTTTTCACCATTAACAGCGGCAAATCCTGTTTCCTGCCTAATGACGCCGTCAATTGCCTCACGGATTAATTTAGGGGCATCTGCATAGCTCAAGAAAGCCTTATTAGACAATACTTTTAATTTCGCAACCCATACGACCATATCCGAGGAAGATAAATTATAAGTATTAGCCGTTTTCGATTCCCAACCAGAGTCTACACTTTCCATAATTAAGAAAGGTTGCAACATCCGAATGGAAGCAGCTCCAAACTCCTCCGGTGCGCATTGAAGCAAACCATTCAAATCATTGGAAGCTGACCAGTTGGAGTTGTAATCAGCCAAAATTCTCCATTTCCCCTGATTTGGCAACCTTAAGAAATATTGAAAATCAACTTTAGATAGTAATGATACGAGGCTTTCTCTTAGATTTCCCCTTACCCCTTCGGTCAACTGGTAATTAGACTCCTTAAGCAATTCATCATAAACACTCGCCAGCAGCCAACGAGCACGCTCGCGGTCATTGACCAAATTAAGTAACTGCTCAAGCCAATTGATAGGTTCAGTCCGGTCCGCAAATAAAAACCAACCCAGGTATACAATTAAAGGCTCAACTCGACGCCGATACTCATATTGCGAAGTCTCCTCTAATCCAGGGTTAGCGTTAGCTATATACTGGAACAGGCCACTTAATACCTTCCCGTGGTTTTTAAATGTGGGTTCAAGGTCTTGAGTTGCCTTATAGGCCAAATAACACTCACCATACTCTTCGCAATCATCAATCATCTCTTGAATGATTTCAGGTGTAAGTTTACTGTCATCACTCCAAATCGATTTTAAACGTTGTAATCGGGCCTGTGACACAGGCACTCTACCGCTGGATTGCTGCCGAACTAGCTGATCAAGGTATTGTGGACCATAGGTATCCCTATTCAGCCGTATGCTCTGATAAAGGTTTATATCACTAGATGTCCCCTCTAACAAAAAACGCACTAATTTTATGAGTTGATTTCCAGCACCCAACTTCTCAATTAATATTTCGTCAACTTTTCTATCTTGCTTGGCAGCCCGCCTTATGGACGCCCAATTTTTAATCACATCC
>MAAA01014209.1_pt1 | contig 15621 bp, 7 predicted proteins | sample 1115971 | NCBI WGS metagenome assembly MAAA01 (sample SAMN04961123, study PRJNA320927) | seawater metagenome | isolation source: sample BD02T6 sea water enriched with oil for 6 days | place: USA:Gulf of Mexico | collected 2013-07-27 | reverse complement strand
GCAGATACAACATCTAATAGAGTATTAACCACGGCGCCAATTTTCTCCTGCCCCTTCAATACCTCCTCTACCACCTGCCAGTGGTTATCGGTATAGCTCACACTAATATTAGTATCTTGAGATAAAAAATAGTCCTGCGCTAAAAAACCCGCCATGGATATACGGTCTGGTAACACCAAGGACGTCTGAGATAAATCGGTAAAGCCTCCGCCAAACTCAACCTTTTTAGATATCAGTATGATATTGGCATTAGCCTTTAATCTAACAACAGGTTTAAAATTGTGGTGATGCATAAGATACAGGGCAATATGCAGCGGCAAGTTCACCACGTCATATTCGCCGCGCACTACAGACTCCAGAAAAAGACTTAGGTTACGAGCACTTGCAAATTCAACCTTTAAACCCGTTCGCTTCGTAAGGTTTTCTATAACGGGTTTGGCCCAGATAAGATGAAGCCGTCCATTGGCCAACGGGGTCACCCCCCAGGTAAGGAGTTCGGATGCAGGCTTCTTACTTGGCGCATTGGCCAGGCAAGCCATAGCACAAAATTGCACTATACAAAGCACCCCTGCTAGCTTGAGAGTTTTAAGCATGCCTAAAGTGTAGTTCAGCTAAAAAAGTAAAGGAGCTTCAAGTAATGGGGCAGAGCGCGAAGGGACGGCCATAGCTGTTTTGAAAGAATTTAGTTTGAAACGCACCCTACTTAGCAGCCTGTTGTTACAGCTCCCACAACAGGAGTTTTCCCGGTATTTGGGTTATTGTAAAAAACAAAGCAGTTTTCAGCTATGGTCGTTCCTACGGGCCAGATTACCGATACTCGGCCACTTACCAGGCCCAGACCACTAAAAGTAACATCGTCAAACCTAACGTTGCCTGCACCGCAAAACTCATTGCCGGTGCAGGTATCGGTAAATAAATGAGTGGCTTGGCTGGCATCGATATTTAACACCTTCCAAACACCTTGCTGCCAAACTGCCCTGGGATAGCCAAAGCGGGTGGTGACCGTACTGCCGGCATAATCAACGGTTGTGCCTATGGTACCGGACTCCTTACCCTGAAAAACAGCGTAGGTTTTACTGAGTGAAGCCGCCGCTTTGAGTGAACCAGCAACACTCTCCAGGGCCGCTATCTGGGCATCACGACTAAAGTCAGAAAATTTTGGCAATGCAAAACTTGACAGTATGCCCAGTAAAATAATAACCATTATTAGCTCTATAAGGGTAAATCCGGAGGTCGACCCTTTGCGGTGACTGTGCATCTCCTAATAATAGCAGACAGCCACGAGCCATTTTGGATAAACCCATTCTACTACCGCATATATCAACATTATTACAAACAAGAGCCACCCTATACCGGAGTCAGATGAGCCTTGAGTTTAGGTCTTCAACCAAGCCGGAACATGACCTGGCAAGTCCTGAAACACAGACCTAACCCTGACTATTAGCTGTTTAAAATCAAATGTCTTTGGCTCCTGTTCGCTGCCGCCGGATTCGGCGGGTACCAACAGGGCCTGCAAATACTGACACTGCCTCTCACTTTCCATAAATAAACTCTCTAGTCGGTAGATCTTTTTCTGGCGTTCTATAATTTGAGCGCTCATGGCCTGGCAGCGAACCTCAAATTTGTCGCTTTTTTGCATTTCCTGCTTATATAAAAACAATGCCTTATCACGCTCCTTAGTTAAGGCTTGCAACTCAGGCCCATGCACCACATCTACCGACAGTGCACCGTCTACTGCCAGCTCTTTAAGCTGGCTTAATATGGCCCGGTAACGCTTGAAATCTTCCGTATGTTGTTTGATGTGCCCCTTAAGGTTAGCGCCCTCCTGCTTGAGACGTCTAACTTCATTATTCCTTTCTTTTAGCGCCTGAGTAAGATGAGTGACTTCTTCCAGGTTATGAGCCTTTAGATCTTTAATAGTCCGCATATAACCAGCCAACATAACTTGATTATTTTGCTCTGCGGTCTTTACCCCCTGGCTCATATTAGCGTTATCCATGACAGCTCCTGATTTGATCGTTTAATGCCCACATCATAAGCTAACCTGCGTCCCATCCGATCTGAAAAATATCACAGAAATCTACGACTTAAGTCATACCCGTCAATACGAGCTCTAACCTAGGTGCCATAGATATAGCAACTATGAAAGATACTTATTTTGATGCACAGGTCTAAAATTCACTACAAATCAAACAGAACAGCGCTCACACATGAACATAGAATCCAAAAACAATCAGCCTGAAAGGCTGCCTGTAATTGAAGTGAAAGAAATTAGCTGGCAAAAAGCACACCTGTTTTTTACCCGTACCGAAGAGAACGCACAGCCCACAAAAGAAATTAAACTTAACGCTAAATAGGGGGAGAAATAATGCTTAAAAAATTACTGTTAATTGGCTTAGTTTTTTCTAGCACCCTATATGCCATACAAAATCCCGACGTATTTGGTCAGGCATACAATTTAGAAACCAGTGACCGGATCAATGAAAAAATAAACAATAATCGTCCCCAGGAGTTTGGTCGCCACGTCCCTACTCCCGAAAACTTTAAGGCCGAGGCCGTTGGCCATAACTGGGCCATTCTGAGCTGGGAGTCTACGTCTGACAACAGCAATATTCTCTCTTACCACATATACAGAAACGATATTTTATTAACCGAATTACCTGCTAATCAACAAACCTATAAAGACAAATTTCTATTGCACAACGAGAGCTATAAATATGAAATATTTTCCCTGGACAAATCCGGCTGGAACTCCAAGGCCACTAGCATAACGTTAACAACGCAAGCTAATAACAAACCAGAGTTTGTTAGCGCCAAAAAACGTATTCAACTTAACAAAATTAAGGGCGTTGGCCTAAAAATTCATCACTTTAACGCCGTGGATTTAAACAATGACCCACTGTATTTTAAAATTAAAGGGAAAGACGCAGACAAATTTATGATTCATCAATCTTCAGGAGAATTGGTTAATCGAAAATACCTGGTGCGCGATTATGTTTACCAGCTTACTATCGAGGTATCAGATGGCATGGACAAGAGTACTCTTAAATTATCCATAAACACCTAATGCACGGCATAACTATCTCAGGTGTAGGCCGTTTTATTGAGGACCTCGTCAACCTTTTCTTTTAGCAATCTAAGGTCTACTGGCTTGGGTAAAAAGTGACAGCCAAAAAACTCAATTTCTTTCAGTATTTTTTCATCCCTCTCTCCACTAATAACAATGGCCGATACCGGTTTATCAAAATATTCCTCTATCATCTCCACCGCCATTAAACCGGTTTCGGTATCAGACAGGGTAAAGTCGGTTAGAATAATGTCCGGGGCACGCTCAAGGGTGGTTAATAGTTTTTCAAGCTCTGCCAAAGACCCCACAGCCAATGCCTCTATATCCCATGCCATGGCGGCTGCCAGCATCGCTTCAGCAATGTTACGTTCATCATCTATCACAATGGCAAACTTACCAAAAAACTGAGCGCCGCTTTGCCACTTGTCCACCACTTCGGTAATTTTTTCAACCTTTTTCAGCCTGGGAGCCAACACCTTAAACACGGTGCCACGGCCCACTCTGGAGGCTAATTCCAATTTATGGTCCAATGCCGAAAGCAACCTGCTAACAATAGACAAACCCAGGCCAAAGCCATTTATGGCTTCATTGTCTGGGTTGTTCAGCTGGGTATAGCGCTCAAAAATAGACTCCATTCTATCTTTGGGTATACCTACTCCGGTATCCCAAATTTCGATGGCTACATTCTCACCCTTAATTCGACAGGCCAATAACACCCCACCCTTTGTTGTATAGCGAATGGCGTTGGCCAGCAAATTCCGAATCACCCTTTCTAGCATAGTGGCATCAGAATACACGTATACGTCTGCAACATGTGTGTGCAAATACAAGCCCTTATCGTTGGCCATAACGTCAAAATCTTTAATGATGCGACCAATTAAATCGGGCACATGCACCCGTACCTTGTTCACGTCATTCATAATTTGATCAATACGCGACATATCCAGTAAATCATCAAACAAGGTATTGAGGTTTTTAGAGGATTCCATCACCTTGCTTATATACATTTTTTTCTTTTCTTCGTCCTTTTCATTTTCCAGCACCCCTAAAAACAAATTAATGGCCGACAAAGGTTGCTTAAGGTCGTGACTCACGCCGGCAAAAAATTCCTTAATGGCGGTGGTTCGAGCCTCTGCGCCAACCGCTTTACTATCACTCTCATTCTTTTCAGACTTAATTTCCTCCACCGCGTCCGACAACCTTAAATTAGCTTCCTGAACCATGTGCAACATGCGGTTAAAGTCCACCACCATATGCCCAAACTCATCATCACTCTCTTTGATGGCCCTTAACGAATAATCCCGTGACTTTGTGATGGTTCGCAGTACATGCTGCAAATTAATAAGCGGCTGCGTAATGTAACGCTGCACTCGCACCGCAAACAAGTAAGCGATGACCCCTGCGCTTAAGAAAATAAGGGTGCCAATTAACAACAGTTGACGCATGCGTACGGCTAACTCATCCATAGAGGCAGCCACATAAATCCAACCCAGGCGTTTACCTGAGAATTTAATGGGGTTGACCAGTATTGAAATATCTCCTTGTAACTTGGTAAATATCTCATCACCTTCATAGGGTAACGGCGGGCACGGGTTTATTTTTTCATCAGTAGACTGGGGGGCGCGAAAATAGGTGGCAAACACCTCTTGCTTACCATCATAAATACAGGCAACTATAATATTCTTTTTAACCGACAGAGACTCTAGATTGGCCGTGGCAGCTCTATCATCTCTAAACAACAAAGCCGCAGAGGTTCGCTTGGCGATCACATCACTTAATACAGTGAGCTCCTGCATCATTGAGTAGCGGTAGCTTTGTCGATCGTACAGGGCAAACAAAATAAAAGCGGTTACCAGGGAAACTACAATTGACGATATGACGATAAGCAGAATTTTATTTCGGACATTTAAATCACGAACCATTCGCTCAAAATAATTCATTTATTCCGACAGCCGCTTAATATTTCTGGCTAAACTCAACAAATCACTACTAATAAACAACCCACGACTCTTGGCGTTATCAAGATCAATATCAAAACTTATTTTTTGTGACTGATCAATAATATTGACGATACCGCCGGACTCTATAAATCCTTCCTGTTCAGATACCGACAAAATATAAACGTATTTTTTTGAGCGATACAGTTTTTTCATGATAACTTTCTGATCATCTCCCACGAATAGAATATGGCAACGTCCCTTAAAGTTTTTTTCGTTTTCGGTAATACTAACCAGTAATTCACGATCTCCTATCAAGGTTCCCGACATGGGTTGCAAGTAATCTGCAAACGGCACATCCCCCAAAAGACACACCTGTAAGGGACTGTTTGCGCGGCTAAAGGCTTTTTTAGGCCACTCAACAAAATTGGCAAAATTATAGACAAACATGGCCCGCACCTGTTTCTCCCCTTCCGATGCGGCTAGAGTTAAGGAGGACAAGAGCATTAACATCACGGTTACTATGACTTTAAATTCTCTGTTCATTTTTGTGCTTTAGGCATGCTGCCACCAATTAAAAAACGGCCCAAAAACCGGCTAATTTCTTCTTTAACCTTGCAGCGGCTATCCTGGCTATTACCTTGACGACAACCGCTAAACATCTCATTCAAGGCAAAATTTACATTAGGTGAAGATTCCACCGATGACACGGTTTCGTTTTGAATATCTTCCGCCACTACCTGATCGATAGCATCCCCTGCACCCTTTATGGCATCCGTCACAGCCTGCTCTACTTCGTCTGCTAACGCTTCATCCGCCACGGCGTCAACGGGAGCATCGCCGATCAAGGATACCCCCACAACATTCACCGTTCTTCCACTACTAGCACTGATAATTCCATCGGCCGTGTACCCAGTATAGATGATTGGGGCAAGCTGATCGGAAAGCTGATTACGGGCGGTGACCTGAGCACCGCTATCCACAAACAGCTCACCGGAATTGGCAAAATCACCGCTGTTATTGGTAATATCCAGCACCACGTCGCCGCCAACGGCGCTAATGTTTGCCAAATTACCCAACCGCAAACTATTGCCGACATTTAGCGCTCCTTGCTGGCGAATCACCACCTGAGCACTGGCATAAGGATTTAAACCAGATACAGCGCCCTCCTGGGTGCCGTTGGCGATGATATTGGCTGCGCTTGCCAGCCCAATACTGGCCGACCCGTTATAACCCAGGTACAGCCAGCCCCCTACGCTGCCGTCGTTAGTGGCATCACTAACATTAAGTGTATCGCTGACATCAAGCGTGCCAGCCGTGTCGATCCAGGCATAACCGTCGGCCACGGACAGGCTTAGCCCGTCACCTGTTAGATCCATAATTTGTAAATTAGTGCTGGAATTGAGGCGTAAATTACTCTGTAAGCCTGCCAGCGATACATCTACCTCTCTGGCATTGGTATTAAGGACGTAATCCACCCCCATCTGGCTTGAGTTAAGAATCAATGCATTGCTGTTCAGTATCAAATTGGCATCGCCATCACTTATAGAGACACCCTCCAGCCACAGTGAGGAGCTTGTTTGCAAGCCGGTGGCCGGCAGCAATATATTGCCACTGGAGGTGATTTTAAAATCATTAAGCGCATTTAACACGCTGCCACTACTCTGCCAATCCTGGATCTCAATGTTAGTGGAACTGTCCACTTGTAAGCTTCCTGACAGGGCAGCATTGAAAAACGATATGGCACCACTAATGCCGTAATTAGGGGCCAGGGGGGAGGTGTAATTCACAAACACCCGATTAGCACTTAGATTAATACTGGCATCCGTGTCGGTTAACGACTGGGCCACCACCACTAAATCACCACTCACATTCAAGCCCACATCATCCATGGTGATAACACCATTGGTGGTTAAATCCAGATCGCTAAAGCCAGCCAGGATTTGATTATCCCCATTGATATCGGTTAGTTGAAACGAATTGACGCTAATTACATTTAATCCCTGACTGCCCACCGCATCCAAAACGCCAGCATTTATTAGTAGTGTGTTAGTCGCCACCTGATTATCAAACTGAAGGTAAACCTGATTGGCGGTTAAATTTAGGTTGCGATCAGTATCAGACGATATGTCGCTGCCATGCAGATAAATATCGCCCGTAGTGGACAAAGTACCGCCGTTAAATATCAGTGCACTGTTAGATCTAATGTCGATATCATTACTGGCAATAGTCGCGAAAGCCAAATCGCTGCTAGCGCCAAGCACGTCCACATTTAAGGTGGCAGCGGTTAAATTGATGGCCTGGTTATTGGTGGTCGATAGTTGACCAGCAACGTTTAACCTTAATCCCCCCGTCATATTAATGCCGACATCCGCCAGAGTGAGATTAGCGCCATTAGTAGTGGTCAAAGATAAAAAATCCATACCTTCCATAATATTACCGTCAGCATCACCATCAAAACTTCCCACATCCAAATTCACGGCCGAAGTAACATGTACATCCGAATTAGCCGCCGACAGTTCAACATCAAAGCGGCTAATATTGCCTGAAATTTGGTAATTGGCACTGACGCCGGTGGTGGCCTTAAAAAACAAATCACCGGTATTAAATATAAGAGTTGAATCACCATCACTGATATCGCTGGCAGTAAGGTTTAGCGAGCCGGTAGTGGTCAAACCGGTTACAGGTATTTGTAAGGTATTCGCGGATGAAAAGCTAAAGTCATCTACGCCACCTAAAACCTGCGCATTGCTATCAAGATCGAATAGCTCCACCGCAGACAGACCTGTCACAGAGTAATCCCCAACAATATTTACATCAAAACGGTTAGCGGTCAGGTTCACGCCATACAAATTATTGATCGGACTGGTGTACTGTAAAAACACATCAGTCGCCGTCACATTAATTATGTCATCTGAGTCTTGAATAAAATCGGCCGATAAAGACAGGCTGCCATTAGTGTTTAGCCCAACTGTATCATCCAGAGTAATAACAGCATCGGAGATGATACTGATGTCGCCATTGCCATTAATAAACTGGCCATCGCCGTTTAGGTCACTACCTAAATTTAAATTACTATTTTGCAGTGTATTGTTAAGAGTTAATATCCCTCCAGCAACCACGGTACCGTCAAAAACAGTTGAATTACTATTAATCTGTACATCATTGGCCGCAGTTAAATCTATGATTAAATTAAAGTCTGGCCCGGCGTCAGCTGAATCTCGCATGGTAACAATGTTATCGGCATCCGGATCATCAATATCATCGGCGATAATCCACAACTGATCATCCACATCATTCATAACAGCAGCCGGCACAGATAAATCGCCACTGATATTTAGTTTAATATTCTTACCTAGTAAAAACTCACCGTCGCCATCCAGATCAATCAGGCGTAAATTCTTACTGTTGTTTATTTCAAACAAATGGGTACCGGTTGAGTCATTTAAATCCAAATCATCAACGGTTAGATCCCATATGATAGGCCCTGTATTAAGTAGAAAATTATTGCCGGAACTGGTAAGGCTGTCTGCGATTATGGAGATACGTTCATCGGTAGCGTCTTTTATGCCTGCGGTACCATCCCAAAAAGTCAGTGCACCCGGTACGGTGTAACCGGCATTAGGAAAAATAATAAAACCTGGCGACGAGGTTCCTAGCGTTAAATTAATACGGTCATCGGCACCATTGGCGTCATTGATACTACCTGTTAGGGAAATGTCTCCGCTACCCAGTACACTCAGGTTTGCCCCGTTAGCCCCATCGACTTCAATGGTGGCCAGCGAGCCATCTCCCACCAGCACAAAGTTATGGTTACCTGTGCCCATATCAATATTGACGGATGTTGCGATCACTTCCAGTGCATCGCCATCGGCCACATGGCGGCCAGTGGATATCAGCAATGTTCCAGTGGATTGCACATCACGTGTAACGTCACCATTATCTATGATGTCGTTAGCAGCGGTGATGACCGTGCCGCCCCCCCCCCCGAAAACCCCGGTTAAGAACAAATCATTTGCCGAATTTATGGCAATACTGCCCGCGTCCCCTGAGCGAATGGTGCTGCCAGAATTAATAGTGATGTCACCCGTGCTTGAGTTGGTCACCAGGTTAAAGGTGGCACTCTCGGCGCTACTGGTATCACTATCATATATATCACCTGTGATCACTATGTCCGATCCTTGCTGAGCAATCACATCAAAAACAAGGCCATTTCCTCCGTTATAATCTATGTTATTAATGTTTAAATAAGCATCCAGCCTACCTACATTGATATAAATATTTTGGTTGTTGGCCGACAAATTCATATCTAAAATGGAATCGACTAATTCAATGGCAGTGGAAAAAGCTGTACCACCTACATCTCCCACTGCATTAATGGTTAATACCCCACCATCAGAAGACAGATCTATGCCGTTGTAAATATCAATAATATTACCACCCGCCGTTAAGTTAATAGCACCCCCGCCTGAATAGGTTTGTGGCAAACTAATATCATCAATGGAATTAATATTGATATCTCCACCGTAACTATGAAGCTTAACCCCATCCACGGCGGTAATATCATCTCCGGCCACAATGGTTTGAAAACTAAAATTAGCGGTATCAACAGTAGCGGGGCTTGAATCCTTTACCGAGCCAGAAAGATTGATGGAACCACCATTATTAGTGGCAACGTTAAGGGTAAACCCAGAAGCACCATTAAAGTCCACTTCACCTATGCCCAGGTAATTGGCTCCGGATGCAGTATCAAATTGCCAAGTAGCATTGCTGGCACCTATAGTGCCCGAGACAATACTGTCCGTGATTTCTAGAGCATTAGCGGCCCCCGCTACTCCCACATCACCAGTCACCTGAAAATCAACCGTGCCGCCGTTGGTATAAATATTTTGTCCGGTATTATCATCAAACACTTGCGTGGCAATAATCGTCATATTACCGCCACCGGTAATATTATTACCCAGCCCCACCTGCCCCAAGGAAGTGTAATTAATATTCCCCCCATAAGATCTAACCACCGCTCCTGAGGCACTGGTAATATCGCTACCCGCATTTTGAGATTCAAAATGAAAGGTCCCCACATCAGCAGACCCAGTGGCGGAGTCCTGAATCTGACCGTTCAAGATGAGATTTCCCGTGCCCGTAGTGTAAACATTTAGCGCATAGTTTCCGGTGCCGTTAAAATCCACGTTACACAGGGTAAGATCCTGGCCACTGGTATTGCGAATGTAGGCGCTTTGATTGGCACCTGTGTTATTAATATCCAGGATGCTATTGCTGACTTCGAGGGCCGAATTTATATCCGAGCCAATATCACCAGATATATTCATGGTAATTACCCCACCACCACTGTTTAAATCGGATGCTGTAGAACCCAAATCAATAATATTAGTGGCGGTAACATTAATAGTGCCGCCACCGGACCAGGTCTCAGTCAGGCTTAAATCACCAGCGCTATTTAGGGCGATATTACCGCCATTACTGATGATAGACGCACCGTCGTTGATGATAATATTGCTGGACGAGTTTTGCGTTTCCAGATTAATAGTGGCGCTGTCGGCACTGCCGGTGGCGGCGTCGCTAATATTTCCAGCCACAACAATATCCCCGGTGCCGGTAGCCCGCACATTTAAATTTAAACCATTGCCGCCGTCATAAGCCACATCGTTAATGGTAAGGTCGGTGGCGGCATTGTTAATCAAATAAACATTATCACCGTTGGTGCTAGCAACAATTTTCACCGCTGAGTTGGTTACCTCTAATGCCGACGCGTATGAAGTACCGCCAATATTGGTGACAATATTAAACGACACTTCGCCGCCACTGGCATTGATGTCATATCCAAAACCGGTATCGCCGCTGTCGGCGACACTCACTCCGGTTAAAAATATATTGCCACCATCACTGGTAACATTGCTAAGAGAAATCGCACCCCCTGCCGACATAGTAATAACACCGCCACCACTGTCTACCACCACCCCGTCGGCGATTGAAATATTTCCGCCTGCCTGAAACCCCAGATGAGTGCCATCTACAGTACCGGTATTTTGATCCACAATATGGCCATTAATTTCAATATTCCCATCAGCGTTAAATTGCAATGTATTGCCATTGGTGGCGTCCAGGTCTATGGCCACGGCCACGGTAATATTGCCAGCTTCGGCGCCTGCTCCTGTGGTAACTACCGTGACGTTACCTGCTTGTAAATTAGCCACTAAATCATTCACAAAAATATTGGACGGAGTATTGGCCGGGGTATAAGTAAGGCCTGCAAAGCCCTGATTGGCTGTACCACCATTGGAAATGGTGACATTATAAGGGTCTATTAAAAACTCGCCGTTATGACCGTTTAAGGCAAGTGTTGAGACTCGGCCATTAATTTCAATGTGCTGCCAGCCCGATACATCCACAAAGCCACCATCACCAAAATAAAATCCGGCTTGCGCCTCTATGCGCGCGTTGCGTCTAAACAAAGCCGTACCTGGCGAAAACACTTTAACCTCTCCTCCATTGCCACCCGTATCTGCATTCACCTGTATAAGACTATGGGGTAGCAACACCACTGTATCGCGGGCATTCAACTCAACGTAGCCACCATTACCCAGCCCAGCTGCATTATTTTTAATCACACCAAAATTGGCGATGCGTTGCGCTTCCACCAAGATGGATTGCTCGCGGTTTTTATCTACTTCGCCCAGGCTTTCCAATATTCCGTGGTTTTCAATATCCCCTTCATTACTGCCAATATAAATATCGCCGCCCTGCTCATATACAGATTGCGCAGTAATGTCTCCCTGATTAATTACCACCAGCTCATGAATTTGATTTCGCACACTTGCCTGTAAAACAACATCACCGGCACTGGCCTTTATGCTGCCATAATTTTTAATCACTCCATCCAAGGCTGCTTGCTGCAACTCAATGGCAATGAGCTCACCGTTAAAACGTACCATGGCACTCTCGGCCACATTAAATCCCACCTGTCCCTGCTGGTTTTCAATGTCGCCATAATTGGATATACGTGCCGATAACAATTGCAGAAAGCCGCCCCCTTCAATATTAATCGCGCCGTAATTTTCAATGCCCCTCTGACTTCCACCCGAAGAAAACTGAATACCACTTTCACCAATGGAAGACGCTTGCAAGGTAGAGGCAAAAAATGAAACTGCCTCGATACTGGCCCCTTTGTGAATAATTAGTCCGCCCGGAGCCAGGATAAATAACTGCCCATTGGCACTAAGTTGCCCTGCAATCTGAGTAGGGTCACGACTTAGCACTTCGCTAATGGCAATGGAACTCACACTGGGCTGATGAAAGGTCACTCGTTCATTGGACCCTATGTTAAATCCATCAAACTGTAGATGTAAAAAATCACTAGCTTGGATGATATCTAATTGCTGCCCATCAATTTGTAACTGTGCATCGCCCTGTATGATATTTGCGGGCACAGGCAAGGCTTGCCCTGGTAGTGACATGCTAAGCCCTAGAAACACGCTAACTAATAAACAAACATTTTTCATTGTTAGAACAACTGACTCTGTAATGAAAATAACAACAGGGATTGGCTTTCTTTTTCCAAATCACCAATTTTTGATTCGTTGGACATGGCGTAACTAGTATCCACACTCAACCATCTAGAAAACTGATACTTTACCCCCAAGCCATAACCAGATAATTCTGCCCCCACTTCACTGGAAGGTGCCTTGCGTACCCCAAAAGCATGATCATAAAAAACAAAAGGCTCAAGCTTGCCAAGTTTGGTGAGGTACACAGTGTTAAATTGAAACTGTAAAATAGCGGCCTCATCCGCACTAAACACGCCAGGCTTAAAGGCCCGTACGGCACCATTACCGGTTAACGGTTTTTTATCGGCCGACGGCAATACCTGTGGGCTGTATTGCAAACCAAGTTTTGTGGTGAATCGGCTATTAACCCCTGGAATATAACTGCCCACGTTGGTGCCGGACTGAAAAAAACCATTAAATTTCACCATGGCAGAATCACTGGTTGAATCGATATCTTGAGTAAGTGCGATCAGTGAAAGCTGCAGGCTCTTGGTAAGGTAATCACCAAATACAATTTGATAATCGGTACTGGCATCCTGGAAAGACAAAATGACGGCGCCATTTTCCTGATCAAACCCATCACTAATCACCTTTGAGGTTAATTCACTTTGGCGATATTCCATGCTGTAAATTTCACTGGAAGAACGTGAAAAGGTACGCTGGGATTTTTGCCGGTACTGGGCCAATAACGAGGTATAGACCCCAGATAACTTCAGCACCTCAAGCTCTTGCCCCAATTGATATTGGTTACGGGTAACACTGTAGGTGTAAGACCCTCGAGTGCCACTGAAGGCCTGGTAAGAAAACGTGCCCGCTAAATTGTTTTGATTGTCTATGGACTGACTCATATTCACGTGAAATACATCATCCCAGCCAAAGGGGTTTTGCATGTCAGCCGACAACCACCACTTTTCGCTACCGGTACTGGGTGATCCATGGTTATTAAGGCCCAATTGCAAGTTGTTCTCCTGCACCTGTTTTACGTTTAAATTTAAGCGGGTTTCACCCTTGTTTCTACCACGGGAAAAATAGGCAAACACTTCACGATTGGGATTGTCGTTAAGCAATAAAATGGGCTCTTCCAAATTGGGTTTAAAAACCGGTTTGCCAATCATGCTTCTAAACTCGCTTACAATCATTTTGCGCTGAGTTTCACTGACATTACGAACTTGCACATCCGATAACTTGTCTTCGCGTACCTGAATAATCACGATGCCACGGCGTATTTTTTGCTTGGGCACGGTGGCCGCTACAAAGCTAAAGCCAAGGTCTTGATAGTATTTGGAAATACGATAGGCCAGGTCTTTTAATTGATCTAATGTTAAGCGTTTTTGAGGAAATTCCTGCAGGCGCCAACCATTCACCCGAGCCTCCAGGGAGGCCTGACTAATACTTTGCGCTTCATGGTTTTGCACACCCCGTAATTTAATGCTGTTCACATTAAAGTCTTTGAGGGGTTTTGTTTGCGCCATGGTCGTTGCCGACATTATTAGACAGCAAATCAGCCATAAAACGTGTACTACTCGAATCATCACGTTTTAACTCATATTAAATAATATTAGTTGTGCTTAAAGCATAGCCGCTTAACCGTCAGGCTTTCGCTTAGGGACAGGATTAAGTGCAGCGTTCTATCACGGGCATACTTATAACTTATTGGACTTTACTGGCCAGACCTCTACACATTCGTAAAGAGATTTGGGATCACATCAATATTGCCAGAATAAGGTACCGAAGTGCCTGCAGCGGCGGCAATGGTGGCCCATACTCGTTGCATGTCCACGGCCTTGCCCATGGCCCAATGACTGCGCTCGCCAATGTCATAAAGATCCATGAATCGACCCTGACCGTTATTACTTTTAAGCAAACCTGAGGCCCCACCTATTAAAGTGACCGGAACATCTTGCATGTGCTCGGGCGCACCGTCAGCCATCTCACTGGTCAGCACCACCAGAGTATGTTGCAGCAGGTTATCACCGGCCACATCCGGGTCTGGCATGCTGGCCAATTTATCCAGCAAATCGGTGACCTTATCCATGTACCACAAACGACTGCCCTTCCATTCGTCGACACTGCCGTATCTATGGGCGCAATCGTGAGGGTTACGACTGGTGGAAACAGACTTAATCACCACCGGATCAGCAGAGCGGCCGATTTGCAGAGTGGCCACTCGGCTAATGCCACAACTTAACGCCCCTGCAATGACTTCGCTGTGGGCATCGGTAATGGCGTCTCGGTAGTCAGCTGACGACACATTAAGCCCGCCGGATGGTTCGTGAGAGTCGGGGCTGCAGCCACTATAGTCCGGACCGTTACCAGCGGTTGAGCGCAAATCACTGGCCAGGGTTTCAACTGCGTCTAAATGATCGTCCAGCTTGGCACGCTCGCGACCTGCTAAAGATGAGCGAATATCGTTAATTTGATCTACAACAGGATCAAACAGGTGATCCTTGCTCTGGATTGTGGTACTGACGCCGCTTTGTGCGGTATTGCTCACACCATTAAAGACCTGATCAAACAAAATATAGGGGCTGGCTTCTGGGCTGATACGATTAGAATTCTGGTAGGACACGGTCCAGGCCGCACCCACTTGGGCATGAGGGCCAGCAAAAATACGCTTAATAGTGGGGTTCATACCGGGCATGGCATCTCCCAGCAACACATCGATAGACGATTTGGATGCCTGAGAATCTCGTAATATGGTGGTCCAACCGTTATGGCCACCGGTACCCGAGCCCACAATTAAACCCTTAAGAAACACCGATTGATTTTTATAGGCCGCCAGCTTTTCTGACATGGGGCGCAGAGTAAAATTAGAGGTGTCTTTCTCGGTGGCCCTTGGAAACCACAGCCCCCCGTCATAACCACCATAGGTATCCACCGCAAAGCCATCAGGAATCACGGCAAACACTACTTTCAATTTTGGGTTGTCGGCAGCAAACGCCAAACGTGACATACCCACCATGCTCAACGGCGTGATTGCGCTGGCACCGGCTAGAGACTTTAAAAAGGATCTGCGGCTGGAGGTTAGGGTCATAGTCACACTCTGGGCATT
>MAAA01014208.1_pt1 | contig 15642 bp, 11 predicted proteins | sample 1115971 | NCBI WGS metagenome assembly MAAA01 (sample SAMN04961123, study PRJNA320927) | seawater metagenome | isolation source: sample BD02T6 sea water enriched with oil for 6 days | place: USA:Gulf of Mexico | collected 2013-07-27 | reverse complement strand
GGGAAGTGCAATAGCTGTACAGACTTCTGGTTCACGATAGGCAAGCCTAATGGAAGGAAGAAGCGCCATTCGCTGCTGTTCCAGATTCCCGCAGTTTCCAGATCATCGACAGCATCTGTTCCTAACAGGCCACTAGTATAAAACGCTGTGAGGTTTGTTTCATAATCATTGATGTCAGTTGAGTCACCACGAATGATGGTTTCATAGGTGCTGCCTGAGAGATCAACCACCACGCTGCCTAAAGGAATTAAGTCTCTTTTAATACGCTGGGTAAGGTAGTGCTCGATGGTCTGTTTCAGGGTCATGCCGTTAGTAGAGTTAGGATAGCTGTAAAGAGCCGTGAGGTCGGGGGTGTTGCCTAGGTCAAACCTGACTTCATAGGTGGCCTGAGCGACTGGTAAAGCTGCATAAGCCCGTAACTTTTTCAGTGCAGACTTGCCTACGTAGTAACAATTACCTAGGGCTGCCATGGTAGTCGGCCGGGTATCAAAGATGCTGTTAGCGGCGCGAGAATCCAGTGCCATATCATCATCCAACTCGGTCAGTGTGGCATCGGCCACCAGTGCCATGACTGCGGTAGCTTCTTCAGCAGTAAAGGCAACATTTTCCAATATAATGCTGTCGTGGGTGAGGGCTCCATCGCAGTTTAAAGCTCCCTTGGCTTCACAGAAGCGTCTGGCAAACTCGCCTTCATATTGATCGGCGATGGCGGCGTCATGAATGAATAATTGATTTTCATCATTACTGAATGAACCCGCGCCGGATGCATTGTGGGATCCGGTAACCACGGTGTTGTCGACGATCCAAAACTTGTGGTGAAACTTGTCGTAGCCACTGGTTTCGGCCACATAAGCCTCAGCCGTGTTCGTCCAAGGATTATTCACATCGCCAGTGTAACTATCGGTCTCGTACACACCAGGGCTCGTTTCTAACTGGCTGCCAGTCATATCCAGGAATTCACTGTAATAGCGGTTGAAGAAAGAGCTGTCGCCAATCCCTTGAATATCTACACCGGCATCATGGCGGGCTTCCATCGTGTCAGCGAGCAACTGCGCGCTAAAAACAAACTGGGCAACGTGGACGCGAGTTTGAGCGGTTGCTAGATGGTCGTTAAGGGTATCCAGAGTAGAGCCAGCAAATAGGGTAGGGGATTGCGGTGAGAACTGAATGTCTATTTGAATGTTGTCGTTATCCGTATACACAGTCTGCAGAGTATGGTCGGGCTTGCTTAAGCCAAAGAGAGAATCTGTCGCTCCACCGGGGCCATCTCCCCACATGTAATTGAACTGGGTTATGTAAACTGCGGCTAAGGCAGAAGACTGAACTGTGAGGATGTTATTGACGTTGCCAGTGCCGTTATAGCCACCACTGCCATCAGGATCGCCATGCAAACCGCTATGAGTAAAGTTAGCCGAGCCGGTTAATACTGTCTGGCCATCGATGATGATAAATTTATTGTGCTGTGAACCACTGCCTGCACTGCCATCGGCAGTGTCGTCAATCCAGTCAACGCCATTGTTGGTCAATATTGAAAGAGCAGCCTGGTTATCAGTCCCGGTGTTTTCATTATCCGTGACCAATCTTACCGTCACCCCACGAGTGTCTGCAGCAACTAACGAGTTGGCGATGCTCTCCATATCAAGATCATAAATAGCGACATCTAAACTTGTGTTAGCACCATCAATTGCATCGTTAATGACTTGCTCTAAATCTGCTGTAACGGCAGGGGAGTTAGTAGGGTGGTTAAAGAAAACGTTAATGTCGGCGGCGAGGGCTGATAAGGGTAAGGCTAAAGAAAATATAAAAGTTTTTATTCTCATTTGTTATATACCTGCTCAATCAAAAGTAAAAATACAGCGCAGCAAAAAACTGCTTTGAATGAGTGTATCCAAGAAACTCAATACTTCTAATTTTGATCGAGTTATTTTTGTAACAAAATATTAACGCCGTAGCCACCAGATTTTTATTCGAAATTATGTAATGAAGTCAATATATTTTTAATCACTTATGAGGTAGTAGTGATTGGGTAGTACAATTTCAATGCGATAAATTAATCGTGTTTTTAGCAAATAGTATTAGAAGTATCTCGTGAAATGCAGTGGAGCAATCACATTATCAAGATTAATAGTTGAGGGATTGCAGTAATACAAAAGCTAATACACCGATGGTGAAGTTGCTATATGTCAGGTCTAATTTGATTTTAATCTTTAAGGCTATCAGTTGAATTTATAGCATTTCCTGGGCGTAGTTCATTCAAGTATCTAGATCAATCGTAACTAGGTGGTCCTGGGTTCTTGTTTATCCACCCTAGAACCTAGGTCTTGGAATATTTTAAAATTAAGAATGGCATAAATTTTTCGCTACTTAGATCTTTAGAATGTTGGATATTTCAGCCCTAATCTCCTCGGTTATCTCCCACGTAAGTTTAAACTTCAGTCTTTTAGCGTTAAAGATTTCACTTGCATTCAATACTCCAGATGCAGTTTCAACCTGGGGTGGTGAAATGAGATTTGTCATGTGATTTCGGCTGTCTTCTTCGTACTCTTTACTTAGAGCGCCGTGATTATCTGCTTTATATTTCACACAATCGATTCGAATGATTCGTGTGACCTTACGGTTGATAGTCTCAACATATACCTCGGCCATCTTAATTACTTGTCCAGAATACTCGGGCAGGCCCGGTTCTTTTCTAAAGCAAAACCCGTTAAATTTATTTTGGCTGATTTTGTTAATAGTTTCATCTAATACAATGAAATATCTTACGCTGATAGACATGGTGTGCTCCTAAAGCAAGGTTTGATGATGTTAGAGGGGATGTATTGAACTCAGTGATTTTTGGGCGTGCTGAAATCTAGGACGGTATGTCCGATTACTTTATTCCTGGGGGGTTACATTGATTCACGGCATTATCTGTATTACTAGGTTGGTGGTGGGAGCAATACCCACCAATCATTTAAGTGATTTTATGCCCACCATCCCACCAGCCGCTAACTAGCTGGTGTCGATGGGATGTTGGTAAATTGGGTTATGATGTTTAAACGAATAAACGTGGATCTACCTATAGAATTGTTTATGAGTGCTATTTCAAACCCTTTTAACACGATCGCGTTCTCGGCGTTAAATAGTGTTACTTTCAAGTGGGAAAGTACCTGATCTATATAAATATAAATGCAATAGCCCATACCTTGAAAGCGATTTGGTTTGTATAACAAATGCTACCTGATCTTAAAAGACTCAAGACATCCTTGTACTATCATTGCAGGATATTAAGGGGCATGAGGTCGCAATAATTATGGATGTTGAGCTATCGAAGAAAATATCGCGTTATGTTGACGTGAGCATCTATATGAATACTTATCACATGTAAAACTATCATGCAGCGAAGCATAGAGACGAAGAATTTATTTCCTAAGAGTTCAATTTACGTGATGAATAATAAATAGGTTGATACCTGTGTTGGCTTTGACTGAATTAGCGCCCATAACTTTTGGATATAGGTGCTAAACGATCAGTCTGTAATGCTATTACTTTTTCGGTGGATTATTTCCTCGTCGATTGCCTGATGGTTTACCTGTGGTGCTTGGGCCATTATTCGGACGAGGTTTGGGTGTCCCTCTGGATCCTTTTTTATTACTCATGCTGGAGAAGAGCTGAACTTTCCTGTTAAGTTTCATTAATTGTAGTGCTACAGGAATTTTCATTGTATTACTAATGCTGTTGGCTCTAGCTATGACTAGCTCCGGTCTTCCATTTACTCGGTTTTTTCTTATAGACAATAACATTTGTGAGAAACTTACTTCACTTCTTAAAGCAGTTTTATATTTTTTATACTTGGAATCAAATTCCCCATGGTGCCGGTAGCCCTTAGCTTGGCATGCCAACGTCCTTAGTTGGTTATAGGTGCGGTCTGGGTAAGTCTTTCTTAGCTTTTTGGCGTGTGATTGAATCTGTTTTTTTTGATTAAGCATAATAGCTTGAAACCCCATAAAAGTTGAGTTTGAAACCAGCCCACTAACAATTGGTTTCCATTTTATAGAGAGTTACTATGTTAATTTAGAGTTCGTCATTAGCTGACTTTACGCGGGAGCAGGACATTTCAGCCCTTTAACTAAAGTTAGCACGAATATAATTTGTAGTGCAACCGGTTAATTAATTCTTTGTTTAGGTGGAATTAAATTCATGTAGCAAGAGTTCTAAGGCTAGAAATGTTCTTAACTTTGATCGCTTCTAATGATTAAGTACCGCTTAATGAAGATTGCTCCACAAGTTGTAATCGTAAGTCACTTTTGTATAGACTACTAATTTGATGGCATCATTCAATAAAAAAGCCAATGGCTTTTTAAGGTTGCAGGTCATTAGTTACTAAGTGCTTCTTTGCTATTAGAAATAGGGGTCCCAGTACCAGGAACTAGGTAAGAGATCGGAGAAACCCGAATCGGGGTTGGAGGGGGACTTTCTAGAAGATGGGGCTCCGAACAGGCACCTTGGAATGGCATTTTTTTATTTTTTCAGCTATCTGTAACAACCCAATCAAACTATTAATCTATTCTTGGTGGTAGCTGTTAAACACTTGATCCTGAAGCTAGGGTCAATATAGGTATAGGGAGATCGACTGATGAGCGTATTATTACATAGAGATAGCTTATACCTGGATATATGGAAGCAGCCAGTGATCCACACCAGCTTTTGAATGCTTGAGCTAAGCAAGACCCCATTGATGCTTGGGAGCGGGAACATAGTAAAAGAATTGGTAAGATTCAGGGCAATACAAATCGGTTTGTGTTTTAGCTTGGGATAATAACTTAGTTAGTCTAAATATTATCCTTAAACAAGAAGAAAGAATTAGTTTCGATGCCTTTTTAAGAAATAGGGGTTCCAATAACTGAAATCAGGTCAAAGGACCTGGAAACTAGAATCGGGGATGGGTAGGGGGCCTATTAGGAAAAGGGGCAAGCTAGATAATTAAAATTTTTTTGTAATTTCTATCCTAACTCATCTCATGTGTTTGAATTCACAAAAAATCGAAAAAATAAATGTTTCACACAGAATAATATGAACAATTAAATGAATTTTTACGTTTCCATACGATACTGCGGCTGTTTTCACGTTTACACTGGTAAGCTTCCAATCATTCATGCGAAATCAGGTACTTAATATCGATCAATTAGAAATAACGTCCCAAGAGCTACCTAAATAACAGGAGCGCTCGATTTGTCAGGAGCCTTGAAAATGAATTTTGGGGTTTCCCAAAAAATTGATAGATAACGCAGGTTTTAGAGTGGATACCGTTCTGACAAAACGCCCATGTACATAATTAAAATGTTAGCTTCGCAAAGAGGATATATCGTGAAAATTAGTGATTTTATAGCAATCGTTGCATTACTGGTTGCTGGAGTTGGCCTTTATTTCTCATACGATGTGCACTCGAACTCCCAAAGTGAGAAGGAAATTGAGTCAAAGTTGTTTACTGAAATAACTCAAGAAATTGGAATAAAGACATTATCTGTAGATGAGTTAATAAATAGAGTAAGTACTAAGTTTTCTTCAAATGATAGAGAAGAGTTGAGTGATCAATACCTTATAAAGAAAGCTATCTATGCTTTGATGGAAAAAGAGATATTAGTGTTTATTCATTCAAAGGAGAAAGGATTGAATATTGAGCTAAGAACTCACTTACCTAGAGGTGAATCTAAGGATACTCCTTCTAATATAGGAAAAAGCTAACACCTTGCTGTAGTCGGACTCGTAAAACGGTCACTTGTTTTGCCATAAGCCGGGCAAAAAAGCGGAAGTTTAACTCACAGCTGAGCAAGGTGCTAGCAATTATAATTCAGGAAAGTAAGGATTTTGGAGAGTAGTTTGCTAGAAGAAAAAACAAATAAGAGGGGCGTGCTCGATGAATTGGTTAAATCAAACAATGAAATAAAGACCATATTAGATAGAGCGTATCCAGAACCAGCCACAGGCCTAGGGCACTCAATCTACATTAAGATTCAATCCCTACTGAAGTACCTTGGCATACCGGCGCTAGTTATGGCTGCGTTAGTTCCAATTTATGATTTTGGAAAAGGGATAAGAAATAATTTTTCAAACGATTTAATAATAGAAACCTACACAAGATACTCGGTGGAGTTGCTAAGAAATGGTAAGCCCGATAGGGCTGAGAAAGTTCTTAAAAGTTTAAATGACACCAACAAATTACTTCCCCGTGTTCACTATGCGAAAGCAAAAGTCTCTGTGAAACAGGCGATTTTGAAAGCGAAAAATATTGATGAAACAGAAGATATCATTAATGTTTTGCTGATTTTAAATTCAAAAAGCAATTTCCTTACTGGAATGTATGGCGACGAGAATGATTTTTTTAGGCTTAATCTAATGCAAGTGGAAATTAATATAGCAAGGGCTGACTATAAGAATGCTTTGGAGATATTGAAAGAGTTGGAGGTGTATAAAGATATTCCCAGTGAGTTAAAAGCGGAATTGCATTTAAAGAAAGGGACAGCGCATGTATGGAGGAGTGAGTTCAGAGAAGCTGAAAATTCACTATTAAAGGCTTCTTCTATTCTACCAAAAAAGGACGAGTTTGATGAATTAAGCGCTGAAATAGCTTTCCAGAAAGCTAAGAATGATCAGTTTCAAGGGAAATATGACGAAGCGATATCAGGATATGTTCGATCGGAATCAATGTTTAAGGACATCGGATATATTAGAGGGCGAATAAAGGCATTGAATAATCTAGGTATGATTTACTCTCTTCGATTGTATAAAGGCAGAGATCTCAATAGGTCACATCATTATTTTCTGAAATCACTGGACCTAGCTAAAGAGGTCAAAGGAGAGGTGGCGGTCGCCAGAGCTCATCTTAATATTGCGCAGTTAAAGCACAAGCAAGGGAACTTACAAGAATCACTTCAAGGTTATATTTTAGCTTTGGAATTCTTTAAATCAGCGAAAAATGATTATGGTATGTCTATATCTCACTCTGGCCTTGGGATGATATATGATCTCACTGGAAATAGGGAAAAGTACTATTTCCATGCAATGAAGGCTTTTAACGGTTTTGTATCGTTAAAATATATAGGGGACATTGGAAAGCATGCAGGGCATGTTGCAGATGCTGCTAAAGCCTTAGGGAATGATAAGGATTTTGTAATATACGACTATCTATCATTTGTATATCGAAGGTATGTAAATGATCCTAGGTGGGAAAATAATTTAAATATTCTAAAATCACAAGAAGAGAAATTAGGGAAAGATTTAGTTTACTCTTATATAAACGAAGCCAAAAATATTGCTACAGACCTAAATCTACAGCTGCGCATAACAGGAGTCGACTTGAGGATTCCAGTACAGCAAGGAAGTGCAATAAACTGATAAATAACAGTATTCACCACAGTTTTATCGGTTTTATCGCAATATTACCTCGTCACTAGAATTGCTAACAAAACATTCAAACTGGCAAGCAATGAAGTTTTTAGCGGGATTTTCAATTGTAATAACGATAATGAGCATGACATCTGGAGCAGGTTATATCTATTTTGAGTTATTTGTAAATTTGAGAACAGAACCAGAGATCATTTCGATCAAAGGGTTAACTCTATTGGTATTAGCTAGTTTTCTTTTAGTCTCTGCTATTTACTGCCTCAGCAGGGTAAAAAAGCGAGGAATATATTTCTTACTAGCTTTACAGTATTTTAAGTATTCATAGGGTATACCTTATCTTATGCGAAATGAATTTAACAAAGCCATTAAGATACGCCCACAATAAGACGTGGGCCGGACGGAATTTTAGGCTGCCTGTTATGGAAGGTGTTATGTTTTTAGGTTTTTAATATGAATGAAAAATTGATCGATATTGGTGTTGCAAGCTCTATTGTATCCGTCCTTTTATATACAGTTGGGTATAAATATATAAGCTCTACATATGAAGAGTGGGGCGTTTACAACACACTATTTTTACCAAGCATCGAAGAAATATTTTATAGCGGTGGAATTGTGCTGTTTTCTTTCATGTATGCCATCATTAAAGAGGTTTGGATATATCTCACAATTACCATAATTTTTTTATCATTATCTTTTACTCTCATCGCGTATAAGTATCCAGTCTCAATTAAAAAATTATTAGCTGTAATTTCTATGGCGAGGCCTGTAAAAAATACTGCCACGATTCTGTTGATTATATTTGGTGTTTTTATTCTTTTTGATATTGCAAGCTCTACAGCAGTAGCCAATGTTAAACACAAGCAAATCAATCTTGAAAAAAATAAGGGTATTCAACTCCATACAATAGAGTCAGTAAAGATTTACATTATTGGGTGTGATGCCATAAAGTGCGCCTACGCAAAAGTAGAAAATGACACTATTCTAGTTGAGTTCGCAAACCAAAAAGATATTATAAGTATTAAATATTATCTTTCTTCAGAAAAAAAATTGTCATGGTGGAATAACTTTTTAATTAGCAATTTGCCAATTTATTTCTAATTCAATGATAAGTACTAACTATACATACAGCCTAACAAGGCCGTATTCCCGGAGACACCTTTTTGTCAGCTGGCAAGCTACAATTACGCCGGTTGCTGCTGGTGCTGGTGCTAAATGTAATATATAAATTATTGATAATCATATTTATTTGTAGGAGTACGCTGGCAAGTGGTATATGTCCGTCTATTTATTATGCTGCATATAATAATGATGTCGGGTTGGCTGATAATTACGTACGCTCTGGCTTTAGTATAGAGGTCAGAGGCAATCAGACAGAATGCTCCCAATGGCCGCTGCAGAAATAGGGAATACGAAAATGGTTATATTTTTTAGAAAATAAAGAAAACCAAAAGGCGACTAGTAATGGAGCCACTGCTTACGTCCTAGCTGATAGTCTGTAAGCGAAAAAAGATGATCTAGAGATCATGAAGCTTTGTTTAGGTGCACAGTTTAAAATAATGAAAAAGGAAAGATCGAGTAAGCCGTCGGTATCTCAAAAATTAAAGTTAAAGGCTAATTCAAGTCGTTAGTTCTTACAAGCGCGTGTAAGAATGATTTAGCTTGATTCTAATGGTTATTTCAATTTAATTTGTCAAAGTTACGGTTGACGCAATTGAAACTGTCAACAATGAACGGTATGTTGACGGTGGAATTTTTAGTTTATACCTCTTAATAAAAAGACACAATACGCCAAGTAACAACTATAACTCTAGAAGGAACGAAGTTATGACAGACGAATCAATTACATTGATTAGCAGCGATGTAACCAGAGCCCAAAATCCAACCTCAGCTAAGCAAGTGAATATCCCTGCTACGAAGCAGTTTGTTGTGAACGCCACCGGAAACCTATTTGTGGCGACTACGTTGAACTCACCTGATTCGGCTCAAAATATTTCAAAAGAAGCGGAAGAAGCTTTCGGACAGGTTAGTGTCTTCTTTGCCGCGTTGACGAAGGCAATGTCTGATTCTGGTAAGTCCTTATTTGATTACGAGGCTCTAAACAAGCTGATTAAAGGTTCTGGTCTTTTTGTTAATATAACGAAAAGTAAAGTAAGATTTGAAAGTAGTAGCTGGGGCGTGACGTTCTCCAATCAACTAATCCAATCCATATTAGGCCTGAGCGGAAATTTAGCAGCTGTTTCTGAATCACTACGTTCGCTTATCTCTTCAGTAGGTAAAGAAGGCATGAGTGTAAAAAGTGACAAAAATAATAAAACAACCAAGGTCGGTACAATTGTGTTTGTTTGTGAATACCTATTGGGTGCTATTTCCATCACACCTATAGTGTTTTCTATAGATACCGCCGACAAAGAAAACACGATTGAAGCGGGGCCATGCTTTAAAGCTTCAGCCAAGAAAAGCATTTTTAAAGTTGACAAAGAAGTACATTTATTTGTACCGCCTAAATTTGTTCACCATGCGGCAGAATTAAATGAGGCTATGTCTGATCCTGAATTCAATAATTTGATTGAGTCCATGAAACGTAGTATCGAAGGTTCTGATGAAGAAATTAAAAAAGAAGCTAATCCAAAATAATAAGGGAATGTACTGATGGGCATGTTTAATTGGCTGTTCGGCTCTAAGTCGAAGCAGCCTGAGGTGCAAGCAAAAGTGCCAAACAATTCCTCCTATTCGCCTTTGCAAAAATACTATGCATTTAATGAAACGGGTAATGTGATGGTCTGCACGACCAGAGAAGGTACTAATGCAGTGAATGAAAATTTGAAAAGTATGTTCTTGGATATGAGTATATTTTTCGCAGCAATGACAAAGGCTATTGTGACTCATAAATATGAGGATGGTTTTGCCGGTTCCATATACAGTTCGGATGCTTTGCAGAAAATCCTCAACCAATCTGAGTACTTTGTTGAAGTGAAGGCAGAAACAATTAAAGCTTCTTCCATGGCGGTTGGCCATTCCATGAGTAAGGAATTAACGGAGTGTCTGTTGGGGAGAAGATTTGAAGAGACACGTTTGAATTTTTCTCATGCATTGTTTCATTCGATGTCTAATCAATACAGTGTTGTAGAGAATGCTAAAGGAGAAAAGGCTAGCAGAAAGCAGGTGGAACATGAAAAACCTAAATTAGATGGAATCAATAATAGTACAGGAGCAGGTACCATTTTTTTTATTTGCGAAAGCATACTTGGCTTGCCAATGGTAAGCGCTGTTGTCTTAGAGCTAGAGTCCATTGATGGCAGAGGTAAAAAGAGTGGCGAATATTTAAAAGGTAACGAGGAAAAAAAAGAGATATCCAAGCTTCTTGATATGAAAGAGGAAAGTAAATCAAAAGGTATTGAGCGTGAATGGATTTTTAAAAAGCATACTTATTTGTTTATTTCGCCAAAATCCATATCAGGGGTTAACTTTCCTGACCCTGGTGATGATATTGAGTATCAAACATTGCTGGCATCATTGAAAGAGTGTTTGATTCCATCAAATAACGAGGATGTGCATGCCAATTAATGCAGAAGTTAATAGGACAACGTCCCTAAATTAGACAGTAATATTTGAAATGTCCATGGTGTAAAGCTAAGTTCATGGAAAGTGATATAGAATTTAATTTGTCTGTGCAGAGATCTTTACTTGGCGCACTTACAAAGAGTTTAAGGACTGTGTTCATTGAAGTTAGTGGCGCAAAGATATTGTGGTGCTGTATTTTGATGGCTTGGAGGCTAAGTATTTCTAATGGGAAAAACTACATCAGCCTGTAGCAAGAAGATTGCAGGCTTTCCTGCGAGCTATCCAGTTGATTCAAATAAAAACTAACCTATTTAAATTTTTAATGTGTTTCGTAGAATTACACTGTAGCTTCTGTAGGCTAGTTTAGGAATCTTCAATGGTTAATAAATTTAATAGCGAAGTATAGCTTCTATGGAAGAGACTCATAGAATTTAATACCTCTATATCAAGCATATTTTCTAATCTTTGAATAGTTTGATATTTTTTAATCGAAGGTAAAGTCTTGATTTTATGGATAAGAATATGATTGATAAAAATAGCGAACTAGCCGAGGTGCCTATCTCAGACGTTCTAAAAACTTTTAGTGCCAAGTCTTATTCAAAATTGATAACACGTGCCAAATGGCAGGTGAAACGCCTCCCCAGTTGGTGGCCTGGTGTTCCGAGTTCAATGAAAGAGATTCGTGAAACTTTGGCTTCCTTGGGTGCAGAGAATATAGATGAGATTATTAATTCAAGACATGGTGACTTAATAGATCAATTGGTTGCTCTAGGGTTTTCATTAGAAAGAGATTCTGGCTTTAAAAAGAATAAGAATGCTAATAATTTTGTTGAGAGAAAGTTAGACCAAAAACTTGCCCAGCCAATTACAGATAAGCCTGCCGATAAGGATTTATTGGGCAGGAGTTCACTAATTCATGTATTAAAAGGAATTATTGATAGGGATGAAAATAAGCACCTAATTATTGCACTCTTTGCTCGATGGGGAAGTGGTAAAAGCTCAGTTATTGAGCTACTTAATAAGAAGTATCAACAATCAAAAGAGACTGAAATTATAATTTTTAATGCATGGCGTGATGAGCATAGCCTTTCTATGCCTGCTGCTGTTGCTAATTCTATAATTAAGAATCTTTACAGTGGACGAAGTATTACTGAAAAAGTAATGCTTAATATAACTCGTTCTTTATTGAAGGAAAGGTTTTCTATAGCAATTTTACTACTTTTGATTGTTGTTATTTTGGTGTATTCAATAGCTTTTAAATTAACAGGGTATATTGTTACTGATCATATGTATGTAATAAGTGCGATTGGGGGTTTAACGACATTGAGATTATTAATCAAATCACTGTTTAATAATTCAATCACTAAAAAAATAAGAAATTTAGCAAAGAAGTCAGACTTTTCAAGCAGTGTTGGTTTAATGGGAGAGATTCGTGACGATATTAAAACACTACTTGAGATTTATCCTCCAAATTTTAGGAATATTTATTCCACATTTATAGGCAAGAATGGAAATAATAATACTAGGTACTTACTTGTAGTTGATGACTTAGATCGGTGCTCAGACAAGAAAATTGTCGCTATGTTAGAAACAATCCAGTTGATGATAGATATTGACAATGTCTCTGTATTGTTAGCGGTAGATCAGGAGGTTTTATTAAGTGCTGTTGCATCGAAATATCGAGATCCAATAAATGGTATTGATAATTATAAGGCACTTTTTATGGCGCGCGAATTTCTTGGTAAGATTTTTCAAATAACGGTTACCCTTGAAGAGCCTTCAAATAAAAGAAAGAAAGAATTTGTCATAGGAAAACTGTATAGAAATGTTAAGTTTAGCTCTAGCATCGAGGCTTCGGAGGCTAAACTGAATAATAAGCATATTTTGGCTGGTAACTTTAACTCTCTAGAAACCGAAGAGGACCTTGGGTATGAGGAGTTAGATGAATATTTAATTGATAGCGAAGCAGAATGCAAGGCTTTTATTGTTTGCACTGGTGTGTTCTCAATTTCTAACCCTAGAACACTAATTCGAATTCATAATTCTTTGACATTGATGAAAGGGCTGTACCCAGAAATAATTGGTGATGATAAAGTTATTGATATTTACATCTTGTTTTCATTTTGGTTTGAATTTTATTTTTCAGCAAGTCGTTACCAAAAAGTTTTCCTTGAGGAAATAATGAAGGGTGATGATTTAAGTAGTGCATCAAGTATGTTGAATGAAATTGATGGCCTTTTTAAGAAAATGGATTTGCACTTAATGAGTCATATAAAATTAGAGGTTATTAAATCTCGAGTGAAAAATGTTACATTGCCATTTATTAGAGATCCTTTTGAGTCGGAGGGGTTGTCTAGTAGTAGTTTGGACTCGGAGGCTGAAGATTTAGAATATAATTGATGTCCCATTGAGTTTGGAAAACTTAGAAACTACTGTATTTTGAACGTTCCTCGATTTTATGTATGCTCCACTAATAGTGGTCCTAGCTCCTAAATCTAAATTGAGATTTCTAGGAGCTGGGTCCTTGGACACTTGATTCCCCTTACTTTCAATTCACTTATGAAGCCATTCTCATAACTTAATCGACTATATAATTTTAGACATGATTTCTTCAATCACTCCCCGCGTAAATCTATGCTCCTGCCTCTTTGCTTCAAAAAAATAGTGGCATCGATGACCGTTGAGTTTTGTTCGACATGAGGGGGGGGGCATAAGATTAATCATGCGAATATTACTCCCTCGCTTATGCTCTTTATCTAGAGTGCCGAATTGATCAACTTTATACCTTTCACAATCAATGCGAATGCCACGTGTGATCTTACGATCAATCACTTCGACACATATATCTGCCATTTTTATGGTTTGGCCTGAGTGCTCGGGCATAGGGCGGTATGTCCTATTACTTAGGTTCTTGAAACTAGGCTGGAGTTACATTTGATTTACCGCATTATCTGCTTTACTAGGTAGATGATGTGAGTAATGTTCATCAATCATTTTTGTAGTTTTATGACCAACTAATGCAGCGACAGCTAACTTGTCCGTATCGATGGATAATTGATAAGAAATATAATGATGTCTAAATGAGTAAACGTGGATTCTCATATCGGCTAATTTAAGAATGCTATTCCAAGCTTTTCTATAGCCATCACGTCCTAGACGTTTACTTGCGTCGTTATCACTAGGAAAAACCCATCCGGTAGCAGGGGAGCCTAAATCGTCTTTCCATAGATCTAAGACTTCTTGGCAAGAGTGTTTAAAAATCCGCTTTTTAGTTCCTATATTTTGGCGAATAATGACAGGTTCATTGTAGCGTTTGGACTTGTTTGCAGTGATGGTAAATTTACCGTTATAGAAGTCCTCCCATTTTAGGTCTAGTAGGTCATTAGGCCTTAGCCCTGTGTAATAACACAGGTATATAAAAGGGATAATCCAATGGGCAAAATTCTTTGAATGCAGGCTAGGTAGATATTTACGTGCGCTATGTTGACGTGAACGCTCTCTCGCTTCAGATAGGCCTTTACCAAAGTCAAACATAGCCGTTTCAATAGTACTTAGCTCTGAGTCTTCCATGATGCGTCTATTGAGCTTGTCTATTTCTTTGCGGCGCTTTTCATATTCATATTTTTGAGCTTTGCTAGCGCCTCTCAAGGCCCGAATTTTGAAAGGTGACTCAAATAGCAAACCTGCATAAGGACCCTTGGGCTTATTACTTAATTCTATTGCAAGTCGGATGACACCAAGAAGTGTGTCGTAGTTGCGTTTAATAGAGTCGAAAACCAAGGCCTTACCATTGACTAAGCGAACCTCAATTTGATCTTGCCACTGCTCGATGTCATGGGCCGTTAATTCTGACATTTTCCGATCAAAGAGATGCTCGAACTCTCGGTAAATCGTATTGATATTATTTTGAGCGGACCCCCATTCCTCTTTTATTACATGAGGGACGTAGACAAGCTTAAAGAAATTCCCAAGGTAAGCGAGGTCATTTTCCGGAACTGAGATAAAGCGTGTGGTTTTAGTTTTTCCTGGTTTACGTAAGACATCTTTTGGATTTTCACCATTGTTGATGAGCTCAATCATTTTAAGAGCTATTTCAGCAGCTTGGGTAATGGTGATCTTATGGGCAAGGCCAATAGTGATTGAGGTTTTCTGCGACTGGAGCCTTAGCTTGAAAGAAACACTATTAGTATTTTTATAAGCAAAGAAGCCGACTATACGAGTGCAGAATAACTTGTCCCATTTATGAGCTGACTTATTAAAGGTAGTTAGAGAAGCATCTGTTAATGAAGATAATCGTTTTGGCGCAGCCATAGAATGCTCTCCAAAAAAGCTCTATAAAAAGCTCTATAACTCAAGAATAATATAGGAGCCAGAAAAAGCCAGTAAGGGACAGAATCAAGCTGTACCCCTTTATACATCTGGTCTGTAGGGAGATTGTACTAGGTAGAATGCGGGTATCCAAATGACTGAAAAAGTCACTGGCAGTGTTGAGGTCAGCGGTTCGATCCCGCTAGGCTCCACCAATTTACTATTCTCTTTTTTAAAGAGTGTGGTTCTTAGTGTCCCGTTCGTCTAGAGGCCTAGGACACCGCCCTTTCACGGCGGTAACAGGGGTTCGACTCCCCTACGGGATACCATTTTTACTTCTTTAAGTAATAAATGATATTTTAGGCTAGCTTATAATCTCCTTCATTGGGG
>MAAA01014207.1_pt1 | contig 15663 bp, 12 predicted proteins | sample 1115971 | NCBI WGS metagenome assembly MAAA01 (sample SAMN04961123, study PRJNA320927) | seawater metagenome | isolation source: sample BD02T6 sea water enriched with oil for 6 days | place: USA:Gulf of Mexico | collected 2013-07-27 | reverse complement strand
ATACCTGCGCAATGCTTAACGCAATGGGCAGCATAATAATGGCGGCAGCATTATTGGTCATGAGTTCGGTTAACAATACGGTGGCTAGGTAAACCGCTACCAAGGCCGTAAAAGGTGTAGTAACACTATTTAATAATAAGGCAGATATGTGGCTGGCCAAACCCACATGGCTAACGGCCGCCCCCAAGGCAAACGCGCAGGCAATTACCAGCAGTACATTATAATTGATACTTTTACCTGCATCTTCAAAACTGATACAAGCCGTTAATAACATGGCTCCTGCCGCCACAGTGACACTTTCAAAAATAGAAAGTAACGAGAATGATGACAATAAAATCATGCCCATAAATATGGCCAGGGCGATAGTGGCTTTACGCTCGTCGGTGTTGTCGGTGCCCGCCAGCTTGCTTACTAATAAAAAGTCGCCGCTATTACGGTAACGCAATAAAAAGCCCTTTTGTGCCTCTACCAATAGGGTATCACCGGCCTGTAAACACAAATCACCCAACTTGCCAGACAGGCGCTGGCCATGGCGTGAAACACTTAACACCACCGCACTATAGCGATGGCGAAAGCGTGACTCTTTAATGGTTTTACCAATCATGTGATTAGAGGGAGATAACACCGCCTCAAATAAACGGCGGTCGGAACGATTGCCTTGCAATTTAAAGCGCTGGTCGTCGGCTAATACTAAACCGTGAATATTACGCAATTCTAAAACCGACTCTGGACTACCGGCAAAAATTAAACGATCACCTTGCTCTAGCACTGTTCGCGGGCGCACCGCCGACAACACTTGTCTTTCACGCACAATTTCAACTAAAAATAGACCGGGTAAATTACGCAACCCAGCGTCTTGAATGCTGCGCCGTACTAGCTCGCTATTGGGTTGGATAAGCAATTCAACCATGTATTCGCGCACATGCTCAAATTGCTCTATGGCGCTTTCGCGGCTTGGCAACAAAAGAGGGGCAATAAACTTAAGATACAATAAACCCACCAAGGCGATGGGTACCCCAAGATAGGCCAGCTCAAATAACGTAAAACCCGCTAACCCCTGCGCCTTAATAAGACCATCTACCACCAGGTTAGTACTGGTACCAATAAGGGTACACAGGCCACCCAATATAGAGGCATAACTAATGGGAATTAAAATACTGGAAAGCCGAATAGAGTAACGTTTACTAAGGCTTTGCACTAAGCCAGTAAACATGGCCACTACGGGCGTATTGTTAACAAACGCACTTAACACTGTGGTAACGGGAAGGATTCGATTAATGGCATGAGCCTGCGACTTGGGCTGCCCCACTAACAAGCGCCTAAGCAGCTGGGTAGCACCGGATTCCCTTAATGCACCCACCACCACATACAAGGCAGCGATGGTAAACACACCCACATTAGAGAACCCGGATAAGGCAAGCTCGGCAGGCAACACCCCACTAATGAGGAGCAAGCCTGCCGCCAACAAAAAAACTTTCTCGGCGCTTAAAACATTAAAAATCAAAGCCGCCAAAGTTAAAAACAATAAAACAACAACAAAAATTAAACTCAAAATAACATCAACCTACAAACCCTAACCCAAAAAACCCACCACCTCCGTAATACAAAATACGTAGATCGGAAAAGCACAGCGCCTTCCGGCAATGAAGGAAAATCGCAACGCCTTCCGGCAAAGCAAATTCTTTTGGTAACGCAGCTCACCAGCATTAGGCACCACCAATAAAATGGCACCTTAACATCAGCACAAAAAACAACAACCGTTAATACCTGCTCAGCTGTTTATATCTTACATAATCGCACGTGCAAGACTTATCTTTGGTGGAAGGCGCTTGCAGCTTTTCCACCCTACCTTATGCATATACATCACCCACAAAATACACCCTACCGTATTTAACCTCAAACCGCACAATATCAACCTCACCCAAACAAGAGCCCGCCTGCACCCCTATCATCGCTAGTGGAATCACCCCTGGGTTTTCAAGAACATCTATCTGCCCAAGAGGAATATAGGTGGACTCATTCTCGGTAACCAAATAGGTTTTTAACCATTGGTCACCTTAGCCGTACCCGACACAACTACCCAATGCACGGCACGGTGATAATGTTTTCGTACCGACAATTTAGCACCCGGGTTTACCGTAATACGCTTAACCTAGTAGCGCTTACCAATGGCATTTGAATCGTAATGACCTCAAGGGCGGTACACCTGGCGATGTTGATGATGTTCTTTACGGCCAGATGCTTTAATCTGCGACACTGTCTTTGTTGGTTATTAACAGGGCATCGGGTGTTTCTACAATCACCAGGTTGGCAATACTCAAGGTCGTGATTAAGCGATCTTGGCCATAAATATAACTATTGCGGGTATCCTGTAAATAGTGACCCCAGCGGCCACATTCCCTTGCGCATCTTTATCGGCAATTGCCCATAACGCAGACCAATTACCCACATCAGTCCAGCCGACATTTAAAAGAGCCTGCACTACCTGAAGGGCTTTAGCCAATGGCGGCATTGAGTCACTGACCACTTCAGGTCTACCAATTTTGTTAAATACCTGTCTACCTGCGGTACTCTTTAATGCGCTATTTCAACATAGGCTGTAACGTCACGACGGCTCTAAAGGAATGGGCTCAGATCTTGCGTGCGACCTTTAAAGCCTGGCATAAGAAATGGCCCCATGTGACTCTGCGCCCTTTTACAAAATCGCTACATTTGATTAAAACCAGTTTGATTGCAAGATAGCTATATATGAACTACTTTGGAGTCTATAGCGTTTAATTTGCTATTAATTTGTACGGACAAAAAAATATCAATAACCCCTCAGGGACAGAGAAAGATATGTTAAGAAGAACTCAAGCTATGACTGAACGAAAGTCATTAGTAGGTGCGCCCATTCTAGCTTTAGCAGTTGCATGCTTGGGAATGACAAGCGCAGCCCATGCTGACCGTAATAATAATGACTGGAGTGATTGGAGTGACTGGGGAGAACGAAATGACAGAGATCATCGAAATGAACCATTTGAATTAACAGATGATGGCTATATACACGGCTGTGTTGGAAAAAGCGGAAAAGTAAAGTTAGTTAATAGCTCTGAAGACTGTAAGAAAAAGGAAACCTATGTTTACTGGAATCAAAAGAATACAAGCGTAGGAGTTAAAAATGTGGACGGAGAAACCTCTACATACACCATCAATAATGGCCGCTATCACGTTGAGGCCACTAAAGCCTTTGAAGGTACGACCATACCTTTGGATATGGACATAGTTCGGGAGCTATGTCAGGACAGTGATGGCTGCACTGTGACAATATCTATGAGAGGTTGGAACCCCGATCAACCTGGTAATGTTGCTAGTCGAGGCCCTGTGAAGTTATTTATGTCACAGACCAGTAACTGGTGGCGAATAAGCCCAGCAGTGTCTGTTTCTGAAGCAAGAGGCAATGACGGCGATGGCGTAATGACCCATATTATGAATGCATACTCGTGTTATTTAACTGAAGGTGAATATATTGATTACACCAACACCGACGATACTGTAGGGTTCGGCCTTTTAAACAGGCAATGGGACTCAGAACCGAATATGGTCTGCGCGCTTGATATTGATGACTAAAATAGGCCTACAGGTAAATCAAGCCCACCAACTGGTAGATTATATGTAGGCCCTTACTAACTAAGCGAAAACATGGTCTCAATCAAAAGAAGCCGTGTTTCACTAAGCTCCAGTAGTGCTAATTCATAGCTATGACCAAACTGAACAATCTGAAGTTACACACTACCTAAAGCAGAAATTCTCAAAACTGACCTATGCCGAACCATGGCAGTTATAGATAGTTGCGGCCTTGGCACTTCAAGTATGTGCTTGTCTAAGGGTAAAAAATATGCGCCTTTTATTCAGTGTTAGCCCTAAATTATGACCGCTGGCCTGCGCGAGTTGTAATGCTTGCATATGTAACCATGAATTGAATCCGCTGCTAATTCGTTACCTCAATAGCCACTTCATGCATCTTTTCCATTTTTAAATTTCGAAAAACGTTCCCGTGCTGCAGTAACGGTAAGAGCTTACTTACCAATCAAAAAAGTTTGCCTATTCACTCTTACTAATGCGCTATCGATTAAGCTTGTATTTGAGAACATCATACGCAAAAACAAACAAGAATTTGAAATAATTAACTGTATAACGCTTTAGTAACTTTGGCACATCATAAATACGACACATCCAACGAAGGTTTAACCTATCAACCCACTTTTTGGGTAATACTGAATACCCTTGGCAGCACAAAACCTTTCGGAATGGCACATTTTTACCAGTCAGACAAAAAGAGGTTACGCTTGGTGGAAGGCGCTTTCAGCTTTTCAAACCACCTCTTTTGTCTATACGCATTTGCGTATTTACACCGTCGTTATTATTTATTTAGCGGAATAAAGAACAACACCGGCACGACTCACATGGGCCAATAGAACTGATTATCAATTTCAAACAATATACGTTAATTACCACTTAAAATGACACACCAACTAAAGGCAAAATCCATGTCAGCGCCCGCACGAAAAGCACCATTAGCCCGCGAACCGTATTAATATCCATTTTCATGGCAGAATAGTATATAAATAATTGTCATAAATGATAATCCATGATTAGGAGCTGCCCCATTTTAAAAAACTCAGGCATTTTTTAACTGCCGGCCAATTATTCAAATAGCTAAGGACTGTGTAGTGAGGGGTATTAATCGCTCCAAGGCTAACCCGCGATTAATTTTATACGAATTGTTTAAATATTGAGTAATGTGATTATTGCGAGTACCATCCGGTCGCCGTTAATAGAACTAAATCACTGATATCAAGGGATAAGATCATTGGAAAACCGAAGTCACTGGATAGATTATGCCAAAGCAATCGGAATTATATTAGTCGTCTATGGGCATGTTGCCAGAGGACTATATAAAGCAGGAATAGAAATACCAAAAGAGTTTTATGAGCTGGCAGATAGCATTGTATACAGCTTCCACATGCCTCTTTTTTTCTTTCTGTCGGGTGTATTTTTCTATAGCTCTTTTACAAAAAAAGGAGGGGTGAAACTAATAACAAGTAAAATAGATACAATTGTTTACCCATATATAATCTGGGCTATTACACAAGGCGTCATAGAGGCATTCTTGGCAGATTATACAAATGGCAGTGTTACATACGCAGAAGTATTCTCATTACTATGGTCACCAAGAGCACAGTTCTGGTTTCTATATGCCCTTTTTATTGTATTTTTTCTGGCAGCCGCCATCTTTTCTGTCGTATCAAAAAAATCAGCAATCGCGGTCTTTCTGCTATCTGCTATCACCTATGTCTACCCTGAAATTATACCAGAAGGAATGGTTTTTAAGTTTATTTCAAGTAACTTCGTTTTCTTTATGTTTGGAATTGTATTTACATTGCGCCTCAATGCAGAACAGTTATCAAGTCGAATGTCTTTATTCTTATTGGCTTGCGTATTTTCAACAAGCCAATTTATATTTCATCATACTCTTGGCTTGAATTACACAGATAAAGGCATTGCATCACTATCACTGGCACTTATTTCAATATTTTTCATAATATCATTATCAGCATGGGGAGCCTTAAGACCTCACCGACTAATGACTTTTATTGGAACATCCTCGATGGCCATATATCTGATGCACATCCTGGCTGGTAGCGGTGCAAGAGTAGCTTTATTAACATTCATGGGGATTGACTCACCAACCATTCACCTGGTCGCTGGATGCTTCATAGGAATCTTTGTCCCCTTATTAGCCCTCATTGTCATTAATAAACTTAAAATACCGTATATTTTTTCAGCTCCAGTTAGTAATATTCCAGCCTTAATTCAGAGGAGCGCTAATTTTCTTCGTTGAACGCTGAGAAAGAGGGGGGGTGGGCATTACCTGAAAGCCCCACTCAAACCTTAAGGCCCTTGTTTATCAGGGGCTCTGTGGTTTTGCCATTATTTACTACTGGCGGGTTTGGAGGCTGTTAAGCATCGAGTTTTCTAAAAACATACCGGTGATATTACTCATACGGTCAATCACAATTATGCTGCCAGTGCTTTTAAGGGTTCATATAAATCAAATACCACAGAGCTGTCGCACTGAACCGCTAACAGGCTCACTCGCTAAATTGTAATTAAATGTACCAATATGTTGCATGAGTTTCATATCAATAAAGTGTTTAATTGCAACTATATGACTGCAAGGTGATTTATTACCCACTTTAAATCAATAATCACACCCTGCTACCCAGAGCGCTTCTCCCTCCTGGGAGGATTTCAGCAATAATATTACGCAGCTAAACACCAAAGCTACTTTGTTAACTTGTAGCGAATCACATCATAGAAAAATACAAACAGAAACTTGGTATAATCCAATGTATAGCGTTTAAACAGCTTGGGTTCATCGTATATGCGATACATCCAGCGTAGGTTTAATTTGTCAATCCACCCAGGATAATACTGAATACCCTTGGCAGTTTGATGCAGAAAACCACCGCATGTAAAGCCTGTGCCAGCCCAGCCTGCACTTCTTAAATCAATAAGAAACTGCTCCTGTAATGGTGTACCCATACCCACCACCACAATATCCGGCTTTAAAGACGACAATAGTATAAGTTCTTGTTCACGCTCCTCATCCGAAAAATACCCATCCCGAAATCGCACAATATTCATGCCTGGAAATTCTGCAGATATCTTCTCCACTGCCCCTTCTATTTCACCGGGCTGACTACCAATAAGATAAACTTTTTTCCCGGTTTTTTCAGCAGCCTTAAAAACAACAGGCGCCAAAGAGGTCATATCAAAGCTAATACGTTTAACTTTCCAGCCCATAAATAATCTTAATAAAAGAACGAGCAACCCTCCGTCTATTGCAATATTCGTCATTGGCTTTGCCAAATGCCTGTTCTTCCTAATTTGTAAATAAGAAAAAGGGTTTAAAAAAGTTGTATCGCCATTTATAAATGACTGGTTATATATGCGAGTTTCAATCATTTCAAGCATTATGAAAACCTACTGATCAGTAATTATTTTAGGTGAATAATATAGGTACAACGCAGCTAACATTACCGTTGCAGGACCCTGAAATATATTATGCGTTGACAAAAAGGTTAAAATTAAAATATTAACAATAAACAAAAGTTGAAATCCAGGCCTTGCTATTGTGAGCATTGACAGCCGATAAAAAAGCCACATTAGTAAAACTAACGAAAGAATAGAATAGTCAAACCAGTATCTTAAAAAATCGAAATGGGTAATATAGCCAAGCAGGTTTTCTGAGGATCCAGCCCCAAAACCCCCAACGTAGAAATCCTCACTCAAGGCAGAAATTAACCGCATATACCATAGTATTCTAGTCCCTAATGAACCACCCTCTAAATCATCTACTGACGCCATCCTAGAGCCACTATCAATAATAGCATCGTTAATAGACCCACCAAAAAGCAATAGGAATAAAAGTAATAATAAAAATACTGTTGAAAACAGCCTAACTTTTACAATACTTGAAGGAGTAGAAAACCACATATAACAGAACAAAAACAATATAAATAAAGCTAGCGCTGTTCGCGTACCCGAAAGCAAAATGAATACAACTGGTACAATTAAACTCAACACCCTAAACCAACCCCACCCCTTACCAATTGCTAGATACATTGCAGATAATAAAAAAAGAGTGTTTGCGAATACAGGAGGTGACAGCATAAAACCAGCCATACGACCGCCAAAACCAGAATCTAACCCCAAAATAAAAAAACTTAACAAGGGCATCAATATTGCATTTATATAAAATATTGAATTAATCAGTTTTTCAGACTCAATCAATTTGTTTTTTATATAGGCATTTACCAACACTAACAACGCAACAATTAGACCGAAATAGACAATATCTCTAAATGCTTTTGCTAAACTATCACCAAACACTCCAGCCAATAGGACCAATATAACTAAAGGAACTAACAATATCATAAGACCTCTTATTTCATTATCACGAAGACTCATTCTTATGTGCGTAGAAAAAAGACAAATACCTAATAGACAAAATAAGAACATAGGAGCCAAAACTGGATTTAAAGCACCGGCTTCTATACCTCCAAAAGCAAGATTAAGTAAACCTTCTACATTAATAGCAAAAGTAATTAAACCTACAAGCATATAGGTTACAAATTTTTTCGCCTCAACCTGCATTTTTTTTGCCCCCCATTTCAATACACCTTACACCAGCTTCAATGAGCAACTCATGAAGTTTTTCTGTGGGCTTATTTAGCTGTGGCTCTAAATTAATTAGATTAAGATTGGGCATACTTAATACATTCAGCAATGTGCTACTGTAAATACCAATCACAGTCACACTATACCCCTTGGAAATTAGCGATAAGATATAATCTTCAGCAATCAAAAAAGATCTAACTACCGAAGCCCCTTCTGCCTCGAAGTGCGCCACTTTACTGGATCTAGGGTGCAGTAAAACATCCGTCACCGACCAGCGCTTTAGCACATTCCCATCCATGGCCAGCTCCTCTTCCTTACTCATCAAATCATCTTCACTAAATGCATTGGCTAGGTAGACTACTCGCTCCTGCTGCATACTCAACTCAACTTGACACCCCCCACCACCCAACAAGGTGATTTTACGAGTGGGCGAGAACACATTTTGAAAATCATAAATGGTGTAGTGCTGGCTAATATTGCCGATTATATTTTTATATAGCAGCCTAGGTGCAATTAACGAAAAAACAGCGCCAATATCTTTGCGATCTTCCAGATCATAAAAATAACCGGCGCCACTCACATTTCCCGAACCATCGTCAAAGGTATTAAAATTCTTAATCCCAAGTAACAGCATTAAAAAACGGGAATGAAAATGCTTAATGTTTCCAGCGAATAATTCCCATTTAACACCAAACTTCAATTTAAGCTTTAAAGCAAATTTCGCAAGCCTAAATACATCAGAAAGCATTGAATGCTTAAGCGATAAAAAAAAGGAATGATCGCAGTTTTTTGCAAGCTGATTAAAATAATATTCGTGCTTAGCTGTTTTCTGAAAACACACATACACTGCAACGCAGTCATCAAGCTTCTCGGTTTCAATTATTCGCTTGGCAATCAGGGCATGCAGAGGGGTATAACATAGAAATAAACGCATTATTCAACAGCCCTTTCATTCATTTTTCGCAATTTATATGTGTACAAATACAGTGACAGCGAAGTAATGCCGTATGCAATTAGAGTCGAATACGCAGCCCCCATAGGGCCGAATATAGGTAACCACCAATAATTTAATAATATATTCACCAATGCCGCACAAGGAGTAATATACACAAGCACTTTGGTTTTTTTATATAAGATAAGATAGGGGAAGTATAATTGGTAACACCCCATTGCCACATAGGCAGTCACCACTACCGGTATAAATTGGATGGCTGTTGCATAACGTTCATCCACAACGAAAGGCACTACCCAGCACGCAATCACACCATAAATAAATGCAATAACAGGCAAGCCGACCAAGTAGCCTATTTGAACTTTCTTAATCAACCCAAACTGAAATTCTTTTGCATAACGATAAAACATAGGTTGCCAAGCCTTGGAGAAAGCATCAGTTAACATTAAGATAACCATGCCAAACTGATATCCTATCGCATACAAGCCTACGCTTTCCTTGCCAAGCAAAGTGGCTATCATAAAGTTATCACTTAAGGCAATGATCACAGCCCCTACGCCATGAGGGATCATTGGAATTGACGTTTTAGCGACATCAACCACATCGGCCGTTTTGACTGATAATGAAATGAATCCACTCTTATATAAAAATACTAAACTGGCGAAGCCATATAGGGTTATAGGTATTAATACCCCATACACCCTGCCTTCCCAACCTATAGCATAATACGCCACTAACAGAAGGCTTATTGTCACATTTAGAACTGCATGGCTTATTTCCCACGCTGCATATTCAACGGGTCTTTCTTTAACACGAACCAATGCCAAATTTATTAAGTTAATGGCCCCCATTATCGCAACCACAGGCATGATCACATAATATTTTTCATCAATATTTAAAATATCTCCATAAAAAAACTGAATTGCAAACAAAAATAATTCTAACCCCAAGAAAAAGAAAGCCAACAAACAAAGCATAGCTGTTACTTTCGCAGAAAATCTGGACTGCGAGTCCAATATATATGAATTAGGGATATTTGCTTGAACATTGCCAAGCATCGCCAAACACAGGGAATAGAACGCTTGGATTATGGCAATTACGGCAAATTCTTTAGGGGGCAAATATGAGGTTAGCAGCGGCAAGAGGAAAAAAGGAACCAGTTTGCTTAAAGTACTGGAGAATAGATAAATTATTGTAGATTTGAACACACAAGATTACCAATTTTAAATTTCAATCAAATTGTACGATTCAGGGCTTCATATACAGCAAGCCCTACAATCGTAGAAACTCAGCTCAATCCCATTGCGAAATCAAGCGTATCAACGCGTCTAATTTCATGGACTTGCCCAGCATATACATCAAGCTCACCGACATTTCCGCCGCTCTTTGAATCTAGCACCTTAAGACATAAAGCACCCAACCCTCTTTGACTACGGTTTCTTTCAATAGGTGAAACGCCATAGACTATCAAGTCTTTTGCAACCGAAAGTCCACGGGTCAATCCACTACAGGAATCAATTACAGAATCATTCCGAAAACTAACAACCTTTCCTTCCATTGACGCACAAAACAAATCGCGCTCTTTGCTAATATAGATATTATGGCAGTTTGAACCATTCAAGGACGTTGATTCAATAACAGTGAAATCTTCCACGTTGCATTTAAGTAGCTCACTAGGAACCCCTGTTTTTGTGGTTTCATTATGAGCGATTAGCCATACAACGCCGCCCTCGAAAAATATTGAATTCACATGCTTGTAATTCAAAGAATTTCTACCTGCGCGACCTAACTTCCCGCAGGGATAAAATTCACTGTGATTATCGGATTTCCAGAATCTAGACGTAGCAATAGCAAAGTCAGGAAGAACTATTATGCGATTATTGTAAGTATCAGTAACATATAATTTCCCTTCAAAAACTTCTAATTGGTGAACCCCCCTTGAAAGCCCATAGTAAATACAATTAAAATCAATAGCTTTTCCCTTTTCTATTTTGAACTTATAGATTCCACCCGTACGGCCACTCTTGAAAAAACAATACCAATACCCCTCATATTTAACTATCCCATATGCCCCAGTTTTGGGTCCTATTCGAGTAACCTGCCCAGCTTCATAAAGCAGGACCCCTTCGGCACTGCTTGAGAAAATGAGGGATACATCTGGCATACACCTAGCTTGATACTTTGATTTTTCTAGCTTTAGATTACTCACCTGCACTTTGCTTTTTTCAATAAAGCCAAAGGGACGGTACAAGTGAAGCAGTTCGCCATATTTATCAAATTTATCACCAGCCTTTTTCTTGAACACAGCCAGTCTCACGAAAAGTCGCTCCAAGATAAAAGCTCATCTTCAGCTATAGCTGAAGTCACTTTGCTGCCTATTAACGAATCCCAATGAATAGGGCTAATGCCGTGGGCCGGCCTCTTAGCGATTAACATATCTTCAGCTAATACCTCCCCTACTTTAATATCACGGTCGGCAACAACGCTGCGCCTTGCGTGTAGCCTAGCTGCTTGTTCTTTGCTGAGGTCCTTACTACTGCCACTAATCATCACCTTATATTTATCTGCTTTTTGACAGAACTTAGATAAATCTTCTTCATTCATGGCGTGGTAGTGATCGTTGCCCGGTAAAGTTTTATCGTGGGTGAAATGTTTCTCTAGGATTGAAGAACCCAACAACATGGCCACTTCTAGTGCACTTATGGTTTCATCTGGCGCAACATGATCTGAATAGCCAATGACACAGTCAGGAAAGGTCCTCTTCAATACTTCTAGCATGCCCAACTGCGCATTTTCTTCAGGAGTCGGATAATTCAAAACACAATGTAAAAGGGAAATATCTTTGGCGCCTGCCGCCTTAGCCGTTTGAAGTGCAAATTCAATTTCTGGCAAGGTTGCCGCGCCAGTGGACATTATTAATGGCTTCCCCATAGAAGCACATTTACGAATCAACGGCACATTGGTAATGTCTGCCGAAGCCACTTTAAAAGCTGGCATTAATGGGTTAAGAAAATCAACAGCATCCAAATCAAAAGGGGTTGACATAAAATCAATGCCCACCTCAACACAATAAGCTGCAAGCTCACGATATTCTGCTTCGCCAAAACCATCGTATTTTTGAAACAGTTTAAACTGGCTATCAGTAGGTTCTTTGGTTTGATCCCAGTAAGCAGGGCTATTTTTAGAGGCTATTTTAGAGGCTTTATAGGATTGAAACTTAGCAGCATGGGCACCGCCACTCTTCGCCTCCTTAATTAGCCTTTTTGCCAATTCCATTGAGCCTTCATGGTTTACGCCAATTTCAGCAATAATATACGGGTTTAGGTGATCGCCTACTTGATGATTACCAATTTTAAATACTTTACTCATTTTATTTTCCCATCAAGTTTTCAATTAATTTCATCACGCGTTTTTTACCACTGGTAAGGTCAATTTTCCTGGCCTTTTCCAACATTAAATCACGCATATCTTTATTCATAATAACGCTTAAAAATGTCGATTTCATTTGCTCTTCAGTTACAGAATCGCGGTGCCCAAGATTAATAACGCCGTTATCACTAGAGGCAAATTTGTGCGTTAGCTCACGTTCGTTTTGACAGATAACCAGAGTCGGTACGTTAAGTGAGGCCAGCTCAAAAACCGTTCGACCACCCGAGGTTATTGCTAGATCGGCTTCCACCATAAAGTCAGACATTCTGGATGTACCCTGCACCAGAGTAACGTTATTTAAATCAAGAGAACTGGCATATTCCGCTAGTTCTTTCTGTAATCTATAGCCAAGACCAAGCACTATGGTTATGGCTATATTATCTTCAGCGCACTTAGGCGCGATAGCAGCCAGCGCACGGCGACTTAAATCCCCTTCGTCAACCCCACCAAAACAAAGTAGCACCTTTTGAACACTGGCTTTAGTTGCTGGCACATCTATATATAGAAACTCATCTCGCAAACAAAAATACTTAGCACCACTCAATACATGTTTTGACGGGAAAGGTGTTGGATAAAGTGCATTTATAACCAAGTCAGCCTCATCAATGCCTGGACCCATATCTTCAAAGTTCACCGTTTTAATTGCAGATTGCTTTAGGGCACGCATGTAATTTAGGTCCGTATCCAGCACGTCGTTAATTACTAGGTTAGGGTGCTGCTCAATAATAGTTTGCGAGGCTTTCGCTGCAGAAGTCACTAATACAGGGTAATTCGACTGCTCAATATATTGCTTAGCCAAATCATCACTTTCAGTCACCACAAAAACAATATCATTCAAAACCAGTTCATTTGCCAACATAACAGTGCGATAGGCATGTCCGAGCCCAATGAATGAATTACCCGCCACAAAAAATACAATTTTCTTACGCCCGAGCAAACTTTCACATAAATAGAAATCACTTAACGTATCTATATCAAAGCTGTTTTCGTGTTCAACTTCATGCAACTGAATAGACTTACCTATACGACTCCCTGTTACCAGTACGTTTTTCCTACAAGCGATTATCGCTCCGGTTTCTTTAAATCTTGATGGTAATTGTTGGCGATTAACACGCGCAGTGTAATCAGGCATGGCCTTGCCATCACTGATGGCCCAACACAGATGCCTGTCATCTACAACACTTAATACAGTATCACAAGTTTCATCATTAAATCGCGCCATGGCCCCATCGATATCTTCACTGGTGATGAGTGGCGAAGTAGGCTGAACAGTTACTACAACATCTATATCATTACCAACCGTTGAATTATCTACAGCATGCAAAATTACAGGATCAAGCGTCACATGATCTTCGCCAAGCTCAGTGGGACGCATGATAACTTCCGCTCCAAAGCGGGTGGCAAACAACGCGATTTCTTCATCGTCCGTGGTTACAACAACTTTTGATACTGACGCAGCCCCAAGACAGGCTTTAATCGAATAGTAAATTAGAGGATGACCAGCCATTGGCCGTAAATTTTTTCTTGGTATTCCTTTCGAACCACCTCGGGCTGGTATAACGGCAACAATGTTCATTTATAAATCCTTTACTACACAACCCAATTTCAGGTTTATAATTAAATTACAAGATAGCATTTAAATGTGCGTATCCAAATATAAGCATGTATCAGCCAACAATTTTACATTTAGTATTTCACTTTATATTTCTTCGCTATCAATGACCAAAGGTCACTAATATTCGTTAAAATATCAACCCCTGCAGCCCCTTTACGCCCACCACCACCAAAGTGCATAGCTATTTCATCAGCACCTACAAGGTTATTTTTAGGAGCTCTAATGCTCACCTGATAAGTCACTTCTACATCAATTTTTTCTGCACGCTCGGTTAAAATTGCGTGCGCCCTATCAGGATATAGATTTGCTAGCTCATTACCCAACACACCACTTATACGGCGCGCCCATTTCTCATTAGGCAAAAGAAACATGGCGGAGTTGTCATTCTCTTGAAAGGCTTTAACCGATAGCGCCTTTTTCATATCTTGCCCATAACCATTTTTTAATTTCGAAAATACATCAGCTTCACTTTCAATAAAATCAAACGGGGACTCATATTGGCTGGCAATACGGTATAAATCGGCTGGGTGATAAAACAGGTCTTCTAAGCTGGCACCATAACCGTTGTAGTTCATGCACACACCCAACCTACGCAGGTCATCTATTTGCGCTACACTGTAACCCGATTTTTCACACAGCTTTTCGGCAACTAACGTTATATTGTCGCCAAAGGCCGCTACTATGGCCCACTCTTCAAACCGGCCTTTTAACAAAGCATTCACAATAAGCGAAGTACAGGTATTGGCGGCAGTATTAATGTGGGCTTGCAGGTGTTCATGCTGTGGTATCTCACCCGTTTGATGATGATCTACATAAAAAACCTTAGCGCCGGCAGCCAGTGCTGCTTGCAATGGCGCGGTGTTTTTTTTCATGGAAACATCTAGCACGGTAATATAATCACCAGCCTTAGGGCTAATGTGCTTTAAAAGGGCATTGTCACGTTTAATACCGGTAACTAAGGTGGCTTCTCTTGGTTCGGCCAGGCGCAATTGAATAAGGGCGCAAATGCCGTCGGCATCGCCGTTGAATAAATCGTAATTGGCCATGCTTATGCTAGCTCAGGGGTGGGCTTTTCTAATGCCTTTAACGCATCTGCTTGCAGAATATTAACACTTACCAAATAGGTAATAATGGCATCGGCGCATTCTTCTATAGATTGGATAGCGGTATTTATTACTACTTCGGGGTGTTCTGGGGTTTGGTATACTGAATCTATACCGGTGAAGTTTTTAATTTCACCTGCGCGGGCTTTTTTATACAAGCCTTTAGGGTCGCGTGTTTCGCAGGTGGCTATGGGGGTATCCATGTGCACCTCTATGAATTCACCCTTTTCAACCAGGTCACGCACCATGCGGCGCTCTGTTCTAAAGGGGGATATAAAGGCCGACAATACAATTAGGCCTGCATCTACAAATAGTTTGGACATTTCGCCTATGCGGCG
>MAAA01014415.1_pt1 | contig 15674 bp, 22 predicted proteins | sample 1115971 | NCBI WGS metagenome assembly MAAA01 (sample SAMN04961123, study PRJNA320927) | seawater metagenome | isolation source: sample BD02T6 sea water enriched with oil for 6 days | place: USA:Gulf of Mexico | collected 2013-07-27 | reverse complement strand
TTTCGTCCGATTTTTCCCAACGACAAAAGCCCGCGCACGGTTAAGTGGGCGGGCTTTTGTTTTAGTTGTGTTTCAAATGGTTATTTGAAAGGCACAAACAGCACTTGGTCGGTGTCACCTACGGCACAGTTGTATTGGCCTACACCCACCAACTGCTCGGCACTGACAAGAATGTCACGGCCGGACTCGGTGGTTAATGGCTTCCAATCGGCCTTTTGAATACGGCCACCATGCTGAATCAGGTAGTAACCGTTTTTCGATTTAGGCACCTTGGTAGAGCTAACCACTTGGTTAATACGGGCGGTAAGAGGCTCAACAACAGTGCCTTGCTTAACCAGCTCACTGTCAAGCGTAGCGCTTAACATCTTGCCCACCTTGCCCTGATATTCAGGCGCAACCAGAATGGACTTGCCTGCGTTCACGCCACCAGGCAGACCTTTACCTTCAAGGCTGCGGTCCATAGCGCCAGACGCAGCGTTTAACGCGATCACGTCATCGGCATGACCAGACACATCAAAATCAACTTCTGCACCCAGATTGGTGAATAGGCCGTAATGGAACTCGGCTTTTTTCTGGTAATAGGTGTTGTAGAACTCCGACAAGGCTTCTTCAATCTTGTAAAACTGGTTGTACTCTAACCAGCGATCCAGCAATTGAATACCGTCTGACAATTCCAGCATTTTCACCTGCAGGCTGTCTTCCGTCACCGCAGTGCGCAGCTGGGTTTTTTCACCGGGCGCACGCACGTTCCAGGCGGCTTTCATCTTGGCAGAATTAATTTCAAAATAATCCTGCATGGAACCAACCATGTCGACGTGCTTAAAAAGCGCTTCGTAACCAAAGTCCAGCTCAAGCATGTTTTCATGGATAAATTGCACGTATTGGTTAGTGTAATTTACCAGCTTGGGATTGTCCGTGGGCACATTAAACTTTTGCGCTAGGAAGGACTTAACCGTTGATTCGTTTAATGATTCAACGGCCACATGGGCGTTAAGGCTTTTAATGTTGCTAAGGCGGTGCTGCCCCATCATGGCCTTGGACACTTCGCCCATGGTTAAGATGAAACCCACCTGGGCCTTAAGCACCTTTAACTTAGCTTTTGAATCGCCAGCGTCTTTAAGGGCCTGATGATTTAATCGAATTCTCATTGCATTGCTCCTGTTCAGGGGATTAAGCGCGTAACGCTTAAACCACTGGCGTTAAACTGACTTGACCACGGATATCGGCAGAGGCGGCATCACGTACAATGCGACCGGCCAGCGTATTAGCGGTACTGGTAGTGGTGAATTTTTTGGCGGAATCGTCCCAGTAAACCTTGGCGCCACCGGCCCAAGCTTGGCCCGCGGCCTTATCGGCTTCCATGCATTCAATTTCATAATCGAATGCATTGTCCACGCCCGCATCGGCGCTAGCCACCGGCACAGCCACAAGGCCACTGGCCAGTACTACAGGGGCATGGGCCACCGTTGCGCTGGCATGGGCAGTTTTTAACTGGCGTTGGCCAGTACTTGGTGACAGAATTTCAGTTGTCATTTTTTAGCTCCGATCAACGGCAGTTTGTTAAAGTGGTTAATTAAATTGGGCAATCGTCTATCTTGCTGTCGCCCGCATCCTTGTTGCTGTGATTTACATCACCCCCGCCAATGCCCTTGCCTTGTGCAGCCTTATTGGCGGCATCTAAATCGGCCAGCGCAGCGGCAGGATAAGCGTTGTATTTGTCGGTGGCCGCTTTAATGGCCGCCTCATCGTCACCGCATTTTTTGCTGTTACGATCAAATGCCACTAGGCTATCAACCAGCGCACTCTTGGCTTTGGCCTGTTCATCAATGGCAGCCTTAATGTCGGTGGGGGAGTGATCACCCAGTACATCGGTAAACGTTTTAAGTTTGCTTTCAGCGGCTTCCTTAGCGGATTTTTCGCTGTCTAGCTGGGTCTGTAGGGCGGTCTTTTCGCCTTCCAGGGTTTTGTTTTTGGCTTGTAATTCTTTCGGGTCCATTGAGTCGTCCTCTGGTGTGTTTGATTGCTGGGCGGATTTAACGGCGCGGGCACCGGGCTGAGCGCCCAACCACACCAAACTGGCTTCGCGGGCTTCACCTTTGCCCGACAATAAATATCCCATTACATCGCCATCTACTTCGATGGGGGAGTAATCAGAATATGAAAAACTGGCACTTACAAAACTGGCCACACCGGCATCAATGTCGGCTATGGTGTCGGCATGTTTGGTGGTGCGGGGCACATAGGCTGATGCAAATAATATTTTGGCACTGGTGGCCATGGGAGCAAATTCAACGTCGCCCAATAGTTCGCGAGCGGCGTCTAGTGAAAAAGTTTTCACCTCGCACTCAAACCACTTGCCTATACCTGGGCCTGAATCGCCGTCGTAGCTGGTAGGGTGTTTAACAAAAAATCCCTTGCCTGCCAAAGTGTCCGACATGCTTTGCAATAACCCATCTGCAATAATTTCTTTATCACGATCCAGCGCAGTATGGGCCACAATAAATTGGCGAACATAAAGCTCGGCGGCTTCATGATCTTTAAGCGTGTACTGGTTTATCAGGGCCAACTGCTCGGCCGACGGGGTACCGTCGGTCTTGCTGCTATGGGCCAGCTTTATGGCCACACTTAATGATTTATTGCGAATATTCATGGCTTACGCTTTTTTGAGTGGGTTGCCTAACATGTCCACCGGGCCTTTTTTAACAGGGGCCTTTGTGGTGGTGGCCTTGGAGTCGCCAGCGTCATTTCCAGTAACCGGCTTTTGATCTTTTAGGGCTTTGATTTTTTTGGCGATGGCATCCTGCACCCCCTTGCGCTTTTCACCGGTTTTTTCGGCGGCCAAGGCTTGCTCTAGTTGCTCCAGTGCGTAGTCGTCTAACTGGGCCAGCACGTCTTCTGCGCTGTTGGCCAGTAAGGTTTTAATTGCGTTTTCAGACATGGTGGGCACCTTTCAAAAATGGTTTTTCAATCAATACCCATGAGCCTAAAGCCAAGCGGATTTACTTTCGTCCGGTTTTTCCCAATAGAAAATAACGGTTTATTATTCCTCCTGTTCCGTCTTGGCCACTATGGTGCAGCGGCATTCTGGGTGACTGTCGCGCACCGGTAACGGGCCCTGGCCCACCAGGTAAGGACCACTCGCACCATGGCGGCGGCAAATACTGCTTTCTTTGCCATCCCCTGTGGTTTTATAGTGGTATTCCTTAATTCCTAGGGCGCTGTATTGATCTTGTTTGCCCTCCACATGAGCCTTGGCTATTTCGGCATGGGCTATTTGGCGGTAGTTAATGGCACGGTCACCAAAGCGCGCCTTTAAGCGGGCGGCCACGGTCTTGGGGTCCATGTTGTTATAGTCACCGTCAATCAGTTCAGCAAAGATGCGATCTTTAAGTGATAGCGTGGTGCTGTTGGTGGCCTGGCTTAATGCGTGTTCACGCAGTGAGTTTTGGCGCAGTTGCAATATGTCGGCTTGGCTTTGATTTAATAAACCGGCGGTGGCGGGCTTTTTTAATTCGCGATTGGTATTTTTTAAACCCCTGTCATGGGCCAATACCATGCCGGCCACTAACCCCCCATCGACGGCGGCCGCTAAATAAATTGTGTCGTCTAATAACTGGCTTAGCTGCAATTGCTGGGGCTGGCTGTTTTCATAGTTAAACAGCTCACCCTCGGGTTGATCGTCCAGTTTTAAGATGCCCTGTAATTCTTCCTGGGCACGTTTCCACACCGCCATCAAATAACGTTCGGCGCGTTTGCTTAGGCGGGGCAGCAGGCTATCGTCTTCGGCCCACTTGCCCGACTTAAGCGCCACGTTCATGGCTGCGCTAACCTCGGGGGAGGCCAGCGCTAAGGACTTTTTTAATGTTTTTTCCCCTTCGTTTTCATCGTCCATAGAGGGCAGGGTGGTGGGACCATCGTAATCTGGGTCCATCATGCGCGCCTGGGCATTTAGGAAAGTAGCCTGGGCTTGCGCCACTACGTCACTCACAGAAGGCAGTTGCTGCACTAAATCCCATCGCAACATGGCCATGATGGGTTTTTTAAAGGCCCCCTTGCGCTCGGCAAAGCGTTGGCGTGATTCCATTAACACCATTTCGGCTTCGCGCATGGCATCCTGCCCGGCACTGCCTATGCCCAAAACCCACGCAGGCAAACCGGTCTTGGCAACCAATTGATTTACTATAAACGATCCACTGTCGGCAATGTCGAGCACCGAATCCAGGGCACCTAATACACCAATTTCTAAATCATCTTTGTTGCCTATGGCCTGCACCATATCTGCGCTGTTGCCGTTGGCCTTGGCGGCCATCACCGCGGCTATGTCGTTGGCGATTTCCTTTTTAATTTCTTCCAGTTTCTTAGGGTCTCGGCTCACACCGCTTTTAAATGTGGCCATAAATATAGGGTCGCCAAAACGCCCCCATTGTTTGCCCAGGCTGTGCATCATGGTGGCCAATACTTTGCTCACAAACTCGGTGCTGCGCATCATGCTTACGCCATAGGGGGAGTCTGCTTCCACGTTGTAACCCACATAAACCTGCTGGTTTGGGTCGATCAAACTAAACTGATGGTCACTGATCAAACTGGAAACACTTAAGCGGCTATCACTGGAGCGCATGAGGGTTTGCAGGGGTTGTTCGGTGGGCCGGTGTTTAGATGGATGCGCGTAATAGGTGTCCAGCATGCCTTGCTGGTTGCGGTGAAAAATAATGCCCTTGCTGTCGGCCACATTTAGCTGCACAACATCACGGCCGTCATCACTAAACACAAAGTCACCTATGCCGCTGCCTTGCTCGTAGCTTTCCTGGGCGATCAAACGATAAAACGATTGGTAACCGGTTTGCAGATCGTTCACGCGCACCTGTTCCATCCATTCGTTAATCACGTTTTTAAGCTGCTGGTTTTCGCTGTGCACTTGCACCAAACCGTCCATGGCGGCCAGTTTTTGAATGGCAATATCAAAGATGGGCATGGCTTCGCGCAGTTGCTCCCAAAACACTGGGTTGTGTTCACGGGCTGCCCACGGTTTTCATGAATGTTACTGGCACTGGCGACCGCATCGGTTTTGCGAAACCAGCTAACTGGGTTAAGGTTCATTTTTTAGACTCTTGATTATGCGGTTTTTTGGTGGGGGTGCGAAACCACTCACCACAGGTATTAGCCGCAAAGGTTAATATAAAAAAGATTTCACCTAGTGCACACAGGGCGGTGCCAAAGTAATAGGCTAAACGATTCATGAGGCGACCTCTTTCGGTTCGAAACCGATAAATTCATTTTCAGTCGAAAACCAAGTTTTAGTGATCTTTATCTTAAAACGACCGACGGTTTCTTTTGTGTATTCACCACATTCGCGACAAACCCCATTATGAGGCGGGTTAAATATTCTCATTGGGCGCCAATACCACCCGCACCCAAGGCAAGCTGGCACCTTGACAAACGGCCCCATTTTTTCTGTTACTTTAGCCATGGTTCACCTCGTAGCAATCGCACACCAGCTTTTCAAAATCCAATTGGGCGGCATCTTGCGCCCCTTCAAAGGTGGGAAAACCACGGAGCTGTTGGTTTTTAATAGACCGGGTGGTATTGCCAAATTTCCAGGTTACCAACACCGCCGGGCAAGCTTGTTCTTCAACCAGGTAATGACCGCCAAAGGCTTCGGCCTCGTAGTCGCCATCGATATTCTTTTGCCATTCCAGTTTTTTAAGCATCATGAGCCAGCCTCCAGGTGCCAAATGCCACAAAACCCAGTGGAGCTAGAAACAACCCCCACGCCAGCGGCTGTGCCACGTATAAATACATAAGGTCAGTCATTTGGTGCCTTCCTTTGTGGTGTAAAAAGCTGGATTTCTTCATAACCACAAATGCTTTCGTGGTTGCTGCAAAACACATTGCCGTTGGTGGATACCTTCACCAGTTGGTGGTCACAATAGTCGCAACGCCTGGGTATAAAGTCGTGTATGCATTCGGGCCGCTCACTACATGAATGGCAGCTGTACTTGCCGGTTTTAAGCGCTGCGCTCATACACACCCCCACTAAACACATCGATGCCACCGGCTAATTGGCTGTAAACCTTGGCCAACGTGGCGGTGCGCTGGGCGTCTATGGTGTGATCGTTTTTCTTGTCGTAAATGGGCACACCACGGGCATTTTCGCGGCTGGTATGGTTTTGGAAGTGACTCACCACTTCAGGGTCTGGGCTCCATTCATAACCTTGTTTTTGCAAACGGGCGTTTATTAATTCGGTGGCCAATTGTTTCGCGTTCACCTTGATGGTTTTCATCTCACCTGTGCGTTTGTCTTCCTGTTCCAGGTAATTGCCATCTTCGTCTATTTGCTCGGTCACACGGCTAAAGGTAAAGCCGGTCATGCGGGTGGTGTAATCCCCCTCCAAATAAATAGGTTGGCTTTTCATGTTTTGCACCACAGCCGTGCCGGCGTTGCCAAAATCCACCCCCCACACACCTTGAAAAGAATTGCGCTCGTCAATCAGGTAAATAATCTCTTGCTGTAAGTCATAGCCCAGCCCCTGCAGGTTAATGCGGGCAATACGGCGCTCTATGTTGCCAATGGTTTTGTTTATAAAAATTTCGCTGGGGTCGGTGCTAAACCCTAAATCACAACCATAGTGATAATCACCAGGGGTGCCCGAGGGTAAAAACTGGGCCAACAATTCACGTACTCTGGGGCGCAAGCTGTCGGTACCACTGGCCATGCGCTCTTCGCCACTCATAACAAAATCGCTTAAATCGTATTCGTGTTCGGCCTCGTTAATCTTGCGGCCAAACTTCTTGCCCTTTTCGTCGGTGCTCACCGCCACGTTGTAACGCTCCACCCGCAGCAGGTTGCAACTGCCATCGGCCACCAGTTTTAGGGTGGTGTATTCGTTAATGTCAAAAAATACGGTTTGCATGGTCTCCAGCGGAAACACAGGGTTTTCGGCACTGCCATGCAGGCCCAATACATTGCGCTGGTAACCGGATGCAGCACGGCTGCCATAACGGCGCAGGTAATCTTTTTCACGCTGCGGGCTCCAAAAGGGGTTGGGCATTTGTGTCTTGGACCAATGGAATTTTCGGTGGCCATCGTCCCCCAGTTTTAGATCGGGAATGGCTTGCTGGCATAACTCATAAAATCGGGTATCGGTGCGACCGTCGGGCACGCTGTAATAGCGCTCGGTGGCATGGGGTTTTAAACCACGGGTGAATTCCGAAAATATAACCGGGTCGTGCGCCTTGGCGGCTTCGTCAAATATGCCCATGGCATTGGCGTGCACACCACGAAACGCTGAACCGTCGTGGCCACCTGGGCGAAACTTAACCCAGCTTTTCACGCCCTTAATGGTTAAAAAATTGGCCTGGTAGTGCGGGGACTTTTTGGGTTTTAACCAAAATTGTTGAATAAAGGGTTTTTTGCCTCGACTGCCATCAGCCACACCAAAGTGAATTTCAAGGTCGCCTATGATTTCATCCAGGTGGGTTTGTTGCGGCGCGGCCACCAACATGGAAGGGGATTCAAAGCGCCCACCAAAGCCGGTGATTTGCCCCCATATAATCATGGCGATAATTTCACGGGTCTTGCCTACCTCGGCACCATCCTGGTGTACCACGTCTTGGTTGTGTGACCGTACACTGGGTTTTTGGTAATCCCAAAATTTGTATGGGGTTCCTGGGCTGTCGGGTTCATCCATGAACGCCTGCACAAAGTGGCAAGGGTCTTCCAGTACAAATAACATTTGTGCCTGTTCAATATCCAGCCCGTAGGTGCCGTTTGCCAAACCCTGCCAGGTGTAGCCTTTTTGCTCGCACCACATTTCAAAATCGATTTGGTCCACCACGCAGCGATCAACTAATTCGCCTATGGCTTTTTGCTGGAGTTCACTGTGGTTTTTCTTTGCCATGGCTTCGGCCTCTTGGGTGAATGCCTGAACCAAGGCTAATAAAACAAACAGGGCAAGGCCCAACAGGGGCCCGCGCATAGATAACGGTATAAGGCTTTTTTTGCTAAACGACTGAGGGTTAAAATTAATCATCTTCCACCACCTGGGCTGTGCCGTTTATGATTTTTGCGGGTTTGTTCATACGGTCGGCAATGCCAGCAAACATGCTGCCAAAGGTTTCGTTTTCGTCTTCTTTCAGGTCTGTGGTGCGAATGGCTTTAGGCGTGGCCAGTGCTTCGGATAGGTTTAAGCCCAGGGCTTTCAGCATCTTGCCGTATTGCTCAATAATCGGGTTTGGAAAGTATTTGTTGCCAATAAAATCGCCTTCTTTGTTGGTTTGCGGCTCTTTCAGCATCACCCCGTCTTCGCTAATACATTCACGCAACTGGCTTAACAGGGTAAGGGCATCGGCCAACTGCACTGCCATGATGCCGTGCACATGATCGGCGGCACCCGTGTGCATGGAATCCATGAGGGCATCAAAGGTTTTTAAATATACTTCTTTGTCTAGGCAGTCTTGCCCGGCTTGGGTAAGGCCATCCACCACTAGGGTGCAGGGGTGTTCTGGGTTGTTGTCTGGGTGTTTTGGGCAAGTGGATTTGCAGGGCTTGCCGGATTTGTGGAAAACGTTTTGATCACGCCAAAATTTATTAGCGGCGCTGTGTTCGCCGGTTCGCCAGGCATTACGTGATACCGCTTTTTTGCCTTCTTCGGTCTTGGGGCCGGTGCTCAGTTGCGCTGCGCTGCGGCGTTGAGCCTGGGCAGCAGGGCTCATGGTGTAGGGGCGTTTTTCGCTCATGAGTTGGTGCCGTTGTACATTTTACGCAGCCACTCGGGGTGAACTTTGAAGTCATGGCCTACGCGGATAACAGCTTGGGATAGGGAAAAGGATTCATTATCAACTAGGTTTGAAACGGCGCGGGCCATTTCAGGGTAACGGCATTCGCATTGAAGTTTGCGCCAAAAACTTTGTTTTTCGGGAACGTGAATTTTCATGCCGCCCACCACTTCCAGCAAGCGGTCTACAGCATCGTGCCCAGCAATATGGGCAAATTCAACCAGGGCATTTTCAATAAATTTATTGTCGCTGGCCATGTGAGCCAGCAACGCATTCTTTTCGCTTGGGGAGAATTCAGGATTTAAGCCAGCTGGGGATTGTCTGCTCATTGGTATCCGTTCCGGTCAATTTACGCAAAGTTGCGCTTGTCATCCGTGAACGTCTTGCAGACGGCGATATGGCTATGTATCGGCGGGTGGTGTTGATGTCATTATGACCCAGGGTGACCCGAACGAGCTCAATATCTCGTGTTTCTTCATACAGCTGGGTTGCAAAAACGGCTCTTAACCTGTGCAACCCTTCCGAAACACTACCGCTACACTTTGCCACACGCCCTATCACCTCGTCAAGGCCAGAGCGGCCAAGGGCTTGGCTTTTTGTGCGACCGTTTAGGGCGCAAAATAAATACTCATGATCACAGGAATATTTATCGCGAATAAGTATCCAGGCACGCAGCGCATCCACCACAGGTTGTTCAAAACCCACCATGCGTTCTTTGCCGCCCTTGCCATCCAATAACACCGCCCCCACCTTCGCGCTTAGTTCAATTTCAGACAGCTGGAGTTTTTCAACTTCGCAACGCCTGGCACCGGTTCCCAAAAAAAACATCAAAACGGCGTAATCGCGCACGCCTATGTCTTTTTTGCGATCAACACTGGTGAAAAATTCGCGCAATTGTTTGTCACTGTAAATTTTGGGCAGTTTGGTATCACGCTTGGGCCCCACCACGGTATGCATGCGAGTGATGCACAATTCTTTGTAATCGGCCCATCGATAAAAACCGCGCATGCCAGAAAGTCTCATGGATCGGGTTTCAATTTTTATTTTACTGAGGGCCATTTTTTTGTGCCATTCGTCGGCGTCTTTTGGTTCGGCAAGTATCAAGGGCACCTCTCTGGATTTTAGATGCAGCGCAAAATCCAGCATGGCCTGCCCGTAATTGTGAACGGTACTCACAGACAGGTTGCGGTTGATGCGCATAAACACCAGCCATTCCAGCAAGTGGCCTTTTTCTTCGTCACACAATTCGCAAGCGCGGATATTGTCCACGGCATAACGTATGCGATCGTCCGATTCCGCAATTAGATCAACAGCGTCCATGTTGGCACCTCTCAGGTTTAAAAGTTATTTGAGAATTGTTCTTGTTTGGCAAAATCCGCTTTATAAATACACCCATTTTTGTAGAGGGCCAGACAGGTTCCGCTATTGGGCCCTTACATACTATTTCTTTGGGGGGGGAGGGTAGGGCGGTGCCATTCCATGCGGATAATTTTATGGATTTCCGATAATTAATATTATCGGTATTGAATAGGGTGCGCAGTTCCATTCCGGTTTGTTCTTGTCTACGTGCAGAGGTTTGCGGTGAAAACCCACACAGGTTTGATACTGCATTGCCCATGGTTAGTGGGTTGTAGTCGAGTAATAAAGATATATAGCGGCTTGCCGCAATGTAGTTTGTGTCGTCAGTTAGATGCGAGACCGCAACAAGTGCAGTCTTAATTGATCTCATGATGCCTGGTTTAACCGCTCCAATTCGCTGGTTAATTTCAGCTTATGCGCTTTAAGCTTTTGATCATCAGGATTGAATTTTAACATCTGGTCCAGGTTACTGAGCTCGTCGTGTATCTCATTTGCTCGAATGCTTTGCTGTTGCTTGGGTTCTGGTGCTGCCTTCACAGGTGCTTTGTTCTGGTGTGGGCGTTTTGCTTTACGAACATATTGAATTTGGTTTGCTACTAAAAATATAGAGAACTTATTGTCAGTAATAAGTTTCAGTATTTCGCGAAGCTCTTCCAGGCTTAGCTTTTCATTTAAAACCAGGTCTTTGAATTTTCCTTGGTGATAGTTCTTGTCTAGGCTGTGCAGCCTTCCATCACTGGCCAACGCTTTTAAAAGGCGAGCAGCGCGAGTTTTCTGTTCATCGTTTAAATTTGAAAAATTCTCTTCTTCTTTCTTTCTATAGATATAGGGTTGTTCATCGGGTGTTTTGTTGGGTTGTTCATGTGGCTGTAGGCTGCATTGTTCCGTTGAAAAATCAGCATGCGCAGCCATAGGTTGTTCATGGGTGTTTTTTATAGGTTGCTGTTGCGCTGCTGAATTGGTGCCGCCTCCAGTAAACTCAAGTACTGTGGCTGTATTTGTTGCGCTGTTTTGGGGTTGTTCATAAGGCTGTTTTATAGGTTGTTCGGTTGTCTGCAGGCCGCATTGTTCCGTCGACAAAACACCATGAACGGCCAAAGGTTGCTCATAGGGCTGTTTTATAGGTTGTTCATATAAAGATGGGATTGATTCTGTGAAGGCCAGAGGGAGAAAAAAAACATATTCGCGCACATATTTAATGGGCTTTTGTTTAACAATTAAGCCAGATTTTTCCAGCTCTTTAATGCGTTGGCGAATGAATTCGCGCGAGGGTTTGCATTGTTTGGCTTTATTATTTGCCTGAGCTGCCGGCAATACTTCCAATAAAACACTGAAGCGCTGCCATGATAAACGAATATCATGCCCCCCGCAAATACCAGTGCTATAGTTTACATAGCGTCGGAGGCCACGCAGATAAATTAACTGCGCGGCTAACGTTAATCCTTGCAGGGCAGTGTCTTCGGCAAGGTTGATTTGGGAAACTTGTTTCATAGTGTTACCATCCGCGTCGATTAGCAGAGCTCGTGCGGCCATTAGGTCGATGATAAATAGGATTCATCGTCGGTCGTTGCCACCTTTGTTAATCTAGCTGGCAGGGCTCGGGCAATCATCATGTCAATGGGGAGTGACCCATCGTCGATTGTTCCCAACCTTGCCAGCGCCTAAAACGTCATGAAGGTGCCTGCGCGTCCGGCAAAGAAGCCAGCGCCTTCATGAATTTTGTATACTGTTGTTCGTTTAATTCTTTACACGATCCCACCCCTACTGCTCTCAGGCGCAGCTTATAAACCTCACGGCATAAGCCTTTCTGTTTCATTGCTACTACATGAATGCGCTGGATCATCTTGGGAGTTAATAGCCAGGGCTTGTTATGGCGCTTGCTATAGAGGTAGGTGCCACAACGGGCACATTGGGAACTGTCATCAACATGGCCACATCTGGGGCAGTGTCTAGCCCGTGCGGCGGCGCTCATCTCTATCCCTGTATTTGCGGCTGATGGTTGTTTTGGCGCGCAGGACATCTATGTCATATTCGCGGCTAATATAAACTTCGTGACGATCAATATTTAATTCAATGGGCGCAATTACCTGTATTCCTGCCTCATTATGGTTAGCGGCTAACACCCCCAAAAATCGCATTTTCACATGGGGCAACACATTAATAGGCGCCTCCCCTAGTACCAGCACCCGCTCGGTATGGCTATCTTTATGGGCCACCCAAATAGCACAGCGAGTGGGGTTTATATTTTTAATGGTGATAACCCCTACTCCACCGCCTACTATTATTTGTTGACCCTTGCTGCGAGTGAATTCTAAAACCCCATTCCTGGCTCCTAAAATTTCAGGCCGCATGTGTGCGGTATGCACCACTGTGACCTGGGCCACTCTGTCATCACTAATACCATTGAGCGTGATAGTGATCTCGGGCGTTATACGAATGCCCTTTTTTATTTCAACATAATATTCTTTTACTCGTTTACGTTGATTTGTAATCCGCAAAGCCAGGCCACCGTGTTCCACGGCCACCGCATATATTTTAATTTGCTGGATTTTAATTGTATTTCTAGTTTCCAGTTTAAGAACTGTCGTCTGGCGTTCATCATTTGCCATGGTCCCTGCCCCCCATCAAAAAAATTAATCAAAAACACGCTCGGTTTGTTTTTTTATATTATTAGCCCAGCCAATCACGCGATCGGCCATGCGCAACAAGTGCGGCACATGGGGTGCGTCTTCTGGGCCCAAACCACCATTGCTGGCAACCATTCGGGAAAATAGTGTCGTGAGACTGCCGCTATGTTCGCTAAATTCACCAATAGCACCCCAGCAATTAGCCGGGTTTAAAGGTTCATTTGGAATTAAATTTTTTGTCATCACCGGCAATACTCCGAGCGTTGCACAATAGTCGTGCATGAGTTCGTCGGCCTGTGGCGCAAATTTAATTAAAAACGGAACGAGGTCCGCGCGTAGCTGATTATTTTCTAAATGGCGTTTCAGATATTGCCTATTGTGGGCCATATCTTTTACCGGATCGGAAGAGGTAGATACATCTCGCAAACTGCGTTTTAAATCGTTGTCCAGGTTGTCACCCGCCGCTGCCAGGTATTGGGCAATAGGTTCGGCCAGTAACGCGTCCCAGCCTTGTCCTGTTCTAGACTGGGTTTGATAATGATCAAAAATCACTTGGGAAACTGTATCCATAATCGTCTCTCCGGTGAACTGGTATCAGCCTATAGGCTAAATACCGGTTCAAAAGCACTATACTGTATATGCGTACAGTATAGAAATTTTTATTATGTTGCGTTTCGCAACCCGCGTCCATGCACCAACCAATCGAGATTGATTAGCTCTAACTTAGAATATGACTCTAAAAAAAACTGCGGCACGTGATCACGGCTCTGCCAGTTCTTAACCAAATTACGGCCGCCATAGCCTTTTTTAATCAGCAATAGCTCTAATAATTTAGGCCCAACCACCCGCTCAATCTGACATAATCGATTGATGATGGCTTTCGCATTTTGTTGATAGTCGCTTTTCATGACGTTTGATGCCGCGTTTGGTATAGTGCATTTGTGTATCAACATGATACAAACCCAATATTAAACACTAAAACCCAAAATGCAACCAAAAAAATGAAAAAACTATCAATTGGTGACATTCTTGTTCGTATTGCAGAGCGTGAAGGCGCGAGCACTGACCAAAAACTTGGGGAAGTTTTAGGTAAAGCCCGCTCGACCGTATCGAACTGGCGCCAAAGAGGTGCCATTCCAATCGAGGAACTTGCTGAATATTGTTTAACAAACAAAATCAGTTTTGATTGGCTGCTTACTGGTGAGGAACCGAAAAGCACAGGGATACCGCTGGATGCTGCCAAAGAGCTGCTATTGGCTTTTGACGGTAAAGCGACTCCAACCCCTGACAAAATAACAATGCTTCTAAAAATGGTTGAAGATAAATGGCCCATGAGTAAACGAGATATAGATTTACTTGTTGAACTCGTCATATAAAAAAATCCTTTTTTATTGTGCGCTGCGTCTCAATTCGCAACACGGCACACCTTAGACCTAATTCGTCTAATAACAAACAGCTTTGATTTTTACCCTGTAAAAATATTAAGTACTCTGAAAGGCTTAGAAAGTTGATCTGAATCAAGGCTTTAGCGCTAGAACCACCTGTTATTTCTCTATAACCAGGTTAATTAGCCAATATTCAGCGTATTACGCAGGTTTTGTACACCATCCGCGCAAATCTAATGCGCTAGACTTAGGGTAATTATTTTTACCCTGTAAAAAAGAAACATGGTTGCAAAAGCAGACACGTTCGGTGATCGCTTAAAATGGGCACGTAATGAACTGCGTTTAAAGGTGGTAGAGGGCATCGTGCCGGCTTTGGCTAAAGAAGGGCTTAAGGTCAGCGCCAATCGTTGGTACGAGTGGGAAAAAATAGGCACCAATAAAGATCCAAGGTGCCGAAAACTTGAATTAAAACTGCAGCTAACGCAGGAAAATTCCGAAAAACCTCGTCGCCAGCCCAGCTACAAACCGCCCTGGCCCGACGAATTAGCCGCCATTGAGCGTCTGTTTACCATAAGGGTGGAATGGTTGGTATCGGGCAAGGGTAAGCCCTTTGCCAGTGCAATAATGAATCAGCGAGCCACTGACCGCGACCCTATGTTTGGGCGGCTGTACTCGGTTTATGAAAATCTCACGGAGGAACAAAAACATGCCATTGAAATTAGCCTTAAGGCTTTTGTTGGTACTAATAAGCGCGACGTTGATTAGCGGTTGCTGGTATCAATTAAAACATGGCCCGCAATACGTGCACCCCGTGCAGCCCACCTATGACTACGTTCTGACCGAACCGATTACTATTATTTATGGCGAACACACTGCGGTGAGTGGCTGGCTGGAAATTAATGCAGCTCTATCACCGGACGGCAAAGAATATTTACAGATTAAGCAAAATGCTAGTCATGGCACCCCCGCCACCATGTTATACCCCAACACGGTAAACAGCCGGCGCGACCTGGCTGACTTGTTCAATAAAGCTTACACATTATTAAGCCAAGCTAAAAAGTTGGGTATGGAGTTTGGCAGGCGCTCACTGGGGTGTTTGGGCCCACAGAAAAATGAACCCAATTGTCAGGATAATGGCTTTGCCTTCTATGGTGGTCAGCTGCACCTGGCCGTTCAATCTGATGGTTTGCAAAGGGCTTATTTTAGGGCGGTGGAAAGCCAATGGCACCGCGGGCGAATAGAGCAATTTAAAATATTCAACATCGAACAACTGAAGAAAATGCAGATCGCCATGGACAAGGCGCCCATGGTATTTGAGCAGCTGCGCAACAAACACAAGGGCTGGCTGGCCAAACAATCGTTTTAGGGGGCTGGATCGGTGAGGGCTTTCACGGCTGCCCGTAACTGGACCATGATCGATTGACCATAAGGGGTTTGTTCATCCCATCTCATTTGCTCGGCCTGGGCATACAGGCGCAGGAATAGCGCCATTTGTGGCGGGTCTTGAGGGGGATTTTTAAGGGGTTGG
>MAAA01014204.1_pt1 | contig 15719 bp, 15 predicted proteins | sample 1115971 | NCBI WGS metagenome assembly MAAA01 (sample SAMN04961123, study PRJNA320927) | seawater metagenome | isolation source: sample BD02T6 sea water enriched with oil for 6 days | place: USA:Gulf of Mexico | collected 2013-07-27 | reverse complement strand
CTAGGGCTGAATCTAGGTTTTTAATAAGTGTTTGGAATCGATTAGGTTTTGGTGAAGGTATCAATTTGGGAAATGGTCCGCCCTAGAGGATTCGAACCTCTGACCTGCGCCTCCGGAGGACGGAGATAGGTTTAGGGGTTAATGGGTCTTAATCCCTATAATACGTGGCCTGCAGTGAGTATTAAGCTTTAAACTATAGGAAGCGAATACCGATTAAAGTCGAGCTAAATCAATTTTATGGGCACCAAAAGTTCGTTTTTCAGAATGCTCAAATGATGGGAACCCTAAATGGAAAGGCTATTTCCATTTAGGGTTCCGAATTCAATTTCATAGGCATCAACTCCAATAATTATCTTTGCTTTGTTCAGTATTTCGGATAAAAGATCATATATTACACTAGCCTCAGAATGAGTGATTAGCGGTATAATATTACTGTCTCTACAGATGCTTGCGCGTTTATTCATTAGCTCAATCGTATTGATATTTTTCCTGTAGACAAATGAATACCGTAGATATTATCTTTGCATTTAGCTGAATAGGCTGGAGGTGTCGAGTTTGTTCAGGTCTTACTCGGTTTAAAGCCTTTGGTTGCTACGAGGACAAAGGCTTCCGGGGCACCTTTTTTATTGGTGCCTATCCTTAGCCATTTCTGGCTTTCATGGTAGGCAGTTACACAGAACTTGCTACACCTTTAATTATTTTTTAGTAACTCCAAGTTTCTTCCAATTCTGCAGTCAATCACAATCCCGTTTTTTGGTGACTGCTCAATGAACTCTAATACCTTATTTGGTATGTAACCTGATTTAGATCTCAGAATCACGGGTATTGCATTAATAGCGTGATAGAAATCGGCCTTTGCATTCTGTTTTTTAATCTTCACCTTAACAGTGGCTCTGATCCCCTTGGTAACATCTAAAGCATACCGCTTTCCATTAAGCTCAATTAGAAAATCGATACCCAGTGCATCAAGCAATGGGTATTCGTGATTTAGGCATTTAGTAAGCAGAGTATTCTCACTTGTAAATTGGATCATAAGTGATTTATAAGTCTCTGGGTTGTATAACTTCACAGCTCCAATTACATTGGTATAGTCTGGTTCAATTAAGTACTCTTTAAAGGCTATTAGGGCGTTTAATTCTAGGTTTATAGAGGTCATATCCATATTCAGACAAGCTCCATGCTAGAAAATTCTGGGGTCGGGAAGCCCTTAGGTAATTTTACTGTAGTACTTAAAATGCTTGGTGTGAAATGTAAGGATTCACTCCCCTCCCTGCCGCTCTTAGTAATAAACAAACTGTACGGTTCTGGTAGTGTATGAGTAAGCGCCTTGATTTCTTTTACTCTGCACAAAACGGATTTATATATCTCACCCGTTGGCAGCTGGACCTTTACCTTAATCGGAATGAGCCTGTCATCTCCCTTAAGTTCGAACAGGCTGTTAGTTTGGGATAGTGTGGGGATATCTTTTAGTTTTTGTAGCCTAAGTGTCTTTTGAGGATGTTTAATAAAAACGTTCCTTAAATTCTCATCTCCAGTTATGGGCTTTTTCCAAATAGTGGCGATGGCTAAATATGGAAAGTTTTTTGAGTAGCTTATGCTAGGGGATAGTGAGGTGACCTCATCGATTATCCTATCCACTTCATTTGTCCTGAATTCGGGAAGCTCAGATAAAATTAGGACAATGGTCTGCTTGGCAGCCTTTAAAGAGTCTAAATCAACGGTGAGGACCGGTGTGGTAGGAGTCATTGGTACTGCCTTATAAAGCTAATGATCCTGAAAAATTTTCCAGGATCATTTTAATGTTATGCACACTTTGCGGTCTTGAGTCGTAATAAAGATAGCTAGATACTCATGATTGAGCCGCAGTGCGGACACTTAGCAACTTTACTTGCAACCCCAGCTCCAAATAGGCCGCCCAAAATAGCTCCAGGAATCATTCCTGATATTGCACCAAGTGGCCCTAGAGCTAATCCTATTTTTGCTCCTAAATAAGCCCCTGCTCCCGCGCCTCCCCCCCCAGCAGTTCCAGTTACTAAATAATTTGTTGGGTCAAACTGCTCACTACATTCATTGCAAACAATCTGGGTCATTGTGATTTCCTTATTAGTACCTGCTGGGATGTTTTATGCTTATATATTTAAATCCTTATAGCTAAGTTGGTACTGAATTTCCTCCTCGACCTCGATGTGCATTTATTCTTGTGTAGAGGCTTTGTGGTGTAATGTTCATAAGCTTAGCGATTTCTTTTACGTTATATCCACCGTCATATATCTGTTGTAGTAATTCGTCTTGATCCTTTCTTGGGTGTTGATCCAATACGGCACGATTAAACTCTCTTTGAATACCGTTAAAAAACATAGGTTGTACTCCTTAAGGCTGTTGAATTTAAAGGTGTGGTAGCGTCTGAATTTTTAGAAACCGCTCTTGACGTACTAGGGCCATCTCTAAAAGACTTGAATGCTACGCTTCCCCATCCTTTTCTTAATATACGCAGGGTACTGATTTCCGATTATATTTCTTAATTATATGTAGATTTTTCATTTGTGCAAATTTATTTGGAGGTCTCTTGTGATTTTGCATACCCTTTGGGTATTGTTTTTAAGTTAGATATTCAATTTCCATACCCATTCCATTGTTGTTGTGAGTATTTTTGTAAGTATTTATAGCTTTGTATAGACTAAAGCGCTTCAAATTAATAACTTAGAAAACTTACCAGCCTTTATGAATGATCAGAGCCAGCTAAATAAATTTTGTGAAAAAATATCTAATGATATTGAAAGGGTTTATCTGATGACCTGGGAGCAGGTGTTGTTGTTGGCAATATATGCTCGAAATCAATATAACTCAGAGAACCGGTCGCACTTTTATTCTAGGATGAAGTTTGTTGAGGCGATTAGATTCGTCAGGCTGGAGCATAAGCAATACTTTTTAAATCTCTTAGAAGAAGGGGGTGGGATTACCGCTATTGCTCAAAAAATTGATGAATGTATTAAGGTGCAGCCAAATAAATTTTGTAGCTTAGCTACTGATGGGAGGTCGATTTTGGCAAAAATAGATGATGAGCAAATAGCCTTTTCAGCCCAGAAAGTTCCTTTCAAATATTCTTATTACAGCTTATACAAAATCCTTTTTGATCCTATCCCCATATTTCAATCATTGTTGAAGTTTAAGCCTCCTGAGCTAATGGTCGAAGATGCTGTAATTGAAGCTTTGATAGAAATACGATCTCCCCCAAGCTTTAGCAATCCACCTGTATTTTTTGAAAATTTAAATCCCAATATTACTGATGTAGATGAAATTATTGAGGATATTAAGCGAAGCGGTAGAGAGCTTGATGTAAATGCTCTGATTAATCAATTACAGGAGTTAATAGAAAATAAGATGGCTTGTTGGATGAATGAAGCATTCGCTAGCTTGTATCTACAGCAACCTAATCAGGAGAAAAACGCAAGAAAACAGCCTAAAACATCAATGGACGTTGTGTGTGAAAAGCTAGTTTCTGGAGGAAGTATAGAGTTAAAAATAAATAAGCAAGAATTGTCGGAAATTTGCTATCTGGGTGGTTCAGGTGAACTAATGCGGCATATACAAAACTTATTATTATCTGATATAGATAAATCTTATAAAGAATCTGTGCCATCCTCATTTGAGCCATATCTGAGTCTTTTGCGTCAGTGGCATAATCATACTAAAACTAATATTGTAAAAGGCAAGGATCAGATCCTGAAGGTCGTAGCAGCATTAATTGATTTTGATATTCAGAATAAACACCTCGGGTTCTTTTGGGAAATTCAAAAACGGTATAATAAGGTGATTAGTAAGTCACAATCTACAGACCTGACAGCTAGGGTAATTCATCATTGTTTTTATAAAAATAGAACTCTTGATGAGGTAATGAATGGTTTAGAGGTATATCATTTCAATAGGGATGATATTAATAATACATTCCCTCAAGTTTCTGATGATATTGAGATAGCTTTAAATGAAGAGTTTTTTAACAGCACTGAAATAAAAGTGTGGGCTAATTATGATGAGAAAAAAACTAAAGAAAGGTTAAAACAAGGTCGGAAGTTACTAAATAAGCATCTGAATTCAATAGAAAAATATATAGATGGCCAAAAATCACGAGCTATTGAAAAAAAATACCCTATTAACTCAGAATTTCCTAGACCGCTGTGGAAGTGTTTTGACTAAGGTATTTAAATAAGCTCAAAGATAGTTATATTAATAACCTATTATTAAAACTGCCCCCTTGGCAGTTTTTTAGTAAAAATTAAAATAAGTTTAATATTTATAGAGAAAATCGTCGTTTGTCATTTCAGTAATCAGCATGCCTTTCGATAATTTCCATTTAATCAAAACTTATCCATTGGAGTAATGGCCTATATTCAGCAAATAGATTCTAGAAATAGTAATCGCGCCCTGATTGTCACGTCAAATGTAACTGTTAGAATTTAGTGGCGTATTAGCATAACTCCCTTTAGTGCTTTATAGCAGAGGCCCTCGATATTACTTTGTTTACATACACCTAGCTTTTCTATCGCATATTTAGATGGCGTTCATTATGTTATTTTCTTGATTTTTCAACCCGCTAACAGGCCAAAGTCTTCCGTAAATCCAATTTAATTTTTCATATAATTTTTTTCACTAATAGCTCCTATTTTTCTACCGTTTTTAAAACGGCACTTATATTAACTAAGAGTTGGAGAGTTTTATTTGAAGGATTGCTTCTTCTCATTATGAATTACCAAATATGTGAGTTATTGGGAGAAGTTTATGACGATGTTAAATATACCAACCAGTGAGAAAATAGAGAAATACATACCAGCAGTGAGTAAGCTGCCAATTTCTGAGGCTGCTAAGCGGCAATTACCTACCTTCATGTATCACTTGGATGGACCTAAGTCTCTTCAGTGTTTAGTTGCCGTGGCTTATAGCTATCTAGATATTGTAAAACTTGGAGGATTTGAAGGCTTCCCTCATGAGATGGATGTTTACCGAAACCTAGCAGCTGAGTTAGTAGTAAAGAACAATGAAATCAGTAAGGTTTTCCCAGTCATTGGTCATGATAAAAAAAATCCATATAAGAGCCACGCCAGAGGCATCATAATAGAGTATCCACTTTATTCTGGGCTAGCGTTCATACCAGGTATGGGCCAAAAGATAATTTTAAGGTTTCAACAGGCTCTGTTGATCGGGTGTCTTAGAAAAAAAGAGCGAAGTCTAAATATTACCGGTCACGATATTTATAATTTTAATCTAAGTTTTCGAAAGTTAACGGAATTATCTAGTGGACTATCTTGGATAGTAAATACTGATATTGAATCCATCAACTGTTTTACTATTTTACGTGAGGCAATAAAGGCACTAATCGCCACATTAGATCAAGGCTCTGAATTACATAAGCAATTATCAGTCAGTCATCAATTTTTAGATATTCTGTGTGATGACCCCGTAATTCGCAGAAGGTCACCTAGTCGAATTAAGCGAATTAAGAGCAGCAGGAACAGCCTTGGCATTCGCGGCATTAGTAAGTTTAACCCATTGGAGACCAGCATCACTGTCGTGCTAGGTGATTCTGATGATTCATCGGAGCACCCATACGTTTACTCAATTTCAAAAGACATCACCGATAAGGACTTACTAGAGGATCTAGCCTTAGCTGGCATTGAGCCGGATGAAATAGATTCACCAAATGAATGGATATACAGCTTACAGACGGCTGCTCCAACCCGAGAGCAAATCATTAAAGATAAGATGCGGGCTGAAGGGGCTGTGAATGCCATGGAGGCGCAAAATCAATTTATGCCCATGTCGACCCAATCATTAACCGATGAGGATATATGGAAGCTATTCCAGTTAACTAACAATCAAAAGGCTTCGGCTCATCATTTAATTTTATTGGGGATGTTTGCTACCAGTAGCCACGTAGATAGTATGAAAGGCCTCACCATAGTTAAAGACTCAAATCGAGATTCAGTGGTGTTTAGTGAAGGGGTTCTTGCCTATGACTTGGTTTCGTCATCTTGGCTAATTGGCAGTTTAGACCTTCAGTTTAAAACCCCCATTATTGATGAGGCAGAAAAACACTGTATTGCAACAGGCGCCCCTTATATAGAACTACCTGATTCCTTTGGATTTGGCCAAAAGCTCCATGAACTTTATGGGAATGAAGTACCTTCTCGTCCGTTTAATAAAATGAGAAAGCTACCTTCTGCTTTAAGAAAACTAATAAAAATTAATGGTTCTAGATTAACTCTTTCTCGTATTCAAAGGTATTTTACCCTTCTATGTGCTAGTAAATATGGGTCAACAACTGCTTCGTTAACATTCTCAAACCACCTCTCTACTGCCTCAGCCAGAAAATACTACGAAGTTCTGACATTGAAAAAAGCAGTACAAAACTACAAAAAGCTAATAGAACCCATAACCCCACTTACGGGTGTTCAATACAGCAATAATAATGAATTTGAGCTTACTGGTTCAGTGGGTGCACGATACCTCCCTGAAACACTGTATGTGAGAAGTGTATTGATGTCGTTAGGCTTAGAAGTAGAAGCTATTCGTCAAAATAAAAACGGAGATTGGAAGAGGTTATTTCATAATGCATATTTGACTTTAGACATCTATCTTCAGGGACTATTAAACGGAATTAGAGCCATTAGGCAACCATTGCTGAAAACCAGTGATTTTACTTTTGATAGAAAGATTGCAGTATTTCGTGATAAAGATGCAGATGATCAATTTCATACACGAAACATCCTTTGTCATGAATTAGTGTATAAAATTTCTGAAGAATATGAGAATCACCGAAAAAAGATCATTAAGTTGCTCCCTGCGAAATCAAAGCTAAGCCTCTCAAAATTTCATGCGTTTTATATAAAGCCAGATTGGTCAATTGAAGAAGCTAGGCCAAAATCCATTAGCCGACATTTAAAAGAATTATCACCCATCCCTTTAAATTCAAACCGAAAACTCCTATGCAATTATTTGAAGTCTTGTGGATGCTCAAACCACGCCATTGATACCCAGTTAGGCCATGCAAGTCGAGCTGAAAACTATTGGGAGCGTTATAAATCAAGGCCATTAGATAGTATCTATAATGAGGTAATGCCTTACATTAATCAGCTTATTAAAGAGCTTGATATTCAATTAGTAAGGGGGTTATTACGATGAATACAAGCAATGAGCATGTATTAAAGGCCCTTAAATTAATATGCCCCTGGGTGTTTTCACTTTCCAAAACCGATCGATTGGTGTCAAAAGACGAATATAGTCTGATGGTCGTTAATCTTCAGAGTGAAATGCCAATAGGGGAGGCATCCCAGGCAAATCAGCAGTTAATAACCTACTTATATGACAATCAATTAGCCAACGTTAAGGTAAATGCTTTCCCCACCATAGTGGAACTAAAGCGACCTTCTGCTCGTGTGAATATTCACTCAGTTAAAGGGGTTAACGTAATTAGTGAGCTGGATAGAGCTTTTTCTAATAGTTTAAAAAACTGTAGGGCACTATCGCGGAATGATTTAAGTGGCTTAATTATTTACTCAGCTATGAGATATGGGCTCTTGCTGATAAGAGCAAGGATAGATGAATTCCTCGATCTGTTAAGTATGCCCCCTAAATATTTAAATGGGCACTTTTGGTATGAATTACCCATCGAGGAGACAGGGGCTTACCAAATCTGGAATCCAGACCACTCTACTTTGGCATTGCTGAATATATGGTATGAAAAGAAATTTCATCTACGCTTCAGGCGCCCTCTTAAAAAATCCTGGTTTGGAATATTAAAGACGAGTTTTATCAATTTAGGAGTGACCTGGAAGTACCTAGGAGTTAATAGCCCTGGTGGGCTCATTAAGGCCATTTCAACTAAGGTATCTAAACACATACCGGCTTTTATAAATGATTGTGCTACAGGTCTAATAGACAACAGAACTTTAATACCGAGTTGCTACTATCGACTCATTTCTGGTCGTGCTCCTAAGTTTAAAGCTGTTGCAGATGATAAAACTGCAAGCTCCTTTAAACCTTCCATTCGAGAACCCCAGAAGCACTCCGTATTTGGTCAATCCGATCAACAAGTTTACGCCGAAATTAAAACATGCTTGAAGAATAAACCGGGCGAAATACCTTCAGTGGTATCTAAGAATCTATTAAATATAGTGTCATCAGAACAAAGCCACATAACCCCTACATTGTATTTTGTGGGCGTCTGGATATCACAAAGGCTAACAAGTGAAAATCATTTGGGTAGCAAGAGTCCGCCTTCGACAATGCTTAAAAGGTTTAACGCAATCGTGCCAGATTTATTAGCACACTTTGGTTCTATAAACCCAATTGAAATGGGTGAGGATGAGCTAACAGATATTTATGAGAAAATCATACAGTCGGCCTCTAAAAAAGAATTGACCACTAAATATTTACAAGATTATCACCTGTATTTAGTGTTTTACCACAGTGTCGACAGTATTGAGTCAGGAGCGCCATGGGGATGTGGGATCAATAAATATAAGTCGGTAGATGCAAAAATTATCACCTATCAAGAATTTGACGCTGCAGTGAATGAATATCGAAGGTTAATAGAATTTTTTGGCACAAGCGAATCAGAAAGACGCTTAATGAAGGTTTGCCTGGTCATTCTTATTCTGGGGTTTTATACCGGTATGCGCAGAAGGGAAGTCATTGGCTCCCGCATATGTGATGTAACCCGCTATGGTCGCCAGGAGTTTCTAGTACGAAATAATCCCTTCAGGTCACTAAAGTCCTCAAATGCCAATCGTCGTTTGGCTATAAAGGAAATGATTCCACATGAGTACATGCTTGAAATCAATAGGGTAATAAAGTTTCGATTAAAGCAAGGCGCAGGCGAGGAAGACTTCCTCTTTAATATTGATGAACTGACAGACATTTACTCAAATGAAAAAAGGATATTCTTGCACATTCAGTACATCCTTCAGGCTGTAACAGGAGACAACCAAACTCGTTTCCATCACTTAAGGCATTCATGTGCAACATGGGCTTTATGGAGGTGGCACAGTCTCTACTTACAGGCACCGAGTGAATGGAGTGGTATTCTTCCTAAGTTTGATCAAGCACAGCTAAAGAAAGAATATGAAAGATTATTCGAAGACTTTGATGAAAAATATATTAGCGATAAATTACTGTATGTATTAGCTAATATACTGGGGCATTCGAGCCCTGGGATGAGTATTGAGCACTACGCGCATTCTGTACATTGGATCTCTAATATATATAGAGAGAAGCTGCTTCCTAAGGTGAACTCTAAAGCGCTAGCAAATATCTCAGGGTTAACAATACGTCAAATTGAAAAGCTGGCTAATGGTGAAGCTTCCACCATGAAAACCATTGCTAACCGTTGTAAGAAGCAATTATCTAAAGTGGCTGTGCAGCCTGATGTGGAAGGCTGGGTTGACCCTCTTAAAAAAAGCATAGGCATGTGGAAGCGAGAAGTGAGTCGTGAAAAGCTAGTAGAGTTTGATATCTTGCAGGCATTGATTGATAAATCGAACTCTAATATAAGTGAGGCCTTGCTGGCTGAAAGGCATCAGCTTGATATAAAGCGGTTACTTTCCTCCAATGATAGGGCTAACGAGATCTTCTCAATGACCTTTGATTCTGCTGGTCACAATACTTTACGCCATGCTAACCCTAGCTGGAGGAATAAGGGGCTGGGTTTAGAGTTCCCTTTAGGTTTTCCTCGGCAAACAAGACAATTAAAAATAGCCGAATTCATCATAAGGCAATATCATCTTTTAACGGCACCCAAAAAGCGAACCATTGATAAGTGCATTGATTATTTTATTAATCATGGGCGAATTAATCACTCTGGATTGAGGTTTGATAAAAAAACAGATTTAGCAAATTACCTCTGCTTGTTTGATTATTTAAAGCTATCCAAAAAGGACGCTAATAATCGGTGTATCCCAGCCTATCGGGTATCCTTAGTGTCTAGTTATGCTATTGGCTCTTCAGAGCGTCAGGCCCAATGGGAACACTGGAAGAAATCTTTTAATTGGAATAGGTATCAAATACGAAATGTAGTTCATCAAAATTCTCTTACAAGCAACGGCTATGTAGAGGTCGATTATTTATCCGACTCTCCTAACACTGTTAAAAAATCCAGAAAACGCCCACCAGACTGGGGATATCGATTTGCCTTGTACCTGCTGGCTATCACCAGGCAAACGGTGGGCTAAGTAATTTGTTTCTTACTGTTAGTCGTTTAAAAATGTAGGGAATTAAAAACTTCAGGTGTGATTTTTGTTCGTTGACCATTCTCAACTAGCAAATAGGTTGTATTTTTTGTTTGAAAAATACAACCGTCTATTAGCTTTATTAGAGGTGTAGTTTTCACACAGGCCCCTGTGGGCCACCTGTCTTGCTCATCCCATATAATAGAGTGTGAAAACAGGGCTGTGGGTAGGAAACCTAAATCTAGGTACTTTTGCTTATCTTGATCTGTAATGTCAAAATCCCAAATTATCCAGTCTGAAACGAGACAGATTGGGTTGTCGCTTGTAGTTAGTAATTTCTCCTTCCAAGCCTGTATTTCGCTACGAGGTATTCCTAGTTTGCACTTTTCTCCAGAGAAACAGTCTTTAATATCATTAAGGTGGTCAGGTTTTTTCATGCTACTCCTATCGAGTTTCAGGCAATGAGTGGGCTACCGTTTTATCATATTGGAAATTCTATATTTGTAGTTAAATAAGCATGCCCTATTGAGCACGCTATGCATCCATTAGGTTATGAATACGTTTGACCTCTCTTTTCGAAATACCTTCAAGCCCGAGTTTCTTTCGTTTTCTGAAATTTAGCAAAAGAGATATGTTTTTAGCCGAAACATCGTTTCGACGCCCCCATTCTGCTTGGCTGATTTCCTCTTTGTGTAATGTATTGCTAAGGTGCTCGGCTACCTGAAGGGCCATAGTGTCATCGTCATTTTGCTCGTTTCGGTCCACCGAAAGGCTATGAACGGTATTCTTTAGGAGTTCTGTAGGGGCATTTGGGTTTGTTTCAGGGATTGTTCCGTTTCTTGGCATCGGAATCGAAACGTTTCTAAGCTTTCTTACAATGAGAATTTGAGTTAATAGCAGTACTAAGAGAGCCAGTGACTCTATCGAAATAATGGCAATAGCTTTCGAAATATTAGGCTGAGTTAGGGCTGTACTTAGTAGTTGATTGAAACGTTGGTTCGCAATATTTAATTCATGTTGAGTGTTGTCGATTCTGGATGCCCAGCCCATACGAGTTTGACTGGTTAGCTGGTAACTGTTTAAAGATGCTTTAAGTTGAATGATGGTTTGTTCAGCAACTGATAGCTGTTTGCTGTGTTGCTGGATAATGGCTTGGTTCTGAGTAATAGATTGCTGTAGTGGAAGAGCAAGCCCAAGAATGGGGCCAGTAATCAATATGCAAGATGTAGCACATGCAAGAAGCGTGTAACGCTGCCACCACAACCAAAGCCCAGCTGCTTCAATAGTGATAGACCACAGAATCCCAACTTCACCTGTGATGTTCATCCAAAATTGAAAAGAGTGCCACTGGATCAAGCTAATGCTTAATACAAGCATCAGCCAATCACATATGAGCCTCAATGCGTGAGCCACGATTAAACCCCTAGTTCTAAAGACAGTAATTTTTTAATAAGCTCATTGTGCAGGCGATTCAGAGGGTCAACTTCAATTGCTTTCATATCCTCTATGTAATGCCCATGCTGTGCCAACCAGTATGCAACTGCCTCAACGTTGTTTTTTTCAGTGCCATCTCCCAAGAACCGAACAAGATGATCCCCTTGGTTAATATGTAGTTTTAGAGCTAGCAATTGAGCAAGGTTCTTAAGCTCCCTCTTTTGGGCTTTGAGTTTAGTTTGATCTGTTAAAAAGTTACCCAAGTTAGTTTTATTCATGGTCTGCTCCTTTAACGGTAAAGCTATTGGTTAATAGGTGCTCGAATGCTGAGCCGTCGCGACGGGTTAGGTTGGGTACATAACGGCTATAAACTCGAAACAACATTTCGGTATTCACATGCCCCATTTGTCTTGCGATCCACTCTGGGCTTTCACCACTGGCTAGCCATAATGTGGCAGCTGTATGGCGGGTTTGATAAGGGCGACGTTTACGCAGGTCTAGGTGGGCGAGTAAGGGGTACCAAACACGTTTAGTAATGTTGTTATTGGAAACTGGGGCACCAGTGCCAGTACAGAATACAAACTTACCTTCACCCGTGGCCAAATATTGATGTTTAAGCGCGTCGTATACTGGCTGCGACATTTCAATTTCACGTTGGCTGCCATCGGTCTTGGTGTATTCCACATACCCTTTAACCCAGGTTTCACGAATTAATATTTGCTTGCGCTCAAAATCAACAAAGCGCCATTGCAGACCGTCAATTTCGGCGGTACGCATGCCGGTGAAAAATCGTACGGTGTAATAGTCTTTATAGTCTGGGCGGATATGACGTAAAAAGAGGTTAATATCGTCTATGGTAAAAGGGTCCACATCGGTCTTTTGTATTTTTAACGGTTTGATGTTTCGGTAAGGGCACGTAAAATCAAATCGGTCAGAAGCTTCAATTAAAATCATTCGCATGATTTTCATATGTCGATTTGTATGGTCTGCAGAAAAGCCTATTTTCTCTCCGTGTTTCACTTTGGCGAGGGATGCACGGAATTGAAGAAGGTCGGCTTTACTGATGTTACTGACTTCTAGATGCCCAAATTCACGGATGAGTTGGCGATCTAGAACTCCCCTAACGGTAGATTGATAAGACCTGCGCCATGTTGATTCCATTTCTTGAAACCACACCTCACAAAAGTCTTTAAACAACGCCCCCTTTCCTCGTTTATTAGAATCTTCATTGAGTGTCGCTAATGTGGGCTGATTAAACTTGGCAATATTTTTACTACCAGGAAAGTAAGTGGCGTAATTAAAACTGCCCAAGGTGATCTCAGCTTCAATGCGTTTAAGTAATGCCTCCAACGTTTTCATATTGGCAGGTGTGTTTTCTAGGGCGGTTAACTCACGGCAGCGTTGCCCCCGATAGCGAAAGTCCATAAATAGCTTATCACTGCCCTTTCGGGCGCGAACACTAGCCATGACAAACACCTCCATTTGCCATTGGAATAGAAAAGTTTGAAGGCTGTGCATTAAACATGTCTGCCTGAATGGCCTCCCAAATATAAAGGATCTTGCGGCCACCAAACGGCCGGAAATAATGCACTCCTTCTATCAGTACTGAATCCTTTAAACGCTCACGAATGGTGCGAGTGTCGTATTTGATACGATCAGACAGTTCTTGAGTTGTGAGATAAGTTTGTGTCATTCGTCTTCCTTAGTGGCTGTTTGTAGCGTGTACTCTACATTAGTTGCGTGAGGTGATGTCGTCAAGCTATTTTTGTAGCGTTCACGCTACATTGGTGTGTGTGAGGACGGTTTTGATGCGCAAAAGCTTTAGCCATAGCGGGTTTGGCAGGGTAATATTCAATAAGATATCGAATGAGAACTTGAGATGATCAGGTACAGATTAAAAGAGCTGATAGCGAATAAAGGCTTCCAGGAAGGGCGTAGAGTTACGCTTGAAGAGGTGGCCAAAGAGACCGGTGTGCATAGAACCACCCTCTCCAAAATTGCCAACCAGAAAGGCTATAAAACAAACACCGAGGTGTTAGATAAGCTTTGTAAGTTTTTTAATGTTGAGATTGGGCAAGTGGCTGAGTATTTAGAAGATGAAGTCAGTTAATAGCAAAAAATGATTCAAGCGGATCAATTGAAGTTTACAGCGAATAATAAATAAGGAAATATTTTGTCCGAAATAATCAGGAAAACGCCAGAAGAATCATTCGTAAATCTTATTTCGATTTATCCTTATACCGAGGATCTAGGGGACTTGTTCGAAGATGGATTGTTTCTCTTGGATTCATTGTCATATTTTGGAACTGACTATAATGCTGCAGCGTATCTTTTAGAAAATATTAAGCGCCGAGAAATAAAAATTAGTGACCCTTTAGTGCTGAAAGCATTACACGATATCCACACAAATATACGCCAGCGCGGAAAGCTATTACCTTTAAAAAATATACTTATTGAGCTGTTTGATGAAATTGAGGTTGACGTATTCTCCTTCTTAGATAGTGATTATAACGATGTCTCAAATGAAGATTGCTTCGAGGATATTATAGATAGCTTTGGTTATGGGCCATGCACCTATTTACAAACAGCTGTTATGGCAGTTAGGCAGAAAGTATTTGTTGGTTACATACTGACTATGGTCAAGCATATGAGGAAATTTACTGACATTACTGATTTGATGGGAGATGTATCAATATATATTGAGAGTGTTAAAGCCCCTGAAATAGAAGAGCATTTCGGTCAAATAAAGCAAAGCTATACTGATTCGGTCATTGGACAATTCACTAAAGTATCCAGTAGTGGATGGTCTTTGTATCTTCCTGATTTAGGCCCTTTTCCAGATAATTTAATCTACCGGAATGGTGGCTATCAGCATGCTAAAAGCTTAATTGAAAAAGTATTTGAAGCTAAGGTATCTATTCACACCGAATTGTCCGATTAATTAAAAATTATATTTAATGCCTAAACATAACCTTGGGGGTCATCGTAAAGCAGACCTACCAGGTGAAAACCATCGACACCGATTACTTTATAGAAGATTAAAATGCCACACGTTAAGCTCACTCTAAACCGCTTAGAAACCAAGCTCTTCCAAGCCTGCGATATTTTACGCGGTAAGATGGACGCATCCGAATACAAAGAATACATATTCGGCATGTTGTTCCTTAAACGCATGTCTGACCAGTTCCAAGCAGACCGCACCGCCATCGCAGACCAATACAAAGCAGAAGGCCACGATGATGAAACCATCCAAATGCTATTGGATGACCCAAGCCAGTACGCTTACTTTGTACCTCAAGCCGCCGCATGGGAAACCATCAAACACATCAAGACCAACGTCGGCACCGAGCTAAACAAAGCCCTGGCCGCATTAGAAGACGCGAACACCACCAAAGGCCTAGAAGACGTACTCAAGCACATTAACTTCAACAAAAAAGTGGGCAAAAAACCCATGGAAGACAGTGTGCTAGTGCAGTTCATACAACACTTTAATACCATCCCGCTCACCAATGACGATTTTGAATTCCCAGACTTACTAGGGGCCGCCTACGAATACCTAATCAAATACTTTGCCGACAGCGCCGGTAAAAAAGGCGGCGAGTTCTACACCCCAAGTGAAGTAGTACGCTTATTAGTCGAGCTACTAGAGCCAGAAGAAGGCATGGAGTTCTACGACCCTACTTGTGGTTCGGGCGGCATGCTCATTCAAAGCAAAAAATACGTAGAAGAAACCGGCGGCGATGTCAGCAAGATCGACCTATTCGGGCAAGAAGACAGTGGCACCACATGGTCCATCTGTAAAATGAACATGATCTTGCACGGCGCAGGTGGGGCCAACATTCAAAACGAAGACACCCTAGCCAAGCCGCAGCACATCACCGCCAATGGTGAAATCCGCAGCTTCGACCGTGTAATCGCCAACCCACCGTTTTCACAAAACTATCAAAAACTGGGCATGGAACACACAGGGCGCTTTCATACCTGGCTACCCGAAGGCGGCAAAAAAGCCGACTTTATGTTTGTGCAGCACATGGTGGCGTCACTTAAGCAAAACGGCAAAATGGC
>MAAA01014203.1_pt1 | contig 15721 bp, 11 predicted proteins | sample 1115971 | NCBI WGS metagenome assembly MAAA01 (sample SAMN04961123, study PRJNA320927) | seawater metagenome | isolation source: sample BD02T6 sea water enriched with oil for 6 days | place: USA:Gulf of Mexico | collected 2013-07-27 | reverse complement strand
GTGCCGGTTTTGAACGACTCCAACCTGTGTCATCAGCTGTTGTCTCGGGAAGAATATGTGTGTGCGGTACGGGAAGATCACCCCGCCATAAAAGCGGGTTTAAATCTGGAGCAATATCTGGCCCTTGGCCATATACATGTTTCCAGTCGCCGAAAAGGGGTGGGCCATGTGGACCGAGCATTAAGTGCCCAGGGTCTTAAACGTAATATTCAGTTGCGCCTGCAACATTCATTGGCGGCGCCACGTATCATTCGCGAGACCGACTTGTGCTGCACTATGCCGTCTCGTCAGGCAGAAGCGTATGGATTGGCGTGTCTTGAGTTGCCGTTTGAAATGGAGCCGTTTGAATGGCACCTGTACTGGCACAAGAGCTCGGATGAGGATCAGGGCAACGCCTGGTTGCGACAAATCTTGTTTGAATTGGTACCTTGAATGGGTGCAAGGAAAATATGGAAATCTGCCCGGCATAGTCGGGCTGACAAATGACTGGGTGTTTACTAAAAAACGCTTTTAACTGTGATTCACAAGATACTTGGTGCGCTGGATATAAAGCACCTTCAACGCTTTTATGAGTCGCTTGCCTTCTTTATTGCCCATGGTCAGTGCCAAGCGGACGGTTGAGTCGATCATATTGGTAAACAGCAAATAGGTGTCGTAAACCTCATTTCGAGAAAGGTGAGGGTACAGGTTACACATTAACTCAGTCAGCCGTTCGGCGTTGCGTTTGGAATCCTTAATATCCATATCCCTGAGTACTGTATTGGCCTGTACACTGGCCCAGATAGTGGCTAGCAGTGGTTCATCGATAAACAATTTATAGTAATAATCCACGGCATTTTCGACTGCCTTGGTAACACCTGGCAGATCCGTTATTTCAGAGAATGTAGACTCCAGCATGTCCCGTATTTTCTCAAAAGACTCCTCCATGATAGCCGCCAGCAGGGCATTTTTATCGGGAAAGTACTGATAGATAGAGCTGGGGGCAATACCGCAATGTTTGGCAATTTCACGCATGCTTACCGCATCGTTGCCTCGACTACCAATCAACGATTTTGCTGCATCAAGGATGAGGGCGACCTTCTCTTTGCCTCTCTCCTGAGAGGGCTTCCTGCGTACCTGGGTCATACTTAAAAATCCATAAAATCATTATGCCTAGTGTACCTGAACACCTTTCATATTAACAATGTGCCCCGTGACCGCCATCAACCAGATTGACTGGCTACAAAGCTAGGGTTTTATAACCAACTACTCCGTTGGTAGCCTCATCTTGCGTGCTATGGACGGTTAACTCCTTTGTATTTCAAGACTATAGAGCAGTCTGCCTAGCATCTTATGCGGATTGCTCGCCAATTCATTTTAATGAACATTGTTCTTTATTGTTGACCGGTTCAGATGTTCTGATAGTATTCTTTCGTGAACATTGATCATGTTATCGGTTAATCTTTAACAGACGCTGCTTTAATTTTAACCCGTGCTTCACGGATGGCACTGAACGTACCACCGGGTGGTCTGATGGATGAAATTCATTTGCGGTGAACATTGTCACGGCACAGGCCCTCATCACCTCCACTCATGGCTTGGCTATGAGTATTAAAATAAAAATAGGACGAGACGTATGTATTCAAAAAAAAATAGCACGGCACTGGGGCGTAAAATCCCTGTTGGTAAAAAGCACTTGGCGGTGGCCGTGGGTTTAGTCATGGCTGCCCAGGCGCAAGGTATCGAATTTTATGCCGGCGGTGTTGAGGGCAATTTAGGCACTCAGCTATCCATGGGTTCTAGCTGGCGTCTAGAGGAACAAAATAAAACGTTGCTGGGCGACCCAAATATCAATAACGGCAATGCCAATTACCAAAAAAACGATGCTTTCTCTCAAACCTTTAACGCACGTAACGATTTACAAGTGAGCTATGAAAACTTTGGTGCCATTGTTAGTGCCAAATACTGGTATGACGCAGCACTGGAAAACGACGATAGTTTGGACGATTCGGATTATCACGAGCTTGCTAAGTTCTCGGGTGCACGCATCATGGACGCTTATGTATATGGTGAGTTTGAGGTACTGGATATGCCCATGGATGTTCGTTTGGGTAAGCAAGTTATCTCCTGGGGTGATAGCACCTTCATCCCTGGCGGCATCAATAGTGTAAATCCTTATGATCTAAGCGCATTTAGCCGCCCCGGTGCCAAGCTGAAAGATGCGGTAATCCCTGTGAGTATGGCGTTTGCCAATGTGGGTCTAACCGATAACTTAAGTGCCGAGGTGTTTTATCAGCTTGAATTTCATGAAACCGTTTTGGAAGGCTGTGGCACCTATTTTAGTGTTAATGATAACTTTGCTACCGGGTGTGATGGCGTCGAAATAATCTCTGCTGAAGTGATGAGCGCTCTAAGCGGTGGGGCCATTACCGATGCGTTATTGCTCGAAGGCAGCGACGATTTGGTGCGCCGCCCCAGCAGCGATGGTCAATTTGGTATCGCCTTGCGTTATGTGTCTGAGGCCCTGGATACAGAATTTGGCCTGTATGCCATGAACATTCATAGCCGCACTCCCGTTGGCTACGGCACCATGGCTTCTGCCACCCGTGCAGATCTATCGGCCGCAATGGATTCAGCCGTCATTGCTTCACTGACCAGCGATGCCACGGGTAGTTCGTTAGAGGCAGACCTTGAAGCTGCGGGTAATGGCTTGGTCCTAGGGGATACGGCGACTGCAGGCTATCACATAGCTTACACCGAGGATGTGCAGATTATGGGTCTTAGCTTTGCTACCGAAATTGCCACCATGTCGATTTCGGGTGAGCTAAGTCATCAACTGGATGTTCCTTATAATATTAATGATCAATTAGGCATAACTGCCTTGGTTGCTGCAAATGCGACGGTTGTAGCAACGGCCGGGGGAATATCAGCACTGGCAGGTGATGTGGGTAATACGGCAGCCTACCTGGATGCGGCAGTGGCTGAATTGTTAGCAAACGGCACGACTGAAGAGCAATATGCAGCTCAGCAGTTTGCGGCATATGGACCAGGGGAGGTAGCGGCTGGCTTCCGTTTATTTGACGTGTCTCAATTGCAGTTAACCGCCATTAAGCTATTTGATCAAACGTTAGGTGCCGACAGTGTTTTTGCGATAGTTGAAGCGGGTTATACCTTTGTCCATGATCTGGATGATAGCGCTTCTGCTAGGGAAACATTTGAAGGGTCTAGCGACGCTGATGCCAACACAGTGACGCAAAACGCTTGGGGTTACCGCGCAATTATCGGTGCAGATTATACTGACCTGATTGCCGGCATTACCTTGTCCCCCGAACTATTCATTAGCCATGACGTGGACGGTGTATCCGGTGCGGCTAACAGTGGTTTCATTGAAGGCAATAAGCGTATTGGCTTAACCCTGAACGCCACCATGAGCAATGACCTTACCGCCTCTGTTTCTTACAATCAATTAACCGGTGGTGACAACGACCGTGTTAGTGACCGCGACTTTGCATCCGTATCTGTTGGCATGCAGTTTTAAATCATTCCTCCCATAACGAGATTGCGCTGCTTCGCCAGCGCAAAGGACCTTTTATGAAAAAAATAAACATTGTCGCCTCTCTTGTGGCATTAACCATGGCAGCCAGTACCGCTTACGCCAAGGTGAGTCCACAAGAAGCCAGTGAGCTGGGTAATAAATTAACCTCAGTGGGGGCCGAAGCAGCAGCCAACGCAGCCGGCACCATTCCTGCTTACACGGGTGGCCTGGCACAAGACCTTTCTGTCGACCCTTATAAGGATATTTATGCCTCCGAACTGCCCTTGTTTGTCATTACCCATGACAACCTGGCTCAGTATAAAAAAAACCTAACACCCGGGCAGTTGGCCATGTTTGCCAAGTATCCAGGCAGTTACAAGATGGCCATTTATCCCACTCACAGAACCGCCAACTTTCCCAATCATGTACAGGTTAAAGCCAAAAAAAATGCCACCACCTCTGAATTATTAAGTGGCGGAAATGGCTTAACTAACTTTGATGAAACCGTGCCCTTTGCCATTCCAAAAACGGGTGTAGAAGTGATCTGGAATCATGAAACCCGTTTTCGTGGTCGCAACATAGAAATCAATTCTGCCAGCTTGCCGGTGGAGCGAGATGGCTCCTACATGACCATTAAAAGCCGCTCAAAATTTGCATTGCCGCAATACCTCAAGGGAGGCTTTAACCCTAAAAAAGACAAAAATATTCTTTTTTACTACACGGCTTACACCAAGGCGCCGGCCCGCTTAACCGGCAACGTGTTACTCGTGCACGAAACCATCGACCAGGTAAACGAGCCCAGAAAGGCCTGGCAATATAACGCCGGCCAGCGTCGCGTGCGCCGTGCCCCGCAGGTGGCTTACGATGCGCCGGATGGCGATGGCTTACGCACCACAGACCAAACCGATATGTATAACGGCTCACCGGATCGTTACAACTGGAAGCTGGTGGGTAAAAAGGAAATTTACATTCCGTACAACTCGTACAAGGTGATGGATCCTAATGCTAAGTACACAGACATAGTTCAACAGGGTCATATTAACCAGGATTTTGCCCGTTATGAACTGCACCGTGTATGGCATGTGCAAGCCACCCTTAAAGAAGGGGCCCGCCATATTTATGCCAAACGTGAATTATATGTGGATGAAGATTCCTGGCAAATTGCTCTGGCCGATCATTACGACAGCCGCGGCGAACTGTGGCGTTTTGCCGAGGGTCATGCGGTGCAGTTTGTGAATGCCAATGCCCCCTGGTATGCAGGCACCACCAGCTACGATTTAATGTCGGGGCGCTACAACGTGGAATTAAGTAACGAAGAGCGTGACGCCTTCATATTTGATACTCCCATGAAGCGTAAAGAATTTACCACCTCAGCTCTGCGTCGCAGCGGAAGGCGTTAACCTAGTAAAGCAAGGTGGCGAACGGATCACCTCCGGTGGCTGCCTTGTAACTGGCTATTTATTCCTTAACAGCTTGCCAATCTGGCAGGCCATAACGTTCCATGATGAGTGCAATTTTTTTGCGGCTGGAGTCCTCTGCCATTTTAAGATCGAAGTACTTCATCATATGGGCAATTTTTTTCGGGTGACGAGACTGAGGAGCAAACGCCATGTAAAAGCGTTCCGCTGTTAAGCACCCGGCTAATCGTACTTGCCATTTTACTTTCATGGATTTTAATTCATGCATGGCAAAGTTATAGCTCAATAAAAAAGTATCAATCCAGCCAAACTCCAGCTTCTTCATGTTTTTGCTGATGTATTCATGGTTGAAAGACATGAGTTGGAACTTGTCCTGGTTGTTGGCCATAAAATGGCTTAATTCAGCGATGGTTATGTCGTAGGCAAAGCCGATTTGTTTGTTTTTAAGGGAATCTATATTGGTATAGCGCCACTTGGAATCAGCCCTTGTCCAAAAGCACATTTTTTGCAGACCAAGGGCATGTTCAGGGTAAAGCAGGTTGGGGGCCTCTGATTTCACCGGGGCCAATAAGGCATGGGCTTCGCCGGCCTTGACCATGTTAATGGAACGGGTCCAAGGGTACATCTCAATGTCCAGTTCATATGGGCTGTCTTTAAAGATCATTCGAATGGTCTCGATGACAAACCCAGGGAGTGCCTTATCAACGCAAATCTGTGGGCACCAATCCACCGCTGCCACTCTTATGGTCTCGCTATGACCCCTATTAGATCCCACCACTAAGCATAAATACCAGCAGGCTATTAATACCTTGCTCATGACCACATTCCCCCTAAATAGCCCAGATAAGCCTGGCTGTACAAGCGGCAGGGCAGGCTCTTTAACAGTATAGCCAATCACCTTAAAAATCGTCGTGATTAGTTCTGCTAATAACAGGCAGCCCCATTACAGCCGTTACGGTTTTTATCTATGAACATTGTTCTTATTGTTTGATATTTCGCCCGACACTGTTATTATCTGTTCATGAACATTGTTCAGTTTTTAGGTGAGTAGCCGCATCCGGTTGCGCCTGACAGTAAGCAACGGAGAAATACCATGTTGATGATGGCTCACTATTTAAAAACCCTGGGTATTGTTTGCTTACTAAGCAGCGGTCTTGTGCAGGCAGATGCCGACGTCTATGGGCAGCAGTGCGCCGCCTGTCATGGCCCGGCGGGTGGTGGCAATCAAGCCATGCAGGCCCCCGCCATAGCCGGCCTCGACAAAGTGTATTTATCCAGGCAATTAACACACTTTAAGACAGGGGTTCGTGGTAATAATCCCGGTGACACCAGTGGCATGATGATGGCGGCCATGGCGAAACCGCTAACCGAAGCACAAATTAATCGCCTTGCAACGTACCTGGCTTCGCAACCCTTTATCTCTGCCAAGCCACCTGCAGAGACCGGCGGCTTCATGGGTCGGGGCCTGTATCGTAACTGCGGCAGTTGCCACGGAGCGCAAGCACAGGGCGAGCCTCAAATGAATACTCCTCGTCTGGCCGGACAGCACAGCTGGTACCTGTTAGCCCAACTTAAAAAATTCAAATCAGGGTTGCGCGGCAAGCACGTCAAGGATAAATACGGTAAGCAAATGCACCTGGTGAGTCAGGGGTTAGATTTCGATAACCTGTTGCCGAGCATCTTGGCCCATATCTCTCACCTCAAGGTAACCACACCAAACAAAGCCCAATCAACCAGCACCCATTGAGTATAAAAATATGAAATATCTAATATTCCTTGTATTCGTGCCGCCATTTTTTTTAAAGGCAAATGCCAGCGAGACATTGAGTGCGCACTGCCCCCCCAGTTTTCAAAAAAGCGCTGACAATAAGTGTGAGCTAGTGAGCCTGTATGATTTTTATGATTCCCCCCCGGGACACGGTGGCCTTCGGGTTGAACTGCCTAAGCTAAAACACAGTTACACACCGCAGCAAATGGACCTGGGTAAAAAACTGTTCTTTGATCCGGTGCTGTCTAAAAATCAGGACATGTCTTGTGCCAGCTGCCACCAATTGGAAAAAGGCTTGGCCGACGGCATGGCGCGCTCTATTTCTGCCAAAGATAAAAACGGCAAACACGGCAAGCTCAACCGGGGTACGCCCAGCCTGTGGAATATTGCCTTCCATGAACGCTTCATGTGGGATGGCCGCTCTAACAGTTTACAAACACAAGCCAAGCTTCCACTGTTTTCCGAGATTGAAATGGGCAATACCCCCGAAAATCTGGAGGCGTCATTGAACAGCATCCCGGCTTATGTGAATTTATTCGCGCAGGCTTACGGGGAAAAACCCGGCGCTGATAATACCGCTCATGCATTGGCCGCCTTTGAAACCAGCTTAATCAGCTTGAACAGCCGTTATGACCGCTATGTACACGGCGACAAGAATGCATTAACCGAGCAAGAATCCCGTGGCCACAATGCCTTTCGCGGTTTTGTTGGGCGCTGTTCACAATGTCACATGCCGCCCTTATTTACCGACGGTGAACTGGCCGTTATCGGCAGTCCACAGCCACAAGATTTGCCTGTGGATAAGGGCGCGGGGAGCTGGTCTAACGATCCTTTTTTATTGGGTGCGTTTAGAGTGCCTACCCTGCGTAACATTACCCGCACCGCCCCCTATTTCCATGCTGGCCAATTTGATTCTTTGCAGGAGGTGTTAGGTTTTTATAACGATACTCGGGGTCATCAAGCCCCCCCGACCCTGTCGTTAAAATTACATTGGCACATTCATATGACCGCAGGGGGCAAGCTCAGTAAACAGGATGAAGAAGACATAGTGGCATTTCTTTCAAGCTTGGAAGACGAAAAGTTACTGCCACAAAAACCTAACTCGGTACCTTCCGGACTAACACTCGACCTATAAACGCAATTAAACTAACGAGGCTCACCATGAAAAAACCTATAAAAACACTCGCCCTGGCTTTGTCCTTTGTCTTGGGGGGCTGCACAAATATTGCTGCCGTCAATGAAACGCAGGCAGGCTTAGCTACAACAGCGCAATTACAAAATTGTGATTTATTGGGTCAGCCAGAAAAAATGGCCAGCGCCTATCCAGAGTTGATTGAAGCTAAATGGGACAGAGAATTAGTAGGTTGTGGTGCAATCTATGCCTACGAACTGGCGCGTCAATCCACCTTCGATATTGAATTAAAACTGGAGGCACTGGCGGCCCAGCTGGCTTATTTCGAGGTATTGAAAAATTCCTACAATAAACTGTATAAAGCCGGGGAACTGGGTGAAGAATTAAATGAACTTTGGCGTGCTACCCGCAAGCGCTCGACCAACTTAATCGCCACGGTAGAAATCTTTGATGCCTTCATTCCTGAAGTTGGCCTATTGAAAGGGATATACACTCTGGCTAATTCTGAAGAAGATTCCACACCCAAAGAAATGCTAAATGCAATGCCGATAGCCTTAAAGCTGATTGAAAAAGCGGTAGCGGATAAACCCGAGGCCGCCGATGGTTTGGGCTTGTATATATTGGCACGTCTGAAACTAAACCTGCCTTCATTTATTGGCGGTGATACCGAGCAAGCCGTGGAGTTATTTAAACAAGCCATAGGTTATCAATCTGATAGCCTGGAATTCCATCGTTGGTTAATGCAAGCCTATGCCGCCACAGGTGAGATTGAAAAAGAAAAACAACTTATTAGCAAGGCTACTAAGCTGATAGATGAAAATATTAACGACCAGAATCGGGCCGATTTATATATTGTCTATGGCGGCAGTGCTCATAGATATGGCATGAAAAAAGAAATCGCCTTTTACAGTGAAAGCCGCAGAGCCCTGTTTGCTGACAAACCCTACTTATTAACCCGTAAAATGGGTTCCGTTGTTGGCCATGGTGGCAACGACCCTATTACCGGAACAGATCCAAACGAAATCTAACTGCCACTAATAACAACAGGTAACAAACATGAAACTTAAATTATTTATTACACTCATGCTGGCACTGCTGACCAGTGTCAGCCATGCAAATATACTCACAGTGAAATCAGGAAGCAGCATTCAATCTGTGATCCAACAGGCAAAAGATGGCGACACCATTTTGGTGGAACCGGGTTATTATCATGAGTCGATTTATATCGATAAACTAAACATCACCCTTAGGGGATTAATCAAAGATGGTAAGTATGCTCACCTGGATGGCAAGTCTAAACTCAATGACGGCATTATCGCCTCGGGCCACGGCATCACCATTGATAGCTTAAAGGTAACCGGCTACAAGGGTAATGCCATCATGACCCAGGGCGCCAACAACTTTAAAATTATTAACAATGTGGTACATGCCGCCTTTTACGGTATTTTCCCGCAATTCGGTAAAAATGGCTTGGTCAAAGGCAATGTCATTTCCGGTGCCGACGATGCTGGTATCTATGTGGGCATGTGTGATCACATAGATGTCATAGGCAATACCACTTTCGAAAACGTAATGGGTATAGAATTTGAAAATACTCGCCATGCTTTGATGGCCGACAATCTGATATATAACAACTCCTCCGGCATCACGCTGACGTTAATACCCAGCCTGCCGGTAAAAGATGCCCATCATCAGGTCATTCGTAACAATATCATACGCAACAATAACCTTGCCAACTTCGCACCAGCCAGCTCAATTGCTGCCACGGTTCCTGAAGGCGTAGGTATTCTCATAGAAGCGGTAGATGACGTTATCATTATAGACAACATCATCGAAGACAATAAAACCGTGGGGATTTTTGTCACTGACATGTATACCTTCGGACTAGGTGGCGATAGCAAGGTAGAGCCTTATGTTGATAATATTCAAATTTACCAAAACACCTTAATCAACAATGGTAATGAGCCATTTGGTACGCTGGGCGATTTAATAACCATGACCGGGAAAACCGGTTTGGAACTGCTCACCACGGGTAAAGAGCGTACCTCCTGTTACGCCAAACAAAAAGAATTAGATCAGATGGGCGCCGATAAATGGACTATTTGTGGCGAAAAATTCTCAAGTACTGATTATAAAACTGCCATGCTGGATAAGCCTTTTGATTCACCAAAATATACGGCAGAGCAAAAAGGTCGCCTCACCTATTTAGCGGTTTGTAGCGGCTGTCACACTTATAATACCGTATTGCACGGGCCTTCAATGCAAGCCATACAAGCCATGTATACAGATAACCTGGCAGGCCTGGAGAAATACATAGCAAACCCGGAACGTAAACGTAAAGACTTTTCCGAAATGCCGCCTCAGGCTTATCTTGGCGAGGAAAATATATCTGCCATTGCCAAATATGTGTTATTTGATTTAAAGAATTAATTTCTAATGGCTATTGCACTTTAAGTTGCCCTCTTTGACCCTGCTGATCTTAAACTATGGAGCAGAAGTGAATGCGTGGGTCCTTTTTTAGCAGTTGCGCAGTTTAATGATTTAGCTGTGACTTCAAAACCAGACGTAATAAATTTAGTCTGGAATCAAGTTGCAGCACAGTCTCTTGGCCTTCTTCCTCAATAGTCACTAACCATGATGGTCATATTCATGAATCAAATATTTAAATATTAAGAGATATCTCCTGGAGCACAAAGGCAGCAGATATACACAGGGTAAAAAGTTGAAATCGAATTCACTGCAGGGCCATTCGATTTCCCCCCCCCCTATTCACTTGTAACGCCATTACAGCCCACTTAAATACCAATACCTCCCTAAAAAATAAAAAACATAGGATAAGGATAATCGGAAAGCCGCCAGATTGAAGCGCCATTTATTCGCCAACTCTATGGCCACACTAAAATACAGAAATCTAAAATATTAAAATATCTTCAATAATATGAATGGCATGCCAAGACCGGCCACCGTGCTGATTAACGGTTGTAAAGAAAGACTGATCCGTCGCCGTGAAACACTTTAAGATGTTTACCGAAGAGAAGAAACTCCTGATTGGCTAGCATTGCAATAGCTATCAAGCACTGACTAAGGTGGCACATTTTATATGATTTAGCAGTGGCCTGAATTAGGTTGTTCGTTATATTTTATTGGTAGTAGGGCTGCAAACTTAAAGGGAAAAAAACTGCCTGCCACGGTGTTTACTGAGGGGGTGAACCAGACAATGCTCTTAATGACTCCAGAGGAAAATAAGTGACCTTATGCCAGGTTCATATTTTAGCTAGGATGCATCAAGTCTTGAAGGTTCCTTAACATTTGCGAAGTATAAATCTCAACGATTTCATTCCCTGCTTCCTCACCTATTGAAAGGGCCAAACGTATGGCAGCACTCCCCAGGTGCATATGTAACAAGATTGATTGTTTTAACATGGACCAGCTTTCTTGCGGAAAGTATCGATTAAACCCTGCATAGAGAATCTCATGGGTAACTCGGGTGTTTTCCATATCCATGTTTTCCAGATTTTTATCTGCGACGGTGCCAATTAAAATATCACGCAACACAGGATCTGATTTTTGCCGTCTATAATGATCATTCATTAATTGCACAACCACCGTGGCCACTTCGCCACCGGAAGAAATTTTAGCTACCGAGTCTGTCACCTGTTTCTGCCAGTCATCTAAATAGCTTTTCGCCAACGCTTCAATGATGGCGCCCTTGTGAGGGAAGTATTGATAAATAGAGCTTATGGTCACGTTTGCCACATTCGTTATTTCTCTCATTTTTAAACCGTTGCTGCCTTTTTCCAAGACAATTAGCCTGGTGGCAGCCAGAATCGAATCCATCCTGGCCTTGCTGCGCAGCTGTTGTGGGTGGCGTGTGGGTGCATCATTATTTTTTACTGATACCATAAATTTATGAGTTACCCTGCCATATATTGACTTGGCTATTATGATACTTTATATGAGCAATGTTTTGTTTTAATGGTGAGGATGAGAGACTTTATGTATCTATAGGTGCAGTGCTTTACATTTACCAGTTAGTGAAATTGGTAATATCAGTGGGACTTATCAAAGGGGAGCTGCTTATGCGCTTTAAAGCCCATGTATCAGTATTATTGCGCTGCCCCTGTGTGCCTGATAATGACACAAGTCTAGCTGCAGGGGATGGCATTTGATGTTATTTGGCCAGGTACTAATCTAGGAGAAATTCCATGTATCTATGGTTATCCAATTTATCTGTGTAGCTACTGTGTTCCCTTATTACGCTAAAAGACAGTCGTTCATAAAGCTGTTGGGCCCTTGGGTTGATGACAGATACATCCAGGCTAAGTTTCTTTAAGCGCATACCCAGGGCACGCTTTTCCATTAGTTTAACCATTTTTTCACCAATTCCCTGGCCCTGGTACTCACCACTGACACCCACATGACAAAGGTAAAAACAGCCTTTTAAAGGGGGTTTTACCAATTTAGCCTCAAATTTTAGACCTCGAAACAGGTTCTTAAGCCCGCCTCTGGCACCAAAAAACCGAAATATTTGAAGTGCAGTGGCCAGCATAGTACCTGCCATACTTTTTTTAGTAAATGCACCAATGATGCCCACCACTTTTCCATCCAGTTCAGCCACAAAGTGTTGTTGATAGCTAAACAAGACGTCTTCGCGCACAAACATGTACCGTAAAAAATCCAGGGAAGTGGACTTCTTATTACCCGAAAACACAAAGTCAAATGCTCTGGGGCCGGAGCTGTATATCAACTCAACTACCACATTCACATCCGCCTTACGGGCGGGACGAATAATTACATCATCCATATCATTCTCTCTACATTGGCAATGTCCACATTCCCCTATGGTAATGGAGAATGCCTAGAGCCTCAGGAAATTTACGCAAGGCTCGTTAGGCTTAAATTTATATTTCATGAACAATGGTCATATTATCATGTGGGATGGCATAGTTTCAATAGTGCAACACGAGGGGGATTGTAGAAAGTGATGGCTAGATATCTGACAATAATTAATCCAGGCGCTAATCCTTGTGAAATAGGGTTAATGTCAGGCCTTGCCAGGTGTCAAAATGGGCGAATAGCGTCAGTGTCGACTACACTGAGGCTAAGCGTTTTTTGGCAGGTGTGAAAATGAAACACTTGTATTGGGTCTTATTGTTATTTGCCGCACCACTTTATGCAGAGGAAGACATCTCTCACCTGTTTGCCCTATCCTTGGAAGATTTATTGAAAGTAGAGGTGAGAGGGGCCACCCTTACCTCCCAGAGCCTACAGACCGTGCCAGCCGCCGTCACAGTGTTCACCCATAAAGAATTTAATAGATTAGGGCTGGATACCCTAGATGAACTGATGAACCTGGTGCCTGGCTTTCAATCGTACCGCTCTTCACTGGTGTCATTGGATTACCCCTTTTCTTCCCGAGGTCGGCGCATTGGCAATACCGCAGCGGAGATTTTGATAATGGTGGATGGCATACGCCTTGCCGGTCCTCGTAACAGCGGCAGTTCTACCCTTGTGCCAAAATACCCTCTGATGCAGGTCGAACGTATAGAATTTATTCGTGGCCCAGGGTCGGCTGTGTATGGCTCCAATGCCATGATGGGGGTGATCAATATTACCACCCGAGCGGACGTCTCTGAGGTGAATGTCGGTATTGGCAGTTTCAATCGCCGTAAGGCCCATCTACTGACATCAAAGCAAATGGGGGATGTGAGCCTAGACCTATTTGGCCACATAGACATGGATGATGGTGATACTTACCGAGTGCAGGATACCTTCAGTACTAACCGTATAGGTACCGATGACCCGCGTGATCTTGCGAGCTTCAATATGAAACTTCAATGGCAAAACACGCACCTAAACCTTCAGCACAACCAATTTAAGGTGGAGGATTTTTATGGGCTCGATACTTTGTCTAACGGTTTTAACCACCAAGCGGCGCGTTTAACGTCACTCTCTTTGCAACAGGATTTTGATTGGCAGGCAATATATTCCTATGTTTGGCTCAGCTACACGCGCTCCAGATGGAGTCTAGCCGTACAATTGACTGCGCCAGGTGCCCTTCCCACCAGCAGCCCGCCCAGTAACGATGCCTTGTTTGTTAGTGCCGTTTTTGATGATTACAGTGAGACCCGTATGCAGTGGCATAACGATTGGAATATCACAGGGCAAAGCAGTTTGCAGTTCGGCATTGAGCGTCGCCATATTGATGCGCCCGAGACCATCATTAAAAATAATTTCGACTTGGGCGATCTGGCCAGCGGAAATACTCCCATCCGTTATTACGGCAGTTTACTTGCCACCACATCGCTACAAAAGGAATCCAGGCGTGACATTGTTGGGGTTTATGGCCAGTACCAGCATCAGCTGTTAGAGAGCACTCACCTAACACTGGGTGGGCGACATGATGACTTTTCCGGTATCGGCTCTCAACTTAGTCCTCGCTTTGGTTTGGTGCAGGTATTAAATGACCACCATAGTATCAAGCTGCTCTATGGTGAAGCTTTTCGTGCCCCGGCTGAAGATGAACTTAATTTACTGAATAATCCGGTGCTGTTGGGAAATCCTGATTTAGAACCAGAAACGGTGCAAACTAGCGAGATTATTTGGGTGGGGCAGTGGTTTGATACCGGCATCTTACTGGGTTATTTTGATAGTCGTTTTAAGAATGCCATTGTGCAGGTTGAGAGTGTTGGAACACGGGCATATGAAAATGAGGATCAAGACCCCAGCAAGGGTTTCGAGCTAGAGCTATCACACGAGTTGAATGACTCTTGGTTATTGCGCAGCACCTATACACACTTTAGTGATACACCCGAACTCTCCTTTCGGGAAGCCGATCAGCTGGCTTCTTTGATGACCAACTACCAACAAGGCCACTGGAATGCCAATCTGTTTGCCACTTATCATGGTAAGCAGGAAATGCCAGCACTTGATAGTGACGGTAGCCGTATTCGCTTGGATGATTACTGGTTGTTATTTGCTAAGCTGCAGTATGAGTCTGCCCCGCAACGGCAAGCCTATCTACAGGTGAAAAACCTATTAGATAAGGATTATTCTACACCACCTTCAAGTACAAATTTAACTGAAGCGGTGCCAAATCGTGGACGGGAAATACTGGCTGGATTCGTTTGGAACTTTTAAGATTTTTACGAGCCAAAAAAGAACAGTTTACGCTGTACCTGCGTTGGCACTCTAATGTCGAAAGTCCGACGGTACCTTGCCGGTTAAATTCTTAAAAAAACGATAAAAACTGCTACTTTCGCTGAAGCCAACCAGAAGTGCGATGTCTTCCATGGGCAAATCGCTTGCCTGTAAATTCTGAATGGCAATTTCTTTACGTACATTGCTGGTGAGTCGATCACCAGTGCGTAGCAGGGTCGTTATTTTCTATTTGCGCTATAGATCGACACAGGCTCCATTTCCTACATTATCCCCCATATCCGTCACCAGGGCGAACGAAGTTGCTAATAGCGATGCTGGATCTTGTAGGAGGCTTGGGTGAAATACACTTTAAATAGAATAGGCTTTAAATGTCGTTTGTTTAATCTATTAACGCGCCTTCAAGTTATTCGGTAGCTACAAAAAATCCTTTTATAGCTTTCTAATATATCTATTAAGTTCGCTCAGAACAGGCAGCAGACTCCAGTCAAGGTCACAGCTTACTATTTAGCGGGTGGCTGGCAATAAAGGTAGAGTTTCCTATACTGAGATAGGTAAAAAAAGTCGCTATTTAGGGCGTATTCCAGTGAAAATATCATCACTGATTTTCTCTATATTATGTACCTCTGCATTCAATTCAATGGCATTGCAGACAGACAAGAATATCGATTACCTTTTTACTTTTTCGCTTGAAGAGTTGTTAAAGGTCAAAGTGACCGGTTCAACTCTAA
>MAAA01014202.1_pt1 | contig 15754 bp, 13 predicted proteins | sample 1115971 | NCBI WGS metagenome assembly MAAA01 (sample SAMN04961123, study PRJNA320927) | seawater metagenome | isolation source: sample BD02T6 sea water enriched with oil for 6 days | place: USA:Gulf of Mexico | collected 2013-07-27 | reverse complement strand
GCCCTGTCTCTTGGGCCGTGATGGGTTAATCTAGTAAAGAGAATAAACATGTAGAGCCGATAGGGGAGTGTTGGCGGACGCGGGTTCGAACCCCGCCGTCTCCACCAAATTCTTGCTTTTAGAACCTTGAAAGCGAAGTTTGATGACACAGGAACAGTACTTGTACTGGACCAGCCAAAATCCGGTTTTCAGTCCATCGAAGACCATCAAAAAGCCCAACTCTGGTTTGCACAGGTTGGGCTTTTTTGTGCCTACATATAAGCTACAGCCCCCATCACCCCTAGAGAGCACAAGGGCCTCCACACCTCACCATCCACCAGCAACACAAAGAAAATACAAACTCAGTATCAGCCGTTTCCCCTCAATCCAAGATCAGAAATCTACACCCGCTTCCACTGTCACAAGAAGCCAAAAGGTACCAAGAGGTGTCACTACATCCCAGCCATATAGTACTATGCTTAGTACTACGCCATAACTGAAAGGACTCTGTAGTACTATGCCTAGGATAACAAAGCCATTAAGTGACACACTAATAAAGCAGAAAAAACCTGAAGCTCGCGCATTTAGCCTTTGTGATGGCAATGGCTTACAGTTACTTATAAGGCCAAGCGGGACTAAGAGCTGGCAGTTTAAATATTACAAACCCATATCTAAGAAAAGAACAATCATGGGTCTAGGTCGCTACCCTGAAGTCTCGCTTGATCAAGCAAGAGCGCACACCCTCGATGCCCGCACTCTGTTATCTCAAAACATTGATCCCCAAGAGAGTCGTGACAATCAAATCCGCACCCAAAGAATTGCAGAGAGCAATTCACTTGAACATGTAACAAAAGCATGGCTTGAAATAAAAGCATCTCAAGTCTCTACAGACCATGCGGATGACATTTACCGATCCTTTGAATTGCACTTATTCCCACAACTGGGACAAATTGCCGTATCTAAATTAGCGGCAGATATAGCAATTAAGGCTCTAAAGCCGATACAAGCACGGGGCCACTTAGACTTAGTCAAACGGCTAGCCCAACGACTAAACGAAGTAATGACATTTGCTGTGAATACAGGCCTGATCAACCAAAACCCACTTACAGGCATTACAAAAGCGTTTAAAGCAGCAAATAAGCAGCATTACCCCACTATTAAACCTTCTGAGATCCCAATATTCGTAAATCGACTGATGGAGGCCAATATTACCCACCTAACAAGATCCCTCATTAAATGGCAATTGCATACAATGGTTCGCCCAGGTGAAGCTGCTGGCGCTAAATGGACAGAGATTGACCTTAAAAATAACCTCTGGGTTATTCCTGCAGAACGAATGAAAAAGAAAAAAGAACATACAGTTCCCCTAACAAAAGAAGCTATCGCCATATTACAAAACTTAAAAGACAAAACAGGTCATACGGAACACGTTTTCTATTCCGCCAGAACTAAAAGCGGCCACTTAAATGAAAGCACAGCCAACGTAGCCCTTAAGAGAATGGGCTACCAAGGGACGTTAGTTGCACATGGAATGCGATCCATTGCCAGTACAGCTTTAAATGAACATGGCCACCCCGCAGATCTAATAGAGTCGGCATTAGCACACGTAGACCAGAACAATACCAGGGCATCATACAATCGAGCAGAGTACGTCGAAGAGAGGCGCCCTATAATGGAATGGTGGTCAGAATTAGTACAGCCTTAGATCTATTTTGAATAGCTAAATAATAATCCCAAAAAAAACCCTTAAATAGAGTGTGCACTAGCTGCACACCAATATAGTTTTTTTAAAATCCCCCCCTGTAAAAACCAACACTCTCTAAAAACATCTTATAAACAAGTGTGCAGCCATTGCACACCTTCAAAAACCCATATTAATCTTTACGAAAAAATCGGCCCAGAAATCCATATTTATGCGTCTACCATAAAATAATCGAACAAAGAAAAGAGATAAATATGAATAGGTTCTTAACAATAAATCAAGTGTGCAAACTAACAACACTAAGTACCTCAACCATCTACCGGCTCAGGAAAAAAGGTAAATTTCCTAGCGGGAAAATGCTTTCCAATCGCCGAAGGGGGTGGCCTGAAGAAGAGATTAACGCATGGCTAGGCCAAAGGAGCGACGACAATGGAGATTACTAAAATTGAAATGATTTTAGTCCACCTTATTCACAAAAAGGTCATTAATCAAAGAATCGCCGGGGCTAAGTATGACTGCTGGAGACTGTCCTCAATCATCTCTGATCTAAGGAGGTACGGCATAGATATTGAGACACAGAAAAAAAAGGGTGAATCTTGCATTTACTACTTAAAATCGCATTCAGAGGCAAAAACCCTAGCTCTAAACTATAGGTACCAAAGGTTAGAACAATATTAAAGGCTGTCAGTTGACTGCCTATGAACCACGATTAACCGAAATTCGAAAAATAAAATACTAACGACAATGCAGGGGAATAAAGGACATAAGCTAGATTGAGCAGCTTATTTTACTGGGGCATTAATAGTATTAAAAATACAGTACCTTCAAATAAAGGCAATTAAAAAGTGCTCTATATAAGCCATGGAAATAAATACGCCTACAAAGATCATATTTTCACCATTCAAAATTTAGAAAGTTTTTATACCAAGATTCTGTATCAAAGCATTCAACAGATAGAAAGTATGCTTTCACACCATCAACGGGTATTTTTATACCGGTTTGACCTGCACTGCAAAAGCTATAGTCACTGCAATACAGCCCTGAGCAAGTTTATCTCAAAGCTAAAATACTGGGTAATGTCTAACTACGACACTCTTCGGTTGGCCTATATCTGGGTTAGGGAGCACAAGCCCCCTACTCCAACTCAACATTATCATGTAGTGATCATGGTTGATGGCAGTAAGGTGGACACTCCCTATCCAATCGTTAAAAAAATAAGAGAACTATGGGCAGGTGAACCCTACTTCCCAAAGTCACCCTACTACAGGATGAAAAGGCACCATTATCGGTCGATACAAGACGCTATTTACCGCATCTCTTATTTAGCAAAAGTAGAGACGAAGTCAGCTAAAAAGAAAGCAACGAATGCCTATAGCTGTAGCAGAATAAAACCACATCCTACAAAAACAGCCTTCGATTTTGACAATATTAACCCGTAATCAATGAAATTAACCAGAAGCTACACCGATCGCTTACTTTAAAAGCCAACTTCGCCTACAGCCCTTTATTTATGGGGACTAACGACCACACCCCTCATATCTATTCGCACTTCGAAACTTGAAAATTCGCACTCTCCGAAACGAACCCATGGAGCTATTTGTCAAGTACTTTGTATTCGCACTTCACAGCCCCTTATTTCAGCTACAAAATATAGACTAATGCCCCCGGCTAGAATCACACGTTCCCATCTTCAACATACCTTAGTACTATGCCCATCAAATGAAAATAACCCACGGATAGGGCAAGTATTTACCCTACCCATACTGGTCAACCCGCCATCGCTAACGATCAGTTATCCAAATTGGAAGTACCATGTCACAGCTAACCCTCCAACAATTAGAAAGCTTCCTATGGGAAACCGCCGACATTCTGCGCGGCAACATGGACGCATCTGAGTTCAAAGACTACATCTTCGGCATGATGTTCTTAAAGCGCCTGTCAGACGCCTTTGACGAGTCACGTGAGGCGGTTATTGCCCATTACGTAGCCACAGGCAAGAGCCAAGCCCAAGCAGCAAAGCTGGCCGAAGACGAGGATGAATACGACGATACCTTCTACATGCCTACCAATGCCCGTTGGGACCACCTAAAGGACTTAAAGCACGACATAGGCAGCGAGCTAAACAAAGCCACCGAAGCCATTGAAGAGCACAACTCGTCGCTTGAAGGTGTATTGGTCACCATAGACTTCAATATTAAGAACAAGCTAAGTGATAAAAAGCTGCGAGACCTGTTAAGCCACTTTAACCAGCACCGTTTGCGTAACAGCGATTTTGAACGCCCTGATCTACTGGGTACCGCATACGAATACCTAATCAAAATGTTTGCCGATAGTGCAGGCAAAAAAGGCGGCGAATTTTATACCCCCTCAGAAGTGGTGCAGTTATTAGTGTCCTTGCTTAAACCTCATGCGGGTATGCGTATCTACGACCCCACATCCGGTTCTGGCGGTATGTTAGTACAAACTCGTAACTACTTAGCAGCACACAACGAGAACGCCGCCAACCTCTCGTTATACGGCCAAGAGATGAACCTAAACACTTGGGCCATCTGCAAGATGAACATGTTCTTGCACGGGGTATTCAGTGCCGACATTCGCAAAGGCGATACCCTGCGCGAACCCCAGCATACTCAACACGGCGAACTCATGACCTTCGACCGCGTTATCGCCAACCCTCCCTTCTCATTAAAAAAATGGGGCAAAGACGATGCCGATAACGACGCCTATGGCCGCTTCCCCTACGGCACACCACCTAAAGACGCTGGCGACCTTGCCTTCGTACAACACATGATCGCCTCAACCAATGCCGAAGGCATGGCAGGCATCGTCATGCCCCACGGCGTATTGTTTCGAGGCTCCAGCGAAAAAGCCATTCGCCAAGGCATGCTGAAAGACGATTTATTAGAAGCCGTTATCGGGCTGCCTTCAGGTTTATTTTATGGCACAGGCATTCCTGCGTGCTTGTTAATCATCAACAAGAAAAAGCCTAAGAAGCGTAAAAACAAAGTGCTGTTCATTAATAGCGAACTGGAATTTGAAGAAGGAAAAAACCAAAACAAACTGCGCGAACAAGACATTGCCAAGATAGTGAATGTGTTTGAGAAGTTTACCGAGATCAAACGCTATTCCAAAGCGGTCGACATCAGCGAAATTGGAGAAAACGACTTCAACCTAAGTATTCGCCGTTACGCCGATACCAGCCCACCTCCCGAAATGTTCGACGTGCGCGCCATATTACACGGCGGTATTCCAGTACGCGAAGTAGAAGACACTTACATTCAAGAAGAAATACTGAATGGCTTTGATGTGTCTGCTGTTTTTGTAAAGCGCAACAAAAGTTACTACGACTTCCGTAAGAGTATCAAAGCAAAAAAACAGATTCGTGATGTCGCAGGAGATGCTGCTGGCAATACAGTAATCCAACAACTGGAATACTGGTGGGATAAGTACAAGGTGTCATTGCAAGAACTAGATGACCAAGTAGCTGATGCAGAAGATGTAATGAAAAGCTTCTTGCAGGAGCTGGGTTATGAGTAATGTCGTTCCTGAAGGATGGATGCAAGCAAAGCTAAATGAAATATCAAAGGTTTCAATTGGGTTAGTAACATCAATGACAAAGCATTATGTTGAGTCAGGCGTGCCGCTAATTAGAAACTCAGATATTAAAGAAAATAAAGTTAGGCAAAGTAAGCTTATTTATCTAAATCCGGAATTTGCAAATGAAAACTCATCAAGGTCAATATTTCACAAGGATATTGTAACTGTTCATACTGGTAATATTGGTACATCAGCAGTAGTACCAAAAGAACTTGATGGCTGCCAAGGGTTTGCGACTATAAATACAAGAGTGAATCAATCTATAATTGATCCGTACTATCTAAGTTGGTTTTTTAACACTGATTCCTTCACTAGTTTTTGTATGTCCGTTTCAACCGGCGACGGTAGAAGCAACCTAAACCTTAAAGATTTTATAGTAGCAAATATCGTCTACCCCCCACTCCCCGAACAGCAAAAAATCGCCGCCATATTATCATCCGTTGACGAAGTAATCGAAAAGACCCACGCACGAATCAACAAACTGAAAGCCCTTAAAACAGGTGTAATGCAAGAACTGCTCTCTCCCCGCGAAGGTCAGGCGGCCAATAAAAATAGTACGCAAGGTGAAAGTAAAAGTGGCCTGCTCCACACTGAATTCAAAGATTCACCTCTGGGGCGTATTCCGGTTGGGTGGGAGGTAAAATCATTTTCTGATATTTTTGAATTAAAGAATGGAGTTAACAAAGGCAAGGATTTCTTTGGAAATGGAGTTCCGATCATAAGCTACAGAAATGTATATGATCGCGATGGAATAACCGACGAAAAAATTACCGGTCTAGTTGAAATGAATGAAAGTGAACTGAGTAGATTCCACTCCCAATATGGTGATATATTCATTACAAGAACGTCAGAAACACCAGATGAAATTGGATATGCTAATATTTACCTTGGTTGCCGCTCAGATGTTGTTTTTAGTGGTTTTGTAATTCGCGCCAGACAAATAACTGAAGTTCTAAATCCCATCTATAGTCTATATGCATTTCAGACCCATTCGATTCGAGAACAAATGATACACAACAGTAAATTTACAACTCGCGCCGGAATTAGTGGAGAGTCCTTATACAGGTTAAAAATGGTAATCCCTACCATGGACGAGCAAAACAAAATAGCAGATGCATTAACTTCGATTACCAATCGAATCGATTCATTAGAAATTAAAAATAAATCTACCAAGTCTATGAAAAAAGCCCTAATGCAAGACCTACTCACCGGCAAAGTCCGCGTTCAGGTTCATGCAGCATGAGCCAGCCATTTAACATCACCATCTCTGTGCCTTCGGGAAATCCCGATAAACTGCGCATTATCGAAAAGACCAATCGGCTAAGCCAAGCCTTGGTCTTTAACCGCTCTGAGCTATCTGAGCTGGCCAAAACCCGCAAAGAGCTGGAATACACTGGCGTCTACATGCTGGTTAACAGCAGTGGTGATTCATTACCTGAGATTTACGTGGGTGAAGGCGAGTCGGTACTGACCCGTTTAAAAAGCCATTCAAAAGAAGATACTAAAAAAGAAGATAAAAAAGATTTCTGGGAGTGGGCGGTTGTTTTTATTAATCGTGATAATAGCTTGCACAAAAGCCACATCCAATACATTGAAGCTGAGCTAATTGAACGAGCCACCAGCAATAAACGCTGTATTTTAAATAACGGAAAACTGCAAAACAAACCCAGTATTCCCGAGCCTATATTATTTGAAGCGCAAGACCTGCTAAACGACATCTATCACATAGTGCCGTTACTGGGCATAAGCGCGTTTGAGTCGGTAACCGATACCCAAGTAGAAGAACACTCAGAAATGCTCTACTTGCGCACTAAGGGCTTAAAAGCCACAGGTTTCACCGCCGCCAGCAAGCTGGTGGTTAAGCAAGGCTCGCAAGCGGTTAAAGATGATACTGCCTCTATATCAAAAGGCTTTAGTAACTGGCGCGCCACCCTAACAGAGCAGGGAGTTTTACAGCCGCAGGGCGAATACCTTACCTTCAGCCAGGATTACACCTTTGAATCCCCCTCTACGGCCGCCGCCGTCATCATGGGCCGCAATGCCAATGGGCGAATTGAATGGCGTACTAAAGACAATGTGAAGCTTAAAGAATTGCAAGAGCGTGAGCTTAATTACCCTACTTCACGGCCAACCACCGAAAAGTGTAGCTAATGACCAATCAAAAATTCACGGAAGAATACCATTTCACCACCATCGAAGAGCTGTTAGACGCTCAGGCCCTCTGGAAAAAAAAGGTTAACCTAGATGGATTTATCTTTAGTATTTCTACCTATGATGTATTTCAGTGTACGCTAAAGAATGCTCTGATGGATGATAACAACCCTTTTACCGCGCCGCTAACAGCATGATGATAGATATTGATAATTTTCCTCGATAGCCAATTCCAAAGAAAAAATACAGCTAACTTAGCTTAATCAATAAAAAACTGAGGACGGATCATCTCCCCATGGAAAAATGTTCAAAAACGGACTGTAAATCAGACGTATACAATAATTCAAGTTTTTGCATGCCACATCGAGAAGAATCTAAATTCAGAACTATACAAAGTGATACGGATTTAATTGACGTCATAACAGAAAAAGCCCACCTGGGGACTAATCAATCTGAGATGGATAAGAGGGATACCCTGACTATTTATCTAACTAAAAAACCTGAACTAAGCACAACCGAATTGTCATCTATAAAGATCACAATGAAGTTCTCCAATGTTATATTCAACATCAGTAGTCAAGATCAGTTTCATTTAGCATCGGCCACATTAAACAAACTCCACGCTATAGAATTCAACTCCTGTACATTTAATTCCACAGGGATACTTCTAAATATACCTAAAAACATAAAATTTCATGAATGCAACTTTCTTGAGGAACACTCGACAAGCAACAACACGTTTAACAGTATAGAAAGCTACAGGGAATATGAAAATTGCTATTTTCTTAAAAAAGTAAAGTGTACAGACAGCGAACAAAATCATAGCCTCTTAAATAACTATACTTTTATAAACTGTAATTTCAAACAAGATTTAGATTTAAGCCAAGACAACAAGAGTATTCAGATCACTACAAACGTTCAGAACTACATTAATATAGATATAAAACACTCTACATTCGAAAAACGTTTCACACTAAATGATAGGGAAATAAGTAATCTAGATATTGAAAAATCAACTTTTGGTGAAAAGATAGAGATTAGAAGAACCAATATTACCGAAGATTTTAAATTAAATAGCGTTAAAATAACCGACATATTGGACCTTTATAAATGTAAAATATCTAGATTCAGCATCGAAAGAGCTAGATTCTATGGATACGTTGGATTTGAAAATTGCGAATTTGGCAATATAGGCCGCCCCAAAGAGAGTAAACCCGTTACATTCACCTATGCCACCTTTGAAGATATCCTTAACTTTAGAGATGCTCGCTTCAATGACGGCTTAAATATCGCAATGATAAATGCCAAAGTAACTCCAAATTTTCATGGTGTGTATGTTAAAGACAAAAACTCGAATAGAGAGACCTTTAGAATAATCAAGAACGCCCTTGATAGTGTTGGAAATCATATCGAAGCCAATAAATTCTACGCCCTTGAAATGAAGAAACATCACGAAGAAATAAAAAAATCAGGAAGAAAACAAGAAATAGTCATATTTTTTCTAAATCGAATCTTTTCCAATTTTGGCCAAAGCTATATACAGCCGATGGCATGGCTTATTGCGACTTCCCTACTATTACTTGGAATAACGGAACTAAAAGAATCAAACCTGCTATATAGCATCTACCTTCCAGCTAATATTTATATTTCGAAGTTTGTTGGTTTTTTTAATAACCTAGCTTTGAACGTAGTGCCATTTAAACGATTCCTAATAGATGGACTAGAATTCCTGAGTTTACTTTTTTACGTCATTAACATAACTCTCATTTGGCTCACAATCACGTCTATTAAGAGAAAAACCAAAAGGTAATTTTAGTTTACATATTCACTTTCAAGTTAATGAATAATTCAACTCGCTAACTCGAGAAAACTATGCCGCGTAATTACAAACAATAGTATTCGTTTAACCATGATCGCTCCATTAGGTATATAGGCCGTGGCGAAATATAAAAACGTTTGTTATTTAACCATATAAAAGGGGAAATTTTTGTGAGCCAGCCATTTAACATCACCATATCTGTGCCCTCTGGTAATCCCGATAAATTGCGTATTATCGAAAAGACCAATCGTTTAAGCCAAACCCTGGTCTTTAATCGCTCGGAACTATCTGAACTCACCAAGACTCGCAAAGAGTCTGGAATACACAGGCGTATATATGCTAGTCAACAGCAGTGGTGACTCGCTTCCTGCGATTTATGTGGGTGAAGGCGAATAGGTTCTATCGCGCTTAAAAATACTCCACGGATGCAAAGAAATAATTCTGGGAGTGGGTCGTGGTATTTGTTACCGCGACAATAACCTGCACAAAGGGCAAATCCAGCATGTGGAGGCATCGTTAGTAGAACGAGCCACCAGTAACAAACGCTGCATCTTAAATAATGACACTGCTCCTAAAAAACCCAGTTTACCCGAATCTGTATTATTTGAAGCTGAAGACCTTCTTAACGATATCTATCATATAGTGCTGTTACTGGGTATAAGCGCGCTGAATCTCTATCCATGGCCGCCTAACGCTGTTTCAGGCCCTAGTGCTAATGGCCACACTGAGTGACGCTCCAATAACGCCACTACCATTAAATAAACAGAAGAAACAGAAGAAACAGAATGAAAACCTTACGATTATCGATAGAATACTGTTCCTTAGAATTTACAATAGTATTAAAAACGGATTTTGCACTTACATGTTTTCAGCTTTTAAACATTTCTTTAGCCCCGATAAAAACCCGAATGTAAAACAAGCATTTGAATATCATGATGCTCACCTTCCCACCCTTTGGTTACTAGGCAATACTGGCGCTGGAAAATCTTCTTTAATTCAAGCCCTAACTGGCGAAGACAAAGCAGAAATAGGCAATGGCTTTCAGCCCTGTACTATGACAGCTCAAGCATATGAGTATCCACCGAATAAACCTTTATTAAGATTTTTAGATACTCGAGGCCTAGCTGATGCTGAATACGACCCCTCTGAAGACATTAAGCAATGCACAATGCAGAGCCATGCATTAATCGTTGTCATGAAAGCAGAAGAACCTGAGCAAAGTGCCATTTTGAAGGCTCTAAAGAAGATCAAAGGAGATATTAAAAAGCATCAGATTCTAATTGTTCATACAGGCTTATTTCAAGTGCCTAGCGAAGAGCGAGAAAAGGCATTCACCCATAACCAATTACAGATTGAAACCTCGTGGGGGGAAAGCCTAGACTCTATTCAAGTAGACTTTGAACTCGATGATGGTGGCACCTTTGGAGTTGGTAATCTCAAGCAACGAGTAATTGAGATGCTCCCTATTCTTGCAGCTTTTTCTGAAAACGAAGCGCATACGACTCTTGAAGAAGACAATTTTTTACAATTAAGAAATGAAGTTTTTTGGTATGCAGGGGCAGCCTCAGCCAGTGATGCTATACCTGCTGTTGGTTTAATTTCCGTCCCGACGATTCAAGCTAAGATGTTACATAGCCTTGCTAATCAATACGGAATTGAATGGACTAAATCAGAATTCCTAGAATTCATGGGGTCTTTAGGAGCAGGATTTGGTATTCAATACCTTTCAAAACTAGGGATTCGAGAAGCTGTAAAATTCATCCCTGTATATGGCCAAACAGCAGGTACCGCTGCCGCTGTAGTCATGAGTTTTTGCTCTACTTATGCAATAGGCAGAGTAGCCTGCAAGTATATGTACCACAAAAGCAAAGGTGAGAGCGTATCCAAAGAAGAGATGCAGGCAATGTATCGCTCTGCATTTGATAGCGTTAAGGAGGTAGCTAAATATGAGTCGTCTAAAAAATAGTCTGCAAGTATTATCTATGGTTTCAAACAGCATTATTCCCTTAATATTTGTAGGGGTGAGCCTTCCTATATTTGTATTAAGCGGTTTTGGTATATATGCGATTTTTGAATATGGCTACAAACTTGAATTTATCGCTATCATTTCAGTTCTGGCAGTAATTATTTATCTTCCTAGCATATATTTTAAGCGAAGAAGACAAAAAATCACTCCTAGCCAAATCAAGTTTAAAGATGCCAAAAGCTTTGTAGAGCCTTCAAGTGACTGGTCTGATCAGGAATTGATTATATGGCGAGATATGAATAATGAAATTAGCAGCATGCTATCGGCCTCTTCAGAATGGGTTGATCTAAAATTACATGGTATATCCCTTTTAGAATTAACCTCGAGAAAGTTTAACCGAAAAGAATTTGAATTTTCGATACCTGAAGCCCTAAAAATGTCTGAAGAGCTAAGCAGGCGGTATCGCATTATTCTGAAAGAGCATGTCCCATATGTAGAGTCTATAAAGGTTTCTCATCTTAATTTTTTATTAGATAAAAAAGATACAATTATAGCTGGTAAAGAAAAAGCCATGCCTGTGATTGGATACACTATGAAGGCTTGGAGGCTTTACAGAGCAACGGACCCTATTTTAGCGTTATTTTCAGAGGTTAAAAGTCTGGTCACCTCAGCTCTATTTGATAATGTCAATGACAACATTCAGTCGAGCATTAAAAAAGCATTACTTCAAGAGGTGGTATCCGTATCCATAGACTTATACAGTGGAAGGTTTTCTGTTGACGATGAAAATTTATCGGGCAGTAAGGTTTCTACTGATGATGAGAAACGTAAAGTAAAAGAAATTGAACCCCTAAGAGTTGTAATATGCGGTCAAGTGAACTCTGGTGTGGCCTCCCTTGTAAATACATTAACCAAAAGGGTGAGTGCTGAAGTCTCTATATTGCCTTCGAATAATGAAGTTATAACTCATTCTTGCCAAATAGATGGAGTAGGAGCCTTAAATCTGGTTCAACTGCCTGGACTCTCCGGAGATAAAAAAGAAATAGCTAAATACTTGGAAGATGTTACTCAGGCAGACATGGTCATTTGGCTACTAAAAGCTAACCGAAGTGCAAAGGAGTTAGATATACAATTTTGGAAAGCTTTTAATGACTTCTACCAGGAAAAAGATAAAATCCATAATAAGAAACCCATATCTATCGGCATTCTTAATCAAGTAGATCGCCTTAAACCCACCTTCGACTGGAATCCGCCTTATAACTTAGATAACCCTACCGATACGAAGGCTATGGCGATAAATAAAGCGTTAGAATATAACAATAATATATTTAACTTTAGGAATCTAATTCCACTATCAATCTCTGAAGATAAACCTTCGTATAACATAGAGAAGGTTGAACAGTTAATTGAACAGCACTATGAAAAATCAATTCAAACTCAATTAAATCGCCGAAGATTAGAAGGTAGGGAAATTGCCTTTTCTGATCAATTGGAAAGATTTTTGAATAGTGGAAAAGCATTATTTGAACTTAAAGATAAGCAGTGAAAATGGCTCGCTATGTTAAAAGCCATCGTTAGCAATACTTATACTGCTCAGGATTATACCTTTGAATCACCGTTTTATGCCATAGTGCCAATGGACGCATAGAGCGGCGCGCAAAAGACTGCATTACCCTTAAACAATTACAAGAAGCAAACTAAAGAATGAAAACGGATGATCTAGGGCAAACCTATAAATACGCTGCTAACGATAAAATAACGCCACACATGCTGACACTACATGAACTGGGTGAACTTATTAGGCGTATGGGCATTCAATTAGGGTTTAGGCCAGTCGCAGAACATCAAGTTTCCAGTAAGCAAACAAAATCGAAAAAACGCTATATTGATTGGGTTTGGAAAGATGCCAAAACTAACAAAGTTATCGCAGCCTTTGAAATAGAAGGAGCAAACTGTGGCATGCCTGCTGTTAATAAAGACTCAAACAGCTTATGTGCGGCCAAGTGTAAATTTAAGTATGTCTTACTTTACCAAGCTAGAAAAGATAAACGTTTGACGCTTAGGGATGACATAAAGAAGGAATTCAAAAAGCTGACATCAAAAAGAATCAAGCTGTTGCTTGATACTGATTTAATGGATGGTGGTATAGATAAATTCATGGAACCGTTTCAAACAGCATAGATTTTACGTTTGATTCGCCCTCTATGGCCGCTACCGCGATATTAGGATGAAGTGCGAATATTCGCATAAAGCGGAAAGATAATACCGGTGTAACCCTGAAAGAACGGCACGAAGTCGTGTAATTTGTGTGCAACTAAATCCATTAGGATGATGTAAGTTGAAAAAGGATTTGTATGTTAAAAGCCATTATTCACAGTAAAGCAGGCAGAGTTGAACACCAAGGTGAAGACTCGGTTCGCTGGGCCGATATATTCAAACATCACGAAGACTTAATGACGGCCGCTGTATTTAGCCGTTTCTCGTATTTATCACCCGATGTTCAAAACCACCTTTTGCAACAGTGGCTTGAATGTGATCAAGACTTTTCTGACTTCAACGAGATAGAGTTTTGGCCTAGCTATAGGCTCACTCGAGAGGAAGAAAACGATAAGGACGTTGAACCTGATTTAGTGCTCCGGTTCGCCACTTCGGATTTAATCATCGAGGTTAAGCCACCAGCAGGTGGGGATCAGAAAATTGGGCAATGGCAAGAAGAGGTTGAGTCGTTTTTAGAATCCAATGAACAAGGTGAAAAGCCTTTATTCTTTTTAGCCATCGGGCGTATCGAGAGCGGCAATGCTATCAAGTGGATCAACAACCTAAAAAATAAGTTTGGCCGTCAATTACAGGGCATCAATGCTCTAAAGTGGCAGCCATTAACAGACTCCATCCTAGAGCTCCAAAAATCAAATACCCCGAATCAACAAGATCAGCGAATATTGCACGATATTACCGAAGCCCTTAATCTATATGGCCTCAAAGTTTCTAGCCATACATGGTCATCTCTCGTCAATAACACATCTTTGTGTGAGCTCTCGCTTAAACAACCCGCCTTACAAAAACATACACACCATAATTTTTGCATGGAAGTAATGAACAATGACTGATCCCACACATGAAGATGCGGGCAATAACGACGACCTTCTGTTACAGGTTAGAACAGCTCACCGATTATTAGCTGCGTACTACCAAAGGCTACTACCAACCATTAATGGTATCGCCAGCTCACTAGGCTTAACCTTTTATGGTTGGATGCCTAGCGAGCACGATAGACCACCTCAATTTACTACAAATGTATTTGATTCATGGCAGTGGGATCTATTACCTGCTAACTGTACTCGGTACACATTTTTTGATGCCCCTGACAAAGATAAAATTTGCGTAGGGCATTATATGGTCGAGTTTCATGTCATTTCAGATTCAGGTATCAAAAAGGAAAACTTTCCTAAAGGAAATAGATCGCAGCCTGACGCACTTAATTTACCTACATCAGTTGAACAAGCCGATAGCTTGCTAAGAGTTCATTTGTACGCTCCTTATCAAGACAGAGATGCAAATTGGCATAAAGACCTATTCAATAACTGCGTTGACCCTTGCCTAGAAAACGAGTCAAAACCACAGAAAATTGAAGACGGAATAAATTCATTTATCAATGGATTTGAAATACCACTATCAGAGCTAATGACAGAGAACTCAGTAGAAACCCTAAAAAACAGAATAGAAACAATGCGTGATGAACTGATAAATGCGGCGACTAAAGAAAGTAACAAGCAGCTGGCTAATGCATAAGCTCTTCTCCATCAATTAAAAAAAGCGCACACAATGTCCGAACAATCATTCATTGAAGAGTTCCAATTCAATACCATCGAAGCTTTATTAGACGCGCTAGCACCATGGAAAAAAGAAATTAACCTCGACGGTTATGTTTTTCGTGGTCACGCCCAAGAAGACTGGGATCTAGTTCCGTTAGCGCTGCGTGAGCCAGATGTATTTTGGGGCCAGAAGCTAATTACTAAAATAAAGCCAAAAAAACACCAACAAAACTGGACGTTCTTCCAGCATGCTGCCGAATACCAGCTAATCAGGGAGTTTTATCGATTAGCTGACAGAAATGGGCTAGATGTACCACTGTCAAATAAGGTCAGAAAGAATTTGGAAATGGATTGGGATTCCACTGAAGGGAGGGATTTATATAAACTCGAAAAATGGCTACCTGAAGATTTATACGAAGCTGCTGCACTTGCACAGCATTACGGTATACCTACACGATTACTCGATTGGAGTTATGATATATTTGTAGCTATATACTTCGCGCTTAAAGTACCGAAAAATTTTAACTTAAAAAGTAACATTAAGGTTTGGTGCTTAAATAAAGAGTATATTTCAAGTCAACAAATTATCGCCAACCACAAACAATTAGAATTCATTACACCTCATTATTCTAGCAACCGAAATATAAATGGACAGCAAGGGCTGTTCACTTTATGGTCAGGAAAAATGCTCCCTCATGTATTTAGCGAAAACAAAGCACTTCCAACTG
>MAAA01014201.1_pt1 | contig 15808 bp, 15 predicted proteins | sample 1115971 | NCBI WGS metagenome assembly MAAA01 (sample SAMN04961123, study PRJNA320927) | seawater metagenome | isolation source: sample BD02T6 sea water enriched with oil for 6 days | place: USA:Gulf of Mexico | collected 2013-07-27 | reverse complement strand
AATAACCTCTACTTGTTTGGCATTGGCCGCATCGGCCATGGGCGCGTGATCGCTACTCATGGCAGACACATCGGCGCTATCACTGCCGTTTATGGCCACCTTAACTCGATTACCCGCCAGCCCCCGCAAAACAGGTCGGCCCACACCGCCACCAAAACTGGCGTTAGACACACCCGGCAAGCTATCAAGAATTTCCCCTAGGGTATCGCCGCTGGCTTGTTGCAATTCTTCACGGCCAAGCACTTTCACTGGCTGAGCGATATCCACTAGGGCCTGTCCCTTAGCTGTCACCTGTACTGACTCCAGTTCGACCTGGTCATTATTAACTTGCCCATCTAAGGCCTGTGCTTGCGCCGCAAAAAGCGGCGCAGCCATTAACCCAAGCGAGCTCAAAATTAAAATCTGCTTGTTGTTAAGCATGTTGTTTTACCTGAGCTTAAATGGGTTAGTGACTATGGTCATGGGCTTGCACATCTTCTTTGTCATGGAAAATCACCATGCTTTGCACATCACTCACAGTTAAAATTTGGCGCTCGTGAATATGGTAAGCAGTGGCACCTGCTTCCATATCAATAACATAAAGTTTTGGAGCAGCGTTATTGACTACCAAAGCAGTTTTTGCCGCTGTGGCCAACACAAGATCAGAACAGGTAGCTTGTATAGTCTCATCATCCAAGGTAATGGTATTTAGCACTGTGCCTTCATGGTTTAAGGCTTGGAATTGGTTATTATCATTCAATAGCAGAATGTCACCATCGACACTTTCAAGGGCTAATGCACAGGTGTTGTGAGTCGTGGTAATAGTACCGACTTCTAATTCCTCAGATGCGTTGTGCTCAACCACGCGAATTTGTTTTTTATCCGTTTGATTTAGCCCCACAACCACTTCCCCTTGCGCAAGCCAAGCGTAACTACCTGCGATAGATAGATCGGTGAATTCGATGGTGTGATCTTCAACGCCTTCTTCTAAAGCCACAGCAAAGTTGCCTTCGTCACAGCTGAATACTGCGTACTCGGCATTTTGCGCAGCAGACGTTGGGTTAGTACAGGGCTGTGTATCATTGGAAGCAACATCGGCTTCGTATACGGTGACGGTATTATTAGCGAAAACCAATATCACTTCTTCGGCTTCTTCCAATACTAGGGCTGGGAATGTTTGCCCTACCACATCTATGGTTTCTACCGCAGGCGTAGTGGCTTCTAACTGTTCATACTCCACTAAAGTAGTGGTGCCTGCATCTAATACAGAGAAGTGACCCATGGTATTAATTACCTGGTTTCCGCTCAGGCTGTAGGACAAAATTTCGGCTTCTTCGTGCTCTTCTTCTTCATGCTCGCCGCCGTGAACAAAGTTCACTATGCCTGCGCTGACGGTGGCAGCAAATTCGCCGTTACCACTTAATAGGATAGTGGCACCATTGCCAGCTACGTTACCGTCTTGTGCTTCTAATTCACCTTCATGCACCAGCGATAGGCTATCGCTGTTAGTTTGGGATACCAGAATTTTATGACCATGTTCTTCGTGTTCATCTGCTGGTGCTGCTGTGTCATCACTGCTGCCACAGGCACTGATTAATCCGGCAAGCATTACTAAAGAAGTTTGTTGTAATAATTTCATGTCTTTCACTCAAATTTATTCGTATTAGCCCCAACCAACCACGTACAACTGGGCCGATAAAAAATAGGGCTTAAAAGGTGTGCACACGCAGGCCATGCCGTGCAGTACTCTGAATGGAACACGAACAAATAGCGTCGTGATCAGCGAAAATCAGGCATAAGCAGCAGACACATGAATTCTGGGTTCATGATGCACACGATAAAAAGTAAAACCGATAAATTTACAGAAAGAAGGGAGGAGCGCGGGCTTGTTGCTTTTCGAGTTGTGATAAAACGAGTTTAAGAGGACTTAGGGGCGTAGTTTCCACCGCTTGCTGGTTCACCCCACAAGAGCTGGATGGCGAGCTTATTAAGCCGTTGCCATCTACCACATACATCGCACAGTCGACGTCGTGCACGTGATCAAGTAATTGATCATGCACCAACTGCAAACTACCACCCATCACAAGCACTAGGCTTAAGGCGGTTGCCAAGAAGGCATTATGTTTATGGAAGAAACGTTTCATAACATGGACAATAGCAGCCAAGAGGCTGAGATTCAATTTATCCCTAAGGAAATTTGTAACGCAAATGATACACTTCCCTGTAACAAAAAAGATATAAAAAAAACGGCTGTATGTTGTTTTGCACATAAGGGCTATCGATTAAGCCTTCTGTGTTTTAAAATACCCATACCCCTCTATTGAATAAATAATATGTCGGCAGCTTCATTATTTGACCCTAGCCTGTTTAACCAGCACGGCCTTAATCTTCAGTGTGTATTCGATATCAGCCAGTTACCTGCTGATATGAAAACTCAGCTAGAAACACAGCTGCCCAATCTAAAACAATTTCGCCAACTTATTTTATTGGGCCACGGCGGGCGTGAAATGTGGCATGCATTACCTGAGCAGGCATGGCAACAAAAACACCCCATAGATGACACCACAATTGATCATATACATACTTGGTGCCGACAACAGTTACCTAATAAAAACTATGAAGTAGCCTACCCTTCCAATAAACCTATTGGCTTGCAGACGCTAGGGTCGTTAGCCGGCTGGCACTTCCCTAGCCCTTTTATGGTGGGCATTAATAATATTTGGGGCAGCTGGTTTGCTTACCGAGCTGTCATTTTGTGTGATTCAGATTTTGCGGTAACTCAAAAATCCGATAGCCATTCACCCTGTGATAACTGCGACAGTAAAATATGCATTGAGCTGTGCCCTGCACAAGCCTGCTCTGTGGATGAATTTAATATGAATGCGTGCCTGAGTTACCGGCGTAGCGAAAACTCTAAGTGTAAAAGCACCTGTTTAGCCAGAGTAGGGTGCCCTGTGGCGAAACCCCACAAGTATAAGAAGCAACAGATGCAGTATCATTATGGGATTTCTATGAAGATGATTAAGGCGTTGAATTTACCTACGGACACGTAAGTCTTGGGCATGTACTTAAAGATCGCTCACGGGTTCCTGCATGGATGCAGGTTATTAGGGCAACGCAGGAGCGGTTGCCGAGTGAGCTCCTACAACTAAGGCTCAAAGTAATAACTAAACCGCTTTAATCCAGCAACTCAATGCCCAAACCTTGCAGTAGATTTACCGCTTCGTAACGACTAAATTTTGCCCCTTGAATATCATTATTAAGCACATCTATTTGATAATCGGTGGCTTCTTCAAAGTTCACTTTTTTAAGGTTTGTTTTGGCAAACAAACTACCGCCAAAATTAGTATGTGAAAAATCAGAGCTGCTAAAATTGCCTTCTCTAAAGTCCACTTCCAGCGCTTTACACTCTTGTATCACAATTTCTTGCAACTCAAGACCATAAAAAGACGAATAACTAATTAGGCAACCGTTAAACTTTACAGCCTCAAATGATGCAATACTGGGCCAGTGCGCACGACTCCAATCTACCCCCACTAATTTACAACGCTCAAAGCTCACCTCCATAAATTTACTATGGGCAACCTTAATGCTGTTCATATTGCAATCCACAAAGCTGCAGTTAATGAACCGACATTTAATCATTACCGCGTCGCTAAGATCGCATTTAACAAAGGTACAGTCTTCAAATTCTAAATCGGTAAGGTGCGCACTATTGCCTTCAATTCCATTAAAGGTTTGTGAATAATATTCTTGTGTACCCTGGGGTAATTGTTTCATGCGATTTTTTTGTCTCCATCTAAATGATTTTCATTGTCTTGGCTGTGCGCAAGTTTATTCATAAAGCGCCCCGTATAAATACCAATGATAATAGCACCTAAAATATCAGCCACTGGAAAGGCCAGCCAAATACCCTTCACCCCAAAATGCAACGATAAAAACCACAGGGTGGGCAGTAATAAAATATAGTTGTGTAAACCATTTAATAAAATGGCGGGCCAGGCAAAACCTAATGATTGAAATAACGCTGGGCAAATAGTGCGTATGCCTATTAACAAATAAGCAATAAAGAATATATTTGCCATGTCTACCGCGGCATCAATTAAGGATTTATCTTCCGTAAATAATGTAAACAACCAATCAGAACGATTTAACATGAACGCCGTCCATGCTAAGCCATAAATGCAGGTATAAAAAATGGCCACTTTTAAACCTTCTTTTACACGCTGATATTGTTTAGCGCCGTAATTAAACCCTGCAAAGGTTTGAAACGCGATCATCATGCCCAATACCGGCAAAAATATCAGCATAAAGGTACGATTAAATATGCCATGGGCACTGATTAACAGCTGGGCTTGGGAAGACGCCACATTCACTATGGCCAAGTTCACCATCACTAACATCAATGCAAATCCGGCATAGGATAAAAACACTGGAATCCCCAACAACACCGACTCTTTATGAATGCCGGGGATAAATCTAAAATAACGCCACAAAAACTTAACGCGATAATCACCCCGATTAAACATAAATAACGCAATGAGCAACGAAATAGAGATAGCCAGCACAGTTGCCCAAGCGGCGCCTTCAACCCCCCAATCAAATATAAACAGGAATATATAATCCAGTGTCGCGTTCATAATCGCCGACAACACCATCAAGGTCATCACTAATATATTGTGACCTTGCGCCCGAAAATTATCGCTTAATATGGCGTAACTAAAACTTATTAATCCATAACTGGCAATTGGAGTTATGTACTCCAACGCGAAAGATCGTAACGCCGGTGGCGTATTCATCCATGAAAAAATATGCTCGCGGCCTAATACCAATAATATAGAAACACCTATGCCCACCACTATAGATAACTGCATAGAGGCACTGAATACCTTTGAAGCCAGTACATCTTGATTGGCACCCAAATGACGCGACACTATAGATGCCATTCCGCTGCCCAGCATCGTACTAATACTGATCATAATCATATGTATTGGGAAGGCCGCCGACACGCCACCGATGGCATCGGTACCCACCGCACGACTAATAAATATGGCATCCACAAAGGTATATAAGCCGTTTACCAACAAACCTAAAATAATGGGCATGGCCATAGTAAAAAATAGCTTAGGCACGCTCTGGGTTAATATGGGCGATGCTTGGTTTGTCATAGCTGAGGGCGTCATCTTGCTGCCCTTTAAAGATTATTTGGGTGGCGTGGACAGGTTGTAAAATGATCATTTACTAAACCCATAGACTGCATAAACGCATAACAAATAGTGGGGCCAATAAATTTAAACCCCTGTTTTTTTAAGGCTCGGCTCATGGCTTCAGAGGCAGCTGTTTGTGTGGGAACTTGCGATATATCTGCGTAGTGATTTACGATTATTTCATTATCAACAAACGCCCATAAAAATTTTGAGAGCTTAACCCCTGAATCTTTCATGGCCAAAAAAGCTTGGGCATTGTGGCGAATGGCATACACTTTTAAACGATTCCGTATTAGGCCGGTATCTAGTAGGCAGTCTTCTAGATCGGCATCCGTCATAGCGGCCACCTTAACTGGGTCAAATTTGTGAAAACGTTTACGGTAATGTGCGCGTTTCTTTAAAATAGTAATCCAGCTTAAACCCGCTTGTTGTCCTTCAAGGCACATTTTTTCAAACAATTTTTTATCATTACGGCACTCAACGCCCCACTCTTTATCGTGGTAAGTCTGATATAAATCGCCCTTGGCCCATGCGCAGCTTTGTAGTGTCCCTGAAGCGTTCATTTTTGATAGTCCATTTATTGATTCATTACACACTGAAACTGCATACTGCACGCTGACGCTTTTTATTACATCATTAAACATGGCAGTAAACACGCGGCTTCATGATTATTTTTTTGTTAGCGCGTAGCGCTATCTTGTACTCAGATCACGCTTCAACGCAAGCCCCAAGATTGAGACAGTCCATTGCGCGGGTACCTCTATAAATAATGCTAAGATACGCGCCTATTCGCCAATAGAGCAAAGATGTGAGCGCACAATCGTCTTCCACCAGCAGCAAAGAATTCATCGCCCTAATGGCCATGGTTATGTCCCTCATGGCACTGGCCATAGATGCCATGCTACCCGCCCTTGCGGCCATTGGTACTAGCCTTAATGTACAAGACTCCAACGATAACCAACTGATCATTTCCAGCGTATTTTTAGGCATGTCTTTGGGTTTAATGCTGTATGGCCCCATATCGGATGCCTATGGTCGTAAAAAATCTATTTATCTAGGTGTGTTCATATTTTTAATCGGCGATTTAATTTCTTTGTTTGCACAAGATTTTAGTTTAATGATTTTAGGTCGGTTACTGCAGGGTTTTGGCGCCGCCTCCTGTAGAGTGGTATCCATTGCCATGATTCGTGATCGGTTTTCGGGCAAGGAAATGGCCAGCGTCATGTCATTGATCATGATGACGTTTATTATGGTGCCCGCCTTAGCACCATCACTAGGGCAAGGCATTTTATTATTCGCCCCTTGGCAGGGCATTTTTGTGTTGTTATTTGTTTTTGCCCTCAGCGCTATGGTGTGGCTGCATTTTCGCCAAGCCGAAACCCTAGCAGTCGAGAACCGTATTGCCTTTTCTTATAAAAATATAAAAGCAGGCGTTTTAGAAACTCTGTGTCATCCGGTGGCTCGACCTTATACTTTGGCCGGTGGCATTATGTTTGGCTCGTTTGTGGGGTATTTAAGTTCAGCCCAGCAAATTTTCCAGGTACAGTATTTAAGTGGTGAGATGTTTGCCATTTACTTTGGTTTGCTTGCGCTGGCCTTAGGCTTAGCCTCGTTTAGCAACTCTAAGTTAGTGCATATGTTTTCCATGGAGAGCTTGTGCCGAGTGGCCGTGAGTATATTATCAGTAATATCACTGATGTTTTTTGCATATGCCTACGCACATTCGGGTCAACCTCCTTTCATTGCCTTTATGATCTATCTAGCCCTTACCTTCTTTTGTTTTGGCATATTGTTTGGCAATTTTAATACACTTGCGATACACCCTTTAGGGCACATTGCTGGGGTCGCCAACTCGGTGATCAGCATGGTATCCACCTTTATCTCGGTGCTGATTGGCGCGTTAATAGGCCAGCTTTATGACGGCACGATACTGCCATTGGTGCTGGGTTTTGCAGGCTGTGGGGCATTGGCCTTACTTATTATCATGCGCGTGCCCAAGCTTTAAAGAGGCTCACACGCGGGCCAATTCCACATTGGGCCCGCCAACTTAAAATGCTAGAATGCCCCCTTAGAGTTTATGCCTATTTATCAGAGGCACTAAACCACAACATAATCACCATCTAACATCATCACATTGTAAGCTGTACAAGCTAAAGGGGTACAATTATGCACGTTGAAAGCGCTCCGTTTATTGCCCCACCCTGCGAAGATGACATTGAAATTTTGTATCAAGATGAGCACCTGTTACTCATTAATAAACCCAGCAAGCTATTAAGTTTGTCGGGCAAACACCCGCTTAACATTGATTCTGTGCATCACCGCTTGGTAAAAGATTTCCCTACAGCACTAATGATACATAGATTAGATCTTGGCACCTCTGGGATTATGCTCATTGCCCTTAACAAGGTTATAAACAAAGACCTGTGTGAACAATTTTCTAGCCGCGCCATTAAAAAAAGCTACACCGCCGTATTGCAGGGCAATGTTATTGGCGCCAAGGGCACCATTGATCTCCCCATCGCTAAGGGTGAGTTCCCGTTACAAAAGATTTGTTATGAGTACGGCAAACCGGCCACCAGTGACTATGAAGTGGTTGAGCGATTACCCGATCGCACTAGAGTAACGTTCAGCCCAATTACCGGGCGTACCCATCAATTACGTATTCACAGTCGTGAGATTGGCCACCCCATTCTGGGTTGTGATTTATATGGCAGTGATACATCTTTAGAAATGAGCAAACGCTTAATGCTGCACGCCACTACGCTTGAATTTGTACACCCCATCAGCCAACAAAAAATAGTGGCCCAATGTGAGTGCCCATTTTAAAAACGTACGCGGCGTTTTACACATAACGTTTACATTTTTATATAGACTAAAAGCATTCGTTGTATATCACTTAAAAGGATCTACTTTTGCCAATTGATGAAGGGGTTATTAAATACGACGCCAGTGACTATCAGGTCACTGGCGCTTTGCGTGAAAGCAGCATTAAGCAGATTGAACAGGTTCGCCGCCAACTTTTTACACTAAAGCTTATTGGTCACTACATGGAACACAATGTGGGTTATGGCAATATATCCCAGCGCCAAGACTTTCAATCTTTACGCACAACCCTAAGCCCACAGTTTATAATATCAGGCTCTCAAACCGGCCACTTACTTCACCTTACTGGAGAACATTATACGCAGGTTATAGAGTGCGATATTGCTCGCAATAAAATCAGCGCCATGGGGCCACGTAACCACATTAACGGCGCCTCCAGTGAATCCCTTACCCACGCCGCCATTTATCAATGTAACACCGCCATTCAAGCGGTGATTCACATTCACTCGGCGTCTATTTGGCAGGGCATGCTGAATGATAATTTAACCCATACCCCTAAAAATGTGCCTTACGGTACACCCCAAATGGCCGACGCCGTAAAAGCCAAAGTCGCGCATAATAAAACTGGTTACTTGGCCATGAAGGGGCATGAAGATGGGGTTATTACCTATGGTGAGAATTTCAAACAAGCCCTGGATATTTGCTTAACACTTTATAAACAATATCCAAGCCTGCTCTGAAACTGACGCGCTTAAAAATTCACTACATTGCTACCATCGGTGATGGCAACCGTTTCATTAAGTAGGCCTTCTAATTGAGGAATGTACCTTAATACCATAGCCAGTAGGTCGGCATCCGTGGGGGGCTTTTTAATGTAGTCATCACACTTGGCCAACTGGGCCTTTACCGTATTCCAGGTAGAGCCATTACTGGTCAACATGACCACTGGGGTATTCATGCGGTTTTTAATTTCTTTGCAGGCTCGGTAACCGTCTATAACAGGCATAACCGAATCCATAAAAATAAGATTGTACGGCTGCTGTAACGCATTTTTTTCAATGGTTAATTTTAAAGCCTCACCGCCATCACATGCCACATCTACACTGCAATTAATGGGCAACAATTCATTTAGTTTTTTTTGTAAAAGGGTGCGAACGGTTAATGCGTCGTCCACAATTAAAATTGAAAAGTCATCTTTAGGGTAAATCCGGTTTGCGTTCTCCATCTTACTGCACCTGTAATCAACGTACTAATTAGCTTAGTCGCTACCCCATAAATTTCAGTTAGGGTTTACGGGTGAATTGTTACAAATTGAAAGAACGTGAAAATTTAGTTATCTGACATTTCCCCACGGTAATCACTTACATTGGGGAAACACATTACTACTGCGTGCTTGACTCTTAGTTAGAGCTTACGCTCACACTACATTCTTCATGGATATGTGTTTAGATAGATCGCCACTACCCGTTAATCCCGACACTTGGCCCTCTAACATATTGCTAAACAGTATCGGCGCAATGGCATCGGCCCGCTCCTGATTAAACACCGGCAGTTTACTCATGGCATGTTCGGTTAACGCTAAAATAGTTAACGATGGGTTTACGCCCATGTTGCCCGGAATAATAGAGCCATCTAATACCCGCAAGCCTTTATAAGCAAACACCTCACCGGTTTCATCAATCACCCCGTTTTTGGCGTTACTGCCAATGGCCACGCCGCTCATCATGTGCGCAGTAAGCGGGGTGTCGGCCACTATTTCACCTAAGATATTGGCCGCTTCACCTCCTGATTTTTTAGCAAACATGCGCCCCACTTTTTGAGCAATGGGAAAAAATGCAGTCAGCGCGCTGTCACCATCTTTTTGAACCGCTTCCCAATTATTAATAAAACCTTTATACCAACGACGCCTCATTTGAATGTGTACAAAGGCTTCTTTCTTTTGCATGACCAACAACCAAGCTGTAATTTTGGCTTTGCCAAACGGGTACCAAGTACGAAGTGACTTAAGCGGGTTTTTAACTATGTTAAACAGCATCTTCAGCACTCTTGGCACTAAACCGCCGCCATCGGTTAAGGGCATTAATACCATGCCAAAACTACTAAGATCCGAGCCCTTGCGATAACGCACTATTTCAATATTGGTTTCATCATCCGGTGACATGATGCTTGAGATACTTGGTCCCTGCCAAATTTCCACGGGTTTACCGTGTTCATCTTTTTTACGAATGGTAATGGGTATTAGGGTTTCCGAGTTGGTGCGCACTTTGGCGCCTAATTGATCTGAAATATTAGGCAGAGTTTTGTACACATGCTTTTGTTTAAGCAGCAATGGTAGCGTGCCCAGTACTCCGGCCGACAATACTAGGCCGCGGGTTTTTATGGTGTAGCTACGGGGCCGGAAAAAGTTCGACATGTCTTTAACCGTGATCTCGTAACCTTCATCTCCCGTGCCTTTGCCAAGAGGCGTTATGCGGGTAACCTTAGTTTCAGGACGAATTTCTACCCCATTGCGTTCGGCAAAATACAGGTAATTTTTAACTAGGGTATTTTTTGCATTATTAGGGCAGCCTATTAAACACGCTCCGCAGTAATCGCAGCTTTTACGCGCCGGCCCTTCCCCATTAAAATAGGGATCACCACGTTCTTGCCCTAATTGCTCTTCACCCGTTACCGGATCTTTTTGAGGGAATAAAATACCGGTATTTACAGTGTCATAGGTGTGGGCCTTGCCTAAATCAGCCGCCACGTCCTTTAGTATGTGGTCGGCTTCATTCTCGAAGGTGTTTTTGGCCACACCAATCATGCGCTGCGCCAGCCCATAAAAAGGTAGCAGATCTTGTTTCCAATTTTTATTACTGTTTTGCCAATTGTCGGATTCAAAAACGGAGTCTTCAGGAATTAAATGCACGTTGCCATAAATAAGCGAGCCGCCGCCCACGCCAGCCCCATGCAAAGCAATAAATTTTTTGGTAAGGCTAACTTGGTACAAACCTCTAAACCCCATAAAGGGCATCCATACAAAACGTTTAAGGTTCCAATTGGTTTTGGGAAAATCAACATCGCGCCAGCGCTTGCCTTTTTCAAGCACCAACACTTTATGGCCTTTTTCACTTAAGCGCAGTGCGCTGCACGAGCCGCCAAAACCCGAGCCTACCACCACTTGGTCAAAATCAAATTCGTTGTCTGTCATGGCTGTGTTAACTCGTGATAATTCTTTTAATGGGCGTTTAAATGGTGCTTGTTTTAGGCTCATTTATAAAAACGCGAAGTCTAAAAATAGTACGGCCAGTGCCGTATTTTGACGTTCTCTGGTTATGCCAAAAAGTGATCTTTAGGTGCCAAAAGTTCTGGCGTGCATAGCCATAACCTCATAATATGGCTTACACCCCACCCACAAGGCAGCATCGTGACCCACGCTCAGAACATGTCGACTACATGGGCACGCTTAATGGTGCAAACCTTTGAAAGTGCCGGCCTTGATTGCCCTGCTTTGTTTAACCAAGGGGGCCTTGATTACGCCATCTTAAAAAATGCCAATGGGCATTTCACACAAGATGCTTTGTCCCGTCTATGGCGATTGGCCAGCCAACAAAGTAACAACCCCGCCATTGGTTTGTTAATGGCATCCAGTACCGTGATTCGTTCTTTTAACGAGCTAAGCTATAGCATATTGGCCAGTGAAGACATACACAGCGCCCTAAACCGCTTAATTCGCTACCAACGGCTCATTGGCGAGGCCATGAATTTTAGTCTGGTTGATGAGGCCTGTGGGCACCGTTTAATCATTGAAAGCCAAGGCCATCAAACCCCACTGGCCTATGAAGGCTTTGATGCGGCACTGGCAATTATTTTGGGCAACATTCGCTGGGTGTCGCAGTTAGAATTTACCCCCCTTGAAGTGACCTTATTTCATCCCACCCCAGTAAACAGCCAGCCCTATGAAGACTGCTTTCGCTGCCCTATTCATTTTGGGCATGTTTATACCTCAGTGCTGATTGCCCATAACGATTACGTTAGGCCATCGCCTATGGGCAACAAGGGCATATCGTGCAAGCACGATCTTGAACTTAGTGAGTCTATTAAGGCCCTAGAGCAAGGGGCGCTGTCACAACAAGTAAGCGCGTTACTTAAACAAAACTGGCAGGGGCAAGAACCCAAAATTGATGCATTGGCGTCGCACTTTAATATGAGTAAACGCACGTTTCAGCGGCGCCTAAAAGAAGAAGGCCTTACTTTTCATGATTTGGTAGACCAAACTCGGCAAGCCCTAGCGCTTGAATACCTGCAACAAGATCAATTGTCCTTGCAGCAGGTTAGTCATTTGCTGGCCTTCAGTGAACACGGTAACTTTTATCGTGCCTTTAAACGCTGGCATGGCATCACGCCTAAGCAGTATCGGCAGTCCTTACAAACACCCCAGTAATACCATATGCCTTCAGGGCAGCTCTATTAACTTCATACTGAATCTAAACGCTGCACGGCCTTCTCTTAAGCAAAATAAACAATTTTTGCGCGCTAACCTGTGCCCATTCTGTAAACCCTGCCCTTTCACACAAAACCTTTTAATTACATATAATTGCCAATTTAGTAAAAATCTGTAATATTACAATTATGACCAACAACGGTATTTATGTGTAATGGACGATTATCCATTTAAAAGAGAGCTAAGCCCTAGAAACATCATTCTAGATCTTATGGGGGTGAGTCATCCCAATCCTATGGAAGCGGCGCACTTGCCGGTTATATCCCATGTATTTTCGGTGCCTGTGAATAACTTACGGGTAGCGCTTACCCGTTTGGCAGCCAAGGGCATGTTAGACAATACCCAAAGGGGCGTGTACCGATTAAGCGCAAAAGCCATTGTGCGTAACGAATTTACCCGCCGCTGGAAAAGCCCCCAGTACAGTGACAAACCATGGGACGCCAGCTGGATTGCCTGCCACTTAAGCAAGGGCAGCAACCGCTCGATACGCAGCAAAAGTATTAATGCTCTTAACTGGTTTGGTTTTAAACCCGGCCTTGATGGCATATGGGTACGACCTAATAACCTAGTGCAAAGTGTTAGCGAATTATTAAGTGTGCTACGCAGCCTTGGCCTAGAAGCACACGCGCAGGTTTTTTCGATAAATGATGTTGAAGCTACCTTGGCAAAAAGCTGGCAAACCCTGTGGGCCACGACCGAACTTGATACTCGCTACCAGCAATTAAATGAAAAATTACTGCACAGCTTTAAGCAGCTGCAAAGTGCCCAGCCCACTACAACCCTTTTGGAAACCTGCTTGCTAGGCAGTGAAGCCATACATTTATTGGCCACCGACCCACAACTGCCGCCCGATATTCGGCCCGCTTGCCACTACGAAGAGTTGCGCACCACTATGCTGGAGTACGACCAAATTGGGCGCAAAATTTGGCTTAAACAATTGCCAGATTTGGGGGTCCTACCCTTAAATGAGAGCTAAATAAAGATGAGTAAAAAAAGAAACTAAAAATACACTTGGAAATGTTAAGTATCAGCAACCAACAAAAATAAATCGGAGGCAGCATGAACAATACGCCCATAAGTAAAGAAGAACTTAAAACGTTTTTACAACGCAGTGACCTAAAAGCAATGACCATTACCCTATGGGTATGGATAAGCATTACGCTTACCTTTTCATTAGGTGTGTTTTTTCCGGTGTGGCCGGTGTATGTAGTTATGGTATTTTTGTTGGCAGGCCGCATGCAAGCATTAGCCGCCCTAATGCACGAATCAGGGCACAATACATTTTTTAAAACCAAAAAATACAATGGCTTAGTGGCCAATTGGTTGACCGCCCCCTTTATTTTATTAAACGGCACCACCTATGCTAAAAGCCATAATATTCACCACAAATGCGCCGGCACCGAAAACGACCCCGACCTTGCCAACTACCGCAATTATCCGGTAAGCAAAATGAGCTTGGCCAGAAAATTGGGCCGAGACTTAATAGGCATAACCGGCTTAAAAATGATTTTGTACATGGCATTAACCGGCCGCGACCAGTTATCAAGAGAGAAGCGTGAAGGTTTTACACTAGCCCGCGGATTATTATTAAACGCAGGCATCTTTGCCGTATTGTGGTCACTGGGCCACGGCCAGTTATTTGCCCTATGGGTGGTTGCCCATTTCACAGTGTACATGATGATTATTCGCTGCCGCCAAATAGCCGAACACGCAGGGGTGCAGGATATATTTGCCGACGAGGCTAAATACAATACTCGCTCGGTGCCCCAGGGCATATTAGGCGCGCTATTTTTCTCGCCCACGCAAGGCTTAAGCTATCACTGCGAACACCATTTATTTATGGCGGTGCCCACCTATAATTTAAAAGCGTTACATGAGTTGTTAAAAGAGAGGGGCTATTACTCGGACGTGCGTTTAGCTAAAGGGTATTTGGACTTATTCCCTGAGATTATTAAATATTAACTTATCACGCTTAGAGAAGCAGTGGTAAAACATAGGCAAAACATAGAGGCAAAATATAGAGGGTAGTGATAGAAACGCAGTCGTGCCGTTTGCATTGTGTGTTTAAGCACACGCAAGGCTGCCCATAATAGTGCTTAAAGGCCGCATACAGTTTACATTTTCTCTGCCCGTTCAGTGATGCATTCGTACGAACCCATCTCAAAGGCTTCACACACCCAAGGGCGGTTCTCATAGATAGTGCACATCTTAGTATTGCGATCTAACGCTGAGCACCAGCCATCGTCTAAGCGCAGCATGGTTTCACCTCCGTGCTCATCAACACTAATATGCTTCTCTGGCACACCCGTGTCCGAAATGATCATTACCTCCAAACTACAGCAACACGCCTGACAGTTTGAGCATAAGACCTCGGGGGCAAGTACATCGATTACTTTTATGGTCATGAACTACAACAATGGGGTTGGATCGATACAGGATACGCTAGTTGGAGGGTTTTCTCGAGGATAGTGGCTTAAAAGGGGCCTACTAGGCGGACCTAGAGCGCACCTAAGGCACAACGCAGACCTAAGTCCGCTACCGTAAACAATCTTTCACGGCATCATTTAACGGGGATGGCATAATACATAACTGAGTTTTCAGATAATGAATCATACTGGTGATCATACACTTCCAAATCTGGCCCTGATGTATGATGTTTACCTGAATTAAGAAGCCAGCTTGAATAAATATAGTTAACGGTACCATCTATTTTTTTGGCGTAGCCTTTATGAGTAAACTTTGCATAGTTAGACAAAGGTATGGTTAAACTCGTCATACCTACAGGAATAACAGCCAGTTTTTCAACTTCAATCGCCGCGTAATACTCTAGTAGATCAGTATTGTCCTTCACCTGTTTAACAACGCCATAACAAGGGCTTTTACTGACTACATGTTCAATGTCATTAATGCGTTCTAAAAACTCACGCCACAGTACAGGTAGCTTCTCACCAATATTGTTTTTCTCGGAATCAACATTATAAAAACAGGTTTTTAAGCCTACAACTGTCATTTTCTTTTGAGAGTAAATTTCAGGCTCTAATGAGATATTATGATTAATATGTTTTAAATATTCAGCATCGAATTCTAGTTTCTTTAAGAACAAACCTTTATTGCCCTGCCTCCTATATGCATTGGGGGTAAAATTAAACGAAGATTTAAAAGCACGTGTAAAGCTTTCTTGAGATTCATATCCAGCGGACACCGCAATATCAATAATTCTTAACTTCGTAGAAACAAGTTTCTCTAACGAGTTTGAAAGTCTTCTAGAGCGAATATAGGTTTTTAACGTTTCGTTAGTAAGCGCTTTGAATATTCG
>MAAA01014200.1_pt1 | contig 15813 bp, 12 predicted proteins | sample 1115971 | NCBI WGS metagenome assembly MAAA01 (sample SAMN04961123, study PRJNA320927) | seawater metagenome | isolation source: sample BD02T6 sea water enriched with oil for 6 days | place: USA:Gulf of Mexico | collected 2013-07-27 | reverse complement strand
ATTGGATTAGGGTGTGGGCCGCTAGCGGTTGGCTTAATTAGTGATGCATTAACCCCAAGCTTAGGCAGTGACGCACTGCGTTACGCCATAGCGGGAGTGTCGTTTGTGGGGCTATTTTCCATGCTGGCCTTTTATCGTGGGGCCAAATATTTACCGGCCGATCTAGCAGGTCAACAAGCAAAAGCCTGCTAATTAGACGTTAAAAATAAGGAATACAGTTTAATTGTAAAGGCGCTTCTCACAAGCGCCTTTTTTGTGGGCGCTGTAAATGGTGATGTGGCCAGTCGCCTGTGTCAGTGGCGCTCTGAGATGGACCCTGCATTTGTTCATTCTTGAACTAGACTGTTGAAAAGAGAGAATTTTATGAAACTACAGTCTAAGCGCTTAGCTATCCTCAAACCGTTACCTTTACTCATGCCGTTATTGTTAATGGCCCCGGTTTACGCATTACAATTTGATGTGGGTCCTGTTGAAGTGGGCTTAGATTCCCAGTTTTCGCTGGGCACCAGTTGGCGAGTTGAACGCCAAGATTCAGCATTGCTTGATTTTGATGGCGACGGCATAGAAAGCACTTCGGATGATGGGAATAGAAACTACAATAAAGGCGATGCATTCTCTCAAATTTTCAAGGGCAGTCATGATTTACAGTTAAGCTATGAAAATTACGGAGCCTTCCTGCGGGGTAAGTATTGGTATGACGCGGCCATAGACAATAACAGTGTAAATTACGGGCACGGGCCCACAGTGGTGCCCACCAATGTGTACTCGGGAATAACCTATACCAATAATGTGAAGTTGGACGATTCAAATTTTAACGATCTCTCTAAGGCCTCGGGCGCGACTGTGTTAGATGCGTTCATTTATGGTGAATTTGAAGTGATTGATATGCCGCTGGATATTCGTTTAGGCCGCCAAGTGGTGAGCTGGGGTGAAAGTACGTTTATAGGGGGCGGCGTAAACGCCATTAACCCAGTAGATGCATCGTCATTTCGCCGCCCAGGCGCTGAAATTAAAGAAGGTTTACTGCCAGTGAATATGGCATATGGCAATTTAGGCATTGCTGGCAGTCTAAGTCTTGAAGCTTTTTACCAATTGGAATTTCAAGAAACGGTGAGCGACCCGTGTGGCACCTATTTTTCCACCAGCGATATAGCCGCGGATGGTTGTACGGTACTGGCCGTTAGCGGCGGTGCATTAAGCATAAGTCGCAATCAAGACGGTAGCCGTAAACCAAGCGCTGACGGCCAATTTGGATTTGCACTGCGTTATTTTTCAGATGAATGGGATACCGAATTTGCCCTTTATATGATGAACATTCACAGTCGCCTGCCACTTTACAATACAACGGTAGATACAAACGATGATGCTGCAGTGTTGGGTGCTCTTCAAGCTCAAGCAACAACAGCTGTCACACAAGGTTATGTGGATAACGTAGGGCAAGGAGTGGTTGACTCTGGCGCCGTAGATGACCTTATTGCTGCGGACATCACAACGGCCGTTGCTGCTTCAGCACCTGCTTTAATCTCGGCCACGCGCTCACTTACCGCCGGCTACTTTTTTGATTACCCTGAAGATATTCAGTTATTAGGGTTAAGCTTTTCAAGCAATTTTGCGGGAGTGGCTATATCGGGCGAAGTGAGCCATAAAATGGATTCACCGGTACAAATTAACGGGACATTGGCTACGGGTGTAAACCTTGGCAACGGAGTGGGCGCGACCAATGCGGGACAAACCGCAGCTTATAGCGAGTACTATAGTGGTGCCAGTAAGGGTGAGGATATTAAAGGGTATCGGGTATTTGATATTACCCAAGCGCAAGTAACCTTGATAAATTTATGGAATCAGGTGGCGGGTGCCAGTGTGATAAGCCTAGTGGCCGAAGCAGGGGTTTCGTTTATTCATGATTTTGATGATGTTTTAAGATATGGACGCTCTTCTATTTATGGTGCCCCTGCATTTGATGGCACTGACGATGGTTTTGTCACAGAAAGTTCTTGGGGTTATCGAACCCGCATGGCGGCCAAGTACGAAAATGTATTCAGTGGCATAGGCATCACACCGGTATTAAGTTGGAGCCAGGATGTTGATGGTTACGCCGCATCCCCTGGTGGTGCTTTTGTTGAAGGAGCAAAAACATTAGGATTAAGCATTGAGGCAAGCTATTTACAAACGTACCGCGCAACCTTTGCCTATAAGCAATTTATGGGAGGGGATTACAATGTGCTTAGCGATCGTGACTTTGCGTCCATAAGCTTGGACGTTCAGTTTTAGAGGTGGTAACTGTGTTTGTGTGTACTTATTTATAGGTGCCCATAAACATAGAAAATAGATTGATTAAGTGAGTCAATACAAAAGTACAAAAAACAAACTAACATCATACATCTGCATTGAAAGTTAGATTTCCATATTCGACCCCCCCACAAAATTGAGACTGCATCCAGTATAAGTGCCAATTCGTGAAAGCGAGTTGCTTCAACCTTTAGTAGTGTCCTTGGCCAGGATTGTCGGCAAGCCTAAATAAAAAATATAATAATTTTTCAAGGTGATCTAATGAAAAAATGTATACCCGCGAAACTCGCAATTGGTGCAAGCGTACTACTTGTGTCCATGACAGCATTCAGTTTCTCGCCAAGTCCGACACCCAATCCTGACCCCGGTCCAATCACAGAGCCTTGCCAAGTAGACTGTGACTTTACCCGCGGCCAAGATCCAACATCGTCTAGTCTAGAAGCATCTAGCGGCCAGTATTCGGTTGCGACCCAAAGTGTTTCAAGCTCGGTGAGTGGTTTTGGTGGTGGTACGATTCACTACCCAACCAATACCACAGGCCTGATGGGCGCAATTGCAATAGCCCCTGGATTTTTTTCACCCGAATCATCCATTATATGGTGGGGGCCAAGGCTTGCTTCCCACGGCTTTGTGGTAATAACCATTGCCACCAATTCAATATTTGACCAGCCAGATAGTCGTGAAACACAATTGGGGCGTGCTTTGGATTATGTCATTAATCAAAGCAACTCTAGTGATAGTGCAATTTCAGGCATGGTTGATAGTCATCGTTTAGGAGCAATGGGTTGGTCAATGGGGGGCGGTGGTGCCCTTAGGCTGGCTTCTGGAGAGCGTTTAAGCGCAGTAATTCCTCTGGCGCCTTGGCACAGTGGTAACAACAGCTTTGATCAGATGGAAACGCCTGCGCTTATTATTGCTTGTGAAAACGATGGTACCGCTCCAGTGAATAATCATGCATCACCATTTTATAACAGTATCCCGAGTTCTACCGACAAGGCGTTCATAGAAATTACAAACGGCAGTCATTCGTGTGCTAATGGCGGCGGAGTGAATGGTGGCTTGTTAGGTAAGTATGGTGTTTCATGGATGAAGCGTTTTATCGACAATGATTTACGTTACAACCAATTTTTATGCGGACCAGATCATGCTGGTAACAGTGCTATTTCGGATTACCGTGGAACGTGCAATTACTAAACACTAAAAATAGTTAGCTTAATAGTAACAAGGTCAATAAATCGGTCTTGTTACTAGTATTTTAACTACGCATATTATTAAAAAAATACGCGGCCAAAGTATGTAAAAATAAGAATAAAAAGTGAAAATGATATGACGGAACTGAATCCTATCAGTCGAAAATTGTATATATGGGTAAATCAGCTTTTGTATATTGGTACGTCTCCTGAGCCCCACCGGGAACATTTAGTGGTATCTGATAAACTCATTGTCAGCTTGCAAGGTGTCATTAATATTGTGAAAGATAATGGCGATGAAATTTCAACTCGAACCTGTTTGGTTAAAGCGGGGGCAGATTTTAAAAAAAGCACGGTTAATGCAAATAATTCAGTGCTAGCTATATATTATCTTGCACCACTCACCCAAGATTATCCCGCACTAAGAAGTATTATGTCTTATGCTAGAGGTGGTGTGCACTACGGTCATCCGGAAGAAGATCTTTTAATTAAAACCTTATTAACCATCCGTGATAGATCAATTAAGCCAGATCAATCTTATGACATGCTGAGAAAATTTATCATTCAGCCTTATTTAGCACATTGTATTTTCAAAGAATTTGATCCAAGAATTGTAGAAGTGGTTCATCAAATTAGAACAACCGTCAGTGAAAATTTAAGCCTTCAAAAATTTGCACAGGATGTGCATTTATCTGAATCCCGTTTGGAAAAACTGTTTAAGGATCAAGTGGGAGTGCCAATTACAAGATACCGACTTAGGTATCGTGTGTTTATGGGTATTATTCACCTAGCCACGGGTCAATCAATTACCGAGGCGGCGCTTGCTTCTGGATTTGCAAGTTCGTCACATTTTTCAAAATCTTTTAGCACTATAAATGGAGTATCGCCATCAGCTGCATTTTTTAAACCCCCATTTTTACATGTGTTAATTGATGATGAAATACTTGATGAGTTATGTCTTGTTCAATTATAGATTGATACCACATTAAGCCCATAAAGAATAAAATTAGGTAAATACCATGAATACCTCATTGCGATCAAAATATAATTTAGTATCAGTGGTAGCACTGCTGTTATTCATTGCTTGTCTATATGTGCTATTTTTCAGTGATGGACCAGTGAAAAATACAAAACAAGGGCCTTCAGTAAATAGCGCCAGCAGTCATGCACCTGAATTAGCTATAAATGAAAATGGAAAAACCATCGCAACCGCATGGCAGTGGGAAGGCGCAGGTGCCATCAATCAAAACAAATCCGCACCTGTGTTTTCTGCCAAATCCGTATATGAAGCCTTGCACCGTGTAAGATTAGATAGCCAAGGGAATGTTATTCTTGATCATGAAACACTGATTGTGCTTAACGACACCCTTGACGACAGTCGTTTACAACTAAACGAAGTTGCATTAAGTGAATTGCAACTAATTATTAGGCAAGGTTTACCGGGTGAGGTAGGTGAGGACGTGGCCAAAATAGTGGGGGATTATTATCAGTTTTTGGGTGCATCAAAAGAGTTTTATGCTATTTATGAACAGGACTCTACCATAAGCCAAGAGAATCAGCTCACCACCGAACAGCACCAAGAGACCTACCGCGAACTTATGGCACTGCGGGAGTTATACTTGGGCACTGATGTTGCTAATAAGTTATTTTCTACTTATGACGCCAATGCTAATTATATGTTTGATATGGCTAAACTTGAACAAAACATTGAACTGACGGACCAAGAAAAACAACTAATACGTACTGAAATTACCGAGCGCCATACCGAACAGACCATTAATGTCAGTAACTGGAATGAACGCCATAACGTCTTTTTGATCGCCAAGAAAAACATACAAAGAGTGTCGATGGACAAAGAAGAAAAGCAGGCGCAACTTACCGAATTGATGCATCAACATTTTAATCATGAAGAATTGACACATGTACGTCATTTACAACTTGATCATCCATAAGTGGTTTTCATGGTTATGCGGGTTAGCGTTCCTATATGCGGCTGTTACCTTGTGGAGTATACACACAGATTTACAAGCCACGTTAGCCCTTGGTGAAATTGGTGATTGGCAGCAACCAATAACCACGCAGGCTCTGTTTCCTTATTCTATTTCGGCACAGCAGTGGCACTTTGATTTTGAAGCCACTGAGAAAATTTTAGTGAAATTGCGGCGAGAAGACAGTGAAAAACGGTTACTTAATCCGGAGTTACTTACCGTATTAACAAGGGCGGTGAATGCTCTGCCTAACAACATGAACGAAAAAGCATTAAATCGGGCCGTTTTTTTGGTTTCCAAAGGATTATCTGCAGTGTCAGGAAAACAAATGGCCGGGCTGTTTAAAAACTATTATCAGCTCAAACAGGCGTCTTTTATTGATGAGGAATTAAATGAGAATGTTAAGTTAACCGATAAACGTTCAAGGTTTAAGGCTGCGGTTATAAGACAAAATCGCTACTTAGGAGAGGAGGTGGCTAACCAGCTATATGGTAAACAGCGCGCCATTACTGCTTATATTTATGAGCGTCAAAGCATTAACCAAAATTTAAGTTTGAAGCCTAAACAAAAACAAAAGCAACTAAATACCCTTAAGATTCAATATAAAAATAGGTTAAAAACTATTCCGTACGCGGGCCTTTCTCGTGGATAGGGCGTGACCAAAATGTTTAGTAGGTATTCGTCATCAGCCATCAAGGCTAACTCTTTCACGCTTCCCGCATTGGTAATGCTGTCAGCATTATCGGGCGCTTTAATATCCATTCCTTTTTTAAGTCCACAGCATTATTGGTTGGCTTGGGTGGGATTTATTCCCTTGTTACTTGCCATTGAGGGGGCAAGCTTACTTAGAAGTTATTGTTTTGGTGCCGTAGCGGGTTTGTTTTTTTCGGTGAATGCGGGTTACTGGGTGATCGATTTTTTGATGCTATCCAAAGGCTATGGCGTTATTTTAAGTGTATTTATAGCGGCCTTTTTTTGGCTATATTGTGCTCAGTTATTCGCATTCATTGCATTGGGGTTTAATTGCATAAAACAGCATACCGGTGTGCATGAATTCCTAATATTCCCTGTGGCACTGGTCTCAGTTTATTCAGTATACCCTATGATATTTACAGTTCATCTGGGTGAAAGCCAAAGCCAGTTTTTAACGGCACTTCAAGCCACAGAATTTGTAGGTGTGCAGGGGTTAGATGCCATTATTGCATTAAGCAATGTTGTGCTGTTTCGCATTGCACGCCGAGTGTTAACTGGGTCAAAGTTACAGGTTAATTCGTCACATTCTAAGCCGTCAAAATGGCCATACGCAGTGGCGCTGTTGTTGCTGGTGTCTTGGTTTTATTACGGCTGGACTGCCAATCTTGTGTGGCAGTCTAAAATTAAACAATGGGATACAGTGCGCTTGGGTTTAGTGCAACCCAATGAACTGCCCAGTCTTAAAAAGCAGGTGCTATACCCAGGGTACAGCCGTGCTTATCCACCCGAAATGGCAATGACCGAACGCTTAGCCAGTGCCGGAGCCCAAATTGTGATGTGGCCCGAAGCTAAATATAAAGCCTACTTTGATCAACCCCAAGTGACAACGGCCTACCGAGATCAAATTAAAGCGCTTAATACTCGTTTAATATTTCAAGATATTGAGCGAGTTCAGAGCTCTTTAAACCCATTCATAAATCAACAATACAATACCGCCCTAATGTTGTCAGTGCAGGGAGAAATGATAGGTAAATATCAAAAAATGAAGCGCATCGCGTTTGGTGAATACGTGCCTTATGCCAGTGACATACCCATACTAAAACGTTGGGTTGAAGGTTTTTTTGGAGCGTTCCTTAACGAAATGCAGGCGGGGGTATCGCATCAGGTATTTAAGAGCCATGTATCTCAAGAAAATACATTGAATATCATCCCCCTTATTTGCTACGAGACAATGTTCCCACAGTTTGTGGCCACCGCCGTAGCGGACGCTTTACTACACGTTAAAACAGTTAATCTGTTGGTGGGCTTGTCCAGCGACGGCTGGTTTGGTATGACCCACCAACCTTATCAACATGTTAATGCCTCAATACTGCGAGCGGTAGAGAATAGATTGCCATTGGTGCATGTGTTAAATAACGGGCCATCAATCGTGGTGATGCCAAATGGCAACGTAATTTTTAAAACCCAAGCGCATCAAGCAGGCGGATTTATCGTTGATGTTCCGTATGAAATGGAGTCTCAAGGCAGTTTTTTTAGTCTCCATCCGCAGCTATTTATCTATAGTGTCTATGGCGTATTGTTATTTCTATGCTTGTGCGCTTTTTTAAACATGCGACACTTAATTCACGAAAAAGAGCATAGGTTAACTTAGCGGCTAATTCCATCCTTGACCTGATGTAATCAGCATCATTAAAAATACGATCAGTTTTACCCAGTGAGCAGCTTTTAGATTGGCGCTTAAAATGCGTCGCCAACCTGCATCTGCTTCATGGATTTTAGGGTTATGCTGAATGTATTGTTTAGGATAAATTACTGTAAGTGACTAAAGGTAGGCGGTCTAGTTTCCTATTTAATAATGCATGTATGCCTACCAATGGCTAAAGTCAGCGGCTATACGTTCACTTTATATTTAAGGTCATTAACTTCGTCACCAGTCATGCTACGAAAACCCCATTGATGTGGTTGTTGTTCTTTTATGATTATTTCAATATCAACGGGGGCTATTAATAGCTTGCGTTCAATTTCTTGAAATATTGCTTTTATAAGGCTCTTTTGGGTTTCAATTTTTCGGCCTGCCATCATATTAATTTCAATGACGGTATAAGCATCTGAGCGGCCACCGGGATAATAAAAATCTGCTTTATCCATGGGGATAAAACGATGTGCTCGTTTGTCTTCTGGAAAGCCCAACACCGATTGCATACAGCCATGTATTACATCCGACATCTTTGCTTTTATAGGGTTGAGTTCTTCTTTAATTCCGTAAATGACGATCATGTTCGCTCCTTGATTATAGTGTTTCACTAAAGTGTGCGTTTGTTTACGCCACTTTATCGCGATTTGTTAGGTTTTTGCGTGCCTAAAGCCAAATAAAATATGTTACAAATGCTGCTTCAGGGAAAATAAATTGGCCGTACATTTTTGCACCTAAATGACCAAATATCGACCATACAATAGGCGTTGTGATAACGGCAAGAATAAATGCAATAAAAATAAACCTAGGAACATGCCATTTAATCGATGTATCAGGGTATTTATTCCAATTAAAAGCCCATTTACGTAATAATGTGGTTATTGTAAATACGATAAAAAGTTGGCTAAAGTTACGGCCCAATCTAAATTTCTATCCCATGCCTTAATGCCATGATGATCGCAGTAAAAATATCAACTCATTATGTGAGTAGATCATCCTTAAGTAAACATTTTGGGGTAGAATGCGTTTTAACTTGAAGATACGTTGTAAAGGAAGACAATGAAAACCTCTATTATACGCTTAATATTATTGGCCAGTATGCTTGTAGTGGCCGCATCAACTCAAGCGGGTACGCTTGATGATTTAGAGGCCGAGGCCACTAAGCCTTCCAAACGAAGTGGTTCAAGCTCTAATAATAATTCAAGCTCTAACAGCCGCGATTCATCCTCAGGCAATGGCCTCAGCGACCAGTTAGCGGCGGGGTTTGCTGAGATCATTGTAGAGATCAGCTTTAAATTAGCTGAGGCGGGTTTAACGGTATTGGCAAAAGGCGGCGAAAGCAGCGTGTATCGTTATGCCAATAAAACTAAAGTATCCACAGATTCTTTATATCGTCAAAAAGGCGATGCTATTTTACCCACAGTAAAAATAGCGACACAGTTTTTGTCAGCATCTGACGGCATTACCGCGCAACTTAATCGAGTTGAAGCGGGTTTTGCTTTGCTGGGTTTTAGTTACTCTGAAAACAAATTAAAAGAAAGTGGCGATGCATTAACCTTATCCAATACCTTAATTCATTACCGCATGAGCTTTGGTAATGATATTAGTTGGGACCTTGCGTATGGTCGTGGCCGCATGAACGGCAATCAAGTACATACCGGTGACGTATTTGCCATGCCAATACGTTTACGGTTAAATCCAGCATGGCACTTTGAATATTACCCTGTGTGGTCAAGTTATAAGGGTGGATCGTTATCCGAGCATCAATTCAGTTTAAATTATCAATACAAACATTACGGCATTACCGCGGGTTATAAAAGGTGGTCGGCTGGCTTAACCAGTGTTGATGGACTTTTTGGTGGATTGTATCTTTCGTTTTGATTGTTTTGCAGAGTCCATGGAATGGGCATTAATAAATTAACACGTTTCTCTCAACGGAAAAATACAGTGTGATAGCATCGCTATCACGGGTGCTTGATTACTATGCAGCTAAGGTGCACGTCGAAGTTATTGGCAGCCTGAACAGGTTTTAGCTTACTGCATTCGTCATGCAGGGTAGGGCTCTACTTTTATTTAGAAATGAAAGAGATCGCAATATAGCAACCTAATGCAGCGTTACTAAAATTACTAAGAAGCAGCCTTAGGAAAATCAGATGTGAAGATTATTCGGCACTGAAATAAAAAACAAATATACATTAAAAACCATTACTTAAATGCTTGTAGTCTTGCCTGTTCAAGTCTACTAGTTGTATCTATTAGATCACCACTGGTAATAAATTCGGCCAAAATAGGCGTGGCCAATTTATCAAAGGCCGGACTTGTATCCCTGTCAAAATAGTAGGATAAACCAGCCGCCTGATTTAACAGTTTAGAACCCACTTGAATGAGTGGGTGGTGGCTCACGGTGGCAGACTTATTTGGCGGAAGGTAACCTAGGGCCTTATTATGTTTTGCCTGAATATCGGAACGGGCCATAAATTTAATAAATTCTTCCGCTTCTTCTATTTGTTGTGTGTTTTTAGAAATCATAAAAACATCCATGGGTGCCTCTTCGTACTGGGGAATGGGTTTGATTTTAGGGAATGGCATAAAGCCTATATCGTCTATGATAGCGGACGACCATTTACTGAAAACAAAATTACCAATTAATATAAAGCCAATTTTTTCTCGATAAAACACTGGTAATACCTGATCCCAATATAAAGAGCTATGATTGGTGTTAAAAAATCCATTATCCACTAGCCCTTTCCATTCAATGAGCACCGCTTGAACTCTTGCATCATGAAAAGAAACCTTTCCTGATAACAATAGGCGATGAAACTTCAAACCATTTATACGTAGATTTAGGTAGTCGAACCAGGCTGCGGCGGGCCAATTATCTTTGGACCCCAAACCAAATGGTGTAATACCATCTACTTGCATTCGATAACAGATCTTTATGAATTCTTGCCATGAGGTTGGCACACTGTCATAACGTTTAAGCAGTGACTTTTTATAAAAAATACCCCAGTGATAATATGACATGGGTAATGCATATATATCACCCTTATAGGTTACGCCATCTTTAACATGGGAAAAGTTAGTATCGAAATTTTGTTCATTCCATAAGTGAGTAATTGAGTGAATAAGATTGTTTTTTGAATATTCAAACAGCCGTTGAGATGCCTGCCAATACAGTACATCTACAGTTCCTCTGCGAAGCCAACTTGGAATGTCCTCCTTGTATTCTGTATCGTTTCTTAGAATAGGCCGAACGCTTATGCCGGTTTCGGCAGTAAACTCTTTAAATATGGCCTCATAGGGTGGACGTTGTTTCGGGGTCAGCAATATGCCAACGGCAATTTCCTTGGCATATAGGTCTGTGGTCATGAGACTGCAAAGCGTAATAACCAGAATTTTGGTGCGATATATAGCTTTCGTCATTACCACTTGGATTACGCCTTTGTGATGAATGATATGCAGGCATCACCCGCTTATTCACGAATTCCCATCAAGGGTTACACTAAGGTAAATCCCCTAATATGAGAGAGCCACTTAATTTTTAATTCACAGTAACAAGTTTAGTCTATGCCTAATTGTTGCGTTATATTTCAACGCATTAATAAGGAGGAATCTTTAGTATGTATTGGAATATAGTTATTTATAAATATCAAAATAGCTATGGTGGGCTGTATGCCCTATGTCATCAGTGTGAATGGGGTATTTGGTGGTTTGATTGTGTTGCAGAGCCCATGGAATGGGCATTAATTTCACCGCTGAAAGTACCGCTATGATGGCTTCTGGTTAGCTGCTAATCTATTGGCTAAATGCCATGATGACACCAGCCCCTTTTATTCCCATTCAATTTCATCCAGCACTATTCGTGCATCTAAAAATGAGCAGTCAGTTAATGACGTCAACTGAGCAACTGTCATCGAAGGGTTTTGGATTGCTATAGTTCGAAGTTCATCTCGGTTTAGTTTAGGCCTTTCTTTAATTACATGTTTCGTAATCCAATGCCAACTATTTTCCCCTGATTGAGAGATCAAGGTGATAATTTGTTGTATCTGTTCATTATCAGCCTGTAACAGCCAATTTCTGGAGCGCCCTTTACGAGTTAATTTTGCGCCTGTTGATTTAATGCCTACCTTAAGTGATTCGGTATTTAAGGTTCTTTTCACGAATCCATTAAGAGCAATATTTTCTAGCATCGTCATTGTTGTCTGTTTGGGGTTTGTTTTTTTGGGTGTTCATGTAGTGAATATACTTGTGTTAATAATATTTAGATAGAAATGAATTCTGGCCTGCATATTGAGTTTTATACGTTTACAGTGCCAGATTTTTATTGTGCGCTTAGAAAAAACTAAAGAGTTTCCTTGTGCCTTGTAATACAGACCCAAAATATCATTCACCCAGTGAATTCATTGGATTTTATATTATGTAATTTAAATATTAGAAGGTTAATAATGCATTTATTTCGTGGCTTTATTCCTAGATCTGGTCACTATACTTTCTATAAGGCCGCTTTTGTGGCCTTGTTTAATTTTTTTATTTAATGTTTCTAGATAACCTATAAACGGTGATTTTTTAGAGATGCCAAAGCGTAAGCCCCTAGAGTTAACAGGGGTTGGCAAAAACTCAATGTCATTTAGTTTGCCACTTTTTTTAGCATGGCTTAAAAAAATGTATTTAGAACCTATTCCGTAATCAGCACGCTCTAAGGTTAACATGCCAATAATTTGTGTCTCGTTAGTCACCTGTAAAATATTTAAATTCGGGGCGAAGTGGTTAAAGGATTTGCCTAAACTTGCCCCAAGCGACATTAAACCTTGCAGTCCCACTAGATCATTTAGCTTTTTGAAAGGAAATGTTTTTCCCTTGGCCACAACAATGACTGTAGGTATTTTTACATAAGGAATACTGAAGTCCATATACTTTGCACGTTCATCGGTATGGAATATAGTGGCTATTACATCAACTTTGCCTTCCTTCATGTATTCAAGGGCCCTATTCCAAGGCAAGTAAGTACCCTTAATAGTCACGTTTAATTCAGAAAACATTTGTGTGGTTAATTCAATAACCGTCCCTTCTAGTTGTGAGCCGGGCGTGCCAGCCCAAATAGACGGGGCAGCCGTTACTAATAGCTCATCTCTAGAATAGGCATTACTGGCGATTAAAAGTGCCACTAATGGCATTATTACAGCTAGTGTAAAATGTTTGTTCACAGTTGCCCGCCATAACATCAGTGCTAATTACGAAGTTTAGTTATAACCTGCGGCTTTGCACGACATTGCCTTTTAGCATGGTCTAAAAGGCCAAAATGATCTAATAAAGTAACTTGATCAGTACACTTCTTATTTTAAGTTTACAGTCCTGTCTTTACATAATAATGCGTATGGCTTTGTAGGCGGGAAATGTTGTGTGCCATTCAGGCCCCTCCCTTATAGAAGAGTGCCTAGTGAGGGGCTTATGCCAAATATGGTGTTTTTGGAGCGAGTATCGTCTAAAAATTTACAATCGGTGGTTTGACACTAAACTCAATACTAGGCAGCTATTATCGCTGTTTGAAGGCGTAATATGTCGTATAGCGATAGGGTGACAACGCCTAGAGGTCCTAGGGAGTTGTTATTAACATTTGGCTGGGTGGCAGCTCTTAAGGGAGCGCACAGCAGTATGCTAGATGTTTGACGTTTTTTGATACTCGGCATTATGAATTAACGATGGCGTGGAATGGTTGTTAAAGGTCACTGAATTGGACGTGTGTTTTGCTTAAGTCGTTTAGCCTTAAATCTATTTATAATATTAAGCTGCATTTAAACTCTCTTACTAAGCAGATTGCCTTTGGCTACGCGCTTATTTTAGCGGTATTTGGCACATCGTTGGTGGTGACGTTGCTGGAGCTAAGAGAGGTTGAGTCCACCAGTAAGCAAATTAAAGACTTAAGAAGCCCCACCGCAAGATCAAGCTTGATGTTACTTAATGGCGTAAATCACTCCTTGGCGGCCCTTAGGGGGTGGATATTAATTGGGCACGAAGAAGGTGGCGAAAAGTTTAAAACTGAAAGAAGTTATGCTTGGTCAGAGGAAATTTACCGCTCTATTGAAGACATGGACCGTCTTTCAGAGGATTGGACAAACCCAGAGAACGTCGAGCGCCTAAGATTAATAAAAATATTGTTAAAACAATTTGAAAACCATCAGGCTACCATAGAAGACATTGCTCATTCAGATGAAAATAGAGAGGCATCCAGAATTTTATTCACTGAAGCCGTTCCTAGAGCTGAAGTTTTAACCAGTGACATCACGGTAATGATTGAAATAGAAAAGTCCCTTGAAGCCACTAATAAACGTAAAAGTATTCTTGGTATATTGGCCGATATCCGCGGCAGTACAGGCTATAGTTTGGCGAATATAAGGGCATTTTTGTTGTCTGGAGATGAAAAGTTTGAACGGGCATTTAAGAGAGAGTGGGAAAAAAATAACAACAGCTTTTTAGCGCTAAGACTTAATAAATCCCACCTTAATGAAAAACAATTATTAGCGTTTGAACGGTTTGTCTTGGTTCACCACGAATTTTCAACTATTCCAGAAAAAATATTTTCTATAAGAGGTGGGGAGGATTGGAATAAGGCTAACTTTTTATTGAAAAATAAAGCAGCGCCACTGGCCTTTAATATAAAAGACGTTATTAGTGAAATGATTATAAATCAAAATAAATTGGAGCATATAGATTACGGTGCGCAATATGATCAATTAAAAGAATTGAAGTTTTTACTAATAGTGCTGCTTTTAATAGGTTTAGTGCTGTCGGTTGTAGTAAGTATATTTTCTATTGGGGGTGTAAAGGAGCCTATAATAGAAGCCATAAAAATTATAAATAATATGAGTAAAGGGAAGTTTGATCTTAATTTTAAAACAAGCTCCATATCAGAAATTAATCAACTGGGTGAATCTGTACACGTAATGAAAGAGGGTTTATTAAAACGAAATCTTGATCTGGTAAAGGAAAAAAACAAGCTAGAGGAAGATGATTGGATTAAAACCAGTTTAACGTCTATTTTGGGGGAACTTCAGGGGCATACAGATCTTACTGTTTTTTCAAGCGAATTATTAAATAACCTTGTCCCCAAAATTAATGGGCTGCTTGGTATGCTGTATATAAAGGATAAAAATAGTAAAGATTTAGGCACTGGTGATGGTGATGATGCGACTACCTTTTCATTACGTGCCTCCTACGCCTGCCCTAATGATGAAAGCTTAGTTAACAGTATTCACCTTGGAGAAGGCTTGGCTGGTCAATGTGCCATTGATAATAAAATAAGGTACATCTCACAAGTCCCAGACGATTATATCTCTATCAGCTCAACCCTTGGTCAATCACAACCTAAACAGTTACTGGTAGCACCTATCTTGTTTGAGGGTGAAGTACTTGCTGTGATAGAAATAGCTTCAATTGAAAATATGTTAGCGCGTCACAAAAACCTAGTTGAGCAGGTTTTTCGAAGCGTAGGTATTATTTTAAAATCTGTGATGGGGCGTATTGAGACTGAAGATATTCTTACAATGTTAAATACTAAAAATGAAGAGCTGAATCAACATGCTCTGAGTTTAGCTGACGCTAAAAAACAAACCGAGATTGCGAATGAATATTTAGCCGCGCAAAAAAATGCCATGGATCAGCACTCGCTGGTGTCGGTGACCGACATAAAAGGCACCATCACCTACGCCAATGATAAGTTTTGCGCCATTAGTGGCTATAGCCGAGAAGAGCTCATAGGTGAAAATCACCGCCTTCTTAATTCCACTAACCAGCCAAAAGAGTATTGGCGTGAGATGTTTTTAAAGGTGTCAAAAGGGGAGTTCTGGCATGATGAGGTATGCAATAAAGCCAAGGATGGTCACCTGTATTGGGTAGATACCACCATCGTGCCATTATTTGATGGCGACAATCAGTTAAGTGGTTACTCTTCCATTCGTACCGA
>MAAA01014199.1_pt1 | contig 15816 bp, 23 predicted proteins | sample 1115971 | NCBI WGS metagenome assembly MAAA01 (sample SAMN04961123, study PRJNA320927) | seawater metagenome | isolation source: sample BD02T6 sea water enriched with oil for 6 days | place: USA:Gulf of Mexico | collected 2013-07-27 | reverse complement strand
TTATGCGGCTGGGAAGTTTAGGAGTATAGGTAATATCTACAACCCACATCCAGCCACATTATAAGATATATTCGGCTAATCAGTATCAGTATCTTTTTTTCTCGATTTATCACCCTCTTTTTGGGCTGGAGTTCTATCATCTCCAGTGTTGACTCGATGGTCATGGCCGCCACCCTTTTTGTTGGGGCCGTCAACAGCCCCATGACTTGGACCGTTACTTTCTTTCCCAGTTGATTTAAAAAAATCAAAGATACCCATAACCTTCACCTCACCTTGTATTAAGCTATTTCTTTTTGCTATCTACTTTTAATGCAACGGCAGTAGTGACGGCAGCTCCAGTGGTGGCCCCAACAGTTGTCACTAAAGCTGTCCCGCCCGCAACACCTAAACCTGTAGTTGCCAGGCTACCGCCGCCTAATGCTGCCAATCCAGCAGAAGAGGCAGCTGCTCCAGAAAGTGTACCTCCAGCTACACCGAACCCAGCTGCCGATACCGCTGCTCCAATTGCAGGTGCATAAGCTAATGCAACACCGCCGGTTCCAACCGTAGCCACCACAATTGCAGCACTCTTAATAGGATTTTCAATTACAGTCTCGGCAGCATCGACAACTTTACTGGCTAAAAGGTAACTAAGGCCGCCACTGTCAGTCGCGGCACCAGCTTTGGCTGAGATGGAGGGGCTTTTACTGGTAGGGTTGGAAGTACTAGCGGCTCTACCAGCCATTACAGCCGGGTCAATACGGGTAGGTTTGGTTGAGCCAGTTGCCGCTGCCCTAGCGATCTTATTTAAAAAGAACATAAGAGATCTCCTATCAGTCAATCTAATTACAGGTAAAAATAAATTAGCAGCCCGATAAGCTTAGAAGCGAACTATTGAAAGTCGCTCTGCCTTTTTCAGGACCTGGTTAAATACTAATACACTTACTTAGGTTTAGCTACAGGCTAAGGAAGGTTATTGGCTATGGATCATATTTTGTGTTTAGGTTATAGTTCAGGCATGACTAAAGTGCTGTAAGGGGTAATGGTGGTTTGAAATGCCAGATAAAGTAACAAGATATTCAACTATTGTAGGTTTTGCCATTCGTGAGTTAAGGGAGGGTTTATCTGTATCGCAGGCAGATTTAGCTCAAGCTGTTGATATGGCTCAGGCATCTTGGTCAAAGGTTGAGAAAGGCGATACAGTTGCTAATGTCCAGCATCTATCGAGAGTTGAAGGGAAGTTAGGGGTTCCAGCATCTTGTATCCTACTTCGAGCAGATCAAGTTAAGAGTTTGCTTTTAGGTCATGGTTGGAGAGTTCTCGACCGTAAACTTGAGAAGGGAGAGGCGGATCTGCTTCTTCAGGGGCTGATGCTAAATTTGAATGGGTTAGATATGAAGGCATTTGATTCTCTTAGTACACCTGCAATTATAGGAGGCTTTGGCACCTCATCTTACGGTATGACTTCTGTAATACTCGGTGTATCAGTTATCAACCCTATTACAAGCTTAGCTATTTCAGCGGGTGCAGCGGCTTCAAAATATGCACTATCTAGATTGAAGGAGGCGGTGGCCTCCTCTAAGAGTTTAACCAATCTAGTAGGCGGAAACTTGGAGGCTGGTGGGGAGGGTAAAACCACTCGCTCCACTTTAGAAAAATCCTTAGGGGTTTTGGTGTCCGATCCGACTCTTTTTGATAATGAAATTAAAGATTGGAGTGAAAAACTAAAATCTGAAAATTCAAATAAGAGTAGTGCTAAAAGTACAAACGGACGAATTTTCGATATGGCTGTAGATGGTGCAGACAAGCTAATTAAAATGCACTCATAGGGCATGTGATTAAGTATTAATTTAACCTATATTTGAGGATGTTAATTGAATGGAAGCTTTAATACAGGCATCAAAGGACAAGTTAAACTGCTATGCAGTGGGTCAAGAGTATTTAACAAGAATTGAGAGTTTACTAGATAAAGAAAAAAAAGTTTTTAACTTAAATTATCGTCGTGAATGCGATGAATATAGGCTTGAATTAGCAGGGATTTTGGCGGACTGTATTTCTAAAGTTGATTCAAATGAAAAGAATTTTGATTTATCCCCAATCCAACCTGAAGGAAGAAAACTTCTAATAACTTCATTGGCATTTGATACTCTAGTAGCAGTGAAAGCTTCTATCGAGAAAAGAAATGACACTGAAAGGCTAGAAAGCAATCTATCAGAGTCTCTTGCTAATTTGACTGAGTTAGATTTACCCGTGCTTAATGTATAGTGGCTCTGTAATCCATTCATCGGGTGAACCCGTCATATTCGACTTCTTTTAGGGTATTTGAATGGCAATATATAGTCGTAAGACTGAGTAGGAGAGCTATAGCCAATTTAAGCACCTTAATTTCCTTACTTTAGGCCGATTAACTGTATAGATTAATACATTTAATACTTGCTACAGTAGTATCTAAATGTAGGGGTGAGCTAGACAAATATGGACATTTATTATGATACAGCCAGAATATCCAGCTATATTGCTTTTTGACGATAACACAGCTAAATACCTGAATGATAATGATGATTTAAACTTGGACGAAGAATACTCAAAATTTAATTATAATGAAAAGGACTTAATAGTTGATAGCTCGGAAAATTTCATTAGGTTTGGTTATTCTTGTGATACCAAGGTTAGAATGAAACAACTTTTACTTGGAAATACTGATATGTTTTTCATTGAGGATAATAAATTATCAATAATTGATGTTCTATCCAAGCTTAAAAATCAGGCATCTATATGCTATGAGGATATTAATATGGAAAGACTCTTAAAAAATCTAATTGAAGACCTAGAAGATCAAATGAAAAGAAATTCCCAATGAAAATACTGTCAGTTAAAAACAAAACTATCTTGATAATATTCTTAGTGTGTCTTTTCACATCGACGAGCAATGCTATTGAATTCGCAGATCCCACGGTTGATTCGAAAAAAGAAAAACTTCATTGGGATATAGATGACCAAATAAGGGTAAGCTATATGCCCCCTTGCAGGCTAAGCGAGACTTACATAGATTGGCAAGAAGACAGCATGACACATTGGCTGTTTAAAAAAATTGACTTTTTTCATGCATTACGAGGATATTCACATGAAGAGTTCATGGTATGTAAGGAACCAGGTTTAAGGGTAACTAATCGAAATAAAAAAAATGGAGTGTTTGATTATGGGCATCCAAATTCAATATCAATTAATGGCACTTCAGTCAGTCTACACACTTATGAACACCGAAAGCTGAATAAGGGTGACATTAATAACTTTCAAATATTAAAGACTGCAATTGAAAACAGTAGTGAAATTGTCATCAGTGTTAGATCAAAGCGACAGGAGTATGACTATTTTAAAGATGAATATAAACCACATAAAATTAACTTTAGTAGAGTGCTTTTATTGGGTGGATATATCGAAGATGCAAATAATAAAAATAAAACCCTGACTAGGGTTAAGATTAATTCAAGAAACAGCGAGATTAGGACTAGATATATTTTCGTAATATTCTATGACCTCTTGGCTGTAATATTAATTATCTCTGCTTTGTTTTCTTACAGGAGATATATGCACCAAAAATTGAAAGGAATCACCCTTACAATTTACGGTTATATTATCCGTAATCTCTCAACTCTCAATGTATACCTACAAAGGGTAAAGCTACTAAATCGAAACAAGATTGGTGATGGCCGCTCAATTCCAAGAGAGCTACTTGACTGGAAGCAGCTATATAATGAGGGTGAGATAACAAAAGAAGAATATGAAAGTGCAAAGAATAGGTTGTTGAATCGGCAGTGAAATAGACTGTAGAAGATCAGGCTCTACCTGGAAAACCCCAAACTATTAAAGCCCAGCTAACTACTGGGTTTTTTTATGCCAGATAACAATATTAGATATATTAACCATCAATTTATTTTATTACTCATGAAGTATTTTATAATAGCAAGTGAAAAACTTGATCAGTAAATTACTACTGTCTTGAGTGCCATTCAATAATTTCGAAAATTCAAGGAGTATTGGCATGGATTGAAAATAGAGGTTGCCGAATAATTGTAATGAGCTGGACCAGTAATTGAACCACTTAACTTATTTCTTTCTAATAAAAAGTATATGTTAGCTACTCCTTTATATTTTGCTATGAAATAGAGATTTTTACTTCTTTTACTAGGTATACAATTATCTACAGGATTTTCTTTTAAGTATGTATCAATATGTACCACTGGAAAAATTGAATTAAACTCTTCAAATGTCATACCATTAATATATATTCTCTTAGCTAGATCACTTAAAGTAACATATAATTCCCACTCTTCTGTATCTCTAGTTTGGATTTCTTCTTTTATATTAGCCCATCTTTTTTCTATTTCAATGATCTTGGCCTTAATTGAGTCAGACTTAACTTTAACTTTTTCAATAAATAATATTCCAGCCTTGATTGAGTTTAATCTAATTTTTAGTAAAACATTCTCGTTTTTAATTTTCTGCTTTTCTAGTTCTGAGTTAGACAATTTTACTAACAACTCTGTTATTTTATTTTCTTTATTATTTAGGTTGTATATTCTATTAAGAAGCTCTAGAACATGATCCTTATCAACTTTTGCCTGTATTTCTAGGTAAAGTGTTAGACCGTCAAAAGCTTCATTTAATATTTTAACTTTGATATTTCCTGCTGATATCTGACTGTAATTAACACTCTGACTTTTTTCATAATCATTAGATTGGGACTTAATTTCAGCCTCTATCAGCGAACCCACCTCGCTTAATATATCGATTTTAAGCTGCTTTAAGGCATTACTCTTAGCATCATTCAAAGTCATATCGGGACTTACAGAGTATTCAATAGATCGTATAAACACACTGGCAGAGGTGGTTAAAGGAATGGTTAACAACAATAAAATAAGGATTATTTTAAACATGTGATTTATCACCGTGTAAGCCATTAAATTAAGGTTAATGTATATATTGTAAGGCTACCGATACCCCAGCAATGCAGATGCTAGATATAGCCAATCCTATGGCTATCCAGGCAATCTTTTGAGACTTGCTTTGACTATCCATCATTTCACCATGGTTTTTGTCTCTTTGTTTTCTGTCTGCATTTGACATAAATAGCCTTGCCAGTACTAAACACAATTAATAGGTTTTGCATAAAGTGTAGTAAATAAAAGGTGCATTGATAGCCCATCAGCAATATTGGATATATTGCACTTGACTATTAAAATAGTAGTTTATATGAACTTTAAATTTAGTTTCCATAAATTAACCTACTAAAATTAGTAGATTATAGGAGGGTATATGGGGCTATTTTCAAAGTGGGAAGTCAACTACTGCAAAAATATCGATAAAGAAGGTGATGCTATAGGCCTTATAGGTATAACTCTTGAGCTTTCTCTGGTATCAGCGAGTGCAGTATTACAGGGTAAAGAATTGCCTGAAAATAAATTAAAAGCATTTCAGATAGGTTTTATTCTTGGTGAATTGAGCAAAATTCTTGATTTAGGAAATATTAATGATAATGATCAGATCAATATGATTAATACTGTAATAGTTTACTGGCATGCAAGAAACAAAGAAATACATTCTGAGGGAGAGGCTGAAGAGCTAATTAGCTCCTATAAGCCTAGTTTTGAAAGTATATGTATAGATATTACGAAATTAGGTTTCCAGTACTCAACTTCGGATTGTGATGATGGCTTGATAAAAGAATATTTTGGAATTACTAATCTAGAAGACAGCAAAGGATTTAAATTTGGAGTAAATCTAGCTGAAGAATCATACTCTACTCTAAAGAAAACAGGGGGGGAGCTTAATTTCCAAACAGTTGTGAACTTAGCTCATAAATATTATGAGGAAGTACAAAGTAATTTTATTGAAGGCTTCATTCATAGAATGGATCAATACTCTGTTGACAAGGAAATTGTAATGGTTGCAAAAGATAATGATGAGTTATTTTATATTCACACTGATTTTCATGGCATTGACACAAGTAATAGTTAGTTTAAGGATAGCCTAGAACCATATTATGTAAGATGCAATACTAATAATATGGACATAGTAAGTTATAACATAAAATATATTAGGCCTTATTAAATCTGCAAATATCATTGGCTTTATTTACAGCTTCAACAAACTTCCCCATGTCAAAAAGAATAGGTTTTTGCTTAAATGCTAGGGTAGTATTTGCATACAATTCGATATCAATAGTGATTTTTTTGGAGTTTCTAAGAACACTCCATAGATACAAGTCTTTTAAATTTATCTGCTTATCTGTAATAGAAGTCGATACTGATACCGCACTATCAAAATCTGATTTATAAGTAATCCATGCACTATTTACATTTTCTGGGAATTCATTTGGGAATTGAATATATAAATTTGATTTTTTAACTTTTGTGCTCAAAATATTAGTACAGTCGTAAACAAGTTTAACTTCCCTACCATCATCAAAGCCTATGACAGAACCTCCAAAATAACCATCAAGAGTAATGTCATAAATGACCCAGTTATCTAGCCATTCAGACGGGTATGCTGAATAAGAGTAATTGGATAGTAGTGATATAAGGAATATCTGAATAAGTTTCATGGATCACCCCGCAATGTATTAGGAAATTATTATTTTTGGCACGGCCATGCATCTTCAAAGGCAATTAGAACCAATATTGTCTCTGAATAGTGAAGGTACTTAGGATTGTCTCGCAAATATTGAGTAACAACCCTAATCATTTGAGATTTTTTAACCCCATCATGCAAACAAACACCCCAGGTGTTCCCGTCTGTAAGCATTTCAGAGACCCCTTGGACCAATCCAATGCAAATTCCTGCACCTAATAGATCATCGTAATTCCCATCATTATCTTGAATTGAAATTGCCGAGGAACACTTTGTTAATAAGGCATTACCATCAGCATATCCAGTTAATGGCAGTATCAATAGAATTGAAAAGCAGAAGTAATATACAAATTTCACGGAGTGAATACCTTTAAATAGGGGAGTTTAAGTTGGCAGTTGCTATTACTTTATCGTTATACCTGCTTACAAAGTAAAATGATAAAGCCATTGAGACTATCCAGCAGGCAATAGGGACCAATATCGTAACTAAGGTAAACAAAGCAACTACGGATAATATTAGACCTGCTACCCAGCTAGCATAGAACAGGCCCAATGGGCCAAATATAAGAGCCAGTATAAACCCGACAGTTTTACTTTTCTTATGGGCTTCAATGTAGGTTTTTAACTTGTCGTTCATAGTGTGATCCATTACTTTTCTTTAATAATCTTGTTAGCTATTTGAAGCTGAATATTTTCCGCAAAACAGTTCTCTAGAACCTGAAACGATCCATGTCTTTAGATCTTGATTTAAGCTCTTTAGGGGCTTGAGATAGCCTTTTACTTTAGAACTGGTTAATTTGCTTAGCAGATGCTCTATACCAACCACATAATGCATCATATTTGACTCAGTTGATTCGTAACTATTTGGCATCAAATAAGTCTGTATTGTATTCGTGTCCTTACGATGCAATATTTTCCAAGCGAAATCAGGAGTTCTAACTCCGTGACTGTTTATAAAGTGATCATTTCCGGCATCATTTCCCATGATTAGCCCTAGGTATACATCTATGTCAGTTCCATCTCGTAAGCACTCAGTGATCTTCTCCGTATAGTACCAGGCACCCCCAGGACGATTGAACCTTGCGACCTGTGGGAAGATATTATCCATATGCATACTATCCGCAATAGAGGCTTGCGATGAGTCCATGTGGTTGGCTGAAACAAGGTGTCCGTTATCATAAGGATGTGCAGGTTTGCCAGCATCATGGATGTGCTTAACTTGGCTTTGATATGTACTACTTAAAAGCTGTCTGCACCCCTCATTCCTGCCTTCCCTATAATATGACCTTCGATAATCCCCAACTAACCGAGTAGGCTTTTTATAATCAGCAATATCTTTCGTAAGGGAGTATTTGGCCATTACGGCTAGGTTTTCACTGCAATCCATCCATAGGGTAAACCCGTTATATTCGACTTCTTTTAGGGTATTTGAATGGCAATATATAGTCGTAAGACTGAGTAGGAGAACTATAGCCAATTTAAGCACCTAAAATTCCTTTTTTTGGGCTGTTAGCAAGATAGTTAGCTACTATATTTCATTTGTTACTGTAGTAATATATAAGTCGGATGATACAGAATATTTTAATAAGGACATTTCATGCCCAAGTGCAAAGATTGCCAAACCAGCTTTGGATTCATGGAGTTAAAGAATAGCCTGTGTAAAAGTTGTACAAATAAGAAAACACCACCATGTACAGGTTGCACCAAAAACTTTCTCCCAGATGAATTAAAGGATGGTTTTTGCCTCACCTGTTATGAAAAAGAGCAAAAAAAGCTTGAAGCTCAATCCGACCAAGTAAAAAAGAGAGAGTTAGAAAGCCTTTCTAGAGACAAGTTGGACTCCATTATATTAACTACTGAAACAGCTCATAATCTCGATGTGACCAAAAGAATAGATATTATTTCGGCTGAATGTGTCTATGGTATGAATGTGTTTAAAGATATCGCCTCAGGTATTAGAGATATAGTTGGCGGTAGAAATAACAGTACTCAAAATGTATTAAGAGATGCTAGAAAAACTGTACTGAGTGAGCTTAAGAAAGAAGCTCACTCACTTGGGGCAAATGCCGTTGTAGGTGTAGACCTTGATTATAGTGAGTTCTCTGGTGGTGGTAAGTCAATGCTTATTGTTGTAGCTACAGGCACAGCTGTTGAAGCTAAATTATAATAGAAATAAGTGATTATAAATTGAAAGAATTATTTAGTGGGTTCTATCCCTTAAAGCCTGAGGACTATAAAGGTCTTTGGAAAAATGCATATTTCATTTTCGACACAAATGTTTTACTGAATTTATACAGATATAATAAAAGCACCTCTGAAGAATTACTGGCTGTAATTGAATCCTTAGGAGATAAAGTATGGATTCCTTATATTGTTGGGCTTGAATATCAACGGAACCGCTTAAAGGTCATTGCAGATCAAAATTCTAAATTTAAGAAAGTTGAAGGTATTATCTTAAATGGGATTGAGTCTATAGAAAATAAGCTTGGTCAGTTATCCCTTCAAAAAAAGCATTCATCAATTGAACCTGATACTTTTATAGAAAATCTTAAGAAGGAGGCCGATAAATTTATTGATAGCTTAAATAAGTTGGAAGAAGAGCACCCGAGTGTGATGAAGGAAGATTCTATAAGAAATCAACTAAATCAAATTTTAGAAGGAAAAATTGGCTCAAGAGTAGATAGCCAGAAAGATATTGATAAGCTTGAAAGTGAAGCAAAAAAACGATTCGATTTATCAATTCCACCAGGTTATAGGGATTTGGGGAAAGGAAAGTCTGATGATTCCACATTTACCTATGACGATATAAAATATAATACCCCATATTCTGACTACTTATTATGGAATGATATAATTGAGTTTTCGAAGGATGAAAAAGTATCAAATGTATTTTTTGTGACAGATGATGCTAAGGAGGATTGGTGGTATAAGATTAATCAAAATGGTCCAAAAGTAATATCTCCGAGACCTGAATTAATAAGCGAGATAAAAGCCAAATCTAATATCAATGTTTTTCATATGTATAGCTCTGAAAATTTTTTAAAGTTTGCAAATGAAGCTCTTGATGATATCAAGGTAAGTTCTGAAGCGATCAAGGAAGTTAAAGATATAACTCATGAGTATGCATCAGACATACTAAAACTCCTTTATGAAGGGGGGTCAAATCATGATAAGAAAGTCGTTAAATACATAAATTATTTAGACCAAGAAGCCATTATCTCTAAACAAAAAGAAGAAGATGCCACCTCGAAGCCAGTAATTGATTTATATTATGAAGAGCTACCGGAGTTTGCAAAGTCAGTTGTAGAGCTGATCGATGATCACTTGCAAAATGGCATTCCACCAAATTCAGATTCTATAGCTAATGATCTTGGTATGTCTTACCAAACATTCAGACGGAAACTTGGATCTGTATATTCGTCATTTCAAATATTAAAAGATTTCACAAGATACAGACTAGTTTTTCGTCTTCTTATGGATGGTGAAAGGTGTTTTAAGGAACTTTCTTTACGATCGGGTTTTACTGAAGAAAGCACATTTCATAGAGCATTTAAAGGATGGACTGGCATGACAGTAAGCAATTTTATTCGGTATAAAATTGAATTTGATGGTGAAATTTAATATAGCACTTTTTCAAGTAAGGCCTGGATACTGTGTTAAAAGGTGAATCCACACCTTTTAACACAAGATATATTAATTATGCTTTTTCTACTTGAATCGGGAGTTCATTTAGTAAGATCTGAAGTTCATCACCAATAAAACTTAATTGACTATGAATGTTAATTGTATCAATTCCTGAAGAAGTAACAGTCGTAAACTTATCTATAATCGACATTAGGCTTCCTTGCAATGCATTGTGTGTTTCGAATGCAGCATTCTCTAGGTCGTCCACCTTCTTGTTAGTAATGTCTAGTAAACTAGTTTTACTAACTAAATCCTTCTTAGTACTATTGTTAAGTTGCCTTTCATTATCTAGTGTACTTTTTATATCAGCATAAGCTGATCTTGCTTCAACCTTATAATCGTCATAATCTGACTTTGATTTAACTTTTAGCTCATCATAATCTGACTTTGATTTAACTTTTAGCTCATCATAATCTGACTTTGCTTTAGCTTTTAGCTCATCATAATCTGACTTTGCTTTAGCTTTTAGATCATCATAAGCTGACTTTGCCACAGTAGTGTCTTTAGTAAGCCTGATATACCAAAGCTTCGTTAGATTCTGAACTTTTAGAGATAGTGCACTTAAAAAATCTGTAAATGATTGACCCAAAATGGCATTAACTAAACCAGCTGCAAATGGAGCTAATAGCCAATAGCCATCCTTCAAATTAGCTACAAAGAAAGCGAAATCCACGGTTTTAAACTCGTAAATGGAATAGACAACCAATTTCCAATTAATAAGTACGAATGAAGCCAGAACTGCCCACCAAAACGGATTGTTTCTTTTTGAATCCAGGTATTCTTTTAGATCGTCCATTATTCTTATTCCATTAAATTAACTTCACTTATTCTAAATCAATACCCAGCCACCTTATATCTCTTAAAGCCCTTATAAACACTATATTTAATCAAATAAAGTATAAAACCCTCAAAGTAATGCTTGACTTATCTTCATTTATATAAAACAAAAAGCTTGACTCCTTCAAAGTTGATGGTATGATAATTATAAGCTTGACATTTAATATTAGGTGATATAGTGGAATTAACTGAAGTAGGGGAAATATGGAAAGAAAGAAAACTAAATACACTAAACAAAGAAACACCAAACAAACAGATACACTAAAAATTCGTAAAACCTGCCCTAAAAAGCCCTATTCAACCTCTATCCGAGGTGCCAAATGAATATCTACGGCTTTACTAAAAATCGCAAAAAAACAACCCTAAGAGTTAACCAGCATTACTTCAATCTTGCTGTAGTTGCATATTCTTTTTGGATAGATGCGGATGCAGCAAAAAAACATATTATTTTGTTGATGAAGCAGGCTCTGTATGAAGAAAAATCTAGCGATTGGGTAAAAAAGGAAATTCAAGAAGAGATACTTATATATTTAACAATAAACGAAATAAAAGGAGAAAAATAATGAGCGAATATTCAAGAGAGATAGAAATATTAAGGAATTTAATATTTAAAGTTAATTCAACAAAGTCAGATTTAATAAGAGAAATTGCTGACGACATCAAATATGGAAAAATAGATTTAAATCAAAGTTTGGCTGATAAATTACATTCAGAAATTCCAATAGAAGAAGAAGAAGACAGTAAAGAATATCGTAAAGCTTTATCTGTTTGGTGCTTTTATCACAACATAGAAGAAATTATATTTGATGTTGATACTCATGATATAGCTTTTTTTAAAAAAATTTATTTTTCAAAAAGAGAATTAACAAGTGATGAATTTTATGATTTTAAAGAAAAATTAATGAACTTAATTACAAAATATAAAATAAATTCTAGTCGTTACAATTTGGAATGTGAATTACCAGGTGAAATTGAAAGGATTGAGTCATCTTTGAAAAAAGTTTTTACGATAATTGAAGATATACCAATTTTTGAAGATGATGGAGATATATTATGAAAAAACTAAATGACATACAAATAGAAGGAATTGAAGTTTTAAGTAATCTAGCAAATATCAATAAAAGCACAGAAATGAATAATTTATTTAATAATTTAATTATTATTATATCAAAAGACAATCTAACAAGTTTTGATAATTACTATCTATTAAAATCTTATAATATATTTGTAAAATTCGTTGATTATTTCAGTAATGACGATTTTCATTACAATTTTACTAATGATGCATTTAATGCATATCAATCACTCCTATTTATAAAAATAAACTTCAAAGTAATTTTTGAAGATGAAGGAGAATGAAATGAAATATCTTACAATAATATTATTACTAATAAGCTCAGTTTCAGCTTATTCAAACAGTGCATATTTATACAATCCAGATGCTATTAATCTATTCTATAAAGCATGCGATTGCTCAAATAATAACATTGAATTTTGTACTGATTTAATTGAAAAAGTAAGTGCAAATAATAACAATTTTAATGATATGAAGAGTATAAAAATACTGCATTCAACAACAAGAGTGCAATTTCAAAATGATATAAGATTTCATAATAGAGATAATGGATTTGATTTATCTTGTTTCTATTTTACACAAGATGAATATCAACATAATTCTTCTATTGTTGAGGCTTTAAAATCAATTGAGGGCTGGAGAGAATGAATTTTATGAAATTATTCCATGAAAATAAAGTTGAATGGATATTAAAAGGAATAACAGCATTAATGTTTATGTTGTTATTTACAGTTTTATATTTAATTTTTACAGGACAAATTTAATCAAGGTGTGAAATATAACACCATACAAATTAACTAAACGAGGATATTATGAACGAAGAAATCAAACAAATATACATAGATTACAGCAGAGTAATAAATGAAATTACAAAAGAATTTGAATATACAGAATATACAATTTCAGAGCATTCAAGGCCAAAATTAATATTCTTCTATGAAGAAAATCAAATTGATTTAAAAAACATGCTAACTCAGAAGACTCAAGAGCTTAAAAATCTAGCTCTAGCTTATGAGGTTAAATCATTTGCATTAAACCCTCTTAAAACTCCCTATATTGCCCCAGGATCAAGTCCATTACTCAATTGTAATGTATCAACTAAATACATCAAATGTGGCTTTGAAAACAACGATGAATTTCGCAAAGACTATAAGCAATACTTAAATTTTAGTAATGGCATTAAAAAAGATGAAATTGGTGAATTTCTTAAACATTTTGATAGATTATCAAGAGCAAATAAACACCTTTACAAAAATCTATTAGTTCGAAAAATGACCAATAAATTTCTCCTTTGCTACAAAGACTTAAACAATCAAAATCAAAGGATTTCATTATGCAGAGGCATATTTTTGCCTATAAGTTTTTTAGATAAGATTAGGTTATCAAATCCATCTACAGAACGAATTGATAAAATTCAATATAGAAATGTGATTGGGGAATATTTAACTAGGGTGTGATATTACACACCTTAATAGGGTTTTTAAAAAAACATATATTTTATATGGCTTTTCAACCATATAAAATAATTTAATTATTAATCTTTATAGCCATTTAGATGGTCAGTTTTATCCTTTGAAACATAAAACAAACCATTTTTTTCAATAATACTTGGCATTTTTAAAGTTAATTCACCAACAAAAATAGTACTTTCATTCATTTTTATGTTTATTTTCTTTTTTGTAATTCGATCATAGTAATACAATCTAGCTTTTGGCCTTTCTTTGTAAACGATTACATTCTTTAAGTTTTTCAATATTTTACTTCTTTTATCAAAAAAGCCTTTAAGAATAATATTATCTTCAACGATCACATTATATTTTGATGGAATACTGCTCCCCATTTTTAAATATTTTTCAGCACTTATTATTTTTATTTCTCTCATTTTATTCACCTCATACTATTAAGATAAAATAAAATAGTACTTTGTCAATACAGAGTGTAGAACAAATGTAAAACAAGTGTAAAAGTGCTGTAAAACCAGTCTTTTTTAAAAAAGTTAAATTGTAAAAGTAATAAAAATCTTTAAAAAGTGTAAAACAAATGTAAAACAAGTGTTGAAGAAATGTAAAAGCAGTGTAAAAGCTCAGCAAATACGGGCTTTTTTATTTTCTTAAGTATCAGTAAACAAATTTTTAGTAATTTCTCCCCTATTATTTGAATGCAGTAGCTCAGTTATTTGACAACTAAAAGTATTATGCTATCTATATAAGTAGTACATAAATATTTAAAGATTATAAAGAGTAAGTAACCCGCTGCTACCTTCACCTCACTTAACCTGCGGTTAAGATGATGTTACGGTGCGGGAAAATTATTCTAATTTTGTTTAAAAGAATCTTAAAAATATAAATATTTTGTACGACTAAAAATCCCTCAAACGGTTGTATGCCGTTTTGAGGATTAAAATAATGAGGTATTCACATGGGGATTAAATCAACCACCATACAAAAGCAATATGCATACACTGGTAAAAATATCGGCAAGTTGTCTAGTTCAATGTTGCATTCAATTAGGCATTCATCCGTTCACCTAAAAATGGGTGATGATGGCCGTGAAATCAAGATGTGGAATGCAGATAAGTCATCTTTAAACTATATAATTATTGACGGCTCACTGGTTGCATTAGATAGTTTTAGCGATGAACAAAAAGAAAAGATGGTTTTCAATATTACAGAAGAAGCTTTATCAGACTTGGCGGGTGAAAATCGTGATATTGTTCTTGAGAATGAAATTAATGATTTAACCAAAAAGGTTAAAAAGAAAGCCAGCAACCTTAAAAAGAATAAAGACTTATTTACTGAATTTGCTGATATGCAAGGCGAGTATATAACTGATGCAACACTTGATATTTATAAAGATAAAATAAGAAGTGACGGGTCAATAAAAAGAGTTGAGCAAAAGCTAAAACCACTTGAAAACTTTCAAAAACAAAATAACGAATTAGTAGAATTACAGCAAAGACAAAAACACTTTAAATTAAATCCCAACCAAGGATTAATGCAAGAGTCATTTCTTAAATTTCCAAAGTTAAAAAACGGCACCATCACACCACAGAAACACACTGAAATTTTAATGGGTTTCTACAATAAATTCTATCCAAGTCACGATATCAAAGGGGCATTTTTCCATGGTGATGAAGAAAGTCTTAATGAAAGTTCTAATGACGGTTTAGTGGATTGTGGGGGACACCCACATGTTATTTTGAGCTGTAAATCAAACGAAAGTGGGAAGTATGATTTAATCAAAAAACAAAAACAAATGTCTATTGATTACATCAAAAAAAATTCTGATAAATTCCCCCAGGTTGAAGCAGAAAAATTAAAAACATCATACAGATTTCATAAATCCCCAAGAGATAAAAACGGTAATATTATTGCACCATTGGACAGTGTTAAAAAATCTGAAAACAGAGAAATGAGCAGATATTTAAGAGCTATGGGAATCGCTCAACAAGAGATTATGTTGGACTATGCACAAGAGAAATTAAAGCCGTTTGGAATTGAATTATATAGAAATGAATATAAGTCTAAAGCAGATAAAAAAAGGCTGTTACAGCTCGAAAACGACAAGAATTTACCCAAGCATTTACGGGTTGGTAATTCTCATAATGCTGA
>MAAA01024499.1_pt1 | contig 15830 bp, 13 predicted proteins | sample 1115971 | NCBI WGS metagenome assembly MAAA01 (sample SAMN04961123, study PRJNA320927) | seawater metagenome | isolation source: sample BD02T6 sea water enriched with oil for 6 days | place: USA:Gulf of Mexico | collected 2013-07-27 | reverse complement strand
AAGGGATCTACATATTATAAACCCAAAAAAAATGGCGGTTTACAAGTTAGTAATAAAAAGGATTTATACTTTTATCTGGCTATGAATATTCCAATGTATATTGCCTTAGCCGTACTCACCTGGAAATTATCTCCTGTGAATTTGGGCCTGTTAGGTGAGACTGCGACATTGGGCTGTTATGTGGGTCTAGTGGTATTGTTTTTCTTTCAGACCAAGCAAATATTATCGGTTAATGAAGATCATTTAGAAAAACCGGTCCCTGTAATGCAGCAGTATAAGTTTAAGCAGGTAGCGATATTACAGTTGGCCTATTTTGTAACGTTTGGATCAGAGTTGGCAGTGGTGTCGATGTTGCCCTTGTATTTCTTAGATACCTTTGAAGGTTTGTCTGCGGTTATGGCGGGGTTGTTGGCTTCGGGTTTTGCCTTTATGAATTTGGCGGCCCGCCCTGGCGGTGGATGGTTAAGTGATCGATTTGGCCGTCGTAAAACCCTGTCTATTTTAATTTGTGGTTTAATGTTGGGCTACTTAGTGCTTAGCCAGATAGAGGGTAACTGGTGGATTCCACTAGCTGTCATCGCCACTATGGCGTGTTCTTTTTTCGTTCAGGCTGGAGAGGGGGCTGTATTTGCAATGGTACCTTTGGTAAAACGCAGTATGACGGGGCAAATAGCTGGAATGACAGGCGCCTATGGTAATGTTGGAGCCGTTATATTTTTAACCATTTTATCTTTTGTTGACTACAGTACTTTCTTCATGGTGATAGCGGCTTGTGCGGCCATGATATTGGTGGCGGTTCAATTCTTGGAGGAGCCACAAGGTCATGTGGCAGAAATTAACGAAGATGGTAGTGTTGCGCTCATTCAAATGGGGTCTTAGTGGTCGTTAAATAATAGCTGGGTAACGTTATTATAAAAAGATAGGCGCTTAATCGCCTATCTTTTTATTTTTGTTAGATGCATCGGTTGGTTAAAAGAATAAAGAAACACACAGCGCTATAAGTAATACACCTGCCGTAACTTGCCAAAATAAAAGCGGGTTTTGATCCATTAATACGGCGTAATGTTCCCGTTTGTACTTAGGGTTAGGGTGCTGTAATTCGTGTAGTAATTCAGCTACTTCTTCATAACGGCGTTTGGGGTCGAAGCGTAGACCCTTTTTTACGGCGCCATCGATCCAAATAGGAACCAGTGGGTTTTGTTCAAAGCAGGGAATGTATTTAGTCTTTAAATAGGATTTTTCGGTTCGACACTCTGCTAATTTACCTGCAAAAGGCGGTTTTCCCGTTAGCATTTCATACACAATAACCGCCAGAGAAAACACTTCAGATTGCACTGTGCTGCGGGCGGTTAATATCACTTCAGGGGCTGAGTAACTGGCTGTCCCTAAGTTTCCATCTCGCTCAAATGGGGTGGCTATTTCGGCAATGCTCTTAATGTAACACGAGCCAAAATCAATGATTTTTACTTCACCATTTTTGTCAATCATGATATTGGCAGGTTTAATATCCTGATGTAATGTTTCTCGGCGATGCAGTGCGGTTAAACCTTTAACCATTTGTTGAACCAGATATACAACATCTTGTATAGCTGGTCTTGGGTTTTCTTTTATCCACTGCTCAAGTGTTACGCCATCAATGTACTCAGTGAGGTAGTACAGGCAGGATTTTATATTGTTGGTTTCCAGTACTTTAACCACATGTGGGTTATTAATACGGCTACCTATCCAACTTTCCATGATAAAACGATCTATGTAGGCTAGATCATCATCAAAATTTACCGAAGGCGTTTTCATGCAATAACGTTTATCAGTGTTTATATCGGTGACTAAATAGATTTGGCTTCGGTTACTGTCGTGTATTTTTTTTTCAACTCGATAACCATCCAGAACAACGCCCTTTGTTAAATCCGGTGGAAAAGGCAATTCAGATAATTTACGGCTGGCGTCCCCCTTAGATTGCATGGGGATATTGTCAATTCGTAGAATTTGGCAGCTTAAATTATCTCGGCTGTTATTGCTTAGGGCCATTTCAATTAAGTCGTCACAGCAGGAGTCAAAAACATCTTCATGTTTAGCATCGTTTAGTTTTATAAGTGCTTGGCGGATATCGCTGTCTTTAACGAAATCATGAATGCCGTCGGTGCTTAAAAAGAATAGATCGCCAGTTTCCACATCTAGGCAGCGATAATCCATGTCCAGTTTTACATCCAGCCCCATGGCACGAGACAAATAGGACTGGTCGTTATTAATATAAGTAGTATGGTCGCGGGTGACCTGTTCAAGGTCACCTTTGCGCAGACGATAAATACGGGAATCACCCACATGAAAAATATGGGCGGTTTGCGATTTGAAAATAATGGCACTAAAGGTACTAACATAGCCTTTTTTGGCATCGCTATACTGACGCCCTTGGCTGAATAGCCATCTATTGAGGGCGGTTAATACTTGCGACGTGGATTTTTTTACACCCCAGCTGTCGGGTGTAGAGTAATAATCATAAAGGAAGTTATGAACACAGGTTTCGCTGGCTTCTTTACCGGCCTCGGCAGCGCTTACGCCATCGGCAATGACAGCTACGGCCCCTTTAGTATTTAATAGGGTGGATTTAGGAATGCGTATGCCAATGGCATCTTCGTTGGCGGGTTTTACCCCCGCTACAGAACGTTGAGCTATCGTAAAATCAAGCTCTGCTGCTAAGTGCTTCGCCATGCTGCGCTCCTTTAAAACGCTCCATATGTCAGAGCCATACACCTAACAAAAGAAAATATTTTTGTTAGGTGTATGTTTTTATTGGTGATTAGTGCACATCAATAAATTGTACAGTGCCATCCGGCATGACTTCGGCCATCGTACTTTTAGGTTCATCCAAGAACATCGCGCATGCGGCAGCTACGGCAATGGATACGGAGATGGTTAAAAAGAATACGGACGGGCTTACAAAAGAGAAAACGGTTAAAAATAATACCGCGCCAATATTTCCATATGCGCCTACCATTCCTGCAATCTGTCCGGTTAGGCGACGCTTAATTAAAGGCACTACCGCAAACACGCAACCCGCTGCCGAGCCTAAGAAGAAAGAGCTCACCATCATAGTGCCGACGGCTAATGCAATGGGCCACTGCGCGTTAATTTGTGCCATGGCAAGAAAGCCAAGAGCGGCTCCGCTTAATAACAATACCAGTGAACTCTTACGGCCAAACTTATCACTGATGTAACCGCCTGAAGGGCAAGAAAAAACATCCACTACCGCAAAGCATGCACCAAAAATACCTGCTAAGGCGATGGGAATTAAAAATACGTCTTTAAAGAATAGTGGCAGCATAGACACAACCGAAAGCTCAGTACCAAAGGTCACGGCGTAAGCGATACTTAAAATAGCCACTTGTTTGAAGTTGTATTGCAGTACTTCATCCACTGGGGTGGCAAATATTTCTTTGTTTACCTTATATAGTTGGCTGGCTTGAAATATATACAGGCCAATTAATACACCATAAGTGATATAGGAGGCCGTTTCGCTAAATAGACCTAAAGTTTCTACCTTCCAGGTTAGAACGGCCATAGCGGCGAACATGGGGATGTTCATTAACAAGCAAAAGTAAAAATCACGTTTACTGGTCACTTCTAAGCCACCAGACTTATTAGGTTTGAAGTAGGTTGAGCCTGCAGGTGTATCGGTTACATTCATGTAATAAACGCCGGCAAATACTAACGCGATTACACCGGTAATCGCGGTGGCATAACGCCAGCCATCATCACCGCCAAACATCAAGGCAAGTGTTGGCAGGGTAACCGCAGCCACGGCCGAGCCAACATTTCCCATTCCTTTGTATAGACCTTCGGCTAGGCCCAATTGTTTGGCGGGATACCATTCACTTATCATGCGAATGCCAATGACAAAACCGGCGCCTACAAATCCCATTAAAAAGCGCGCCAAGGCCAACATTTCAAACGTGGTGGAGAGCGCAAACAAAAAACATAATCCGGCTGTGGCGACTAGCATTACAGAATAGGTTTTTCTTGGGCCATAAACGTCTACTAACATGCCCGTGATGATACGTGCGGGGATAGTAAGGGCTACGTTTAGGATTAATAAGGTTTTAATTTGGTCGTCGGTCAGTCCCATGGTTTCTTGGATCACCGCCAGCAAAGGCGCGTGGCTAAACCACACTAAAAAGGTGACAAAAAAAGCAAACCAAGTCATATGGAGGATCTTTGCTCTACCTGTAAAGGAAAGGAAATTGCCCCTTAATGTGGATTCACTCATAGCACTGCCTCTAGGTTTTTATTATCTAATTTGCGTTAAGCAATAATGGGACCACAATACAAGTCTTTGTTTTTAAAGGGAAATGTATGAACCCATCATTTTCAAAATGAAGTTATGCACCAAAATAATCACTTGGGTGCACCAAGACTGTGTTCACAATGGCCATAGGCGAGCCGATATGCAACGCCTTTCTGCACTGTATTGGGGCGCGATGCTTGTGGGAAGATTGAAGTTTAGGGCACTATATTTAGATAAAAGCCTGTAAATTCAGTGTCTTAAGGGGTTGGCACAGTGCTTGCTGTATATCGAGAATCAACTATTAACCCTTAAATACATTTAAATTCTAGGAAACACATAATGACTGAACCCAGTTTTAATGTTTTCAATCTTAAAGATCTTCAATCTTAAAGATCAGAAAATACGCACGTTGCACTTAGGGTGGATTGCGTTTTTTATTACGTTTTTCATGTGGTTTTGTCACGCGTCTTTAATGCCGCTTATTCAAGAGTATTTCCAGCTGACGTCTGCGCAAGCTAAGGCGTTACTGGTATTAAACGTGGCTCTTACTATTCCGGCTAGAACCATAGTGGGCATGCTAGTGGATAAATACGGCCCGCGAGTGATGTTTACCGCTATCTTAGTGATCAGCGGAGTGTTGTGCATAGGTTTTTCCATGTCGCAAAACTACAATCAGTTGGCCTTAATGCGCTTTTTACTGGGTTTCTCGGGTGCTGGTTTTGTTATTGGTATTCGCTTAATGACTGAGTGGTTTCCAGTAAAACAGGCGGGCACAGCGCAAGGTATTTACGGCGGATGGGGTAATTTTGGTGCGGCGGCGGCAGGCTTTATTTTACCCGCATTAGCGGGCATGTTTGGCGGTGAAGAGGGCTGGCGCTATGCCGTGGCCAGTGGTGGCGTTGTTGCGATATTGTACGCTTTTGTATTTTACCGCTTAGTGCAAAATACGCCTAAGGGCAGCACGTATTTCAGCCCTAAAAAAATGGGGGCTATGGAAGTGACCAGTAAGTTTGATTTCTTTTTATACATATTAATGACCGCGCCTATGTTTATAGCACTGGCCATTCTGACTTGGCGTTTATCCCCTTCTGGTATTGGTTTGTTGAGTGAAGTATTTACGCTTAGTGTCTATGGGTTTTTAGTGGCGTATTTTTGTCAGCAAGTTTATAAAATTTATTCTGTAAATAAAGAAAATTTTAATGCAAATATACCTGAATTACACCGCTATAAGTTTAAACAAGTGGCGATATTGAATTTAGCGTATATGGTGACTTTCGGTTCTGAAGTGGCCGTAGTGTCTATGTTGGCATTGCAGTTTACTAGCATATTCCCTGAATGGTCCTTGGCAAAGTGTGCGGCTATTGCCGCAAGTTTCATGGCCATGAACTTATTTGCACGACCATTAGGAGGCTACTTTAGCGATAAACTGGGTCGCCGCCTGGCGTTACTGGTAATGCTAACGGGTTCTAGCCTTGGCTATTACTTTATGAGTTTAATGAACGGCAGTTGGAGCACTTGGCATGTATTGGCGGTAGTAATTCCTTGCTCTTTCATGGTTCAGGCTGGAGCAGGTGCGGTATTTGCTGTGGTGCCCTTGATTAAGCGTCGTCTAACTGGGCAGATTGCCGGTATGACAGGAGCTTATGGTAATGTAGGTGCGGCCACATTCTTGTTGGTATATTCATTAAGCGATGCAGAAACATTTTTCACTGTCATTGCGCTATGTACTATGGCGGTGCTTGCATTAATAGCTATTTTTCTGGATGAGCCTAAAGGTCACATGGCAGAAATTAATGAAGATGGCACGGTTGAGTTGATCGAAATATCTTAATAATAGTGTCGCGTAAGAGCGTGCTTGCACGGTAAGTCAGTATGCAAGCAAGCTTCTACAAAAGGTACTCCGTCGTCTCGTAGCAGCGTGCTTGCACGTAAATTAGCCCACTAGAAAAGGTGAACTTTTTGTACCTAGATGCGCAACTTAAAGTAACCGTCGGGCAGTGTACGGATGCAGGTAAAAAAGACCAAAACGAAGACTGCATAGGGGTACGCATACCAGATCAGCCCGTGCTTACCATGAAAGGTGTCGTCGCTGTCATTGCTGATGGTGTAAGTGCCGCCGAAGCGGGCAAAGAAGCCAGTGAAACCTGTGTACGTAATTTTATTTCGGATTACTACGGCACGCCGGATGCCTGGTCGGTTAAGACGGCAGGTCAAAAAATATTGTTGGCGCTTAATCGCTGGTTGGTGGGGCAGAGCCAAGTAAAAGGGCATGTCAGTACCCTTAGTACACTCATTTTAAAATCCCAAAAAGGCTATATTTTTCATGTAGGGGATACCCGCATTTACCGTTTGCGAGGTGATCAGTTTGAATGCCTCACTCAAGACCATAGCACTGTAATCAATAAAGATACGGTATACCTGTCTCGTGCTATGGGTATGGATAGCCGTCTGGAAGTGGATTTTCGTGAAGTTGAATTGGAACAAGGAGATGTATTCTTTTTAAGTACTGATGGTGTACATGATTTTTTAAGTGATAAAAAAATTGTGGAGGTTATTCGCCAAAGCGATATAGATTTTGAGGGTAAAGCTAAAAAGCTGGTCTCTTTAGCATTGGCAGCAGACAGTTTTGATAATTTAAGTTGCCAGTTATTGCGCATAGATACACTGCCTAAGGCTAATAGTGATGATATTTACAAAAAATTATCCGATTTAAAATTTCCACCACCATTAAATGTAGGTCAATCATTAGATGGTTATAAAGTATTAAAAGAGCTTCATGCTAGTCAACGCAGTCAGATATATTTAGTACAAGATAAGCAAGGGCAGCGTTTGATTATGAAAACGCCGTCGTTAAATTATGAAGATGACCCAGCCTATATTGAGCGTTTCATTTTAGAACAGTGGATAGGGAATCGCATAGACAGCCCTTACGTGGTTAAAATTGCTGAACATCAATCCCATAAGAGTGCGCTCTACACATTAATGGATTATGTTGATGGCATTACTCTTGAACAATGGATGAAAGAAAATCCCAAACCAGATATTAATGAAGTAGTACGCATTAGCGAACTAGTAAGCCGAGGATTAAGGGCGTTTCATCGAAAAGATATTTTGCATCAGGATATTAAACCCGACAATATAGTATTTGATCGCCAAGGTGTTCCCAGAATCATTGATTTTGGTTCTTGTTTTGCAGCTGGAGTGGATGAGATTCAAACGCCGTTTGAGCGGGAAGATGCTCTGGGGACCGCGCTTTATAGTGCACCCGAAACTCGCTTTAGGCTTAAAAAAACTATGAAGTCAGATATGTTTAGTTTGGCTTTGCTGGTGTACGAAATGTTAACCGGTAAATTACCTTTTGGTAGCGAACTTGAAAAACTAACCGATCAGAAGCATGTGCATCGCTTAAAATATAGGTCGGCCATGCAGTTTAATCCTATGGTGCCTTATTGGATGAATGCAGCCTTAGAAAAGGCGTTATCGGTACAACCTAAAGACCGTCCAGAATCCCTGTCGGAATTTATTTTTGATTTACAAAAACCCAATAAAAAATATCAACATAGATTAGCCATGCCATTGATTGAGCAAAATCCTTTGCGTGTTTGGCAGGGTGTGGTTGTGGTGCAGGCGATTGCGATTGTGGTACTGCTGGTGAGGTATGTTTTATAAAGAAGGTTGTTTATACATCAACTGCCCCATCTCATGATGTTGAGGTGGGGTAGTTGAAACCGTTTTATGGTTTATAAATCACTTTAACGGTACCGTCTACACTTGATTCTTCAATGTAGCCAATAAAGTTAGGGTTGTTGGCGACCATGCTTTTAATGTCGTCATCATTTCCCACCACTTGAGGCGCTTGCCCTTTACCGGTGAAAATCAATCTAGACCAATAAGATTTTAACTGCGAATCCGTTTTTTTAACGGTGTTGCCGTAAAAATCGGTGCGTGCGCTATTACCAGTATCTTGGTCAATGGGAATGGCCACCGAGCCAGGCAAGGCTTTTTTCTTACCTAAAAAGACTTTTACCACGTCCGACTTTGATGCCGCCTGTATGGGGCTACTTGCCCCCACTACGACTACTGCACCAGCATGGACAAGTGATAGACTGCAGCTCAAGGCAAGAGCAGTTACAAGTTTGATAGAACTAACGTTGTTAAATATAGTTTTCATAACATTCTCCTCCCTTAAAAGACGGTGTCTATGGTGATGGTTAGGACGTTGGCACCGTCTGGATTGGTGCCCCCGCTTGCAGCATTGGTTGCCCACGCAGTATCGTCGAATAAACCAGATGCATCTTCAACGGTAATGATGTCGTATTGAACTTTTAAAGCGGTTCCCGGCGACATGTCATATCTGAGACCTATGCCGATTCGTTGTGTGTCGCGATTACTTGCGGCTTTTAATGCTTCGACCCCCCCAACAATTTGTGGTGCGCCTGCCACTGCTGCCGTGACTATGGCTTCATCCCCTCCAGTTGCAGATGCGGCTACAGCAGTAATTGCTTGAGCCTCTGTTAAACCGCCAGCAACAGCGGTTGTTACGGCGCTGGCCAATCCAAGCGCCCCTGTATTGGTCGCCGTAAGCTGAGATATATCTCGCTCATCATCGTCGGTAGACTCAGCAGTAGCAAAGGTTAGAAAAGGCATATATCTACCAATGCGATATCCAATTGTTGCATATAGGGCATCGGCATCGACAATCTCGCCATCAACCTCCAGTTTGGTGAATTCTGTAGTGAAGTAAATCTCACCCGGGTCATAGGTAAAGCCTAGGCTGGTAAAACTAGCATCTATGCCTGTGGTATCTCCCCCATATAGGCCTATGGCACTTGCTAGATCGTCACTTCCAACCTGTAGGGAGGCCCAGCCATAACTTAGTCGAGCATTCCAGGTATCGGTTTGAAAATCGACACTGCTACCAAATAAATCTTTTAAATCAAACTCATCGTCCTTGGCGCGGCCATAGGTTAGTTGAAAGTTGGCGGTATTATCGCCCACGTCCATGGAGTATGAGAGGTCTACACCATCCATATTGGCAAATGGGGCCAGTGAATCATAGGTTTCAGCTGGATTTTGCGCGTAGGGCACTGCATAACCCACATCGATGAATTCTGATAGCTGGTAGGCCGGCAGGCGAATACGGCCAATTTTTGCGGAGAAATTAGCGTTAAATTCGTGTTTAAAATAGGCCCATTCGGCACTGGTATCCCAGCCGCTTTCGCCCCGCGATACTAGCTGGGTGACCACGCTATTCTGGTTGTCCATGTTAAAGGTCATTTGAATACCGACCTTACTAAAGCGATTAAAGCTGGTCTCGTCACCGACGGCGTTATAAGCCATCTCTTCATCGCTTTTGGATATGCCAAAACTGGCAAAGCCATTCACCCTAAAGCGTTGACCTTGTTCCGAAATACGTTGATTAAGTTTTTGTACTTGCCGGTTAAGCTGTTCAACAGTGATTGCCTGTGCACTCAGTGATGCTGCCAATAGCGGAATGCTGGCAAGGGTGAGGTATTTATTCACCATATATATTCCTTATTTAAATATTCAATGCTGGGAACGTGTTAAGCCTTCTATTGGGTATAGCAGATATATGAAAAAGTGCTCAATGCAGGGAAAGTCTAGTATTAATTTATAAGGCTTTGGTTTTTAATGGCCCTATTGATATTAAAAGTGGTTATTCAGCATATGCATATTCACATACTAGGCATTTGTGGCACCTTCATGGGCAGTTTGGCTCAGTTGGCGGCGGCACAGGGTCATAAAGTTACCGGTTCAGATTTGAATATTTATCCGCCCATGAGTACTCAGCTACAAAATGCGGGTATTGAAGTGATGCAGGGTTATAAAGTGGCGCATTTAAAACCCGCACCCGATTTAGTAGTGATTGGTAATGCCATGAGCCGCGGCAATGAAGCGGTAGAGTATGTATTAAATCGTCACATTCCTTATACATCGGGGCCGGCGTATTTGGCGCAGCATATATTGAAAGACAAATGGGTGTTGGCGGTGGCCGGCACTCATGGAAAAACCACCACTTCAAGCATGCTAACCTGGGTACTGGAAGACTGCGGTTTTAAACCCGGTTTTTTAATTGGCGGCGTGCCTAAAAACTTTGAGGTGTCGGCGCGCTTGGGTAATAGTGATTTTTTTGTAGTGGAAGCCGATGAATACGACAGTGCCTTTTTTGATAAACGCTCAAAGTTTGTGCATTACCAAGGTAGAACCGTTATTTTAAATAACTTAGAGTTTGATCACGCCGATATCTTTAAAGATATAGAGGCCATTAAAACTCAGTTTCATCATTTAGTGCGTACGGTGCCCGGTGACGGCCTTATTATTTACCCACAAGATGAAAAGCATATTAGCGACACGCTCCAGCAGGGGTGTTGGACCGCCACGTCCGTGCTGGGTAAGGATTGGGGTTATACGTTATTAGATGAGGCAGGTTCCCACTTTGCCGTTAGTCAGCAGGGTAAGGTAGTGGGGGAAGTGAGCTGGCGTCAAACCGGCCAGCATAATGTCATGAACGCCCTAGCCTGTATTGCGGCGGCTTATCATGTGGGCATTCTACCTAAAGATTCTATTGATGCGCTTAATCGCTTTGAAGGGGTTAAGCGGCGCATGGAGTTAGTAAGCGAAGCAAAAGGTATTAGTGTTTATGATGACTTTGCTCATCACCCCACCGCCATTAAAAGTACCTTGGCGGGTATTAAAAAAAGTGGGCAATTTAAGCGCATTTGGGCAGTGATAGAGCCGCGTTCTAATACTATGCGGCTGGGTGTTCACAAAGCTGCTTTACCTGCTGGTTCCAGCCAGAAGGGCTTAACTGGCAATTAGATTCGGTGGTGGATGCCTGCAATACACACAATTTGGGGGATGCGCAAAAATCAGTTTTGTTTAGCGATGTAGACGCTATAATCGCCCACTTATTAAAGTATGCTGAAGTCGGTGATGCAGTCGTATTGATGAGCAACGGCAGCTTCAATGGCATTCACCAAAAGTTAGCAGGTGCCTTAGCGGGTGTAGAGCAGCCAGCCTAAGTGGGCACCTTTCAATTTAATGATGGCCGGAATAACATATAAATGACGCAAACCAATACATTGCCGCCTATCACGCTGGCCATTACAGGGGCATCCGGTGCCCCTTATGCGCTGCGATTATTGCAGTGTTTAGTGGCAGCAGATAGAGACGTATATGTGTTAATCAGTAAGGCGGCGCAAGTGGTGATGGCCACTGAAACCAGTTTGAAGTTACCTGGCACTCAGCAAAAAATGCAAAGCCACCTTACGCAAGTATTTAACGCTAAGGATGGGCAAATTCAGGTATTTGGCCGTGAGCAATGGTTTGCCCCCGTGGCCAGTGGCTCTGGTCGTAATGGCCCTATGGTGGTGTGCCCATGTAGTACCGGCACATTATCGGCCATTGCCACCGGCGCCAGTAACAACCTTATTGAGCGGGCCGCTGACGTGGCCATTAAAGAAAGGCGTGATTTAATATTGGTGCCCCGCGAAACGCCTTTTAGCCCCATTCATTTAGAGAACATGCTTAAGCTTGCCAATTGTGGTGTGACTATTATGCCGGCCAGCCCTGGCTTCTATCACAACCCCAAGTCAGTCGAAGAGCTGGTGGATTTTATGGTGGCGCGTATTCTTAATCACTTGCACATTGAACAGGCATTATTACCCTTTTGGGGTGAATGAATTTTTTGTTCAAATTCAAATTCTTAATCAATTGAACAGACGTTATTGCCCTTTTGGGGCGAATAAACCCCTTTTAAAGATTTAAACAAAAGCAGTAGGTACCAAGATGAAATTCAGCATAAAACTCACCGAACGTGATATTAAAGTGGCCATAGTCGCGGCTATCGGCGCCTTTACAGTGTCTGTTGTGTTGCTGGACATGAAGGGTTATATCAAACATTCATCCCCAGCCGACAGCGGTGTCATTGCCGATTTTAAGCTTATGGGTATGGATGCAGATAATATGACCAGAGTATCGGCTAAGTCGGCTAATAAAGAAGCGTTTTGTGCGGACGGTTATTTATTGATGCGCCCACAAAAAAGCGAAACAACTAAGGTAGTAGCCGGTTTGCTGGTGGATATTAAAGGGCGCCCAGTAATGTGCTCAACGTCACTGCCAGCTCCTAAGGGCTAAGTGTAAAAATTGGATCAGGAGGCAATATCCGGCTTCACTTCGGCCTTAAAAGCTAAGTCTATCGAGTCATATTTGTGGTTTGAAACAGTGTAATTAGGCCATGTGACTTGCTTTTAAATGTGGTGCTCATACAATGCGGCTGAATCTTATTAGCAGTACCTGTGTGTGTCATGAATAATAAAAATAAAGAGCAAAGCAGCAAGCTCACACGTGAAATATGGTTGTTTGAGCAGTGGCTGTCTTCTCTTGAAGGGCAGCCTGGCGAGACCCAAGAGCGCATTCGCTCGGCGTATCGTGAGTGCATTGTCAGTCGTAAGGCTGAATTAAGCAGCCTTACCGGTCAAGCCGGTGGTTTGGTTTCTGAACCCGCATAAGTTTATCCATCGTCCCTTTTATCTATGCACTCTGATTTATAAGTCCCAGTGGTGATCGGCGTCCATTTTTCAATTGGTTCGCTTTAGTGTGCGCGTTTTTCTAAATCTTTTATCGGCATGTGGCCAGGGTATCTGCGGCTAAGTTAGGATAATTGCAGGCTAAGTGTTAAACTTGCGCAAAATAACAATAATTATATGCATTCCACGGATGCCTCTAGCAGGTGAATTCTTATGAGTAAATGGGCCTTATTTTTAATTTCTTTTGGGGTATTGGGGCTTGTCAGTTCTTATAGCCAAGCCAAAGATGTAGACAGTGATGGTGACGGCATTTATGACCGGTACGAACGTCTATTAAAAACCGATCCTAAAAACCCCAATAGTAAACCCGCCGATTTAGACGGCGATGGTATTCCTGATGAATATGATTTAGATACCGATGGTGACGGCGTTAATAATTGGCAAGATCCATTTCCACTCAATGCTCAAGAGTCAGCCGATGTGGATGGCGACGGAGTTGGGGATACACTGGATGATGATAGTGATGGTGATGGCTTTAGTAATAGTGAAGAAAAAGCGGCTGGTACCAATCCTTTTGATATTAACAGTATTCCCGATAAAGCGGGTCCCGCTTTATCGGTGTTAGACATGCCGGAAAAAAGCACTGAGCGAATAGTTTTAATTCGCGGTATGGCATTTGATGACGGCATGGGTATGAAAAAAATTCAGGTGGTGAATGAAGAGGGTGATATTTTTTTAGGGTTCTTTGAATACACTAGCCACTTTAACGTAAAGGTACGTTTAAATCGTGGCGACAATGAGCTGCAGGTAGCGGCCTTTGACAACGCCGGCAATGTAAGCCGCCAGTTTGTTTCAATTGATTACCAGCCTTAAAACTAATCAGCCTCATTTCACTGCGTCCTAGTGATTAAATGCCAGTAACCGCAATGCGGTTTGCTGTTGTTTAACCACTTGCTCGCCAGCACGGTGTAAAAAACTTTCTGCCTGTTCTTGATCCTTTAGTGTGGCCAAGCCGGTGTTAAGTTGCAGTTCTCCCACGTCTCCCCATTGCACTTTATCTAAATGCATCTGTAAACGTTCTTTTAATACCACAACACCTTCGATGGGGCAGTTGGGTAAAAGAATATAAAAGGTGCCTCTACCGTTATGGAAAATTTCATCCCCTGCGCGTAATAACTTAATGAGTTTAAGGCGAAACTCTTTGAGTAGCTTTACGCTGCTATCTTGGCCGTGAATCTCTAAAATTTGCGGATAGTCATCAATACTTAACGCCAGCAGTGACAGAGTACGTTTGGTGAATTGACTGCGCGAGATTTCTTGTTGCAACATGTGTAATAAAAAACGGCTGTTGTAGGCGCCCGATTGGTAATCTGTAACCGCTAGGTCCAGTAAGCGTTTTTGTTTAAAGTCGTTTAGGTAAGCGTAAAACATGGAGCACATACCGATGATGGAGTACACCAGTAGTAACCGTAAACACTGCTGTAGATCATAGATAAAAATTAACTGTGAAAGGCTGCTAATTAATACCGCTACATTAAGGCCGAATGCCCAAGCCAGTGGCAAGGTAAAATAAGACAGAATAGGGAAAATGTAGATCCAATGAAAGGTTAAGCTGGGTTGGTAATTTAATTGGTATTGCATTAATAAAGCGATGGCGCACAGCGTTAAAACATTAATGTATTTACTGTAATATTGATTGCGATTAATGCTTGAAAAGACCGATGCGAAGCCAAAGATCGCGATAGAAATAAGATTGATCAATAAAATATCAAAGTGCCCGTACCAGTAATGGCTGGCAGATAGCACGGTACTGGCCATCATGAGTAGCCCATACAGAAGTGTGAGGGCAGGGCCTTTCTCCATGCTAATTTCAAACATCTTTTAATCCCTGTTTAGTCATGAAAGTTGTCTTACTGGCTATGACTTTTGCACTATGACTTCCAAGCTTAAACATATTTGCAATCCTGCTTGGCCGTAAAAATAAGTGTGTCAGAAGTGTCTCCAACATTTAAGCTAGAGAGTCCCAATTGAATATTCTTTTTATGTTTTGAGTGCCCAATGCTGTTGAGCATATTGTCGGCCTTGATGATGGCTTCTTTGGTTGTAGTGTGGGGCAATATAACGGCAAAGCTATGCTGTTGTACTCGGTAATATTGATCAAATGGCCTAAGTGCTGAGCTTATGGCGTCGGCTACTTGTTGTAAAAAATTTAAACGAGAATTTTTAATGGCTTTGTCTCCAGGCTTAAGTTGGAAATACATTAGGGTTAATCCGGTGCCCTCTCTTTCAGCGCGGGTGATTTCTGTACTAAGCGCTTGGCGTAAAAACTTTTCTTTTTGAGCGCCCGTCTCTAAATCTTTACTGATTAATGGCTCTAATAATTTATTGGTACGGGACTTCACTACGGCTAAGAATATTGCCACAGTACTAATGGTGACGAGTGTGAAGGTTACTTGGGGTTGTTCAAGCGGAGGGGTGAAATTGAAAATAATGTAAAGGCCTAAGGGGGCATAGGTAAACAGTAAAAATAATGCTTTTTTCATGGGGAATAAAAAAATGGCGGCAATGGCGTATAAATATATCCAGTATATGTTTTGCCCTTGATCTTGGCCACTGGCGACCAAAGAGAAGCCTGCCAGTAATAATATAAATAGCCACCGACTGTAGCTGGTTTGGGATTTTTCTTTGCGCACGGCTAGATAAAGGGTGTTGCTAAACACTATCATCGACATGCAGGCGGCAATGAGAAAGGCCACATAATTGGCGGCTAAATAATCCAAGCAGGCAATGAATAATAAGGCTGTGCTGCCTAGCAGTGAAAATATTATTTTGGCATAGTTTATTTTTAAAGCAGGTTGCATGATTTTCCAATTTTTAGTGGTGGGCTCGGAGTCATTCTCACTCTAAGTAAATGAAGCCTTCACAAGCGCATTTCCCCTAAGTTTGGGGTATAATCAGCGATTACTTTCAATTATTATCGCCATGAAGGCAAGAGCGGT
>MAAA01025687.1_pt1 | contig 15865 bp, 12 predicted proteins | sample 1115971 | NCBI WGS metagenome assembly MAAA01 (sample SAMN04961123, study PRJNA320927) | seawater metagenome | isolation source: sample BD02T6 sea water enriched with oil for 6 days | place: USA:Gulf of Mexico | collected 2013-07-27 | reverse complement strand
TTATGAAGTGTTTAGCAACCACTTAACTCTCTCTTAAAATAAGGAAAAGCTAAACAGACAAAGAAAAAAGAACGTTTAGAAGGGGCAAGCATCCTGCTTCTATCGCAAGATATAAAATCTTGCATTCGACTTTTTCAGTAATCCTTGCTGTTAGCCGACTGATTTGTTATCAATGCCCAATAAAGTTAAAGGGACAATTTTTGTAGTGCAAACCAGATGAAATTAAGCTGGCAGTATATAGGCAGAAAATTGGCTTTTCAAATTAAAGTGTAAGGATAATGGAATGGTTAACATAAGTTTGGAAAAAATAATTGAAAAGTTATCACCTGTACTAAAATTAAGCCTGGAAGAAGCGGCGCAGCAGGCAATTTCGTCAGGAAATTATAATGTAGAAATTGAACATTGGCTTATAGCCATATTAAATCATCCCCATACCGACCTAATTACATTACTGCGTAAGCTTCCTGATTTCGAGCTAGACGCTTTTAAAAATGATTTGGAACTATCTTCCCATAAATTTAAAGCGGGCAATACACGCGCACCCTCGTTCTCTAAAAGCCTTTTAGATATAGCCAGTGAGGCTTGGGTATTGGCTTCAGTTAAATATGACCACACCCAGCTAACGTCCGGTCATCTACTGATGGCAATAGTAGAAAATGAAGGTATGTTCTACCAGCTACAATCTGGTTGTCATTATGCTGTAAACATAAAAAAACACATAGTCGAAGAAAATATTCAAAATGTGATCGGCAGCACATCTGAAAGTTCATTGATAAATGAAAGCGAGTCGCCTAATTCATCTGAACAGTCTACTTCGCTTAAACGATTCACTGTAAATCTAACCGACCGAGCTAAGAATAATGAAATAGACCCGGTAATTGGTCGAGATGGAGAGGTGCGACAGTTAATTGATATCTTGTTGCGCCGCAGGCAAAACAATCCTATTTTAACCGGCGAGCCTGGTGTTGGTAAGACGGCAGTGGTTGAAGGTTTGGCAAACCGAATAGTTAGTAATGATGTACCCGCTGCATTACAGGGTATTGAATTACTGTCGTTAGATATGGGGTTGTTACAAGCAGGGGCCAGTGTAAAAGGTGAATTTGAAAAACGCCTAAAAGACGTTATAAAAGAAGTTAAGGAGTCTACAAAGCCCATTATCGTATTTATTGATGAGGCACACACGCTCATTGGGGCGGGTGGGGCTGAGGGTAAGGGGGATGCCGCAAATTTACTTAAACCAGCCTTGGCCCGTGGAGAATTTAGAACCATAGCTGCGACTACGTGGACTGAATACAAAAAATACTTTGAAAAAGACCCTGCGTTAACTCGACGCTTTCAAGTGGTAAGCATAGAAGAGCCGACAGTGCCGGTTGCCATAGATATGATGCGTGGTATTGCTAAGTCGCTAGAGCAACATCATCAAATACGTATACTGGATCAAGCCATAGAAGCCAGTGTAACGTTATCTAACCGGTATATCCCCAGTCGCCAGTTACCTGATAAATCCGTGAGTCTTTTAGATACTGCCTGTGCACGTGTAGCGCTAAGTCAAGGAGCAACGCCTGCAGTTGTAGAGAAGGCCATGCGAGTCATAGAGCAATGTGACGTTAATATTAACTTACTAAAAGATGAGCAAGAAACAGTGGGCGGTTGTGAGGATAAAATTAGCCATTACCTAGACCTTAAAGAAGAGCAGGCTTCACAGCTAGTTACTTTGAAAGCGCAGTGGGGCACAGAAAAAGACCTTATTGATGTCATTAAACAAAAAAGAATTGAAGGTAAGAGTTTTAATGATTATCAAAAAGAGCTTGATGCATTAGCCCATGTACAGGGTGACTCGCCTATGGTGCATTTAGATGTAACCACCCAGTCAGTGGCAGATATTGTAGAAAACTGGACCGGCATACCCGTAGGTAATATGGTCGCGGATGAAATTGAGAGTTTGCTAAAGTTAGAAGATAAACTGCAGGAGCGTGTGGTTGGGCAAAACCATGCTATGACCAAAATAGCGCAAGCCATTCGAATATCGCGTTCAGGTTTAACCGACCCAAGAAAACCCGTTGGTGTATTCATGATGGTGGGCACCTCGGGTACCGGTAAAACAGAAACTGCATTGGCGCTGGCCGACTATTTATACGGAGGAGAAAAAAACCTAATAACCATTAATATGTCGGAATTTAAAGAAGAGCATAAAATTTCAATGTTATTGGGGGCCTCAGCTGGGTATGTGGGGTACGGGGAGGGTGGAGTACTCACTGAAGCGGTAAGAAAAAATCCCTACAGTGTTTTGTTGCTTGATGAGATGGAAAAAGCCCACCCAGGTATTCAAGATGTTTTTTACAACTTGTTTGATAAGGGCACCATTAAAGACGGTGAAGGAATAGATATAGACTTTAAGAATACCCTTATTATTATGACGACCAATGCCGCCAGTTCTTCAATATCCCAGTATTTTGGAAAAACGGATATCAATGAAGATGAGCTTCTAGAAAAAATAAGACCAGAATTGTTAGAAGACTTTAGGCCTGCTTTTCTTGGGCGCTCAACCATTGTTCCATACTTCCCGTTATCACAAACGGTGTTAAGTAAAATAATTTCCATCAATCTTAAAAAAATCCAGAACAGACTATTAGAACGTTACAGCGCAAAACTAGAATTTGGCGATGATGTTTTATTAGAGAAGTGTACTGATCCCGATACGGGTGCACGTAATGCAGAGAATGTAATAAATAAATCTATTCTTCCTGCGGTATCTAATGCTTGCTTAAAAGCATTGGTGGATGATCAAGACATTAATGAGTTGTCATTAAGTTTGAGCGGTGATGAGTTTGAGGTGATGGTTACATAATGTATCCAGACGGGCATAAAATAGATGAAAGCATTAGCTTTAGAGTAAAGGAGTCCTTTGCAGGGCTCTTACTCTTACTAGTATTAGGCTTTCCATTGTGGATACCTTTGGCCCTAATGATTACTGATTTGGCTGGTGTAAATAATCCAGTGGTACAAATGGTAATGGGTGATAATGCGGATATTAAAAGTGTTTTTACTAAGGCAGCTCAGTATGTGTTCTCATTTGTACCGGCAATTTTTCTATATGTCTGGTACAAGTCCTCAGATGATACTGGGGTTGCTCTTAAGAAAATTGTCCTAGACAAACTGATAGGAGAAATAGATTCAGATAAGGCTCAGGTATTATCTTGGAAGCCTAATGGAATTTCGGGGAATCCAAAAAATAATAAAGTTTGGATGCAGGTTAAACCTGCCCTATGGGCTTTTAAAAATACTTATGATTTTAGATACTTCACTTACCCAGTTGTTATTGCAGCAGTGTTATACAGCACAGCCATGTCAATATCTGCAGTATCAGTAGATAAAAATCCTTTTTTAGCATTCTTTATAAATACGGGTTTTTTAGTATTAGTACTGGCACTTGCAATTAACTATACTTTCTATGTGATGAGTTTCGGAGGGTTGATGCTTAGGTTGAAAACCAACCAAATTATGGTGGGTAACCACTTGTTGCCAATAGAATCTATTGAGGGAATTCAGGTTCTTTTGAATGTGTAATTCTTATATCGTCAGTTGGTTTGTAAACTTTTATGGTTTCTATTGAAGTTTAATAACATAAACTCTGAATTTGACTGCCCTGCCTTAATTCCAGCCCGATAAAATCAATGTAAGCAATGTCTTTTTTTTGTGCACCTTTTGGCCAGTTTTAATTTATCCTTGTAATCATAGATAGAGCATCGAATAAACCATATACATAGGATCGAGATGCAAATCGAAAATGCTATTTTCACATAAGACATAAAGGGATTAGTTAAATATTCGTATAATCCTATAGATGCGGCTGCAATAAGGCCGATAAGGAAATAAATTATTTCGATCGGATCATTTAGTAGTTTCATTGGTTTATGGTTCTATTACGGTTTAAATTATATGTCAATGGTAGACCATTGATTATTCTTCTTAGCCGTTACCTGTTTTAACGACAGAATCTTTAATTCTTGGTATTCAATGGGCAAGGTAAGTACATTATTCTTTGTATTTAAAATACCCCATTTACCATTTTCTTTAATTAGTGCAATAGAGGGTGTGATAATTTCAATCTCTTGGTATTGAATGGGCACAATAACGTCATTAAGATTATTAACAATTCCCCATTTACCATTTTCACTCACCGCTATAGTGTTGCTGTATGCAGCGCGAGCGTTATCATATATGGGGTCAGATATTATTTTACGGTCACGGTCCAATACTCCAATTTTGTCAATGCCATCTGGTTTCTTAATATTAGGGTTAGGCTGCTCAGTATCAATAAATACCTGCCCATCAATATTGACTAAATAGAATGATTTATCAGTGTTACTATTAGTCTCTTTATCCCAACTAAACATGGTGACCCTAAAGAAACCATTCTTATCTGGTTTGATGGTAAGCGCTCAATAAACCCCATCTAACAACTCTGATTTAGCCCCGCCATACTACCCTCAAATTATTGAGGGTAAATCATGAATAAAACCGAGCAATGGCAAAAATTAATTAGAGACTACGAAACCAGTGATCTGACGCAGAAAGAATTTTGCCAAAACCACGCCATTAAAATACATGCTCTTCATTATTGGACCAAAAAAATTTCGTTCCATTCTCACCTGTCCAGTCTGTGCATGAAATCAGCATTAAAATTGGCCATGCACAGATAATCCTGAATATAACTGAGGTTTCAACACTATTGGGAGAGCTTGACCAGGCTGGATTGCTCTATGATCCGGCCTAGCAGAACCACACAAGCCTATTTATATACAGGTGTCGTGGACATGAGAAAGTCCATTGATGGCTTGGCGGCACTTGTGGAAAATAATTTAGAGCTTAATCCTATGGATGATACTGTATTTGTCTTTTGTAATCGCGGTCGCGATAAAATTAAAATATTGTACTGGGAAAAAAATGGGTTTGTGTTGTGGTATAAACGCCTTGAAAAGCAAAGATTCAAATGGCTTAAGGATTTATCAGTGCCTTCACATCCGATTTCAGGCTATCGTCTCAACCAATTATTGGATGGCTTAAACATTTTTAGTGGTAAACCCCATAAATCGCTATTTTATGAGCACTTAAATTGATGGCTTGGTATAATAAAATGCATGAACCAAGACGAATTTAATGCATTACCCGATGATTTAAATCAACTTAAACAGCTGGTTTTATCTTCTCGTGCTGCATTAGAAAGTAAAAATAAAGTCGTCATTGAACACTCAAAAGCCTTAGATGATAAGCAAACTGAAATCCTGCGCTTAAACGAAATTATTAAGTTATTTCAAGGCCGTGCATTTGGTAAAAGCAGTGAGAAGTCACCTGATCAAGCAGAGCTGTTTGACGAAGCCGAAGCTGAGTCGGTTAATGCTGATGATTTAACGGCTGATATTGTTGAAGAAATGGAATCCGACCCAATTCAACCCGCTATAAAATCTCCAGTAAAATCAGGTCGAAAACCATTACCGAAAGAGCTTGAGCGCATTGTGGTTGAGCATGATATTTCAGATCATGAAAAAACCTGCGACTGCGGTTGTCAAAAAACACACATTGGCAATGACGTAAGTGAGCAGCTGGATATTATTCCAGCTGTAATTCAAGTGATCCAGCACCGCCGTAAAAAATACGTGTGTAAAGCCTGCGAAGGAAAAATACAGGTGGCGGCATTGCCACCGCAAGCCATTCCTAAGAGCAATGCCAGCCCAGGCTTACTAGCCCACATTGCGGTGGCCAAATACCAAGACGACTTACCGCTGTTTAGAATGGAAACCATTTTTAGCCGCTTAGGCATTCATTTGCCACGCAACACCATGGCAAGCTGGATGATGAAATGCAGTGAATTACTGCAACCACTTTATAACTTAATGAATGATCAACTTTTGGCCAGTGGATATATTCATATGGACGAAACTCCGGTTCAAGTATTAAAAGAACCGGATAAAAGCCCAGAAAGTAAAAGTTACATGTGGGTTAGAAAGACGGGAGACCCCGATATTCCCGTGGTTTTATTTGATTACGCGAGCAGTAGAAGAGCAGATGTGGCGCAGTCCCTCCTGCCCGATTTTCAGGGTTATCTGCAAACGGATGACTACGCGGGATACAATAAAGTAGCAAAAACAAAAGGCATCACCCAGCTAGGCTGCTTTGCCCATGCACGCCGAAAATTTATAGACGCGCAAAAAGTGTCCCCCAGTAAAAATGGTAAAGTCAGTAAAGCGGATATGGCGGTGCAAATGATCGCAAAACTTTACGGAATAGAAAAAACCATCAAAGAAAAAAGTATTGAAGAAAGATACGATACCCGTCAACAAAAAAGCAGGCCACAACTAGAGAAAATGAAAACCTGGTTGGATAAAGCGTTGCTAAATACACTACCGAAAGGAAAGACGGGGGAAGCCTTGGCCTACGCACATAAAAACTGGGTAAAACTCACCGAATACATAAAAGATGGACGTTTAAATATCGACAACAATACAGTCGAAAATGCCATTCGACCTTTTGCAATTGGTCGGAAGAACTGGATGTTCAGCGACAGTCAAAAAGGTGCAAAAGCGAGTGCCATGCTTTATACCTAAGGTCGGTATTTACGAGGCTGCCTCAAGCGGAATCGGTGGAGTCCGTTGAAGGGCTGTTGCCTTGGAATATCGATTTAATAGAAAGCTAGGTGGGGTTCGTTGACCGCTTACGTTTGATGTCGCGATATAACGGCTTGATGACATATTCGCCAGAAGTATCAATAAGTCCTGATAGTATATTGTTAATAGGGCTTGCTTTGGCTAGTACTTTGTTCAAATCTTTGTAAAAGGTAAACGGTCCAATTTTTGAAAACTCAAAATCCTTTATGAATACTCCGGTTTTATCCATTAAACCTATTTTTGGGCGACTCATAGTGCTTTTAGGTGAGTGCACAATGGATACTCCATTATTGAATGGAAGTGCACTGTAATTATTAAAAGGGATAATAATGTTTCCAGAAGTATTAAAGAAAGCGGTATTCTTGTTATCAAAAACCCTTAATAATCCTTCTTCCGGTCCGGTAATTGTTCTGTATAGTGTAGGGATGACTATGTTTCCGTGTCGGTCTATCAGACCGTTCTTCCCTGATTTATGAACAATCGCCACGCCATCAATGAATTTACCTATTTGGCCAAACGAGGCATTATCAATCCAGCCTTTATCGGCTGAAAATAAACTGACTTTTGATTGTTTTTCACGGTAATGATAATGGGTTATTTTATATAAATTTATTTCATCATTATACTTTATATTAAAATGCTCAGGATTAATTATTACTGAACCTTTTGTATTAACGATTCCTTTTCTTGTTTTATAGTTTATCGAGTCATTACTAGGATTAGGATATGGTATTTGGAGTTCAATTATTGCAAGTTTGTCAGGTTTGAATGTGTGTATTTTATTGTAAATAGTGTCTGCAATTAAAACTCCTTTGTTATTGACTAATCCATATTTTGATTTAGAGTTTTGTACAATGGCGATATTAAATTCATTAAACTTTTTTATCTGTTTAAAGCCAGTTATATTTAATTTAACCTCAAGTGAATCTGTGATGTAAAACAAACCATCCTTTTGTGTGATTAGTCCCCATGGGTAATGTTTTACAATTTTATCATATGCTTCCAGTTCCTCTAATTTATAGGGGATGATTTTAAATTCTTTTAGTTTTCCTTTGATGTTAGGTAAATCATTTTCAGAGCAAGCTGTGAATAGTGTGGAAATGAAGAAGGTAATAAGTATATATAATAGTTTTTTCATGGGTTTAACCTTATTTTATAGATTACAGTTAAGAGCTGGTTAGTAACTGTATTAGTGGCTATTCTTGGTGCGGTTAATAGGGTGGTAAAAAACCTCTATACTTTAAGTTTTAATGATTAGCGCGTACGAATTGCTATGAAAGTCTGGCGCAGGAATTCAATGTCTGAAGAAGCCGTCAGTCACCTGTGATGGATTTTTAAAAATGTCCATTTCATTGGATGGGATTTATATCAATAATGCCATATTTTTATCCTGTTAGGTAATGCACCTTTCTTTAACGTACCCTGGAAGTAGAAGATAAGCTGCTACCAAGGGTGCAGTTTAAGTATGCATTGCCCTCGATGCTGTATATAGAATTGAACTACCTATTTTAAGGTTCTTAAGATGAGGGGTTATTTAATTTGTAATTTTTGTATTGTAGGTCTATTTGTTTTTCATCAAGTATTGATTCATTTTCGTGCCCTTTTCTGTATTTTACAGGTACGTTATCACCGACTGATATTATTTCTTGATAGTAGGGCGGAGCAAAGTCGTAGATTACGTTAATATCATTTAAATTAGCACTAATATTAATTGGTGCACCTTTGGACTTGTCATCAGTTGCATGCTCAATTTTGGTTACGGTAGCGAGTGCTGATTCATTGTTTAAATAGTATCTCAGTACACTTTTACCACTGGTATATACTAATATACACACTATCGATAACCCTATAAGAGCACCATAAGGGGCGAAGAAGAGAGAGTAAGTGGCATTACCGATATTAACTTTATTATCCCAATCAGGAAATCCATGTTCTACAAAAGAGAAAAAGTAAATCAAAAATCTATATGCAAAATATAATGAAAATACTAGTAATATTTTAGAGGTAAGCATATTTATCCTATCATAGTCAGGGTTGCTTTTTGGATTTTAGTGGCTGCCTTTTCAATAATAGCTTGGCCTTTTAAAATTTGCTGGTTAAGTTTAACGATATAGGTATTATGTTCAGATAAGTCCGCAGCTTTTCCAAGTTCTATTTTACCACCCATGTTAACAACGTTCTTCAAGCCAAGGGTGGTAGAAGTAACCATTCCTCCAAAGGTATCGGTTTTTACTCCAGCAATAAAGGCAGTAGCATTTGCTGTTTTAAAGATACTTTCATTACCGGAAACTGTAACGGAACAATCTAAAGCAGTAATCATTTGTGTATAAGTGCCCGTAGCAGTAACTGTTTCAGTGATATTACCACCGATAGTAGCAGTATAATCTTGGTTGCCCGAGACCGTTTTAGTAATCGCTTCTGCCGCTCCTGTTATATTCTCAGTTACGTCCCCTGTTATATCGCTGGTTATATTGCCAGTTACAGTTTCTGTTATATCACCGGTAATCTCAGAGGTAACTGAACCTGTTTGCACATGATTCGAATCACCTTCATGGTGAACATCAATCACCCCTTCATTATATCTAGCCTCATCTCCTACGGTTTTTATGGCTAAAGCAGTGTCGCTAACGGTGCCATTGATGCCTGATGTATCCGGCATGCCACTGTCACCGGTTAATTGATTTTCAATATAACGTCCACCAAAATTCATGGTAACGTGATGGCCATTACCACCAACACCACTGGCCCAATTGCGCTCTATACCTTCATGATAATAGTACTTGTTACCAAAATCCTTTTTAACAAAGCCCACTTCACGTTCTTTATTAAGTCCGGGCTGAATATCGCTGCGTACAATTGCAGCTACACTGTCGTCGAATGAATCTAGCTTTGAACTAACATCAAAGTCTTCGCCGTCGGTAGTGTCTTGATAAGCATGATTCTCTACATACTGCTGGCCAAAATTATAGGTGGCATTCAGACCATATTTAAAATCAACCCCTTCTCTCCACTGGTAACGATCACCAAAGGTACGTTCTATGTGTGCATCACCTTTAATAATGTCTACGGGTGCGCCACTGTCTAGCCCCATATTGTCTAGGTGTTTAAGTGGGTGGTTATTTATGTGCTCTTTTACTTCGGTAGGATCAAGTACGGCAGTCATGTGTAGCGACTGCCTGGATTTTAGTGCCCCAGTATAAAGCATGCCATCTGTAATCATGGATGCATGGTGAGGGTTTTCATGTGTCACAGGGTGAATAACCGACTGTGAGTTCTCTAGGGCATTCATAATATAGGGGCGGTTAGGGTTGCCACTAATAAAGCCAACCTGAACTTCAGTGCCTGGCGTTAATGGGATATCCAAGTGGTTACTACGAGAAGCATGACTTGCATGGCGAATCCAGTTTGAAATCTTGTCTGCTTCACCGTTCATAAAGTCAAAAGTGACTTGGTATTTACCCACTTCATTACGCTGCGCAATGGTTTGGTCATTTGCGGCAGAATACACACGGGCAGTGGTGGATATTACAGAAGGGGTTTGAATGTCACGTTTAGGCCTAAACTGTGTGGCGCGAGGAATGCCAGTAAACGAACATTCATAATAAGGTTGGCTTCCTGCGCTTTCAGAGCGTGACGCGTTATCTAGGTTGTTACCATTATGGGTCATACTTAGAATAAGGATTTCATGTTCATCGCCAGCGGGTGTAGCCACGGTTAATACAAAGCCAGGGGTTATACAGGGCAGACCTGTAGTACCCGTAAAAACAACGGCCCGAGTTTGCAATTCTTCAAGTCTAATCTTTGCCAATAGCTCTGCTTCATCTTTATTATCAGCACCTTCATCGGCCATGTTAACGCTGGTTTTACCACCAGCAACGTCACCGGCTATGCCCTGAAACATTTCAAGGGCTTGATCAGGGTTTGTCTCGGTGATGACAACACTGCCTGGTACTGCGTTAAACTGACGCTTTAGTGTGCGAATAGAATTAAAGCTGTTGCTTGGGTTATTACTTTCATCTAGCTTTATGGTGCCAATAGGAAGGGGTTCGTAATTGGTGTCATCAGCGAATATTAGTTTTCCAGTTTGGTCATGATCAAAATAGTAATAAATCCCCCAGTGTTCAGCCATTCGGCACACAAAATCAAAATTTGATTCACTGTACTGGCAAATAAATTCTTTAATGGGGTAGGTTTCAGTAAGGCTAAGATGATGGTCTAGCATTAAATCATTACTAAGTTCATCGCTTAGAACATCTGAAACCGTTTTTTGAGTAAATATATCGTAAGACTGATTATTTCGCTGACGCCACAGGGCTGGAACCATACTGGCTGTGTAATATTTATGGGTATTTGATTTCTCAAATACTTCTTCAACCTGACTAAAAATACCCTTGATTGTATAGTCGTCTCGACCAGTAATGCCCTCAATAGTAATTATAATATCATCTTGTGTTAATGACTCATGATTAAGTGAATCAGCGATGGCTATGGCTACTTTAAAATCGATTTTAAGCTCAAAAAACTTAGAAATAGACTCAGTTCCAGATATTGAGGTAATCTCCAATTCATTGCTGTAAGTATCGCTTGATAAACTAAATTCAGGTTGAGCCATAAAAATATCCTTATTTTTAATAACGTACTTTTTTACTATCAATCAATTTGATGATAATTCAGCAGCGAAATTTCTAAAATTATAAGTAATTCACGCACATTCTGTCTATGATATTGGCACGTGAGTGTGTGTTTTTGTGCACTGGTTTTGCTAATCTAAATAACAGTTAATAAAACCAGTAAATACAAATACTTAAATAAGAGTAAAGTACCAACTACGAGAAGGCATAACAAAAAAGTAAGTATATTAGTTGTTTATTCGATAATATCTTTTGCATAAACAAAGGAAGTATCATGAATATTCTAAATATAACGCTCGGTGAGCATCAGGCTACAATAGAAAGCACTCATAATTCTATTAAAGCCCTACGCTCAAGTCTAAATAAACCACTAGAAGTCGAAGCATTTGGACCACAAATATTTTTATCCATTATGGGTACACAACAAGATGTATCGCTTACATTAATGGATCAAAATAATACCCTCATAGAATCCGAGGCATATAAATTGGGTACTAAATAGTCCTACTTTAAAATTAATACCTTAGTTTGTGCCGGGGCCATAGTGATACCCGGTATATTCATACTACTACCATTTTGACCTGTCATAGACGTAAGTCGTGCGGCAGGTTTCCCACCAAAAAAAGTGGCTGTGCTACCCATCAAAAACTTAGTAGGGCCCATAATTTTACCGGATATTAATCCACCTGCCACACCTGGTTGATCACCATTGCTCATGGGTATTTCGGTTCCTACCGTGTGACCAGGTCCACCTGAAATCAACACTTTAGTAGCCGCTGAAGAGGGTTTCGCCGTGGCCCCCATAGATATATTTGGGTAAGGGATTGGGACAATCACAGGGCCTACGGGTGTCTTACATACGTCGGGCATGCCCATATTGGTTCCACCCATCTGACAATTTGCAAACATAATGTGTCCTTATCCCATGTGAATTCGTTCGCCGTTAATTTTAACATCGCTTTTGGCTGTAATATCTACTTGTCTTGAGCGTTGTATAAAGGCGTTTTTAATGTTTTGTATAATATCATGTGCGTTTACTTGCTCAAGGCGTTCAATAACCTTAAAGCTGTCTTTTACTTTTTGCACAAGTCGCTCGGTAATGCTTTCAACCGTTCGACTATAAAAAGCAGTAGTATCGCTCTTTATATCTAGTTTTTGGCTTGTGTGGGAGTACTGCTGGTTAACAACTTGAGTCTTATTGCTCGTCATATTAATGTCATTTGCCAGTATATCGATCTGCTTTTTAGACTGCAGCGTTATCCCATTTTCACTCTCAATAAGAGCTGGCTGAGTGTGTTTACGTTGCAGTATATTAATTACAAATATCCCTCTGTTTTCACTACGTACAAACATTACAAAGTCATCAGTAATAGGAGTAAAAGGGCATCCAAAGGCTTGCTGTGCAATGACAGTTGATCCGTTTTCGGGCTTTAAAATAAACCCTTGTAGGGTCGTAGAAATTACATGGGCGTATTCATATTGTTCTGCTGAATGAGAGTAATGTAATTCGGCGGAAGTGTTTAATTGGCTTATGTTCATAATTGTCATCCTTAATCTAGTATTAGTGTGCTGGCGTAAAGTTAACGGCCTTAGGTTGCCATTTTTGTGCCTTTTCCAATTTATCATCTGTACCCAGCGCTAGGCTTTTTGTACTCCCACTCCAAATACTACCGGAGTCAATAATACTGTGTAAGTTTGTTCTAAATAGAGCGGTATTGCTAAAGTCGGTATTACTGCATACAGCATTAGATAAGTCAGCATAAGACAACTCGCAACCAGAAAAAACAGTATTTATGCAACGGCTGTATGCCAACTGAGCCTGCGTTAAATTGCTCTTTGTAAAGTTACAGCCGGTTAAATCACAGTTTTCTAGGCTGGATTTCTCTAGATTACAGTGAGTCAATTTTGACATAGATAATTGACTATCAGTAAATAAAGCCATTGCCGCATTACTTTTATTAAATTCACAATTGTTAAGTTGTGCCTCCACAAATGAAACTTGTGTAAGATTGGAATTTGAAAAATTACAATTATTAAGCTCGGCACTTCTGAACTGTGTTAGGCAAAGGTGCATGTCTGAGAAGTCTTGATTATTCAAAATAGGTTTTTCAAATAAAGTCTGCTGTAAGTGTGCGCCTTTGAAAATGACATCTTCAAATTCACATTCTATAAAATTAGTACGCTCTAAAGTGCATAAGCTAAAATTGGCGGAAGTAAGGTCACACTGCAAAAAACTAGCAAAATTAAATTTTGAACCTGAAAAATCGGTAGATTTTGAAATAGCCTCAATAAAATTTGTTTCCACCATATTGCAATCATTAAACCTACTTTCACTAATCTTTGGTTTTACAAAATTAGTGCCCGTAAAATCGATACTCTTAAAATTTGATTTATCAAAAGTACTGTCTATAACGTTACAGTCAACCCATGAGGCGTCACTAAATATAGAATCAGTAAAGTCACAATTTATAAGGTTAACCTGATCCATAAGTGTTTTATTGAATTTGCACATTGTAAATAAACAGTTAGTAAATACAGCGCCACCGATATTAATACCAGAGAAATCTAGGTTAGACATATCCTCATCTTCAAATATATGACCTTGATTAATTAACGCTTTTATTTGGCTTATGTTTATTGCCATTGTGCTGGCCTCCAATCCTCAAGTTTAGTGCCCTCTAGGTTTGAATGAGAAAAATTCGTTTTTGATACAGTGGCACCCATGAATTCGCATCCATATAAATTAGAGCGGCTAAGGTCGGCTTTACTTAACGTTGCTTGTAAAAAATTACTATACATAAAGTTTGTGTTGCTTAAATTAGCATGGCTAAAATCAGTGTTAATGAAAAGGCTTTTTAAACTATGGCAACCATCGAAGACACTGTGCATTGAACTTGATTCACTAATATCACATCCGCTTAACGTGCAATTTATAAATTGGCTGTAATTAAGTGATATTTCTCTTAGGGTTGCATCGGCCAATATACAATCAACGAAGTGGCTCTCGTTAAGCGTTGATTTGTCTAAAAATCTACAGTTTGTTAAATCTGATTTTTCAAATTTACATAAACTAAAGTTAGCTTCAATAAAGTTACTTCCTTGAAACTGTACTTGTTTTCCATGAGATGATCTGAAATTACATTTTAAGAAGGTAGCCGAAATAAACTGGCTTTCACTTAAATTAGACTCGCTAAAGTCGGTTTCTATGAAGCTTGCATCTCCAAATGTCACGCCAGTAAGATTTGCATTGTGAAAACAAACATCCAGAGTGTTTAAATTATGTGTAAGGTCTAAATTGGTCAGAGTGGCATGTGAAAAGTCAGATTTTCCATATTCCGCCCCTTTGGTGTTGGCATGGCTTAAATCACAGTAATTAAAGTTACAAGCCCCAATATTTGACTGCTCAAGGTTCGTTGATTTTAAGTTCGCATGAGAGAAATTGCATCTAGCCAGAATTGCGCTCATTAAATTTACGCCCTCTAAATTGCATTGACTAAAATCACATTGTTCAAGATAGCAATTTGAAAAATTTGCCCCACGCAAATCCTCGCCAGAAAAGTCTAATCCGGCTAAATCCTGATTCTCTAGGCTTTCACCGTTTTTAATCGCTTCCAAAGCTGTAGCTTTTAGTTTATCAGATTGTGATGCTAAAGGAGGTGTGCCCATGTCCATCATATGAGCCCCCATTTTGTAGCTTTCAATCTGTGAGTGGTAGCCTTCAATTAACTTGCTTTCTATTTCATCAAAATTGGCCTGTTCATCTTGTTGGTTAAATGCCTTTTTTAGTTCATTTAGCTTTAACTGTGGATTACTGGTCCTTGGTAATACAGGGGGGAGCTCAAATTTATTCAATGCGTTTTCTAGGTTATTGGCTAAATCTTTATTTCCCGAATCTATAGCATCTTGAATCTGCTGTTGTAGTTGCTCCTGGGCCTTGTTTTTTTGAAAAATAGCATATTCTTCACTTAGTTTTTCAAGATCAGAAAATGCTGAAAAATCAATTTTTTGTAAATCAACCTCGCCACCAGCGGAGTTGCCTGGAGCTAACTTTTCAATAACGGTCTCAAATTTTTTCTGCCATTCATCTTTTATGGGGTTTTTTAGATTATAAAGCTGCTGCTCAATTATACTGGTATCCAAACCTTGGATCTTTTGTTGTTCTAGTAACGTAGTTAATTGTTGTAGGGTATCTGCGAGTTTATCCGATACTGTCTCATCCATTTTGCTTTTCAGGTGATCGGCTAATAGAAACGTAGGTGTTGATTCTTGTTGTGTTAATCGCGCCATGCCGCATGGAATAGTGTCGGGAATCAAATCCTTAGTGGTAAGTGCATATTGCATATTTAAATCAGGATGAAGTCTTCCTACCAATGAGCGTAAATAATGGTCCTTGCCCCTTGTAACAGTACCTAGTGATTCGTAAGCGCATAAAAGGTGCTTGTAGTCACTGCCATCTCTTTGTGTGACCTCAAGGGTGCCACGATATACCACCATTCCCATTAACTGATTTGGAAAAAAAGCTACAGTATCAATGTGTGTTTTAACTTCCTTTAGGTCGCTTTCTAACAT
>MAAA01014198.1_pt1 | contig 15904 bp, 10 predicted proteins | sample 1115971 | NCBI WGS metagenome assembly MAAA01 (sample SAMN04961123, study PRJNA320927) | seawater metagenome | isolation source: sample BD02T6 sea water enriched with oil for 6 days | place: USA:Gulf of Mexico | collected 2013-07-27 | reverse complement strand
CCCTCAATAATACTGGCTTCACTGGGCATGCAGGTATAGACGAATTCAAGGGCACTACGAATAGAACCCGACCCCAATACATTTAAACGTCCATTTTCCATGTGGCATGTTAATGGTAGGTTTAAATCCAAGGCCGCACCTCCACGCAGATTCAACTCACCTAACTTGCCGCCGTCATAGGCCATAACAAAACAACTAACCTCATCCGAAGGCTTTAGCATCAATGACAGACTATCCAGACCGTAGGGGTACAGGAAATAATCATCTTTTTCTCGTGTCATGGATGCAACAGGGACTAGGCTATGTGCAAACTTAACAGATAACTCAAGCCTACGCGGTAAGTTATCAACTGATACATTGATCTGCTGAGAGATTAATTCTTTTGAAAGGGAAAAGGGGAGCTCAACTTTTGCACCATGCTCCCATCCAGTATTATTTTGAGGGTTAGATTTAAAGAATCGCTTCAGAAATACATATTCAGATTTTTTTTGCTGTGTTTTCTTTGCTGTACTTAATAAACCGTTCACCAACGATTTAGCACCTTCAGACTCTAGAGAAATGGGTAGCTTTTGTTTCCATTCGGGGTAATGTTTCTCTAGTTCTTCAAAGGCATTTATTTCTTTGGTGTCGCTACCGTTTAAAGTTGAAAGTTTATTAGCGTATTCAAAAACAACCTCTATGGTGTCTGCTGCCAATTGATATACAGGGTCTTTCCTAAAGGTTAATGGTAAACGCTCGCCATGCGCTACGGCAATTTTAAATGCATCAGCGCCCGCATCTGCTAACTTACTATAATCGCTAAGCACCGCTTTAAGATAACGATTTAAATGTGTATCTTCTTGATTAACAAGGCGCATAGGGAAGCCACCTTCCGTCACCACTGTCATTAAATAGGCGGCGTGACCTGAGTCACGGCGAAACACATCACGCTGCCAGTAACGTAAGCCATCTTTTGCTAATTTTTGTCGCTCTTGTGCTGAAAGCATGGGCCAATCAAGGGATTGAAAAATATCCTCCCACTTCCACATACCGCCCTCATAACGGCGACGAAACCATTCGGCGGCATATAAAACTAACAGTCGCTCGGTTCCATCTAGCCATTCATATCGTCCTGCGACGGTCTTTACACAAGTATTTAAGTAACTATTCAAGAACTCAAATTCAATTTCTTGTAATTGGTATGCATATAACGCCCTACCATCTGGGCGCTCTAGGTTTCGGTTGTGAGCTTGAAAAAATCCATCCAACCATTTTTTTATTTTATTCACACTAAGTTCCATCTAATTTAATAACATGCTTTAGCCAATACTTCGTTGCTCGAATTAAAAGGCTAAATCACGTAGCACCTAAATTCTATTAATATATTTACATTCATCAATGAAGTTATAGCTAGCTCAAACCGAATTTCAGACCACTAAAACGTCCTACTTCCCATCTAATTATCTGTCATTCGCGCTACAATAAATAACACATACAACAAGAATGAAACCACACAGGCTAACAATTCGGAGTGATAAGCTAGCCTGATATTTAAAACTTAAAAACCTACTAGGTGCGATATAAATTTACGCTTCCGCTATCAAGTCCAATTCGGCCAATGAATCTAAATGGGGCAGGGACGAGGCAGATATGCCTTGTAGCTCACCGCATACACTCACCACCTGATTAGATATTTTATTTATCTGACCTTCACGCTTCTTCCATATCCGTTGAAGAGCAGTCTTTTCTTTTTCAAGGTCTGAACGCATGTCCTCATAACCTTCCACAACCGCTCTAATTCGCTGGGCAAATTGATTGCTACAAATGTAATCAAACAACGACTCCATCTGTTCACTTTTACCAGCTGAAATTGATTTAAAACGTTGCGATTCTATAAGTACGGTACGGAGCGCCTCCGATATTCCTTTAACCATTTCAGGCTTTACCAACCAAACACCATCCTGCAGCATCATAGATTCTGTAACGCCTGCTGGCATGGCAGTCGTCACCAATACAGCTATATCCCCCCCTACCAGCTGCTGATCTTCTTTAAGTTTCGCTATCCACTTATTTGACCAGTTCTCTGCACGCTTGGTCTCCCATACAATCGTGCCGCAAATTGTTCCGGAACGCAGGCAAACACTTTGAATAACATCGGCTCCACGTGCTCCCTTCTTAACCGGTGCAATACCATCAAACGGATAGGCTTGCTCTAACAATTGCTCAACATGCAATTCAAGTACCTCACCCTGCAACTGTTGAGACCCTTGCTCAAGTTTTCTAGTCAGCTCTTCGTTTGATTTTTGAGCATCCGATATTTTCTTTTTCAGCTCGGCTTCACGCATGCTAAAACTTTCATTAATCTTGGCTTCTATATTTTTACGCTCAACCTCAAGCTTTCGTTCTAGCTCAAGTGTTAGCTCTGCCTGTTGCTCTTCAACTGCAGCCTTTTCTTTACGCAGTGATAGCTCAGCCTTACGGAAGGCAGCAATCCTTACATCCTTAGCAGCCACCTCGTCTTTTAGAAATTGTGTTTCCTCCATAGCATCCTGCTTGGCTTGGGCTAGCACCTTCTTTTTAATGACAGCAGTTTGGCCTTTAGTTGTCTTCACCTCCTGCTGGCTATCTTCCAGCTGTACCTGTAATTCATGAAGCTGCTGATCAAATGCCTTGGTTTGTTTACGCTCTATCTCCTTAGTGAGGCTAACGACCAACTCAGATCTTTCATTTGCCACCATAGAGTCATATTCAGACTCATAGCGCTCTATAAGCTGGTGAGTTAGGGCATCACGTAACGCGTACTGCTTCTCACAGTGTGGGCAAGCAATATCTTCTTGAGGATTGATAATTATTTTATGGGTCATGTTGTTTCTCCTAATTGTAATGTGTACAACACCTATCACAATTAGTATGCCAACCTCATTATCACACCTAACTCGTTGTTTTAATTGACTTTAATTATTAAAAGCCACATTCCAGCTCGCGAATAAAGGTAAATAAATTTGCCTTTATATAATTTAATTTACCTTTAAGCTTTTTTAAATAAGTCACGCCATCACACATATACAGCATCAGCAGCGCTTGAGCTGGCTAGCTGGGGAGTTGGCGCTTCCTCAAGTAGGGCCTTGTTAAAATCCAACGTAAACAAACGCCTCAGCTTATCGCCATTCTCCTCCAACAAACCTGCAACGTGGCTTTTCCCTGTAATAACACCTCGCGCCTGTTCATTGCACCAAGCACGGTAGAATTCAACCAGTCGCCAGTACTTTCCACCAGCAGTCTTAATTACATGGTTCGCCATATCAAACTTACCCAATTGATCATAAAGCTCAGCTTCAAGCCTTACTGTAGAGGGCAATAATTCGATAATCGAATTAGTAAAGTCGAGCATTAAACTTTGATTTCTTTCTGTTGCATGGGGTATATATCTAATTAAATTATCTAATAGAGACATGAGTGAATTTCGTTGACGAGCCAATTCGGCCAAGTGAATATGTGCAATGTCTTTGGTTTGCTCTATTACGTCAGAGTTAATCAATAACTCCCTTGCAGATTCTACCGTGCCCATATAGTCAGATAGCTTGTCCATAAACATTACAACATTTTGTGAGTGCACATCTTTAGACACGATATCCATTGTTTCTTGAAGCCGATCAAGCTTGCGTCCAAGGTATATAGTTTGAATCGCAATAGCAGCAACAATAACCCCCGTAGAAATCATTGCGGATACGGCAACTGTTGATTGAACAGCCGACAACCCTTTCAGAATTTTTTCCATATTCTGACTAGTATCAATAGTTTTCTTTAAAAGCGGTAAGTGCTGAGCGATGCCACTTTTACCACTAGTACTAGACCAATAAGCCAAACCTCTGCGGATTGAGATATCACCATTATTAATCCCAGCAATAACTTCATCTTTAACCTTTGACCAGTCAATAACAAAAATTAATTCAACACCCATCAAAAACACTCCTTATATTGCAACTGTTGACGCATGGCCGCTATTTGTATGACCGAAGGTAAGGTAACCCTATATGCAGCACCCGTTATCATTGGAACGGTTAGTAAGGCTGTTATCACAATCCCCACAGGTCCGGCAAAAACAGCCAAATATCGAGCAATACCAGCATTAGCAGCTAGCTGAAGTCCTTTTCCCGTTAAGGCTTTTGCAACACCATTTGCTACTAATAAAGCCACTTGATAACTTGCAAAACCACCTGCATTTATAGCTGCAATCATTGCAGCTAAAGCTGCTGGCCCCGCGAGTCTTCCGTCAATACCCGCACTCTCTTGGAAATCTCGACGATCTTCTTCTGTCATATCCTTCCAAGCCTTTTCAAAAACAGATGCAAGAAAAGCCTGTTCTATTTCAATAGTTTGCTTCGACTCATCTACTTTTATACTCAGTTTACCACACACATCCATTAGAATTTCTTTATATTCAACGCCCTTACCTCGAAATACATTAACCAGGGTATCACCACCAAAGTGCTGAACTTCTGTTGCAATGTATTTCCAAACCGATTGATAATCTCCTTTTTTTTGTGCTTTTTTAAACGTCTCAGAAGAAGACAAGTCCTCCGATACTCGGGCCCCACCATCTTTATCAAACAGCAAGTAATTTACCAATACTTCCAACATTTCATTGTCGGCATAGGACAACATATTTAGATCTGGGTCTTCTTTATATTTTGATGACATTAATCAATCTCAAAGCGTCTGTTAATCTGGTTATCGATAAGCCTGTATACGCTGTAAAACTAGGCTAATTATGTTTTAAGTACAGCCAAAGAAAAAACTAACTAATCTGCAGCTTGCGCATGGCCAATCTCGATTTGCGTTTCGACTCAAGAAACTCTACTTTTATTTTTGTGCCGGAAAATCTAAAACTGATTTTCATATCTTCAGCCTGATCAGGACTAAGGGCTGATATATCTAGTTTTAGTGTTTTTAGTTTAGGAAGGTTAAAAATTCCCAGATGAAAATCCGTTATATCACGATCATCCAAGTACCCTACCGTCTGCCCTGAAAATGTAATCACTGCATGTTCAAGGTTGGAATAATTGTAAAGGTATTCAGAATCGCAAAATAGATCTGTGGCAATGATGGCACTGGTAACATAAGGCTCTAGGTATTCGTGCTCACCCAAACATAAGGGCTGCCTTAAACTTGATAAATCAAAGCGAATTTTGTCATTAAAGTCTATTAATGACTCTAAAGACCGACCGTTCGGTATTTTATTTAACTTAACCGTACCCATACACAGCGCGAGCAGTTCAAATTCTTCTTCCATTTTAGTGCCTTAGGTAATATCCAGATATTTTCTTGGGAAAGTGAAGTTTCTTAAAATCTATATGGCAAAATCAATTAGCTAGCTCATTGCTCTTATAGCTCAATTTCGCCCCTTCAAATTCCTATTATTGTTATTTTTTCTTACTCCAATGGTCAATCTGACCCTGGGTTTGATATTCTCGCTTAGGAGCTGCCTTAGCTTGACTTAAATTAAGCATTTCAAAGGCGACATTAATATTATGCAATAAGTCAGAGCATAGCTTGTCAATTGTTTCACCTGGATAATACTCCGAGCAATCTTCGTGCTCGTAACCATTTGAAATCACGCCTTGCGATCCAAATTCAGCCTCTAATCTTTCAATGCTCGAAGTTAACTCTTTGGTTAAACTCGCCAACGTAGACTTGTCTTTTCCAGAACTACCTGCTTTTGAAATCCTGTCATAAATAAAACTCGCAATACGCATAGGAGAAAAATCGCAATTGTTATAGCCACAACAACCAAACACACAACTGGCCACATCGCAGTGGTCAATTAATGACTGCAAGAGAGCTTCATGCTGAATATAATCTCCATCATTGTCTTTGATTATTTTTGTCATGACTGTGATTATCCTTAACCAACCCAAAAAATATCACTCTTAATACCAAAGTATTTTAAAATACCCGTTAAACTTTGATACGAACCAGTAACAGTATTAAATTAAAAAATAACGATACTTTTCATCAAAACAATATTTCTCTGACTCAATATTGTGTCTATTGAGTATCAGTGCAGCATCTAACATTACGGCTTCGCATAAAACTGAATTGCTCAAACTAAGGACAATACGATCCTCGAAAGTAGCATAGGTGCCAAAGCACTCTTGAGGATTATCTGTAAAAGAGGGCCTCAACTTTTGCCATAAATCATAGAGGTCCACGCTTGGGTCACACTCACCATCGGTAACCACTACATTTCCATCTTCTAAGAAACGAATTAAAGAATATTCACCATCATTTAATTGGTAAAAAACTTTATTCAGTAATTGGGCTTTACAGTTTTCCTTCCTGATCAAATGAGGGGGAGTAGCAACCCCTTGTTGGCTCTCATGAACTAGATTTATACCTAAAATAAATTTATCCAAATAATCACACGCTTTATGAACCAAGCTGTTTGGTTTGTCGTATTTATCAAGCAAGCCCATTTTTTCTAAGCTATGTACGCAATCATCTAGCTTTTCATTAATCGTATCAATACAAGGGTCATACTCACCTGAAATGATTCTGTTAAGTTCAACTAATACCCGTTGCTCTGTTACTAATTTATCCATAAAAATGCTGCTTATATTATTAAAAACTCAAACCTGGCTATAAACCATGTACTAAGCGTTAACCTTAATAAAAGGTGAATGGCCAGATAATCATAAAAAATGACTACTGGTGCAACAATGAAATCAAACCCGCCTTAGTTGGTCGCCTTCACGCTTCAATAACTTGCGCCTACGGGCTGAACGCAGGTAGTTTTTAAAGCGTTCTTCTGCTTTAGGAGAGCCACGTTTAAAGCCTAAACCTTGTAGATATTCCCTGTATAAATCATCTTGGGGAATACTACTGCCTTTGCGTAATAGCTTAGGCAATAGAGTATCTAGGGCTTCGTTGTCGTAGTCGGCGAACTGCACCTCGTACAGGCAGTACTCACCGGATTCTTTGTATAACACCTGCCATTTACATGCCTTTTTTATCACTTGCTCTAATAGCGCTTTACGCTGTGGGCTTAGGCGCTTTATTGGTAAAGCTTGAACAAAGTGAGCCATGAGCTCATCAAGGGTTAAATCCGGATTGGATTTTTTGTAATTGCTGCGAATAAAGGCCGCCCACTGAATGTCGGTTTCAGGGCTTTCTATAGAAGGCGCAGCTTGTGAATTATTAGCTAAAACCTTACTGGCCTTTTTCTGTTTATTCTGGCGCGCGGTAGCCGATACTAAATCTACTACCGCCTTAGGCTTTTTTCCCGTTACTAGCTCCACTTGAGATTCACTTGCGATTGAATCTGGTGATAACGGCTCAGAGGCTGCCTTATTTTTACTGACAGCCACCCTCTTTTTTATGGTCTTTTTAGCGCTGGATTTTTTAACGGATTCTAGCTCTTCCCTTTCTTTTTTAATGGCCGCCAGTAAGGCGGCTGCGCTGTTTTCACCAGAAATTAACTGCGGATTCAGTGCGCGCCACTGAGTGGTGAGTTCACCACGAAAGGCCTTGGCTAAGATAGATTGAGTGAGGTTATTCACTCGACCTTGTGCGTTTTTCACTTGTTGTTCGATTTTACCGGCGAAGGCGAAGAGTTCTTCTACTCGGCTGACGATTTTGGTTTGTTCTTTTAATTCAGGTAAAATAATCTGAAACTCTTTTAACGCTGGCATATAAATCGTTTTAACTGTAGTCCCCTGACCTGATAGCAATAGATGCTGCTTAGCTGCCATTAGTGAATACATTAAATATTTATTGTTTAAACCTTTTCCACAAACCCAATTAGCAAAATGTTGAGTTGTTGACATTTTATTTCCCATGATTGTTGTATATCCAACTGAGATATCACGAGAAAAGCACACAGTTCCTTTAGGTAACAACCGGGCACTTGAGTTATCAATTCCTAGTGGCGTTGGCATATGCTTAGTTTTATTAATTATAGTTCCATGCGCTGCTCGTATATCTTGAAGACTAATCCAAGGGACATTTCCTCCCTCCCAATATTCAGGGACAGACTTTCTGGGAGTATGACCTGACTCTAAAGTGGCAAGATCTATTAACTTTTTCCAACCCCAACCTTTTGGAGCGCAATCTGTTTCTGCTCCAATTGTTATAGGTGACTGACTGAAATCAATCGAATCGCTTCCTCGCCACTCTTCCGTGAGCTTACCACTCACAGCAGCGGCTAATACGCTTTGGCGGAAGGTTTTTAATATTTTAGGTATGCTATCGAGGCGGGTTTTGATGTTATCCACCTGTGCCAGTAAGGTGTCCAAGGTTTGGGCGATGACGGTTTGTTCCGCTAGGGGGGGGAGGGGGATTTCTAAATTTTCAATATCTCCCTTTCTAACTGAAGGAACTGTTGTAGACTGCGTTACATCATCTAAAGATTGCGTTCTAAGAAATTGATAGACGTATAGATCCATACTAGATAGATCAGCCTTAACGATCATTACATTGTTGTCTGCTAGGCCTGCACGTTGAATAAGAGCACGCCTATTTAACCTAACTGCTTCACCAATTTTTGCAAATGCTGTTGCACCAACAGGAAATACTTTTCCTTTCATCTCAGCAGCAATATCAGAAGACACATAATGCCCAGCCTTAGCAAGCTTACCCTCAGCATTTAGAAACGCCTTAGAAACATCACCTACTTTATATACAGGATACTCACCATCGGTATTACCTTGATATTTTTTGGGAAACCCAACTCCACTATTTACAAATGCAACCTCCCCTAAATCAACTAATAGGTACTCTTCAGGTAATCCACCGAGACTCACCTCACCTTCAACCACACCACCCAGCGCCGTCAACGCTTGCTCGGCTTGGGTCACACTGTCTGTCAGAGCTTGTTCGGTTTGTTCACTCTTGCCAGCCATTATTTCGCACCTGCTTCTGGCTGTTCTTCTGCTTGTTCTTCATCAAGAGCGAATCCTAACGCATCGGCCAATAGGTCTTTTTGCACCTTAGCTTGGTCGGTTGCGCCCAGCGCTAACATGAGGCCGTCTAATTCACGCAGGGCTTCGGTTAATTCGGTCATGGCTTCGGCGGCCAGTACATCTGGCTCAGGCAAGTCTGCGGCATCAATGCTGTCTTTGTCTTTTAACCAGCTAATATCAAGGGATTCGGATTTGGTATCGCGAATGTACTCGCGGCTAAAACACTGTAGGCGGCTGTTCTCTAAGGTTCGCTCTGTGCCTTCCTCACATAAAGAAAAATCCGCCAGCGAGAACACGTCTTTCTGAACGGCTTTACCTTTTACATTTTTCGTGACGGTTTGCGCTAGCCACTGTTGTGAGCCTTTAGCGTCTTTAGGTTGGGCTGTAGGCTGTGCCCATTTTTTTGCTTTAAGTGTGGCAAAGGCATTTTCAAACGGCTCTAGATGCTGCTTTCCAAATGGGGTACGTTTACCAAAGCTTGGCATGTTGGTGCGCAGGTCATATACCCAGGTATGAGTGGTGGCATTCACTACAGCGTCATCGTCTGTGGCACTGCCTTTGGTGAAATACAGCACGTTGGTTTTGACACCCGCCGCGTAAAAAATACCGGTAGGCAAACGTAAAATAGCGTGCAACTGGCACTTATTCATAAAGTCTTTGCGAATGTCTGAACCAATGCCCGCTTCAAATAATACGTTATCGGGCAAGACCACGGCGGCACGGCCACCGGGTTTTAGGCCACGGTAAATGTGCTGTAAAAACGCTAGCTGCTTGTTGCTAGTTTTGTAAGTTAAATCTTGGCGAGTGATGGAGGCTTCACCGCCTTTGGAGGTACCAAAAGGTGGGTTGGCGAGTATCACATTAGCCTTAGGTAGGTTTTCACCTATGCCCCCTAGGGCGTTACCTAGATGCACGACACCTTCGTCGTCTCCTTCCATGCCATGCAATAAACCATTCATCAAGGCAAGGCGGCGAGTATTAGGCACCAGCTCTATGCCGATAAAGGCTTTGTTCTTTTGGAATTTTTTTTGTGCGGCAGGGGTTTTAAACGCAGTGCTGCCTTCTACCAGTTTATTGTAATCATTGGTTTGACCTTTCATGTAAGTGTCGGCGGCAATTAAAAAGCCTGCGGTGCCTGCCGCTGGGTCTTGAATGATTTCACCGGGTTGCGGGTCTACACAACGAACAATGCTGTCGATGAGCGCGCGGGGGGTAAAGTATTGGCCTGCACCGGATTTGGTTTCGTTGGCGTTTTTTTCTAATAGGCCTTCGTATAGATCCCCTAGACCGTCTTCTAAAATACTAAACCAGTCTAGATCGTCTAGGTTATCCACCAGCTGCTTTAAATGGCGTGGCTCACGCAAGCGGGTTTGGGCATCGGCATAGATGGCTTGGATTAGGGTGTCTTCGTGTACGTCGTTGCCTTGGCCGTCTTTACCTGTGGATAGGGATAATAAGATACGCTTGTAGTCGTTTAGCAGGGTTAAGCCGTCTTTATCTTTTAGGTCCTTCCATTGGCAACCTTCTGGCAGCGGGTGTTTTACCTCGACGCCGTATTCTGCGTATTCGTCCACCATTTTAATAAACAACAGTAATACCAACTCGGTGACGTAGTCGCTGTAATTGATGCCGTCGTCACGCAGAACGTCACATAGGTTCCAGAGTTTTTGTACGATGTTATTGTTGGTCATTATTACTGCTTCTCAAAAATTTTGTTTATCTATTTGTTTACTTACACAACAGCCGCTAGCCGTTGGCGGCAGCAGGCCATAGGTGTTCGTTAATGGCTTCGACGACGTTATCTAATTGATCGCCCAAGCGTTTGTTTAAGCCCTTGTAGCCGCCTACGTCAGAGAAGATGTCGTTGATTAATTCGGCATCGATAATCACTTCGTGTACCAGCTGGCTGGCTAGGTTATCTAGGGTTTTGCGCTGCACCGGTGTCCAGCTGTGCAAGCTGTAGATTTGCTGCATGGCATTGGTCACACGGTCTTCAAACGGTATAAGGGCTTCACCTAGTGCGGCTTGGCGTATATACCCTATGATACTGGCGGCAATTTCATGGTTGGTTTTGTTACGCCACGCGGTTTTAAGGTTGGTTTCGCTGAAGCCGTTATTATCTAACAAAAGCTTGATGTCTTTAAGGTCTTGACGGGTGATATTTTTGGGTTGAGTGCAAATAACCTTTAATGCCGCCACTTGGCTAATTTGTTGCTTAATGAAATCTGTGAAACTGATTAAATAATCATCAGGTTTTTCATGTACACCGTAACCCTGCGTTATTCCACGAAGTTCATCTTTTCCGGTATGAATAATGGGCTTATCTGTGGTGCCGATTAAGTACTTAACCTGTTCAAGCTGATCCACCAATCGACTGTGCTTTTGTAGGAATTCTTTGGCCTTTACTGGGCCCAACTTTCTAACGTGCTGGTGCAGTTGCTCTGGCTCTACTTCCCATTGCTGCTGCAATTCAAACAACTGCTCTTTTAGCTCTGGGTTTTTATCGGCTTTGACCGATGCCTTACGCATCACGCGCATGATTTTTTGACTTATTTGATCGAGCACATCGTGAGCGTGCTGAGTACCTTCTTGACTACCGGGTGCTGTATGACTTTTTTCGTCGTCTAGCTCGTGTATGAGTTGCTCTAAGGTGACGCTAGGGTCTTTTACTAGCGGTTTCATGGTGGAGACTTTTTCTAGGGTTTTGTAAATATTAACCGCATCGTAAATATGAAATTCGGTTTTACCAATATCTGGGCATAGGCGCGTGGCACGACCCACCATTTGCTCATAAAGGATTCGTGACTTTACTCGACGTACAAATAACAGGTGGCAAATGGGCTTTACATCAATACCGGTTGTTAATAAGTCTACGGTAATGGCAATACTGGGGAAGCGTTCATTTTTATAACGGGAAATGGCTTTACCCACTTCGTCGGTATCGCCCACAATGATTTCTACTGCGGCGCTGTTGTAGCTTTCACCGTGTATGTCTTTGAAGGCTTGATCCAGTGTGGATTTTAAGGTGGCGGCGTGGGATTTATTAACAGCAAAGACCATTCCCTTCTCATTGCCCATTGGGTCAACGTATTGGGCAAAGGCTTCTGACACGGTTTCATTAAACCCTTCAGATAGCACACTGCGATTAAAGGATTCTACGTCCAGGTCCAGCTCGTCTGGCAGTTCAGCCATTTCCACTTGATTATTGGCTTTGTTTAATACCGATACGGTTTCGCCTTTATCAAAGTGAATGCCTTCGGTATTGAGCTTGGTTTCGATTATGTGGGGCGGCTCGTGATCCACCAAGCGATCTTCAGCGACCGCTTCCCGATACGAGTAGGTAAACACAGGATTGCCAAAAATTTCGACGGTATGTAACGCAGGTGTGGCGGTTAACCCCACTTTAAAGGCATCAAAGTATTCTAATACGTGGCGATAACCGGATAGGTATTGGCTGGCATCGCGTACTTCTGCCTCTCCTTCGGTCATTTCTTTATCTAGGGTGTAACCTCGGTGGGCTTCATCTACGACTATGCAGTCGTATTCATCGATTGGGATTGGACTGTCTGGGTTGGCAATGCGGCTGACCATGGCTTGTACGGTGGCTACATGCAGCCGAGTACTTTTTCCGGCGCGCTTGTCATCTAATTCGCAAACATTAAATATTTGGGTAAAAGACTTATTTTCTTTAATGGTGACATCTTGAAAAGTCTCGAATGCTTGATCCCCTAACGATGTCCTATCCACCAAAAATAGAACTCGCTTAAAACGCTCTGTTTCTAAGAAGCGGTACATCATGCCTAGCATGGTACGAGTTTTACCTGTACCTGTAGCCATGGCTAACAACGCTCGTCCCTGGCCATTCGCCAAAGCTTGCTCTACTGCTTTAACGGCTTTTTCTTGATAGTCATACAGTTTTAAATACGAAAACCCTTCTTTGGCAAGTTTGTCCTGAGCTTCCTTTTTAGAGCGGGTGAGTTTGTCCATTAACCCCGCTGGCGATGGAAAACCTTTTAGTGCTTGCGCAAGATTACTGGCTTTTCGTACATCACGAAACCAGGTGCCTGATTGCTGTTCAAATTGCTTTACATAAGGGCGCCCATTAGCGGAAAAAATAAATGGCACTTGATAGCTATTTTTCGCATCTGGCTTCCATGGGTCGCCTAGGCCTTCGATCTCCCATGCTGGTATAAATTCAGGATCATCTAGAAAATTGAGCGCATATCGGTTGGCTTGGCTTATGTGCCTTGCCACTTCAGTGATTTCTTTTTTGGCTTCAACAATGCCGACAGGGGTCATACCCACAAACAAGACATAATCAGCTGGTTTACTGCGCTTATCACCCTTGGTTGGCCATTCTGCAATGGCGATTTTTTTGCCTTTTTGTGGGCGGGTGCCATTGCTATGCTTAAGCACTTTACTGTCAACTTTCCAACCCGCATCGCGGAGTTGGCGGTCTATATGTACTCGTGTTTCTTCTTCTGACAAATCAATTTTGGCGGTAGCTTTACGCGTGGCCGTTTTAATTGCTTTTAATGCCGCGAGATCTTTTTTAGTGGCTTCAGTTTCGGCTTTTAATGCGGCGAATTTTTTATCGTAGTCTTTTTTGGTTTTTTCAATTTCTTTGTCTTGAAGGCTTAATAGCTCTTCATAGGTTTGGGCGTCGTCTTGAGCTGCGCTTAGCTGTTTTTCAAGCTCGGATTTGGCTTCTCTAGCCTGAGCTTCAATGGCCTGTTTTTCTTGATTAACCTGCGCTATTAACTCGTTCATTTGAACGTTATCGTCTACAGGCTGCTCTGTTGATTCTAGCTGGGTTTTTAGCTTGGCAATTTCACCTTGCAGTTTCCGCAGATCCTTTGCAGGGTCTGCTGGCAGTATCAGCGGGCCAGGTTTAAATTTATCACCGTTTTTACCAAAGGTGCGATGAAACCAAATGGCCAAACTGCGCGCGGAACGTAATCCATCCATCGCTTCGCGGAAGTTGGTCTCAAATTCATGGGTGGCCGCATTACCAGATATTCGCAAGTCGTGAAATAAATCCATGACCTCGCGCTCTAAATCAAGCTGGTTACGGATTTTACGCAGCAAATCAGTTTGCTTATCTTGTTTATCTATTCTAATACCGGCCCTTGCGGCAATGTCTTTTGCCAACGCCTCACCAAACTGGCGAAACTTCACCACACAGGCATTGGGATCAATAGCGAATATACGCTCGGCGTTGTGTGTTAGTTTAAAGAAGATGGAGTCATATTCTTTAAGAAACTCAAAATTACTTGAATGCTGCATATCCATTATCCATTCCGTTAATGCCACCATAGATAACTCCTCTTATGTTTGATACGAGGGTTATAGCTAGCGGCGTGCCAACTTTAATTTATTCCGTATTTTTCTAATCTATTGCTGTAATTCTGGTAACTGCTTAAGCCTAATAATTGAGCGGATTTTTTCTTTTGTCCTGCTGTTTTCTGCCATGCTAGGCGAACATAATGTTCTTCTACTTTGTCGACTAGGCCCTGTATATCAAGGGGGGTAGACAAATCGTGGGCCATTATATCGCTTGCAGATGAACGCTGTGTGAACATGGCCTCTTGCATGTCTTTTTCACTAATTGACTTACCTTGTGCCCACAGTGCGGCACGCAATAATGTTGAATGTAGCTCCCGAACATTACCAGGCCAGCCATGCTCAAGAATAAGATTATTTGCCTTTGGGGAAATAATCTTATCTTTTATACCGGTCTCTTCTTGTATGTGCTTTAAAAGGGACTTACTTAGTAAGGATATATCCCCGGTTCGATACTTTAGCGGGGGGAGGTTAAGCACTCCCACCGCCACACGGTAGAACAAGTCCTCACGGAAGGTGCCGGCGACTATGCCTTGCATTAGGTCGTTATTGGTAGCACAGATGATTCGCACATCTACAGGGACTGATTGGGTAGAGCCCACTGGGGTAATTTTGCCTTCTTCCAGCACCCGCAGTAAGCGTACTTGGACGTCTAGGGAGAGTTCACCAAACTCGTCTAGAAACAAAGTGCCCTTATGCGCAGCTTCGAATACTCCTGCTTTATCGGTTGTTGCACCGGTAAATGCACCTTTTTTGTGGCCAAACAGTGTGCTGTCTATTAATTCACTGGGAATAGCACCACAGTTCACCACCTGTCGAGGGCCATTGGCACGCTTACTGGCGTTATGGATAGCGGTGGCGAATAACTCCTTACCTGTACCCGACTGCCCATAGATAAGCACAGGCACGTCATGCTGGGCTAATACGCTTGCGCGCTGCTTAAGCCGTAGCATGGCTTCATTTTGGGTGATGATGTTCTCGAAGGCGGCGTGGGTAGGGACGCTGGCCTGCGCCAAGTCTTTAAGTTTTTGACTGGTTTGCAGCTCGGCAGAGATATCAAAAGGGATATGGATCTCTTCAACACCTTGTTCTTTGCTGCTTTGTAAAAATTCTACCTGGAACTTAGTTTTACCTAATAATATCCATACCGCTTGCATGGCAGGGGTGCCTGGGGTGATTTGCAGAGTAATTTTTGCTTTGGGGTTCGTCTTTTGGATAGTGGCTAATAATTTATCGGCTGCTTGGTAGATCTCACCAAAGTCTTGAGGGCTGGTTAAGGGTACATAATAAGATTCTAGCTGCGTGTTAGTGGCGACAGGCTGCTTTTTTAACCACCTTACATATGTGGATGCATCTTTGTCTTTTGCAGCGTAGTTGTACAACAGGTGGGCTTGAGTGAATGCCTTGAACTCTAGAGTGCCGTGCACCGGTCCTGGTTTGTCTTGTAAGCCTTCGTCTATGTCTATTCCGCCAATCCAGGCGACTAAAATGCGTTCCATGTTGTATAAACTTCGTACTTATTATTGATTTTAGAATTAAAAAGTAGCCTAGCTGGTACTTTTGTTTATAAGTACTTACTTATACAGGAGATTGGCAGTCTTGACCATGCGGTTAAAAACTAG
>MAAA01014197.1_pt1 | contig 15911 bp, 7 predicted proteins | sample 1115971 | NCBI WGS metagenome assembly MAAA01 (sample SAMN04961123, study PRJNA320927) | seawater metagenome | isolation source: sample BD02T6 sea water enriched with oil for 6 days | place: USA:Gulf of Mexico | collected 2013-07-27 | reverse complement strand
GAAGGCGGGTTTTGTATAACCAATGATGATGATTTGGCTTTGAAAATGAAGATGATACGAAATCATGCTGAAGCCAGTATTGTAAATAGCCCGCTAACCGACTTGGTTAATATGGTTGGATTTAACTTCAGAATGGGAGAGATCGAAGCTGCTATAGGAAGAGAGCAACTTAAAAAGCTACCTAAATTATTAGAAGATAACCAACGGAAAGCTAGGTGGTTTTACCAACGACTAAAAGGTATCGACCACATAACTCTTCCAAAAATAGAGAAAAACAGTGCTCATGCTTTTTACGTTTTTCCAATTCAATTGGCATTTTCAAAAAATGATGGGTTTCTAGCGTGTTTGGAAAAGCTAAAAATGCCAGGGTTAGTATCTAAGTATGTCAATGTACACAGGTTACCCATGTTTCAGTATAAAAAGGCCTTTGGTAAGGGGTACCCTTGGAATATGGCGCATAGAGATGTGAGTTACGATGTTGGAATATGCCCAGTGGCTGAGAAGCTGAATGATGAAAATTTTATTGGGTTACTCATTAGCATGTTTGACCTTAATCAGTCAGAAGTGAATGAAATGTGTGATATTTTTGAGAAAGCATTGGGCGCCATATTAAATGAAGCCTAATATCGTACTGTGTAGCCATGATGCTGGGGGGGCCAATTTATTGGTTAGTTGGGCGCTGGCGCACCCTGAGTTTTGTTACTGGGGGCTACTTAGAGGGCCTGCCATAAAAATATATAACGACAGTGGTCTAAAGTTTAAGGCCATAGAGAGTACCGATAATTTACCTAAGGGCTTAGAGTCATTTGTTTGCAGTACTGGCTGGCAAAGTAATTGGGAAAAAAAAGTGATCAAGCACTGTATTGATAATAAAATAGAGGTAAGCGTCTATTTGGATCATTGGGTTAATTTCAGAGTAAGGTTGGTGCTGAGTGGTCGTTTACTGGTTCCTAGTAGAATCTGGGTAGTAGATGCCGAGGCACGAACTATCGCATGTGAGGCCTTGCCTGAGGTGGCGGCTGTGAATGTGGTGGGCAATTATTATGAAAACAATATTGTTAAAAGGATTGTACAGTGTGCAGATGTAGCTCCTACTTCAGTTTTGGTTTGTTTAGAGCCCATACGAGATAAGGGGGTCACAGCGGCTTCTTTGTGGGATAACTTAAAAACCTATTTATGCACAGAACACAAAGCCTCTCATATAATTATACGTTCTCACCCCAGTGGAGAGCTAGACGGTACTCAGCAGCTTCTTAATGGGCTTAGTGCTTGTACGGGAGTTGAATTAAGTTTGGAATCCTTGGACGAGGATTTAGCCCGTAGCCATACCGTTATTGGTTATCAGTCATCTATCTTTTCAATTGCTCATAAAATCAACAGAAAAATACTAAGTTATTATCCAATTCAGAGTTTAAGCCCGCTCTTACCTCACACTTATATCAATTATATTCCAGTGGTAGCTTAGCTTCTGGGAACGAGGCTTTAACCTCTTCAAATTTTTCACTGTCTATTGGTTTCCAGCTTGATGCAGCGTCTTCGTCTTGATTCTCAAGTGTATATTGGCCTGATTCAAAACCTTTCAATGCCTTAGGTAGTAATTCACATGCTTTTTTATAGAGGTGACATCGCAAATCTTGATAACTGTCAAATTGAGATCTTTCATAAGTCTCTATGGTTAAGATAGGGCCTGCATCATACTCTTCATCCATTAAATGAACGGTGTTGGCGATGTTATCGTTATTATAAAGACTCCACTCTACACTGCTGCATCCTCTATATTTGGGTAATGCTCCAGGGTGAATATTAATTACACCAATTGGGGTAGCACCTAGAATCTTTTTTCCCAGCTTTCGCGGGGTTCCTGCATTAACTAAGCAATCAAGCCTTAGGCTACTAATTATCTCGCAGCATTCAATTGAATTGTGATTTTTAACGAATATAAATGATGCTTTAGTTAGGCTACTGGAATGGGTGAAAGCATCTTCACGTTCTATTTTATTGAAACGTCCTAAAGTACGCTCTTCAATGATATTTAGGTCTTTTTCACTTAATGACTTTAAATCACATAGGACTTTTATATCTGTAAAACCTTCTTTATGGAGTGCCATTAAATAGTGGGGCAGCATTGGATGGTTTAATGTACTAAGAAGTCCTATTTTCATTTACCTGAAATCCACGTGAGTTCGAATACTCTAAAAAAGCACAAAATGTGCCGCTATTCTTTGTAAAAGAGGAAAGGGATAGCCGGGTGTTTATGATTCCTAATAAAATACTTAATAATCAATGACTTATAGATGTGTTTGGATGGTATAAATTTTGCGACCTAATATGCATCAAAGTTAGTGAATTTAGCATTAAAGTATTCACTAGTAATGCCGATTTAAGTGTCATTAAAACAATATTAATAGAGGCTACTATGCTGCAACAAAAAGCCCCCTTTTGGGATACACTAATGCCTGATTCCTATAAAAATATGGAACAGGAATTTGATGAAAACTACAAGTATAGATTACTGCATGAAATCGCCGTTAAGCAGTCCAATCTAGCATCAGCTCAGTGTCAACAAATGGGGGAGGGCAAGCACAGAGCTTATTATCAGTCGTTGGATGAACAGGGTGTAAATGACGCTTTTACGCTATTAGCCTCAAATTCTAAACTGGAATTCAATTCCGATGTTCTGGACTTCTTTAGTCGCGTGATTACCCCTGAAATTGAGCAAGAGCTGTGTGCCTATTTTGGCTCTCACTTTGCCATCATGTTTTATTCATCACGAAACATCTCCTTGAGTAGTAGAGAAACCAATCCCTCAATCAAGTGGCATTGTGATGGCGCTCCTACCAAGTCAGCCATGTTAATGTGTTATTTAAACGGTGAGGAAGACCATGAGTCTTCCACTTTGTTTATCGATGAAGAACCTACTCGAAAGCTTAAAGAACTTGGTTATATTTATAGCTTGGTGGTAGATCGTCATGAACATATAGATGACTTATTAGATTATTATGAAATAGAAACTGAAACTCACCGCCATAACTATAAGGCAGGTGAAAGTGTTCTATTTGGCGCTTCTCAGGTGGCTCATCGCGCAGAAGTGCCTAAAATTGAAGGTGCCCGAACCACACTGGATTTTTGTTTCATCCCATCACCTGTGCCCTGGAGAGAGGCCATAGAAAAAGGATTTATTCCTGTTAACCAGTGTGTTCATTATAAAGGTCAGGTGCAAAGGCTATTGGCTGCAGTGAACACCATGGAAGGTACCGCGGTGAATACCATGGGGGATGCAGCAGTAAATACCATGGAAGGTGCAGCAGTAAATTCCATGGATAATATAGCTGCCCCCAAACCAGAGTTACCAGTAGCAGTGCAAGTAGATGATGTTATACAAATCCCAGGTGCCGGGATAATAAGTTCTGAAGAGTCACTTAAATTGCATATAAACGTTATTTTTAGTGATAAACAGTATGCTGAAAATCTGTTTCAGCAATTCAAAAAAAATACCATAAATTATGCTACTTTAACAATTCAAGAACTTCTAATTTTATTAAAAAAATCCTTTCACGATGGACTAAATTGGGCCGGTGCCTTTAATAATAATGATTTGAAAAATTTAAAGGACTTGCTTGAATTTGAAGAAAACTTTTTACAATCGGTAAATCGATTTTTGCCTAATAATAAGCCTAACCCTGATGGCATCATGTGGCCCATTCCTAACCATGCTAAACATCCAAGATCCAAGTTCGATATGCTGCCATACGCAGTTAAACACAAGATCATGGATAAGAGTACGCCCATAGGTTCCGCTGGCTCTTGTTTTGCTATGGAAATTGCAAAAATACTGCAAACTGAAGATTTTAACTATGTGGTAACTGAACTGGGTGAAAACCCCCAGGAGGAAGCAATTATAGATGGTTATACCCCGGGCAGTGGCGAAGCATTATACAGTGCCAACTTCGGTATCTTGTTTAATACACCCAGCCTCAGGCAATTAGCGCAAAAGGCCTTTGGCGAGCGTGAATTTACCAAGTATCTGGTTCAGGCTGAGCATGGTCTTTTTATGGACCCCTATCGTGAGAATGTCTATTTCAAATCCAAAGAAAATTTTTTACGGGACTATCCAAAACATATTGAAGCCATTAGGCAAACACTATTGCAAAGTGAGGTGTTTATATTCACCGCTGGCCTAAATGAATGTTGGCAGCTTTTTGATGGTACCGTTATTTCACGTAATCCAAGGAATAGCTTCTATCATCTCATAGAGCACAGGGTACTAACGGTACAAGAAAATATCGATAATATACTGTCATTCTTTAATACGGTTAAACGGCATAATCCAAAATTTAAGTTAATCTTAACCCTGTCCCCAGTCCCCTTGTTGGCCACGGGTAGGGGCGAAAGCCATCATATCATAGAAGCTAACACTCACTCCAAGGCCGTACTGAAGGTGGCTTTGGAAGAGGTGGTGAAGTCCCATGAAGATATTTATTACTTGCCCAGTTTTGAGTTGGTTTCAGAATGTGTACCAAATGCCTGGAAGGAAGATCATCGCCATGTCACTAAGGAGACGGTTGATAAAGTAATTAAGATGTTTAAAGAAATGTTTGTTAATTGATTTGTTGGTTAAAATATAGAGATAAAAAAGGCCGGTGATTCGGCCTTTTTTATTTCTATTCTGGCTCTGATGTGGAAGTCCAGGTCCAGGGGTCTGTATTGATATTAAACTTCTTATTAACTACTTTTGAAAAATGCGTAAACAGTCCATTGATAATATCCTCCGTTTCCCCCCTCCAGATTTTTATCCACTGTGTTTTCTCTTCTTTATCATTTATGGATAACGTATGCGCATAGCCAATATACAGTAAATGCCAAATGCTGCCCCTAATGAAAAAATAAAACGAAGGTAGCTCGGGTTTTATTCTCATTTCTAAAAATCTGGAGATATTGTTTATGGTACAAGTTAAAGAGTATACGGTATTCTCCGATTTCTTAATCTCGGATATGATATAGGTACTCAGTTCCTTGAGATTGTGCTCCAGCACTTCAATTCTTGATTTTACTTGGGATTGATCGATGCAAGTGTCATTTTCGTAAAATTCATAAGCAATGAATTGTTCCTTCAGAGTCTCGGTTTGTTTGTCGTGCAGATTTAAGTTTAAAGTGTCGCCATTAATCCAGGTCGTATGGTCCATCTGGGCGCCATCCGAGCAGTTAAATACAGTCGATGTTTTACTATAAATGATGGCACAATTCTCTATAGTGCGTTTTGCTGTGTATAAAATGGGTTTGGTTGTCATGGTTTCACCATGAACCCCCTGTATCGTTACCGTGGCCTCCTTTTCAACGTTTGAACCTAACAGAAGATCTTTATCCTTGGTGGTGTAATAGATCGCTCCCTTCGCATGGTGGTTGTTGGTATCCTTATATCCCATGTCAATTCCGAACATATAAATCTCTTTAAAACCCCAATGCATGAAAAGTGCAATGGCGCCATTGGTACAGGTGGGCGTACCCCTGTTTACAGCAGTGTCCTTATTGCCAAAAAGGAAATTGGTGGCACTTTCGCCCTTAAAATAAAGAGTCTTATGGTCAAACAGCTTGAAAACTCGTGGCGGAAGCTGTGTGGGTCCTATGATGGGGATGGTCCTTAGCCAGTCATCATCTTTTAGTGCTTTTAAATGGGTCAGGGTAACCAGGTGGGATTCCAGTTCAAAATGGATGTCAGGTTTAATGCCATAATAATACAGCGAATGGATAGCGGTGCCACATGAAACAATAATAGCCTTGCCTTGATGCTGTTTAACCTGCTCTATTCTTTCTGATAGGGAAGGGCCTCCGCCGATAATAAACACTGGAATGTCTCGAAATTCAGGTTTATTGGGTTTAATCAGGCTGTGCGTCTCATTGAGGTTATGCAAACAATTATTGAGTTGGTAAATTTCGTCATCATAGTGCCCCCAGACGGTGGCGAAGGCGGTGGTATCCTCGTTGATTTGCTTGGTCAGGCGTTGGTAAATCGGCAAGTTTCTGTGATTGATAAATAGCGTAGTGAGCGGATAGATCGGGCAATGCATGGATAGATATTGAAACTCGAAAGCCCTGAGCTTAACCTCATCCTCGGTGGGCCCTATGATAAAGTGGATGTTTTTATTTTTGTCTTTTATAAACGTCTGGCATATATCTTTCCAGTTAATGGTGTAGAGGGAGGCGGCAAATAACTCTTCATCATCCTCAATGACCAAACAATTGATAATGATGTTGGTGCTTAAAAACTCCTCAATATGATAACCAGCCCCCACCCCGTGAAATGCAATTAAGGGATAAAAATCAGGCATGATATAACCTGAAAAATTTTTCTTGGTAACAGGAGACTTTCTCAGTAATTGAGAGCAACGCTGATGGAAGTACCTCGGTAGAATATAACCTTCAAACGGTGCATTTATAGTATGAAAGCGCATGTTTTCCGAGTACCTTTCATAAAATTGCGCCAATTCTTCCTTGGCGAAGGCCACAGGTGCACCCTGATAAATCGATTCCCCATCTTGAAGTATGTCAAACTGGCATAATTTGGTATTAAAATTGACGTTATAATTCTTTAACCTGAAGTCTTTAAATTTGTCATAGATTTTTTCGTGGAACTCTTTGAAAAACTTAAGGTTTTCACTGCGCCTCTGATCTGCTTTTTTTATTAAATCTATATGATTTTCAGTCAGTTCCATTACATCTGTGTCCATGATACACCTTCCCCTCGATTATCTATGAGCTAGTGCATTTTACATGCCATTTATATGGCGTTGCTTGGGGATTGGCCCATGGCGGTCGTTCTTATAATTTTATTTGTAGAAAAATATTAAAGGGACTGGTTAAGCGGCCGTTATAACTTGCGTGAAGGTAAATAATTCCGCAGCAGTCGAAGCATTGCAAGTCGGGACTCAAGGAGAAGATCAATGCCACAAATTATTAATACCAACATCGCGTCCCTGACGGCGCAACGGAACTTGAATAAATCGCAGAGTGCAAATCAGCAGGCACTAGAGCGGTTATCATCCGGTTTGAGGATTAACAGTGCTAAAGACGATGCGGCGGGTTTGGCCATCTCCACTCGTTTTACCTCGCAAATTCGAGGCCTAAACGTAGCCATTCGAAACGCGGGTGACGGTATTTCACTGGCGCAAACCGCAGAAGGTGCACTGGGCACCATGAACGACAACCTGCAACGTATTCGTGAACTGGCGGTGCAGTCGGCCAACGCCACCAACTCAGATGTGGATAGAGAGGCGCTGCAAGCCGAAGTGGATCAGCTCATTGCCGAGGTAACCCGAACCGCCGACGAGACCGACTTCAACGGCCGTAAACTTCTCGATGGCAGCTTCCAAGCAACCTTTCAAATTGGCGCCAATGCCGGACAGTCCATCGATATATCAATTGCCCAGCTTACTGCCGACAAACTAGGTGCGGGTATCGAGTCGGGCATCTCGGCACTGGGTACCGACTCGGCCTTAGCCAACGGTGACCTGGTCATCAACGGTGTGGGGATCGATGCTTCCTCTGCCTCTGCCGATAATGCCTCCACCAGTGGCGCCGATCGTTCGGCCACCGCTAAGGCGGAGACCATTAACGCCAAGTCGGATGAAACCGGGGTAGTGGCCGATGTGAATGTCAATACCGCCGCCGGTACCGCTCAAACTGCGGCCAATACCAATGGCTCCATCACCATAAATGATGTGCGTATCGACATCACCACAGGTGGGGTGGATGCTGCGGCTGACCGCGCCTCGGTATTGCAAGCCATCAATGCGGTGTCCGGTCAAACCGGAGTGACCGCGGTGGATACCGGCGATACGGCCACAGGCATAAACCTGGTGACCGAGGAGGGTGACGGTCGCAACATAGAATTGCGCTTTAACAAATTTGATGACAACGGTGATACTTATACTAGTGGTGTCACCGCCGCCGCCACAGGTCTGGCCACAGGGGGCAGCAGTACCAGCGGCGCCGTCGCCACGGCCGCGGTGATTTCAGGTACCGGTACCATCAGCAACTTTGGCTTAACCAGTTTGGCTGGTAGCTTTAACCTGGCCATCGATGGCGAGGAAGCCATCACAGTCACCTTGTCCGGCACCGCAGGTACCACCGCCGATGAAATTGTCACCAACCTTCAGGCTGCCATCGACGCCGCTCTGTCATCGGCCAACGTGGAGGTAGGCGTCACCGTCTCTGTCAGCACCAATGGTGCCATCTCCCTCACCTCTAATTCCACCGGGCCAAATTCGTCTCTGGTCATCGATACAGTGACGAACACAGGTAATGCCAACGGCGTAGAACTCACTAACATACTGGGTCTGGGCTCATCCGGTACCACCAACGTGGTGTTATCCACCTCAGACTTTGACTCCGTATATTTCACCGCAAGCGGCAGCAGTGGTATTGAAAACGAGAAGGCCAACTTGGCCGGTGGTGTGGGCTTGTTGGATAACAGTGGCGCTGTCCGCACCATAGCGGTAGTCACCATCACCTCGGCCGACGTTACGTTTGCCATCGAAGTAGATGGTGGTGTGGCCGTGAACGTGAGCATTGCCGCTCTGGGTAACGGTGCCGCTTTTGCCACCGTAGGCGATACCGATACCTACGCCGTAGCTTTGCAAACTGAAATCAATGCGCAACTGGTGGCGGCGGGTCAAACCGGTACCGTCACCGTGAGCATAGATGACGGCTTCCGCCTAAATATAACCTCAGATCAAGAAGGCACAACCTCCTCACTGCGTGTTTCCAATGCCCTTGCCGGTGCCAACTTTGTCGGCATAGAAAACTCCAGTAACGGTGTCTCGGCCACCGACCCGGTTTCTGTGGGGGCGACGGGTATCGAAAACGCCTCGCAAACCTTCGAAGGGTCCATCACCCTGCGTTCGGTTAACGGCGATGACATCGTCATTAATTCCGGCAGCGGCTCCCTCGATAGCTCTGGTCTGGAGTCGGGAACCTTCCAGGCAGGTCAGGCCTTTGCGTCCAGCCAGTCGCGCAGTGTGGCCGGTGCCGTGGCCACCCAGGGCCAGGTAGTGGGGTCACGTGTATCAACCGGTGGTCTCGATGATGCCTATGTTGCGGGCTTCGATGACGGTGGTATCGATTATACCACGCAGGCCTTCAGCATTGAGGTAGATGGTGGCGATGTGGTGGCGGTGTCACTGAGTGTGACATCTACCACAGGGGACCTGGATAGCCTGGCCAATTACCTCCTTGCCCTAGAGACTGAGATAAATGCCAGCCTGCTGGCCGACGGTCAAACCGGCACGGTGAGTGTGACTACCAATGCCGATGACCAGATGGTCATCACCTCGAATACCTTTGGTGCAAATTCAAGCATTGAAATCTCTGCGGTGACCACAACGGTTGGCGGTAACACCGGCCAAAACATTGGCTTGTTTACTAACCTAAATGGTTTTGGTGATGACGGTGATAGCGCCAGTCAAGCGGTGTTCACGGGTATTGGTCAAGTCTTTACTACAGCCGGCGCGATAGGGGATACCTTCTCTACCTCGTTATTATCAGGCAATGCCGGTCGTATCATTACGGAAACAATCAGGGTTAGCGTGGATGGAGGCGAGACGATCGATGTATTGATAGCCGCGGCCACTGTGAGTGACGCAGCTTCCGCTCTTACATATATTGAAACCACCATTAATGATGCTTTGGTGGCAGCGGGCCAATCGGGTGCGGTGGACTTAGCTATCAACGCGGAAGGCTATGTCACCATAACCTCTGATGCCATAGGCAGTGGCTCCAGCGTGGAAATTCTGGCAAGTGGAACGCTTGCAGAAACATTCTCAGCTTATGCAGGCTTGACGGATTATGGTAAATCCACTGTGGCAGTCGATGGCGGCATTTCCCCGGACGGCTTAGATTCTGGCGACCTGGTGTTGAATGGCGTGGCCATCGAAGCGGCCCTGGCCAGCGATGACAGCGATTCCAGTACCCTGGCCAACTCCAGTAGCAACCAGGCCAGTGGTATTGCCATGGCCGCGGCCATAAACCGGGCGACCGACCAAACCGGGGTCACGGCAACGGTGAATACCACCGTATTGGATGGCGGTTCTCAGGTGGCCACCGCCACCACAGATACGCCGCAACAGGGCACCATCATCATCAACGGGGTGGAAACGGCCACCCTCACCACCAATGGTCAAAATGGCGGCGCCGATGACAGAACCAGTACCATAGACGCCATCAATGCGATTTCTGGTCAAACCCAGGTGATTGCCATCGATAATGGCGAAGGGATTACCTTGGAGGCCGCCGATGGTCGAAATATCAGTGTGGTCCTTAATACCAGGGCCAAGGCGGCGACGGATTCGTCTGGTTCCATTGCCGCATTGCAAGGGGCGTCGATTGGCTTGAACGTGGCTGAAGCGGATGTCACAGGGGGGGCAACCTTTGCCGCCACCGCGCAAACCGCTTACAGCTCAGTGACCCTGAGTGCTGCCGGTGAAATTAAGATCGATTCGGGCCAGAACGGTTCGGCCGCCCTGGACGCCCTGGGGCTAAGGGTGGGCTCGTACGGTGCCACCGAAGCCGGTGTCTTTATCGCCGATATCGACATCACCACAGTGGCCGGTGCCGAAGCCGCCTTGAAAGCAGTGGATAACGCCATCGGTGCGGTGGCGAGCCAGCGGGCAACCCTGGGTGCCATACAAAACCGAATGGACTCCACGGTAAACAACTTGTCGATCACCTCGAATAACCTGTCGGCTGCAAACTCGCGAATTCAGGATGCTGATTTCGCGGCAGAAACCGCCGAGCTCTCCAGAACCCAGGTACTGCAACAAGCGGGTATCTCAATTCTGGCCCAGGCCAACGCGGCGCCACAGCAAGTGCTCTCTCTACTCGGATAGGTTAGTTAACGGGGCCTCAATATGAGGTCCCTGTTTCTACCAGGTTTTTAGAGATTAGCTTAGATGAGGTGAAATATGAGTGAATTTAAAGCAGATATGGGCAGGGGAGACCTCCAGCCACGTAATCCGTTAAGCACAGCGCCTCCAGTAAAGGCGCAACTTAAAGCCAACGAAAACGGTGGCGGCAAAGAGTTGCCGGAACAACCTGCAGTAAGTGCTCCGGAGTTAGCGGATGATCAAAGTGTAGAGAATGCAGTTGCTAAGTTAAATGAATATGTGCAGACCACTGCCAGAACACTTAACTTTCAAGTGGATGATGATAGCGGCAAGACAGTTATTAAAGTCTACGACCGGGAATCTGAGCAATTAATCAGGCAAATTCCCAATGAGCTCGTGCTTGAACTGGCACGTAGATTAAATGAAGAGGAGCCGTCCCTGCTATTTGAGGCGCAAGTGTAAAGTATAGGTAAGCGTACACTCTTAATAAAAGTGTGACGTGGTTTGCCTAAAAAAGTACTCGGCTTATGCACGTATAGTCTAGTCACTAGCTAATTAAAATCCCATTACGGCCGTTAAAGGCAGTAATGGGATTTTTATTTACAGGGACGTAATGTATAGCGCGGTGCCTGGACGGCATGGAGCGCATATTTACAGGGACGTAATGTATACAGCAGTGCCCTAATCGGCACAGCAATTGCCTTATTGCTAGATGGATCAAATAATTTTTGGGAGGCTCTATGGCCAGCATTCAAACATTAGGTTTAGGCTCAAACGTCTTAACCAGTGAACTGGTTGAGCAAATCATCGCGGCGGATCGTGCTGGCACAGAACTACTCATTAATTCCCGTAAAGAAATTACCGAAGCAAAAATCTCTGCGTTTGGTGAACTCAACAGTAAGCTTTCTACTTTTCAGGATGTGATAGATGACCTCACTGATTCCAGTGTTATCAGTGGTACCGTATCCAGTTCAAGCGATGAAGCGATAGTCACTGCCGAAGCAGGTAGCTCAGCGGTGCCTGGTACCTATACCATTGAAGTTCAGGCCATTGCACAAGCCCATTCTCTGGCCACCGAGTCTTACACTGAGTCAACCACAGAAGTGAGTTCGTCAGGTGGTGTACTAGAATTTACCTTTGGCACCACAACTTATACAGGTGGTGGTGCCTATGACACATTCACTGAAAACTCAGAAAAAACTGGCGCCACCATAACGATTCCTAGTGGGGCAACGCTGTCTGATATTCGTGACCTCATTAATGCAGATACAAGCTTGGAAGTGACTGCTGCCATTGTTTTTGATGGTACAGGTTATAAATTAAGTATGGTCAGTGACGACTCAGGACTTGATAACAGCATGGAGGTGGTGGCCCGGGCTTCAGCCAATGGCGCCTACTCCACTGACGGCTTAGAGGCACTTGCTTTTAATTTAGATCAATCTGCAAGCGGGACGAACTTGGCCGAGTCTCAAGTGGCTCAAGACGCTGTTTTAACCTTTAATGGTTTATCGGTGACGCGTGAGTCAAATGCCGTTACCGATCTAGTCACCGGGACGACGCTAAACTTGCAGTCTGCCAATGTGGGTCAAAACGTCACCATTACCGTAGGGGCCGACCTTGAAGTGTTTACCGGTAAAATAGATGAACTTGTTACTGCTTATAATGATTTAGCCGACAGTGTAGAATTTTATACCGCCTATGACGCAGCAAAAGAAGAGGCCGGTATATTAACCGGAGATTTTACCATTAGAAGTGTCATGTTGGGGGTGAATAATATATTAGCCAGTTCGGTTAGTGGCATATCGGGTAAGGAATTTGAATCCTTTGCTGAACTGGGCATTGGTCGGGATCAAAATAATAGCTTTAAATTAAAATTTGATGTGTCAACATTTTTAAGTGCCATGAATGAAGACCGCGACAGTGTCATTGATATATTTGGTGTCAGTGGTGCCACCTCAGACTCGTTAATTGAATACAGTAATGACTCCATTAATACCCAGGCCGGTGATTACGCCATTAATATTACGTCTTTGGCCAGTCGTGGTACGTTTCAAGGGGCGACCATTGCGGCGTTGGATTTCTCATCAGCTGTGACTATTGACGGCGCCAATGATGAATACACAATTAATGTAGATGGCAACAGTGGCACTTTTACGTTAGCCCAAGGAAGTTACACTACAGGTGCCTCCATGGCGGCAGAGATGCAGTCAAAAATAAATGCCATCTCAGAATTATCCTCTAATGGCAGTAAAGTTTCGGTGAGTTATGATTCCAGTAATTATCGCTTTGATGTGACTTCAAATAAATATGGTTCATCCTCGCAAGTTTCTTTCACATCCGTGGATACCAATTCAGCTAATTCTTTAGGTATTAATGAATTGGGAGTCGGCACGTTTACTGGGGCAGATTTATCATCTTTAAGCTCGGCGTATTTAGTGGGAGAGGGTGCTAGTACGGTTCCGGCCGGTATAGCGGTGGATTCTACTGACGGCATTAATTTTGATTTAACCAATGCCACTTTTTCTTTAATGGTAGATGGTGCTGCTGCCATAGCAGTGACGGTGGATCAAGATGCTGAAGGCAGCGACTTAAATGGCGACAGTGTATTTGGTGATCGCTTAGATGTGCTGCAAGCAATTCAAACAGCCATAGATGCCACTGCTTTAACGGGCCTGGTAACGGCATCATTTGACAATAACGATAAACTGGTTTTTACCACCAGCGATGTGGGCTCGGCTAAGAGTATTGAAATCAGTGCAGTGGGAAGCAGTTCCACCGATACTTTATTGGGACTGGACGCAACGGATGGTGCGCAAAGTAATGGCCGTGATGCGGGGTTGACCTTAGCAGCCAGTGAAGCCACTTTTGATTTAACACTCGATGGCATCGCCACCTCAACCACCATTGAAGTGGCGGCGGGTACGTATACCACAGGTAATGACATCGCCACAGCGGTTGAGTCGGCCATTAATACCGCCCTAGCATTAGATGCTAACTTTACCGGAAAAGTCGTGGGAGCGAGCAGTGATGTGGGATCCCGTGATATTTCTACTAATATCGATTTTTCGACTATTAACTCTGGCTTTGTTTTAAATGTTAATGGCACCTCTGAAGAGATAATTGTCAACAGCGACTCAGGGGATAATATCGTGGATGTACAAACGGCCCTAGATGCCGCTTTTGGTGGTGGCGTAGTAACGGCGTCATTATCGGGCAGTGGTTTATTGTTAACCACCGACACCACAGGCCATACAGAGTACTTACAAGTTTCAAGCGATGGCCGAGGCTCACAAACCACAGCCGGTGCAGCCATTACGACAGGCATAGATTTCAGTGGGGCCAATAACGCTACGTTTGATATGATCGTTGATGGCGTTACTATGAGTGTGGATGTGAATACCGATGCCAGTGCCGGTGATGGCGACGATACTCTTTTTGCTATTCAAACCGCGATCGATACTGCGCTAGAAGCATCCGCCCAGTTTCAAGCAGGCGATGTGGTGGCGGTACTTGATAGCAGCAATCAATTGATTTTAGAAAGTGTGGCGAAACTGGGTGTAAAAACTTCGGCGACATTTGGGTCCGGCGCTTCCATTGAAATTGCCAATTTAGGCGGGACCACTGCAGCAAACCTTGGACTGAGCGTGGAAACACAAATCAACGGTTATGATGCGTTTGGCATTAGTGATGATGTAAATTTTGGTTATGATATCACTGCCAATGTGGACTTTGTAAATGATACAGAATCGGGCATTGGTAAATTAGAAATTACAATTGGTGGTAATGCTACTACTCTAGAATTTAGCAATGTCAGTGACATCGCAATTTCTAGTCTGGGCATCCATGTGCCCGATGGCTCTGAAACTACAGTGGTGACAGGTAACGATGTGGCGGGAACCATTAATGGCATTGCTGCCAATGGTAGTGGCCAATATTTGTCGGCACAAAATGGTAATACAGCGGCGGCTAACGGGTATTATATTGCAAACCAAACCCCCATTGCTGGCGGTTCTTCTGTCGTGGTGGACAGTACTAATGACACCTTCACCATGAACCTCAATGGTGTGGAAGCCGAAGTCACTGTGGCACAAGGCACTTATGCCACAGGCGATGCATTAGCGGCCGTAGTTGAAACAGCCATAAATGCCACCAGTGCTTTTTCCAGTTTAAGTTACAGTGTGAAAGCTGAGTATACCAGTGATACTGCGTCTTCTTTATTTGGTAAAATTGGTTTAATTTCCAATACAACAGGTAACGATTCACAAGTCACTATTGCCTCAATATCGGCCGACGCGGCCACCGCTTATGGATTTGAAGTGGGCCAAGCAGATGGGTCAGTAGGAACTGATTCGGTGGGCCAGGTTGATGGCGCCAGTGGTATTCGTTTAAAAATACTGGGCGGCGCCACGGGCGATAGAGGAACGGTTAACTATATCTCTGGCTTGGCAGATCAGTTAAACGAATTGCTAGAAACCTATTTAAAAACCAATACTGGCACGCTCAACTTGAAAGTTGATGGCCTTAATGATGATTTAGCGGACCTTGCAGAAGAGCAATCTGATTTGGATATTAGAATGGAGGCACAAGAGCAACTATTGAGGGCTAAGTTCTTAGCGGCAGATAGTATTATTGCCAGTATTAAAAATACGGAATTATTTCTGACTCAGCAATTTGAAGCCTTCGCTGCGGCTGCCAATAAGTGATTCACTCTCATTAAGATAATGGTAAAGGTTAATAAAATTATCCGAATTACTTAATCGGGTTTATTTTTTTAGGTGAAAGTTGCCATGGGAAGTCGACCACAGGGTGGCCTCGTACGAACGTTCCCGGAACGCGAAAGACGAGTAATAGGGAGTTGGTATTCCTAAGTAAATAGCCGAACTCGAATCTGAACTACTTCCTAAGACTTAATTTGGGCTGGTACTGACAATAAAACTGAAACATGTTGGCAAAGGTATGGGGATACTCTTCTTCAAAATCATCCCATTGTTTAAGGTTAAGTAAATCGGCCTGTTTGCCATGAAAGGTCTTAAA